>Ga0335085_10015284_pt1 | contig 11143 bp, 10 predicted proteins | sample Lox_Sample_45_FD_206712 | JGI IMG/M metagenome (GOLD analysis project Ga0335085, IMG submission 206712) | Soil microbial communities from Loxahatchee National Wildlife Refuge, Florida, United States - Lox_Sample_4.5 | ecosystem: Environmental > Terrestrial > Soil > Wetlands | place: USA... | reverse complement strand
GGACACCGAGCCGAAGTTCGAGAACGAGACCAGCGCGACCCGGGGCTCGATGCCGAGCCGCCAGACGAATTCCGCCGTGGCCGACGCGATGGCGGCGAGCGTCTCGGCGTCGGGGTCGATGTTCATCGTGCAGTCGGCGAAGAAGAAGACGTCCTGCTGCAGCACCATCATGTAGATCCCGGACACGTGCCGGCGGCCGGGCGCGGCCCCGATCACTTCGAGGGCCGGCCGCACCGCGTCGGGATAGTACAGGTCCGCGCCCACCACCAGGGCGTCGGCCCGCTCCGTCTTCAGGAGCAGGAGCCCGTGGTACAGCGGGTCGCGCACCCGCACGCGCGCCTCCCGCAGCGTCACCCCGCGGCGCTGGCGCCGGTCCCAGTAGGCCCGGGCCAGGCCCTCGGCGTCCGCCGCCTGGGTCGGGTCCACGATCTCGATCTCCTCGAGCGTCACGCCCGCTTCGTCCGCCTGCCGGCGGATCGCCGCCGGGTCCCCCAGCAGGACGGGCACCGCGCTCCCCTCGTCGGCGAGCACGCGCGCGGCCCGGATGATCTGCGGGTGGTCGCCCTCCGGGAAGAGGATGCGCTGGGGGTCCTCCTGCGCCCGGGCCGTCAGGCCGCGCATCAGCTCGCGCGCCCGGCCCAACCGCGCCTCGAGCTCCGTGCGGTATTCGTCCACGTCGATCACGCGTCCCGCCACGCCCGAACCGACGGCGGCCCACGCCACGGCGGGCGCCACCCACAAGAGCACCCGGGGGTCGAAGGGCTTGGGGATGAGATACTCGGGGCCGAAGCGGAGCCGCTCGAGGCCGTACGCCCGCATCACCGAGTCGGGCACCTCCTCGCGGGCCAGCGCGGCCAGGGCGCGCGTCGCCGCCATCTTCATGTCCTCGTTGATCTTCGTGGCCCGCACGTCCAGCGCGCCCCGGAAAATGAACGGGAATCCGAGGACGTTGTTCACCTGATTCGGGAAGTCGGACCGGCCGGTGGCGATGATGGCGTCGGGGCGCGCCTTACGGGCGTCGTCCGGCATGATCTCGGGCGTCGGGTTCGCCAGGGCGAAAATGATGGGCTTCGGGGCCATGGGGGTCAGCATCGCGGGGGTCACGGCGCCCGCGACCGAAAGCCCCACCAGCGCGTCCGCGCCCTTCAGCGCCTCCGGGAGGGTGCGCGCCTCCGACGGCGCCGCGAACCGGCGCTGGTACGGATCGAGGTCCGTGCGCCCGGCGTGGATCACGCCCCCCTTGTCGCAGAGCGTGATCCGGTCCCGCTGCACGCCGAGGCGGACGTAGTGCTCCGCCGTGGCGATCGCGGCGGCGCCGGCTCCGCAGAAGACCACGCGGATCTCCCCGATGGGCTTGCCCACGAGCTCGAGAGCGTTCAGGAGGGCGGCGCCGGAAATGATCGCCGTGCCGTGCTGGTCGTCGTGGAAGACGGGAATCGACAGCGTCTCCCGCAGCCGCTCTTCGATGTAGAAGCAGTCCGGGGAGCGGATGTCCTCGAGGTTGATCCCGCCCACCGTGGGCTCGAGGAGCTGGCAGAAACGGATCACGTCCTCCGGGTCCTCCGAGCCGACCTCCAGGTCGAAGACGTCCAGATCGGCGAAGGCCTTGAAGAGGATGCCCTTGCCCTCCATCACGGGCTTGCCGGCGAGCGCCCCGATGTTGCCGAGCCCCAATACGGCGGTCCCGTTGGTGACCACCGCCACGAGATTCCCCTTCGCGGTGTAGCGGTACGCCTCCTCCGGACGGGCCGCGATCTCCTGGCACGGCTCGGCCACTCCCGGTGTGTAGGCGAGCGAGAGGTCGCGCTGGTTCTTGAAGGGCTTGGTGGGCGAGACCTGAATCTTCCCCGGACGGCCCTGGGCGTGATAATCCAGAGCTTCCTGGCGACGCGTGGCCATGGAGTGACTCAAGTCCTTTTTGGGAAAGGAGTTATGCTATCGGCCGGTTCCCCCGATGTCAAGCAGGGAGGCTAGCGCGCGGGCGGAAGCAGCGTCGGCGCCGTGTGATACAGCACCTGCATCGTGGTGCGGTCGGCGGCGCTGGGCAGGCTCACGTACGGCGTGAAATACATGATGTCCGTGGAATCCGGCGCGTCGTCGCTCAGGATGCCGAGATCGTGCCCCAGCTCGTGGATCACGGTACGCCGCACGCAGGCCTCCACCTGCCCCGCGGTGGCGCCGACGTGCAGGATGGTGATGGACGAGTGGAAGGCGCCCGCGATCTGATTGCCGACCAGCGAGTCGGTTTCCGTGAGGCCGCCGCACGCCTTCACGGGCGGCCCCGGATCGGGCGGCACCGCCGGAGGCACGCTGTCGCTCCAGGTGAAGATCACGTCGGCATGGGTCGAATCCGCGACCATCGTGCCGGTGAATTCTCCGTACAGGAACTGGTCCTGCCACACGCCGATCCCGCGCTGGACCAGGGCGGGCAGGTCCCCGCGAGGCTCCGCCCAGAACCGAACCGGGAGCCGGCTGCCGGGCCAGTGGAACACATATCCGGTGCTGTCTCCGTTCGAGTCGAACGCGTAGCCGCCGGTGTGCGACGGCGCGTCCGGCACCGCGCAGGCGGCGGCCGCCGCCGCGCCCAGCGCGAACGCCGCCAGGCGGCGGATCACCGGGGCCGCCCGGGCGTCCAGGTCACGCCTCCGGCGATCCGGCCCACGACCCGGGCGTCGGTGAATCCTTCGACCCGGAGTGCGTCGGTGATGAACCGATGGACGTCGGCGGACAGCTCGAACCCCAGACCGAGACGGGAGAGGGGGGCGGGGGCGACGTCGAACGCGGCCTGCGCGAACGGGAAGAACGGCCCGCCGTCCTGGAAGAGGCCGAGGTCCTGGGACGGGAAATACTTGAGGACGCCCACCCGGACCGAGCCCGAGAGCCAGGGCTTGAGACGCCGGCGCAGGCCCAGCCCGAGGGTGGCCTGGCTCAGACGGGTGATGGCCTGGCTCGAGCCGTCCGCGTCCTCGCGGCGGACGTCGCTGGTCGAGAAATCGGCGACGGCGACCGCGCTCCAGGGGGGATCGAGGGGCAGGGAGGCGGTGACCGCGAACGCCGGGGCCAAGGCCGGCCGGACGTCGAACGCGCCGCCGATCTGATCGTGCACGAGGACGGTGCTGTAGCGGACCCCCGCCGCCACCGTGATGCCGACCTGTCCCCACAGGGGGGCCGCCAGCACGGCGCCGGCCGCGAGTGCCAGCGTCGGGAGCCTCCGTACGCGCCTGAGTGCCTGCGACCTCATACCTCCAATCTATCTCCCCGCGCTCTCCCTACGGATGCCCCGGCGGGGTCGTTCAGGCGTACGAGCGGAGCCGCGCGAGCATGCGCCGGTCGTTGGCCACCGGATCGTCGCCCTTCGGGGTCTCGATAATCTTAATGACCGCCGCGAGCCGTGAGTCTCGCAATACGCGACGGAACGGCTCCTCTCCGATCGTGCCCTCGCCGATCCACTCGTGGCGGTCCAGGCGTGACCCCGGCGCCGCCTTCGAATCGTTGAGATGGAGGCACTTGAGCAGGGCAAGCCCGACGATCCGGTCGAACTCGTCGAACACGCGCCCGACGTCCCCGACCACGTCGTAGCCGGCCGCGTGGAGGTGGGCGGTGTCGAGGCAGAACCCCACGCGCGGCCGCACCGCCTCCGGCATCCCGGCGCGCAAGTCCCGCAGCTCCTCGAACGTCCGGCCGAGGGCCGTGCCGGCGCCCGCCGTGCCTTCGATGAGCACCCCGACGTCCCCGCCGGCCTCCGCGAGCGCGGCGGCGTAGCCGGCCGAGTTGCGCGCCAGCCCCGCGTCGTGGTCGTCCATGTAATTGCCGGGGTGGGACACGACGTACGGGATGCCGTACGCGGCGCAGCGGTCCAGCTCGCTCCGGAAGGACTTGAGGCTCCGGGCGCGGAGCGTCTCGTCCGGGGAGGCGAGGTTGATCAGGTAGCTGTCGTGCGCCACGGCCACCGCGATCCCGTGCTTCGCCATTTCCGCGCGGAAGCGCGCCGTGTCCGCGGGGTCGATCCGCGGCTCCCGCCACTGGTTCGGCGTCTTGGTGAACACCTGGATGGCGCGCGCGCCGATCTCCGCGGCCCGGGCGGGCGCGGCCGAGACGCCGCCCTCGGTCGAGACGTGGGCGCCCAGGAGATCGGGCGTCACGCGCGGGGCCCCTCGAACGCGAGGGGCGACACCAGGGGGACGAAGCGGACGGCGCCCGCGCGCCGCGACTCGACGCCGCGGTCTCCGCGCCGGAACACCGTGAGCTCCTGCTCCGCCCGGTCGCCGATGGGGATCACGAGCCGGCCGCCCCGGGCCAGCTGGTCGAGGAGGGGCGCCGGGGGGCGGGGCGCCGCCGCTGCGACCAGGATGCCGTCGAACGGCGCCGCTTGCGGCCAGCCCTCCGCGCCATCGGCGATCCGGGTCCGGACGTTCGCGAGGCCGAGGCGCGCAAGACGCGCCTCGGCGGTCACCAGGAGCTCGGGGATGCGTTCCACGGTGTAGACCTCCGCCGCGAGGCGGGCGAGGATGGCGGTCTGGTATCCCGATCCGGTGCCGATCTCGAGCAAGCGGTCGCGGCGGCGGGGGGCGAGGAGCGACGTCATCAGTGCCACCACGTACGGCTGCGAGATGGTCTGCCCCCCCACGAGGGGGAGCGGCTCGTCGGCGTAGGCCGCCGCCGCCTGGTCGTCGGGGACGAACCATTCACGCGGCGTCCGGTCGATGGCCCACAGCACCCGGCGGTCGCGGATGCCGCGCGCCGCGATCTGTTCGCGCACCATCCGGCGCCGGGCGAGGGCGGTCGCCGGCGCGACGGGCTTCATCCGGCGCGTCCTGCTTGTTTCACCATGGGCGGAACGATACCTTGCCACCACGCTCTCCGGGGATCGGTCCGTGGCCGAATCGAAGGCGTCCCGACTGCTGCTGCTGGGCGTTCCCGCGGCCCGGCCCGAGGGGCTGGAGCGCCTCCTCCTGCAGGCCGGCTACCAGGTCGCGGACGGCGAGCTCCCGGCGCGCGAGGGTCCCCCCGGGGCCATCCTCCTCGGAGCGGCGCCGGAGGACCCCGGCCTCGTGGACCGGGTGCGCGACCTGGTGCGCGCCCCGCGCTACGACGGGGCATCGGTGATCGTGCTGCTCACGGGCGGGGGCGGCGTCGACACCGCCGCGCTCCTCGCGGCCGGCGCCGCCGACGTCATCCGGCCCCCCGTCGACCTCGCCGAGCTGGGCGCCCGGGTGGCCGTGGACGCCCGCCGCCGGGCCGACCTCTTCACCGCGCGCAAGGCCCTGCGGGCGCGCGAGACCATCTTCGACATCTTCCAGGAAGTCGCCGACTCCCTCAAGGCCGAGGAGGTGTTCCGGACCCTGGTCCGGCGGGTGGGGCAGGCCTTCGGACTCTCGCACTGTTCCTTCGTCCTCACGGGGCCGGGGGACGGGCAGGGGCGGGTGGTGGCGGTCTACGAGAACCCGGCCATCCGCGACCTCGCGGTCGAGCTCGACCGGTATCCGGAAATCCAGGAAGCCCTGCGGACCCGGGCCCCGGTGCTCGTGGGCGACGTCTACCAGCACCCGCTCTTCGCGGCCATCCGGCGCCACTGGGACGAGCAGCGGCTCGACGTCAACGTCCGCTCGTCCGCCGCGCTCCCGGTGTTCGTGCAGGGGCGCGCCGCCGGAGTCTTCTTTCTCCGGACCGAGCGCGGGGAGCCCGAGCTCGCGCCCGGGGACGTGGACTTCGCCAACACCATCGCCCAGGCGGCGGCCCGGGTCCTCGAGAACGAGGAGCGGCGCTCCTCGATGTACCGCCGGCAGGTGGCGGCGGGGACCACCGACGCGCTCACGGGGTGCGGCTCGCTCGACGCGCTGGACCGGCGGTTGCGTGACGAGTTCGAGCGGGCGCGCCGCTACGCGCTCGTCTTCGCCGTGGTGCTGCTCGACGTGGAGGGCCTGCGGAACGTCAACGAGCGCGCCGGGCAACCCGCGGGGGACCGGGTCCTGGCGGACCTGGGCGCCATTCTGCTGCGGGAGATCCGCGCGCCCGACTTCGTGGCGCGCTACGGGGGCGACGAGTTCGCCGTCATCCTCCCGGGGACGGACGTCGCGGGCGCCCGCGGCTTCGTCGACCGGCTCCGGCGGGTGGTCGACGCCCACACCTTCCCGCATCTCGGTCCCGCCCGCTCTCCGGCCCTCACCGCCGGGCTGGTCGCCTACCCCCACCCCGCGGTTCTCAAGGCCCCCGACCTGCTGGGCCTCCTCGAGCACGCGCTGGCGGACGGGAAGCGGCGCCCCGACCGCGTGGGCACGCCGGCCTAGTCCAGGGTCTTGTGGAACCGGCGGACGGCGAGCGTCATCAGGAGCACGCCGAACGCCGCCAGCGCCGTGATCTCCGGCCAGAGCGCCGCGGCGCCCACGCCCTTCAGCAGGATGCCCCGGAGGATCTTCAGGAAATACGTGAGCGGCAGCGCCAGGCCGATGAGCCGCGCGGCCAGGGGCATGGCCGCGCGGGGGAACATGAATCCCGACAGCAGGATGTTCGGCAGGACGAAGAAGAAGCTCGCCTGGATGGCCTGGGCCTGCGTCTTCACCAGGGTGGAAATGAGGAGCCCGAAGGCCAGGCTGGCCACGATGAAGATCAGCGTCACCGCGTACAGGAGGAGCAGGCTGCCGGTGAGCGGCACGTCGAACACCAGCCGCCCGAGGAAGAGGACCGTCGTCATCTGCACGAGGCCCACCGCCACGTAGGGCGTGATCTTGCCGATCATCAGCTCGGTGCGGGAAATCGGCGTGACGATGAGCTGCTCGAGGGTGCCGCGCTCGCGCTCCCGCACGATGGCCATCGCCGTCACGAGCACGAGGGTGAGCGTGAGGATCACGCCGACGAGCCCCGGGACGATGAACACCGCGCTGCGGAGTCCGGGGTTGTACCGGGGCCGGACCCGCACTTCCAGGGGCAGGATCCGGCGCCCCGCGGCCGCGGACAGGAGCCCCAGGTTCCGCACCTCGCCCACGCCGGAGGCGGCCGCCAGCGCCGACTGGGAGGAGAGCGGGTCTTCGGCGTCCACGATGACCTGGACCAGGGCGGTCCGCCCGTCCACCAGGGCCTGGGGGTAGTCGTGCGGCACGATGATGCCGGCCTGCGCCGTGCCCCGCGCGATGGCGTCGTCGACCGCGGCCCGGCTCGGGACGCGCGCCACGATGGTGAAGTTGCCGGTGTTCTCGAACGCGGCCACGAGGTCCCGGCTCTCGGGGGTTCCGGCGTCGTCGAACACGACCGTGGGGATGTGCCGGACGTCGGTCTGGATGGCGTAGCCGAAGAGCAGGAGCTGGACCACGGGAATGGCGACCATGATGGCGAGCGTCAGCCGGTCGCGGCGCATCTGGATGAACTCCTTGCGCACCATGGGCCGCAGGTGCCGCATCATCGTTCGTCGCGCTCCTGCAGGCGGATGAACGCGTCTTCCAGGGTCCCGCCGCCGCCCACCTGACGGGCGACGTCGGCCGGGGAGCCGAGCGCGATCAGGTGCCCGCCGCTCATCATCCCCAGCCGGCCGCAGCGCTCGGCCTCGTCCATGTAGTGCGTGGTGACGATCACCGTCGTGCCCCGGGCCGCGATGTCCGCGATGGCCGCCCAGAAGCTCCGGCGGGCGGCCGGGTCCACGCCGGCCGTGGGCTCGTCGAGAAAGAGCACCGCCGGGCGGTGGAGGAGGGCGCACCCCAGCGCCACGCGCTGCTTCCAGCCCCCCGACAGCTCGCCCGTGAGCTGGTGCAACCGGCTCCCGAGGGAGAGGAACTGCACGACGTCGCCCGAGCGGACCGCCTGAGCCGCCCCCCGCAGCCCGTAGACCTCGCCGTAGAAGTCCAGGTTCTCCGCGACCGTGAGGTCTTCGTAGAGGCCGAAACGCTGGGACATGTAGCCGATCCGGTCGCGGACCCGGTCGGGGTCCTGAACCACGTCGATGCCGGCGACCGTCGCCGTCCCCGCGGTCGGTGCGATCAGCCCGCAGAGCATCCGGATCGTGGTGGTCTTGCCCGAGCCGTTCGGTCCCAGGAGGCCGAAGACCTCGCCGGCCGCGATCTCCAGCGTCAGGTGCTCCACGGCCACGAGAGAACCGAAGGTCCGGCGCAGGCCCCGGGTGATCACCGCGGCCCCGGGGTCGGCCGGGCCGGTCACGGCAAGAGGGGGAGGTCCACGGTGACCGGGAGCCCGGCCTTCAGCCGGCCGCCGGCGGACCCGACGTCGATGCGGAGGCCGAACACCAGATCGGCCCGCTCCCGCTCCGTCAGCGCGGCCCGGGGCGTGAACTCCGCGGCCGGCGAGATCTCCACCACCCGGCCGTCGAAGGCCGTGTCCGGGTACGCGTCGGTGCGGATGCGGACGGGCGTGCCCAGCCGGACCCGCCCGACGAGCGGTTCGGCGACGTAGGCGCGGACCCAGGGCCGGGTCACCTCGCCCAGCGCGACCACCGGCATGCCGGCCGTCACGGCCTCGCCCGGCTCGGCGTAGCGGGTCAGGATCACGCCGTCCGCCGGCGCGAGGATCACGAGCTCGTCCGCGATCGCCAGGGTGTTCCGCAGCGCCGCCCGGGCCGCCGCTTCGTCGCTCGGCGCGGCGCGTACCGCCTGGAGGCTCGCGGCGGCGGCGGCGGCGGCCGCGGTGAGCGCGTCGAACCGCTGCGCCGACACGATGCCCTGGTCGCGGAGGGGGACGGCGCGGGCGAGGTCGTTCGCGGTCCGGGTGCTTTCGGCCACCGCCGCGCCGATCTGCGCCGTGCGCGTGGCCGCGGCCGCCGCCCGCGCCCGGCGCTCGTCGATGAGGGCGCGGAGCCCCGGCTGCTCCAGCACCGCCACGGTGTCGCCGGCGCGGACCGAGTCGCCCTCGTCCTTGAGCAGCCGGACCAGCCGGCCGTCCGTGAGGGGCGCGAGCCGGACCTGCCGGATCTCCACGGTGCCGGCGATCCGCGCGTCGGGGGGCGACGCCCGGCACGCCGCCAGCGCGGCCAGGGCGGCCGCGGCGCGGACGGCGGCGCCGGCCCGGGTCACCGCTGCGCCTTCAGCCAGTTCAGGGGATCGAGGGCGATCTGATCGGGGCCGCGGATCTCGAAGTGGAGGTGCGACCCCTGGTCGGTGGACGCGCCGCCCACGTGGCCGATCACCTGGCCCGCGACCACGGCGTCGCCGAGATGGACGGTGGCGTCGGCCAGCGTGGCGTAGATCGTGTAGTAGCCGCCGCCGTGCTGCAGGATCACGGTGGTGAGATACGTGCCGCGCACGCCCACGTCCACCACGGTGCCCGCCGCCACGGCCCGGACCGGCGTGCCGGCGGGCGCCGCGATCCCGACGCCGTGCCAGGTGATCTGGGTGTTGTCGGGGCCCGGCGCCGGCCCGAAGCGGTAGAGCAGGTTGCCGTCGACCGGCCAGGGCAGGCTGCCGAGGCTCGCGGTGGTGATGGTGGCGCGCGCCGCGCGCGCGCCGCGCGCCATCGCTTCCCGGCGTTCCCGCTCGAGGCGCGCGATCACGTCGGTGAGGCGCCCTTCTTCCCGCTCGCTGGCCGAGACGCGCGCTTCGGCCTGGCGCATCCCGCGGCGGGTCTCCCGGAGATCCGCCGTGCGCTGGGACTCGAGGTCGGTGTAGTGGCTGAGCTCGCCGGTGCGCTCGGTGCGCCGCCGGGCGAGCGCGTCCCGCGCGTCCAGGAGGTTGCCGCGGTCCTGCGCCACGCGGTCCTGGAGCTTCTTCAAGTCGTTGGCCAGGAGCCGGTCCTGCCGGCTGACCAGATAGAGGTATTTGTAGCGGGACAGCAGGTCGCCGAAGCTCTCCGACGAGAGCAGGACCTGCCAGACGTACAGGGGGCCGCGCTTGTAGATGTCGACGAGGCGGCGCTCGAGGACGGCGTGTTTCTGGGCCAGGGCGTCCTGCGCCAGGATCAGGTCCACGGTGGTCTGCGTGATCTGGCCGCCGAGCTCCCCGATCTGGCGGTCGATCTCGTTCACGATGCGGTTGGTCGACTCCTTCTGCCGCTCGAGGTTCGCGATCTCGTCCTCGATCGAGTGGGCCTGGGAGCGCAGCGCCTCCAGCTGCTGCTCCGCCTCGGTCCGCTGGCGCTTGATGTCCTCGAGGCGCCGCTGGTTCTCGCGCATCTGCTGGTCGAAGGTCGGCTTCTGGGCGGCGAGGGGGGCGGCGACCAAGAGGACCAGCACGACCTCGAGGCACACCTTCGCGGCGAAGGGTCGACGCCGTTGGCCGGTCATACCTTTCGGAGCTGTCTCCCCACGGAGAGCCAGCTCCCGAACAGCCCGATGATCATGCCGCCGCCCACGAGAACCGCGCTCTGGGCGGCGTCGAAGAAGGCGGTCCGGAACTGGAGCCAGTCGGCTACCACCAGGTGGGCCGCGTAGGAGAGCGCGACGGCGAGCAGGCCCCCGGCGCACCCCTTGAGGACGCCCTGGACGAGGAAGGGCAGCCGGATGAACCAGTCGGTGGCGCCGACCAGGCGCATGATGGCGATCTCGCGGCCGCGCTGGAGCACCGTCATCCGGATCGTGGCGCCGATGATGATCACGGCGACGGCGGCGAAGGCGGCGCCCACCACGAGGCCCACCGCGGCGGCGATGGAGCGCACCCGGTCGAGCTGCTTCACCCAGTCGCCGCCGTACCGGACGTCGTCGACGAACGCGAAGTCCTTGAGCCGGTCCGCCACGCGCCCCACGTGCGCGGCGTCGCGGTCGCCGGGCTTGAGCGTGACCTCGATGGAGGCGGGCAGGGGATTGCGCTCGAGCTCCCGCAGCTGGTCGCGGAACTCGACCAGCTCCCGCCGGGCCCGGGCGAGCGCCGAATCCTCCGAGACGTACGACGCGTTGGCGACTTCGGGGAAAGCCTCGATGTCCTTCAGGGCGAGCGTGACGGTTTCGACCGGCGTGCCGGGCAGCAGGTAGGCCACGACCTCCACCCGTTCGGACACCCGGGCCAGCGCGCGGTGGAGGTTCAGGGCCACGAGGCCGAAGAGGCCGACCACGAACAGGGAAAAGGCGATCGTGGTGATCGAGAGCGCGGACAGGAGCGGCGCCCGCCGGAAGGTCAGGAGCGCTTCCTTGAGCACGAAGTTCACGGGGCCGCCGGCTCGCCGCGGGGTTCGTCCACGGCGGAGTCATACACCACGGCGCCGTCCTGGAGCT
>Ga0335085_10015282_pt1 | contig 11144 bp, 10 predicted proteins | sample Lox_Sample_45_FD_206712 | JGI IMG/M metagenome (GOLD analysis project Ga0335085, IMG submission 206712) | Soil microbial communities from Loxahatchee National Wildlife Refuge, Florida, United States - Lox_Sample_4.5 | ecosystem: Environmental > Terrestrial > Soil > Wetlands | place: USA... | reverse complement strand
GTCAAGGTTCAGCATCAAGAACCGCAGCCCCTTCTTCTCCAGCCGCTGCGTCAATTTCACCGTCGTCGTCGTCTTACCCGATGAACTCGGGCCGCTGACCCACAACATCCGGATGTTGTCGCCCGCGCCGAGCCGCGCCATTACCTTGTTCGCCGCTTCATCAAGCGACGCCTCGTACAGTGCGAGCGAATCGTCCACGAGTTTTTTAATCTTGCCGCTGCGCACGATCTCGTTGAGTCCTGCCACCGTGTCGCAACCGCGCGCGCGATTCCATTCGAGTGTCTTTTCCATGCGCTTGCGAGGAAACCCATTGCCGACGAACTGCGTTTCGTTGATCGCGCCTTCGCGCAACCAGTGGCGACCCCAGCGATAACATTCGTACGCGTCCGCAGTGTTCTGAAAGCCGAAGCTGCGCAGGGTGTGCAACACCTCATCCTGAATGTCTTCGATCGTGGGCGGGAAATTCGCGATGAGATGATGCGCATCGGCGTTCAGGCAAAGCACCACAGCGTCCCCGAGGAACTCCGCGATCTTGTCGTCCGTGCCGTATGCGTCGAAAATCTTGTCGTTTACGCCCGCTAGAAAATCTTGACGGAAGCCTCCGACCGTTTCCGTGGCGCGCAAGATTGCGGCCGCGATGCGCCGCTCGTCGAACGTGACCATCGCGCGATTGCGCTTCTGGACCTTGATGATGCGATTCTGGACGGACATGGATGACTCTGGGCGAAACTCTACCACACCATCCCGCACTACGACAATGGCCTTGCCATGTCGCCGATTGTGGCAAGAAAACTGCGCTAACCGTGTCCCGCTATGAAAGGGTTCATCGCTTGCCTGTGGTGTTTCGGCCTAGCGCTCGGGACGCGTGCCGACCTCATTCAGCTCAACACTGGCAAGAGGCTCTCAGGTCGTGTCGCGAGCTACGCGAATGACACGTTTCAACTCGAACGCGCCAATGCCGAGCCGATTCAAGTGCCGGCCAGCTCGGTTTCGGGGATAGATTTCTCGAAGGGGACCGTTCACGCCACCATTGAAATGGCCGACCGACAATCATTGACGGGCCAGATCTGGCTGTATGCTCGCGGCGCACTGAATTTCGACGACGATAAGGGTATGACAACTCGAATCCCGTTGACGAAGGTTTCGCGGGTCTCATTTGGCAAAGAACCAGTCCCAGAGAAGCCGGCAGCGTCTTCAAGCCCGAAACCCGGCAGATCATCGACTGGTTCTTCAGCTGCCGACCCAAAAGTTGAAATCATCAGCCGTGGCGAGCAGGTGGATATCGGGAAGCGCTTAGTCCCCGGAAAGATTACCATCGTCGATTTCTACGCTGATTGGTGTGCGCCGTGCCGAAGCATCGAGCCAATGTTGGAAGAACGGGTCAACAAAGATGCCGACTTGGTTCTTCGCAAGATCAACATCGACAACTGGGCCTCGCCGGTCTCCAAGCAATACGGCATTCGCGCCGTCCCTTTCCTACAAGTCTATGACCGCCGCGGGAACAAGATCGGAGATGTCACCGGTTTCAACAGTACGTTCTTCGAATCCCTGATCAGCCGCGCCCGTTAATACTACACGAGGTCACAGGCTTCCGCCGGCATCCAGTGGGCATCTTTGCCCTCCCATTTCACGTTGCAGCCGATGGGATTCGTCAGGGAAATACTGATGGGCTTGCCAGCCAGATGTTCTGTCAGCGCTTGATCGAGATTGTTGACCGTCGTCTTCGACGTGTCTCGCGGTGAGTCCACGCCCCGGCCGGTGTACACAAGTCTGCGATCCTTGTCGAACACGTAGAAATGTGGCGTGCGCAACGCGCCGTACGCGCGCGCCACGTCCTGCGATTCGTCGTAGAGATACAGCCAGGGGAACTTGTGGGTCTTCATGCGCTCGATCATGTGATCGAACGAATCTTCGGCGTAGGTATGCTTACTGTTGGAATTGATGCCGACGAACTTCACGCCTTGCGGGATGAATTTCAGCGCCGTCTTGCGCGTCACCTCATCGGAGCCGATGACGTAGGGACAGTGGTTGCAGGTGAAGAAGATCACCAGAACTTTTGCGCCGTTGAAGTCGGCCAACCGGTAGACTTGACCGTCGGTCGCCGGTAATTTGAAGTCAGGTGCTCCCTCGCCGAGTTTTAGTGTGAATGCCATGTTGTTCCTCCTGAATTGTTCGATGCGGCATTGTAGCACGGCGGCCGCGCTTGGCAAACCTTGACGCCACCGGGTCGTTCTGATATTGGGTCACTTCAACCCGGAGGCCTCCATGAAAAAGTATCTTACCGAATTCATCGGGACGTTCTTCCTTGTACTAACGATTGGTTGCGTGGTTCTGCTCCGCGGGCCGGGCGTTATCCCACCGCTGGCCATCGGGTCGGTCTTGATGGTCATGATTTTTGCGGGCGGCCATGTGTCCGGCGGGCATTACAACCCGGCCGTGACCCTCGGCGTTTGGATTCGCGGACGCTGCCCGGCTGGCGACGTGATCCCCTACTGGGGGTCCCAGATCGTCGGCGCGGTCCTCGCCGCGATTGTCGTCGATTTCTTGAAGGGCAGCACCCCGGTGAGCGCGATCACGGTCAAGGTGGGCCCGGCACTGCTGGCAGAGTTCTTGTTCACGTTTGCGCTGGTTTACGTCGTGGTCAACGTCGCGACCGCCAAGGGCACGTCTGGCAACTCCTTTTACGGGCTGGCCATCGGTTTTACCGTGACGGCAGGCGCGTTTGCGGTGGGGGGCGTTTCTGGTGCCGCCTTCAACCCAGCCGTCGCCGTTGGCGTGTCAGTCATGAGACTCTTCGCGTGGCCGAATCTCTGGATCTATCTCGTTGCCGAAATGTTGGGTGGTCTGGTGGCGGGACTGACTTTCAAGTTCATCAACCCAGAAGACAAATAGTCCATATCCCGCGAAGCGCCCGCCGGCTTCAATCGCGGCGGGCGCCGTTTCAGCTTCGGGCGCAGTCATAGACGAACGCCAGTAACATCGCCACGGCGACCCACGCCAGCACCACGGCCACCCTAGTAACATCGCCAACGACCCACTGTATGAACGCAGTGGCAGGCGGATTGGCTGAAGCAGTCGCGACAACATCGGCCTGCTGCATTGTGACCGCCGCGCTCGAGATGTCATGGCTGGCCAAATCATGCGTGACCCGCACGGTCGCCTGAGCCGTTGCCGCGGCCCACGCGATCCCAATGCTAAGCAACACTGCAATTCTGACTGTTTTCACTGTTCACCTCTCATTGCTTTCGACTCTGCGTCCGTCGACGACCCATTCGTCGGTATGACGCGCCCGGTGGATCGTTTGGATTAAACTTTCTTGCGACGGGTGGTGATGATCGCAGCATCGGTCAGCGCCTGCACCGCGACCAGACCGTCCGACTCCACCACGAACTGCTGTCCCGCACGCAGTACGATGTCTCGGCTATCGTTTTGTTCCGTCACCCAGACGAGGCCGTCGGCGCAACGTACCAACAACGCCGCGCCGGGCTTCAGCGCCGTCCACAGCGCGCCCTTCCGCAGCCGAATCTGGACTTCAGACACCGTGTTGTTCATGCCGCAACCATACGGCGGCGCCTTAAACCAGCACAGATGCAGAGGAGTAGAATTGTGACCATAACAGTCTTGCCAACACCAAAACTGTTCTGGTATCGTTTGAATTGAACTGTGTCTATGCAACTGTCATAGTCCAGTTAGACTACGACCATGGTCAAAGCACTTCCCGCCATCGAGGATCATCTGTACGAGCAGATGGCCGGCAAGATCCACCGACTCATCGAACGCGGCACGCTTCGGCCCGGAGATCGCGTGCCGTCGGTGCGCAAACTCAGCCAGCAACACGACGTCAGCATCGCCACGGTGCTGCAAGCCTACATGCTGTTGGAAGATAGAGGTCTCATTGAGGCGCGGCCGCAATCGGGTTACTATGTTCGCCCCCGCTTCCGTGAACTGCTTGCCGAGCCGGCCAAGAGCGAACCAGCGGCCACCGCTTGCTGCGTTGATGTCAGCAATTTGGCGATGCGAATCTTACACACGTTCGCCGATCCGAGCATTGTGCGGCTCGGCGCCGGTGTCGCCAGTCCGGAACTTCTGCCCAGCGAGAAACTTCATCACCTGCTCGCGTCCGTTGCCCGTCGCAGCGGCGCGATAGCCAACCGGTACGAACAGCCCGCTGGCACGGTCGAATTCCGCCGCCAGATTGCGCGCCGCTCGTTGGATTGGGGCTGCGCGTTGAGCGCCGACGACATCGTCGGCACAATTGGCTGCATGGAGGCGATCACGCTGAGTCTGCGCGCCGTGGCCAAGCCCGGTGACGCGATCGCGGTGGAATCGCCAACATATTTCGGAGTGCTCCAGATCATTGAAGCCTCCGGAATGAAGGCCGTCGAGGTCGGCACTTATCCGCGACACGGGATGTGTCTGGATGAACTGGCGGTGGCCATCCGTCGGCGCAAAATCGCGGCGGTCGTCCTCACGCCGAATTTCCAGAACCCGCTTGGCGCGCTCATGCCGGACGAGAAAAAGAAGGCGCTGGTCGAGGCGTTGTCCAAGAAGGACATCCCGTTGATCGAGGACGATATCTACGGTGATTTGCAGCACGAAGGCCCGCGGCCAAAGGTCGCAAAGGCATTCGACAAAAAGGGGCTCGTGCTCCTGTGCGGGTCGGTTTCGAAGACACTCGCGCCGGGTTTTCGTGTCGGCTGGTGCGCGCCGGGAAGATTCAAGGAGCGCGTCGAACTGCTGAAATTTGCCAACACCGTTTCCTCGCCGATCTTGCCGCAACTGGCGATTGCCGAGTTCCTGCAAAACGGCGGCTATGACCACCATCTGCGAAAGATCCGCAAGAGCTACGCGCAGCAGGTGCGGCTCATGTACGAAGCCATCGGCAAGTATTTCCCCGAAGGCACGAAGGTCACGCAACCGAAGGGCGGCTTCCTGCTCTGGGTCGAACTCCCGAAACGCGTCGACGTGCTGCAGTTGTTTGATAAGGCCACCGAGCAGAAGGTCAGCTTCGGTCCCGGGCCGCTGTTTTCCCCGAAACCGAATTACCGGAATTTCCTGCGGATCAGTTGCGGCTACCCGTTCAAACCGCAAATCGAGCACGCGGTCATGACTCTGGGTCGGTTGGCCGGGAAGAATTGAATAGATACATCTGCGGTACCTCTTTTACCCCAGGCTTTTTCTTCGTCTTCGCCAGCTTTGGCTTTCCTTCCGCCGATAACTCGGCCTCTTCGAGATTCGCCAACACTTCCTTCGCCCGTTCGATGACGCCCATCGGCAAGCCGGCGAGACGCGCGACCTGAATGCCGTAGCTCTTGTCGGTGCCGCCAGGCAGAATCTTGTGGAGGAAAATCACTTGGTCATGCCATTCGCGGACGGCAACGTTGTAGTTTTTCACGCGCGGCAGCGTCGCCGCGAGCTCGGTGAGTTCGTGGTAGTGGGTTGCGAAGAGCGTTTTCGCGCCGACCGCGTTATGCAAATGTTCTGCCACGGCCCACGCGATGCTCAGGCCATCGAACGTACTCGTGCCGCGCCCGATCTCGTCAAGCACCACGAGACTCCTCAACGTCGCGTTGTTCAGAATGTTCGCCGTCTCGTTCATCTCGACCATGAACGTGCTCTGGCCGCGCGCCAGATCGTCGGCCGCGCCAACGCGTGTAAAGATGCGATCCACTAATCCGACCGTTGCGCTTTTCGCCGGGATGAACGAGCCAACCTGCGCCATCAACACCAGCAGCGCCACCTGCCGGATGTAGGTGCTCTTACCCGCCATGTTTGGGCCGGTAATGATGAGAATCTGGTTCTCCGAGCCGTCGAGCACCGAATCGTTCGGCACGAACCGATCTTCAATCAAGGTTTGCTCCAGCACAGGATGACGGCCGTCCGCGATCTCGATGCGGTCGCCGTCGTTCATCGTCGGCCGACAATAGTTTTGGTGCCGTGCTACTTCAGCGAATGCAGCCAGCACGTCGAGCGACGCGATGGATGACGCCGACTGCTGAATCGCGGCCGATTGCTCCAGGACAGCCTTGCGTACTTCCAAGAACAATTCGTATTCCAGCGCGTTCGCCCGTTCCTCCGCGCCAAGGATTTTGCCCTCCATCTCTTTCAATTCGGGCGTGATGAACCGCTCGCCGCCGGCAATCGTCTGTTTGCGGATGTAATCGCTAGGCACCTTCGACAAATTCGCCTTCGTTACCTCGATGTAGTATCCGAACACGGAATTGAACCGCACCTTGAGCGACGCGATGCCCGTGCGCTCGATTTCCTTCTGCTGCAGCGCGGCAATCCATTCCTTGCCTTCGCGCGCGCCGCGTCGCAACTCGTCGAGTTCCGCATTGAAGGCGGTCTTGATGATGCCACCTTCCTTCAACGCAAGCGGTGGTGCGTCCTCGATGGCCCGCGAAATCAAATCTACCAACTCGGGGAGTTCGGTGATTTGCCCAACCTGTGCGTGTAAAAGCGGCGTCCCCGCCGCGACCGGCTCGAGCATTTGTTTCAGCTTTGGCAACGCGCCCAGAGATTCCTTCAACGAAATGAGATCGCGAGCATTGCCGCTGCCGACGCTCAAGCGTCCGAGCGTGCGCTCCATGTCACGAACGCCGCGCAACTGTTCGCGAAATTCGGCGAGCGCCTGCGATTGATCACAGAAGGCGGACACGACCTCCTGTCGCGCGCCGATCTGCTCGACGCTCTTCAGTGGATGGGTCAACCATTCGTGAAGAAGCCGAGCCCCCATCGGCGTGAGCGTGCGGTCCATGCAGCCGATCAGCGTCTGTTTGCGCTCTGTGCGAGGCGATTCGAGCAGTTCGAGGTTTCGCTGTGTGACGGCATCAAGCACCATGAAATCGCTTACGCTGTACACGCTGAGTCGATGAATGTGCGCGGTGTTGCGCCGCAATGATTGCTGCAGGTAATGCAGCGCCGCGCCTGCCGCACCGATGCCTACGGTGAGGTCGCGTGCGCCGAATCCATCGAGCGATTGCGTCTTGAAGTGGTCGCGCAATGTGAAAAATGCGGTTTCGCGCTCGAATGTCCAACCGTCGTGGGGAGTCAGTGTCTGAGCGGCCAAGTGGCTCAGTTCTTCATGTGCTTCGGTGGGGACAACGATCTCTGCCGGACCCACTCGTGCCAATTCGTTCTGAACGTGCTCGGCCGTCGCCAACTCGGTCACTCTGAAATCGCCTGTGGTCAGATCGATCAACGCCAAGCCGAACTTGCCGGCATCGGCGCACATCGCGGCGACGAAATTGTTGCGCTCTGCCTGGAGTATGTGCGTGTCAAAATGAGTGCCGGGGCTGAGGATTTGAGTGACGTCGCGGTTGACGAGTTTGCCGGGCGTTGCATCTTCGAGCTGGTCGCACACGGCGACTTTGCGACCCGCGCGGAGAATCTTGCCAATGTAGGCCTCGGCGGCGTGATGCGGGATCCCGCACATCGGGACGTTGTTGCGATGCGTCAGCGCGAGGTTGAGCAGTTGCGCGCCGATCTTGGCGTCGTCGAAGAACATTTCGTAGAAATCGCCGAGCCGAAACAGCAGCAGGGCGTCGGGCGGAATCTGGTGCTTCACGCGCCGATACTGCTGCATCATCGGGGTGAGCCCGCCGGGCTTCGGTGCAGACTTGGAACTCGCCATCGCGTCGTGATTATAGCGCGGGGCGGTGAGTGGTCACGCCTGAAAACACGTTGGCCGAGCTTCCACACGTTGGGAAACTCGGCCCCGCGTTTGCGACTCTCGTCGCCCCGTTTCGCGCGCGTCGATCGTTCAACGCTTGCTACTCAGCGCGACTCGATGTTCTCCGTGCGATGGCTGCAGATCGTTCCGCGTTGTCGTCACGGCGGGGGCTGCCTCCTTGGTTCATCGGGCGATCCCCCAACCCGACGCTTCTGTAATGAGCAGTCAGCTTGCCAACGCCTGCGAGGCGCAGAACTGCTGGGCCGCGCGGCGACGCGTCCACAGTCGTTCGGTCGAACCCTGACGAATTTGTCGCGCGGCACAAAAATGTCGCGCGCCTCAACGCTGGAACGTCTCTTTGAGCGCGGCTCTCAACTGCTCGATCTCGAAGGGTTTTTCGAGCAGGCTGTTGCCCGTGCGATAGACGAAATCGGTCAGTCCACCCCGCAGCGCTGCGTTGCCCGTGATGAACAGAAAGCGATCCGAAAGATGCGGATACTGCTGAGTGGTTTGGTTGTAGAGGGCCTCGCCGTCGACGCGCGGCATCATCAGATCGCAGATGACGGCGTCGAAGTCGGCGCCGCGGAGTTTTTCCATCGCCTCCATGCCATTTGAAGCGACCTCGGCCGAGCAATTCTCGTAGGTCAAGACTTCCGAAAGCAGGTCCGCCAATTGGTAGTCGTCCTCGACAACCAACACGCGGTGGACGAATTGAACTGGACGCTCTTCCTCGGCCATGGCAATCAGGTCGCAACAGACTGCTCCACTCTCTCCAGCAGGGCATGCAGCAACAACGTGTGGGCCTCCTGGATGCGAGCGGTGTCGGAACTCGCCACAATGAGTTCGAGATCGGCCTTGCCCTTCGACTGGCCACCTCCTTTGCCGAGGAACGCGATGCTCTTCACCTCCTGTTTGCGAGCCGCATCAAGTACGCGAACGATGTTTCGAGAATTCCCGCTGCTGGAGAAACACACGAGCACGTCGGACTGGGTTGCGAGTCCCTCGACCTGCCGGGCGAACAGGTCGTCGAAACCGAAGTCGTTGGCGATACACGTCAGTAGTGTTGGATCGGCGTTGAGGCACACGGCCGGCAACGAACGGCGGTCGCGATTGTAACGGCCGACAAGTTCCTCGGCTAGGTGCAACGCGTCCGCGGCACTGCCGCCGTTTCCGCACGTGAGGATCTTGCCTCCTGAATGAAGCGCGCCGACGACGGCCGTGGCGATGCGCTCGAAAATCTCCTGCTGTGCCAGCAGCGATTGCATCGTCTGGCGTGCGTCTGCGACAAGTTTCGGCAGAATCGGTTCCATCGTTCCTCGTTCGCTGCTGCCATCCTAGTCGCCCCGTCAAAGCGGTTCAATGAGATTTGTCGGCTTACAGGAATTGAACCGACGAGTTTGAATCGCCGCGTAGGGTCGCGCGAACGGCAGCGTGCGTCGGGCTGATTTCACGCGGCGCCATGCGTCATCAAGAGGATTGCATTCTCCCCGCTGATTCGGTAACGTGACGACGCGTTCGTGGGTGAAACTCATGAGAGGAGATCTACCATGAAAAGCTCTTCCCCCAGTCGGTTGCGGGTTCGTCTCGTCTTGGTTGTGGTGCTTGCGGTCATCCCATCGCTCGGGTTGATTTATTACAACGCTCGTGAACAACGCAACGCCGCCGTCTCACTAGCCACCGAAGATGTCGCGCGAATCGCTCGCCTGACGGCGGCGAACTACCGGGGCGTCATCGAAGGCGGACGTCAGTTGCTCATCGCACTGGCGCAATCTCCGGATGTCCGGAGCGGCGATGCCACCGGTTGCAGCGCCGCCTTGGAGAAGTTGCTCGGAAAATACGAGTTCTACTTCAATCTCGGTGTGGCGGCGCCCGACGGCAACGTGCTCTGCAGCGCCGTCGCCTTGAAGGAGCCGGTGTCCGTGGCGAATGGCACCTGGTTCGGTGAGGTGTTGAGATCGCGCGATTTCGCCGTTGGGAATTATCAGACAAGCCGCTTGGGGGCCAAGCCATCGCTTAACTTCGCCTACCCCGTCGTTGGGACCGATGATCAGGTGCAGGGGGTCGTGTTCGCGTCACTCGCTCTTGACTACCTCGGTCGACCGATGACTCTCATGATGGCGCCCGAGGGCGTAGAACTCGCCTTGGTGGACCGCAACGGAATCATCCTGGCCCACACGCCCACAGGGGCGAACCTCGTTGGACAAACCGCTCCCGACGCTGAGTTGATCAAACAAGTGGCGACGTTTCGCGGACGAGGAACCGATCAGCGGCGCGATGCCGCGGGGGTTGAACGCATTTATGCGTATTACCCCATCGGCGGCAAGCGCGGCGCGGATGCCTACGTGGCGGCCAGCGTGCCCACAGCCATCGTTTTCGCCGATGCGGATCGTCAGTTGAAGAAAAACCTGATCGGCTTGGCGGTGGTGGCGCTGCTGGCGCTGGCCGCAGCCTGGTACGGCGGCGAAGTGATCCTCTTGCGCCACACCAACGACGAACTGGAGCGGCGAGTACAGGAGCGCACCCGGGAACTGGCGCACGAACAATTCCTGCTGCGGACGTTGTTGGACAACGTTCCGGATAGCATCTACTTCAAAGACGACAAGGGTCGCTTCCTGCGATCCAGCAAAGCCCAAGCCCAGCGGTTTGGTCTCAGCGACCCCACGCTCGCGATCGGCAAGACGGACTTCGACTTTTTCTCCAAGGAGCATGCCGAGGAGGCATTTGCCGACGAACAACGGATCATTCAGACGGGACAACCGCTCATCGGCGTGGAGGAATACTCTCCTCTGGCCGACGGCGCGGAACGCTGGGTCTCCACCTCCAAGTTGCCGCTGCGCGACAAGGCAGGCAACACCGTCGGCACGTTCGGCATCTCCCGGGAGATCACCGAGCGCAAGCGCGCCGAGAAAGCCCTGGCCAAAGAACGCAATCTGCTGCGCACACTGATCGATAATCTCCCCGACCTCGTGTTTATCAAGGATACGCGGGGCCGCTACGTCTTCGACAACGCTGCCCATCGCTCGTTCTTGGCGGTTGGCGCGCTCGATGACGTCGTCGGCAAGACGGTGTTCGACTTCTACCCGAAGGAACTGGCCGCGCGTCTGCATGCCGATGACGAGGCCGTGGTGGCCGCCGAGGGGCCGGTTCTCAACCGGGAAGAGATTCTGACCGACGGAAAGGGACGCAAGATTCGGGCACTGACCAGCAAGGTCCCGTATCGCGACGAACAAAACAGAATCGTCGGCCTCGTCTGCATCTGCCGCCCACTCGGCGAATCGAAATAGACTTCCACCTCTCCACGGACCGATGGTCGCGTTTGCGTTTTGAGCAAACACATTCAGTTCGAACGGTTGCAATGAAACCCGGACATAGGGGGCCTTTTTGCAGGCCGATTTGCTACAGGGAATTCCCTAAATCTTCTGTAGGGGAAAACCCTACAACGCCGAGCTTGCATTTCGAGAGTCAGAGGAGT
>Ga0335085_10015281_pt1 | contig 11145 bp, 8 predicted proteins | sample Lox_Sample_45_FD_206712 | JGI IMG/M metagenome (GOLD analysis project Ga0335085, IMG submission 206712) | Soil microbial communities from Loxahatchee National Wildlife Refuge, Florida, United States - Lox_Sample_4.5 | ecosystem: Environmental > Terrestrial > Soil > Wetlands | place: USA: Florida... | reverse complement strand
GCAGCGCCCCGCGCACGAGCGCATCGAGCCCTGCGGCACAGGGACGGGACACCCGGGTTGCGGTCCGCCGCCGCGTTTCATAGTCTGCGACCGGTCGCCGCACCCCATCCCTGTCATCACTCGTCTCAGAGGACCCTCGCGTGATCACCGCCAGCCGTCTCGTCACCGCGCTTCTGACCGCTGCCGCCGTCTCTTCACGAATGCCATGCCAGCAGGCGGCCGCCTCGGACCCGTTCACGGACGCGGATTTCGTGAGCATCCATCCCGGAACGTTCCAGATGGGGGATGCGTCGATGGCGAACGCGCCACCGCACCCCGTGACACTCTCACACGGATTCTTGATGCAGAAGACCCTGGTCACCCAGGCGCAGTGGCTGGCGGTGATGGGAACCAACTTCAGCAACCACAAGGACTGCCCGACCTGTCCAGTCGAGAACGTGAATTACGACCAGGTCCAGACGTTCATCGAGGAATTGAACGCGCGCTCCCCGGGGAAGCACTACCGCTTGCCCACCGAGGCCGAGTGGGAATACGCGGCCCGTGCCGGAACGACGGGCGACTACGGCACGCCCGGGGCCGTGACGCTCGGCGGATGGATCGCTGACAACAGCGGCGGCCAGGCCCATCCGGTGGGCGGGCTCCGCCCGAATGCGTGGGGCCTGTACGATATGGAGGGCGATGTCTGGGAGTGGGTCAACGACTGGTACGGCCCGTATCCCACACGCCCGGTCACGGATCCGACCGGTCCCGAGTCCAGCAGCTGCCCGGACCCCGGGTGCCGGGTGCTTCGCGGCGGGGCGTACGACGGTCCCGCTTCGTACGCGCGGTCGGCGTTCCGCCTCAGCAACTCTCCGGCCGCTCGGAGCTACGACGGCGGCTTCCGTCTCGCGCGATCCGAGTGACACACCTGCCCCTGTCGCGCTGAACCACCTGGGATCGGAGAGGACACCGTCCGAACACAAACGTCATGGGTGAAATCGGCATCGGGACATCCGAAGCCCAAGGCGCCACACCCGGTGAACGCGCCGCACTCGGAATCGAAGGCGACACACAGAGAGCCGGAACCGACGCACCTGGAGTCGAACGCGAGGTGCTTGGAACCCAAAGGGAAACGCTTGGAGTCGGCGGCGACGCACGTGGAGTCGGGCGCATCGCACGTGTCGTCAAAGACGTCGCACTTGTGGTCGGAGACGTCGCACTTGTGGTTGGAGACGAACCCCTTCGCATCGTTGGCGGATCACCTTCGACCGTCGGCGAAACACCCGGAAGCGCGGGCGTTGCATTTCACGGTGTTGCCGGAACACCGAGGATCGCGGATGCCGCCGCGATCCTCGCGGGCGCGACAGGTGAGGTCGCCGGCGTCGCACCCGTGCTCGCGGACGACACCGGCGCAGTTTCGTTCAAAACACGTTTGTCCGTGGCCGCGACACGTGTCCTCGCGGCCGCGACACGCTGGCTCGCGGCGAACCCGCAAGCATTGGTGTCGCGGCAGCAGACAATTTTGCCGCAACACTCGTGATCGCGAGCGCAACACGGGTGCTCGCGGGCGCCATCGGTGACGTCGCGGCCGCCACAGCGCACCCCGTCGCACTCGCCAACGACCGCGCCCGTCTCGCTGCCCGCCTCGAGCGAGCCTCCGAATTCATCGCGCGACCATCCGACGCCACCGCGTGAAATCCGACGTCATCGCTCGAAATCCGACGGCGTCGCGCGAAATCCGACAGCGCCGCGCGGAGTTCGACAGCGCCGCGCGAATCCGCCTGCACGGCACACACGCTCATCCTCGCCCGCCGCGACGGACGCGGGCGTCGGTCGCCTGGCGCGTCCGCCTTCAGGCTGCCATCTTCAGGTATGATCATGCGCATCCCGATATACCTGGCGGTCGGCGCACTCCTGGTGCGGGCCACGGAGGCCCAAGTCCCGCCACCGATCCCCCTGCGGACCCTCGGCACCATCCTCGCGACCGGCACCTCGCCCGTCGGCGCGCTGGTCGACATTCGCCCGCTCAGCGACGGCCGCGTTCTGGTCAACGATCCGCAGAAGAGGCAATTGCTGCTGTATGACGCCTCGCTCTCGAATCCGATCGTCGTCGCGGACACGACCAGCAGCACGCAGAAGGCCTATGGCAAAGGCGGCGCGTCAATCACGCCATACCTGGCCGACTCGACGTTGTTCATCGATCAGACGTCGCTCGCCGTCCTGGTAGTCGATCCGTCCGGGAAGATCGCACGGACGTTTGCCGTACCGCGGGCGGCCGACATCACCTTCATGACACGCCCAACCGTCTACGGCAATCCCGGGTTCGACGGGAAGAGCGGGTTGATCTATCGCAAACCCGTACTGTCGCTCGCCGCTCCGAGGGGGGCGGGCGCGCCCGTGACGATGCGACAGGACTCGGCCTTCATCGTGCGGGCCGACATCGCGACCCATGCGATCGATACGATCGGCGCCATACGACTCTCCGGAAGCAATACGACGACCACCATCGGCGCGGATGGGCGGATCTCCACCAAGAGGATCATGAACCCCGTGCCGACCGTCGACGACTGGACGGTCGCGTCGGACGGTTCGGTCGCCTTGATCCGCGGCGGCGATTTTCACATCGACTGGGTGAGCCCGGATGGAACGAAGTCGTCATCGCCTCGCATCCCGTTCGACTGGAAGCATCTCACCGACAGCGCCAAGGCGGCGATGATCGATTCGATCAAGGCGATCTACGCCGCCGAGCCCGAGAGCCTCACGACGACGGTCGATGGCGTCAAGCGGACGATCGCCAGGCCTCCGATCCCAGACGTGGTCGAGCCCAGCGAGCTGCCCGATTACATGCCGCCGTTTGGCCCGGTGCTGCCACCGTTCTTTGTGGCCAGGGCCGACGCAGACGGCAACGTCTGGATTCCGATCAATGGGCCTGGACTGCGCCGAACGCCCGCGTACGACGTCGTCAATCGCAAGGGCGCGCTCGTCGATCGCATCCAGTTACTACCCGGATTCACGCTCCTCGGATTCGGTCCGGGCGTCGTGTACGTCAGCTCGCGCAACGATCAGGGGGTTGGCGTGCTGTCGCGGGTGCGAATCCACTAGGCGGTCACCAGTCCTCAGGTTGAACTCCGAGGCGAGGCCTTCCGGAGTAGGCTGGGCGCCGGTACCGGAAGGGGTCCAACTGGTACCCGTGGCACGCGTCGCGGGTACCGATGCGGTGTTCTCAGTGGGTTAACCGCGATTCCGCGGGCTTTAATGGCCCAAATCGGTACCCACATGCGAAGAAGGCGGCCCGGTGAATTGGGTACCACTTCGGTTGACCCCTCATCCGACGGGGACACGTCGACCTATGAATCCAGAAACGCACCGACCGTATTCAGCCATTCGCCGGGACGCGCCCACATCACGGCGTGGTCCGCTCCCTGGATGAGGACGAGCGCTGACCCGACGATGCCTTCGTGCAGCATGGTCGCGTGATGCATGGGGACCGCGTCGTCGTCGGAGCCGGCGATAACGAGCGTCGGGCATCTGATCTCTCGCAAGCGACTTCGGCTGTCGAACGCCATCGCCTCTCTCCATGCGAGCGCAAGCGACTTGGGGTCGGCCTCACCCCACGTGCGAGCGATCAGGCTTGCAACCCATGCCGAGCGGTCCTTGGGAATGTTCTTGAGACCATGCGAGATCAGGAGCCGGACGAAGAGCCGCACGCCCAGCAGGCGGAAGAGGATGGGCACGAGATGCCCTTCAATCGTCTCCCTCACGGTCGCCATGTTGTAGGCATAGGTGTTGGAGAGAATGAGGCGCCGCACCTTCGCTGGATAATCGAGCGCGATCTGCTGAACGACCGGGCCGCCCTGCGAGTAGCCAAGGGCGTCGGCCGAGTCGATGCCGAGATGCACGAGCAAGGCGGCGAGGTCCGCCGCCTGCTGCTGCACGGAATACGGCGGCGGCATGCCGCGACTCTTGCCACAGCCGCGCAGGTCCGGGATGATGAGCCGATGGCGTTTGGCGAGCGGATCTACGACGGGCTCGAACATGCCTCCACTCATTCCCAGCCCGTGTACCAGAAGCAGCGGCGGGCCGGAGCCGCGCTCGATGAAGTGCACGAGGTCCGACGACGCCCGAGCGCCCGTTTCGGTCATCACGACGAACAGTTCGCTGTCGCGTTCAGAGGAGGAGATTCAATCGCCGCCGGGCGAGGATCGTCGAGCACCGGGCGAGGGTCGTCGAGTATAGGACGCGCCAGCCGGGGCGGCAACGGGTCACGCGCGCCGCTCCTTGCCCCGGTGCCGGTGCCGGAAGGGGACCAACTGGTACCCGCGCCACGGGGCGCGGGTACCGGCGCGCTGATTTCAGTCGGTTAACCGCGATTCCGCGGGCTTTAATGGCCCAAATCGGTACCCAAATGCGAAGAGGGGGTTCGGTGAATTGGGTACCACTTCGGTTGACCCCTGGTCCGACCCTGCATCGCCTCCACGGGGCGGGCGCCCGCTCCCTACAGCTCGGGATGCAGGTTCTGCCGGAAAAAGTCATCCACGCGATGCCAGGCGTCGCGCACCACGAAGCTCCGATCGAAGTAGTGAAACTCCCCCGGATACACCTGAAAGGTCACCAGATCGCCCTTGCCCGCCTTGAGCAGGTGATCCATCAGCAGCACCGAGTGGATGAACGGCACGTTGACGTCCGCGGTGCCCTGCAGGATCAGCAGGGGATGGATCATCTGATCCACGTGGTACATCGGCGCGGCCTTGGCGTACACGTCCGGATGCTCCTGCGGCGTGCCGATCCGGCTCGTGGTCCAGCTGCCGTGGTATGGATCGTCGTAATAGAGCGTGAAGTCCGCGACGCCCGCCACATCCACCGCCGCCCGGAACCACGTGGGCTCCTGCGTCACGGCCTGGAGGGTGAAGAAGCCGCCGTAGCTCAAGCCCCAGACGCCGATGCGATCGCCGTCGACGTAGCCCAAGCTCTTGAGGTAGCCGGCCGCCATGCGCGCATCCTTGGCGTCGTTCCCGCCGACATCCATATACACGTCGTTTCGCCAGCTCCGCCCGTACCCGATGCTCCCGCGATAGTCCGGCGCGATGACGACATACCCCTCCTGCAGGAGATACTGGTGGAACTCGTAGTACACGGCCTCGTTGCGGTCCGGGTGCCAGCCGTCGTAGTTCATGTTGACACCGTCGGGATGGATCCAGACGATCGCCGCGTGCTTCTTGGTCCGGTCGAGATTCTTCGGGATGAATAGCCAGGCCGGGACCATCTTGCCGTCGGGCCCCGGATAGTGAATGAGCTGGGGCGCGATCAGCAGCGACTTGTCGATGCTTGCCGGCATGGATGACGTCAGCCGCAGGGGCTTGGCGTTCGCCACTGGCTCGGCCACGTAGAGATCGGCCGAGTTCTGCGCGTCGGTATGCTGATAGGTGCCGGTCGTCGGGCGACCACTGCGGAGCGGTATTCGTGCCGCTTCCTGAGGTCACGCTCACGACGGTCGCGTGCGCGGGATCGTCCCCGATAGTGGCCACCTCGATTTCGCGGGTGCCCGGCTTCGCGGCCGTGTTGGCGTCCCACGCGATGCGCTTGCTGTCGTGCGACCAGGCGGCGCGCCAATGCTCGCCCGGCGCCGTGGTGAGCTGGGCGGGCGGGCCTCCCTTGGTCGACACGACGTAGATCTGGTCCCACCCCGTGGCATCGCTCGTATAAAGGAGCCAGCGCCGGTCGGGTGAGAGGGCGGACGTGGTCGCGTTCACCTGGCTGAAGAACCGGTCCGCGGTCTCCTCATGGAGGAGGATCGGGGCACCGCCGCCGGCGTCCACCACTTCCGTGGTGCGCGTGAGTCCGCCGTTCGACGTGCGCGTGGCGAGCGTGTGCGTGGCGTCGATCACGTTGCCGCCGCCGCGCCCGCCTCCCCCTCGACCGCCGCCGCCGCCGCCGCGACCGCCAGCGCGGCCGCCGCCTCCCGCCCCGCCCGCCGTTGGCGTCGGGGTACCGCCGCTGGCGGGCACCGTGTAGCTCGTCCCGCCACCGCCGCGGCCGCCGTTCCCCTCGGTGGCGACAAAGATCAACTTGGCGCCGATCTCAGGCGGCGACGCTACGTGCGCGCCGGGGCACAGCGACGGCGGGGATGCTTCCACGCCGCACGTGGGACCGGTCGCTCCGCCAACCGTGTAGATCAGGTTCGCGCCGTCCTGCGACCAACTCAGGCTGTTCACGGTGCTGTCGACGTGTGTCACGCGAAGATCGGTGTTCGTGGCGATCGAGTGGACGATCACGTCGACGCCGCTCGCCGAACCCGGCGGCGCCGCGGCCGCCGGCGCGGCCCCACCGCCTCTCCGGCCGCCTCTCCCGTTCCCCCCGGGAACGGCTGCCGCAGCCCCGGCGCCCGAGAGAAACGCGATGCGCGAGCCGTCGGGTGATTGCACGAAGGCGCGGCCACCCGCCGCGGAGGGCCACGGCGTGCGGGACGGCCCTCCGGTGACCGGCGTGGCAAAGAGGCCGCCGTCCCGTTGATAGTAGAACGTCTGCCAGTCCGGGCTCCAGAACGTGCCGGCGGTACTCTGCCCGTCAGGCGCGGTGGTGAGCGCAACAGCCTTGGTGCTGCCGTCGGACGGCACGGCCCAGATGTTGTTCACGCCCCCGCTGTCGTACGTGAACCAGATGTAGCGTCCGTCGGGACTCCATTGCGCGCCGGTCGGATGCTTGATCTGGATCAGTTGGTCGATAGTCAGCTTCTGGGGTGGTTTGGCAGCCGGTCTGGCGGCCGGTTTGACGGCCGGCGACTGCGCGGCGGCGGATCCCGCGAGCACCGTGGCGGCCGTGACGGCGAGAAATCGATGACTGAGCATTCGCAACGGTACCGCATGTGGGGAGGGGTTTCAACCAACCCGGGGATCGGCAGCTGTTGGAGTCAGCGGACGGCCACGGGTGGCATGGCGATCGGTCCAGGCCTGGCATGATGGCGGCGTTGCGAACTGGACATCGGAGGCGGACCAGACCAGACTCCACCGTCCCCAACGTTCGGTGTGAAGATCATGCGACTCCGCTCCTGTGCTGTGACCCTCGCGGTCATGCTCCTTCCGTGGACCGTGAACGCCCAGGCGTCGAACCCGGTCGCCACCGCCTTCCGTGCCGATGAAAAGGACGTCGGGAAGAACCTGGTGGACGCCGCCGACCTCATGCCGGCGGAGAAGTTCGGCTTCAAGCCCACGCCGGCGCAGATGAGTTGGGGAGATATCATGGTGCACCTGGCGGGCGGCAACGACGTTTTCTGTTCGGCCATCGGCGGCGTGCCCGCTCCCCAACGGACCAAGCTCGTCGGCACGGACGACAAGGCGAAGCTCGTCGCGCGTCTGCGCGAGACCTTTCAGTTCTGCGACCAAGCGATCGCCAAACTCGATGACTCGAAGCTCGCCGAGCAGGTCCCGTCGTTCGGCGGCACCAAGGCGTCGCGGGCAGCGATGATTCTGGAAGCTACGGGCGATTGGGAGGATCACTACAGTCAACTCGCGATCTACCTCCGCCTGAACGGACTGCTGCCGCCGACCGCGAAGAAACCGCCGGCCTAGGGCGAACTGCCCGCGCGCGACGCGATCCAATCACCTGATCTGAGGGTGGCTGCGGGGCCAGTCGTCCCTCAACCTGCCCGCCGGCGCATGTAGGCATCGAGCCGCGCCATCGCTTCGCCGATCACGGTCTCGCCGGACGCAAAGCAGATCCGAATGTGCCCTTCGCCGCCATCGCCGAACGCCGAGCCCGGCGTCACGGCGACGCTCGTCGCCTCGAGCAGGTGAAGGGCGAAGGCGGCGGAGTCGGCAAGGCCATCGACGCGCGCGAAGGCGAAGAACGCGCCGCGCGGCTCGATCGCGGAGAGGCCCGGCATCGCCCTGAGCGCGGTCGAGACCTGGTCGCGCCGCGCGGCATAGGTCCGGCGCAGCTCCGCAATCCATGGTTCGCCGTCGCGGAGCGCCACGATGCCCGCCTGCTGCACGATCGACGTCGCGTTCGACGTCACGAACTCGGCGGCGCTGGTCATGCGCGTGATCGCGCGCTCGTCGCCCTGGACCCAGCCGAGGCGCCAACCGGTCATGTTGTAGGTCTTCGAGAAGCTGTTGACGACGACAATGTGGGCCTTGTCGTCCGCGGCGCTCGCGAAGGACCGCGCGACGGGCGCGTCGAAGGCCAGGCGGTCGTAGACCTCGTCGGAGAGGATGACGAGGTCGTGTGAGACGGCCAGCTCGTACAGCGCGCGTTGCTCGTCGGGGGAGATGATCCAGCCGGTGGGGTTGGACGGGCTGTTGACGACGAGCAGGCGCGTTCGGGCGTCGATCGCGCGCCGTACGCGGTCCAGGTCCAGGACGTAGCGGCCCGCGTCGAGCGTGAGCGGCACGGCCCGCGGTTGGCCGCCCGCGAGCGTCACGGCATTCATGAACGTGGAATACGCCGGCGTGACCACGACGGCGTTGTCGCCCGCGTGGACGAACGCGCGCACGGCGATGAACACGCCCATTGTCGCGCCGACGGTGCACGTGATTTCCGACGGACGATACGCCGCGCCGTGCAGCTCGAGGACTTTCCGCGCGATCGCTTCGCGGAGCTCGAGGTAGCCGGCGGTGTGCGTGTAGAACGTGTGTCCGGCGCGGGCGGCGTCGTAGGCGGCCCGAGCGATGAATTCCGGCGTCGGCGTGTCGGATTCGCCGTAGCACAGCTTGATTGCTCCCGGCATCGCCTCCGCGAGCGTGCCGATCCGTATGAGGGGTGACTCGGCGACGCCGAGGATTTCCGACGAAAAGCGCGTCATGCGGCCTGGCTGGCGGTGGGCAACGGAGGGTCTTGCGCGGAGGTCGATGGCGGCGTGCACGCGAGGTCCGACATGGTAACGAGCACGGGAGAGGGTGCCAAGAGGGTCCGCGACTGCCCCTGGCGGTGAGGCGGGATTTTCTGCCTTTTTCAGTCGGTTCCCACCCACTTGCCTTCTTTCCTCCGGGAGTGCCCATGGACGACACACTTGCGAGCATCTTCGCAGACTACGACCGCGGAATCCTCTCGCGGCGCCAGCTTTTCAAGATCCTCGGCATCGCTGCCGTGGGCGCTCCTCTCGCGCGCGCGCTGGGCCAGGGATCGTGCGCCGGCAATGCCGCACGGGACACCACCGCGGCGTGCAACAAGACACTCAAGCCGCCCCCGTTCCAGCCGACGGGGTGGAAGACCGTCCTGCTGGATCATTTCAACATGCAGGTCGCCGAACCGGAGAAAGAGGCCGCGTTCTACTGCGCGCTCATGGGATGGAAGGTGCGCAGCAACGATTCCACGGGGATCATGCTCGACATCGGCGACTGGGGCGGCGTGAAGATTCGCGGTGGGTTCGTCGGCGGTGGCCGGGGTCGGGGCGGAGGCAATGGTCGGGGCGGTCGGACGCCGGTCTGCGATACACCTCCGACTCCCAGACTGGCCGATGCGGGCGTGATCTGGGATGGCTTTGCTTTTGGCATCGACAAATGGGATGCCAAGAGGGTCGAGGCGGCGCTCAAGGAACGGGGGCTGAATCCCGTCGCCGATAACGACGGCAAGGGGTATGAGAGTTTCCACATCGTCGATCCGGACGGCATGGATCTCCAGATCACCAACGGCAACAAGAAGAATCGGCGGCAAACGCCCGCCAACGGCCAGCTCAATGAGCCGCTGCCGTTCGACAGTCCCGGTTGGAAGACGGTGTATCTCGACCACATTTCGTTCCAGGCGAGGGACTACAAGGCGACGGTGGCCTTCTACGAGGCCTTGCTGGGCTGGAAGGGGTTGGGCGATGAGGGCAGTCAGAACGAGACGGAGATTGCCCCGGAGATTGGCGGGCTGCTGATCCGCGGCCAGAACTCGTTGGCGCCGCCGGGGTCAGGCGGTCGGGGCGGTCGGGGCGGCGGCGGTGGTGGAGGCGGTGGTGGCGGGCGGGCGGGTGCTGACAGCGGCGGCCGTGGCGGGGCGGGCGGAGGGCGCGCGGGGGCGGGGGCCGACAGTGGTGCGGCGGCTGGAGCCGCGGCCCCGCCGGCGGCGCCGCCCCGGCGGACGGTCATCGATCACATCTCGTTCGGCATCACGCCGTTTGATCCGGACGCGGTGGCGATGGCGCTGTGCAAGCGCGGCCTGTCCGGCAGTGTCGACACGGGCTCCGTTGGCTCGTCGCCGGCGTCGGAAAAGGACATCCACACGTCGACGTACAAGAGCTACCACACGAGTACGCCGAACGGGTTCAATCTCCAGATTAGCGACAAGATCTACCCCACGGTCGTCAAGAAGAAGTAGATCGGCCGGCGCGGTTTGCGCCGGGAGCCCGGACGGGTCGCGAGACGTCCGGGCCTCCGGTTCTGCCCGCCGGTCAACGGCCAGAACGTTGCCAACGTAACAAATTGACTATTGCGGAGCGGCCCTTTGCGTGGCATCTTCGCACTCAACACTGGGTGAAATGGATTTCTTCCGGACAACGTGTCGCGGGGGGAAGTCCGGGCTCGGCCAATTGCATTTTAGGGGGCCGCTGATGAAGCACGTTGTTGCTGCTGCTGCGATGGTTACCGCTGCCGGGTCGTTCTGGGTCGGGACGGCGATGGCCACTAAAGTGCCCGCTGGGGTGAAATATCCACTCAGCGCGGCGTCGGTTATGGTCCATCCAAACAGCACGCCAGGGTCACCGATGGGCGCTCGTGGCTTTTCCACGGCGACGCTGACCGACGTCGTGCACAGCTACTGTGGCGGCTGCCACAAGAGCGATCCGGCCACGCGGAAGGGCAACCTCACCCTCGCGGACTACAATATCGATTCCGCGACGAGCCGGCTGGCCAACTCCGAGCGGATGATTCTCAAGCTGCGCGCCGCCATGATGCCCCCGCCGGGCGCCCGGCGCCCAGGCGGCGACACGTTGCTCGCGCTGGTCGAAACCATTGAGCAGGTCATTGACAAGGCCGCCAAGCCCAACGCCGGGTTCCGCACCTTCCAGCGGTTGAACCGGCACGAGTATGCCGCGGCCGTGAAAGATCTCCTTGGCCTCGATGTCGATGCGGGCGATTGGCTGCCGCTCGATCAGATGAGCGCCAACTTCGATAACAACGGCGACGTGCAGGCCATTTCGGCGACGCTGCTCGAGTCCTACATTACGGCCGCCGACGCCATCAGCCGGATCGC
>Ga0335085_10015280_pt1 | contig 11145 bp, 11 predicted proteins | sample Lox_Sample_45_FD_206712 | JGI IMG/M metagenome (GOLD analysis project Ga0335085, IMG submission 206712) | Soil microbial communities from Loxahatchee National Wildlife Refuge, Florida, United States - Lox_Sample_4.5 | ecosystem: Environmental > Terrestrial > Soil > Wetlands | place: USA... | reverse complement strand
GAGAACGGCCTTGCTGTCATCCCCTTCCCGGTAACTTAACCTTCTCTCCACCGTCACCTTCAAGAATCAACCCGCCGCATTCTCCCCGCCCCATGGGATCATTTCGCCCCTGTGCTTCATCCTGAATTAACGCCCGCAGATATCTGCGCCATCGTGGTTACCTACAACCCCGATGATTCATCCTTGGAATGCATTGGCACCATTATCGACGCGGCGGTTCACACGATCATCGTCGACAACTTTTCGGGCGAGGCCTCGCGGGCGAAGCTGCGGCGGCTGAAAAACGAAAAGATCTCGCTGATCGAGAACAACACCAATGCGGGCGTGGCCGCCGGGCATAACCTCGGCATCCAGGCGGCGCTGGCCAGGGGCTACCGCTGGTTCCTGCTCTTCGACCAGGACACGAAGATTTTTCCCTCCACCATCCGGAGTCTCATCCAGGTGTACACCGATTGCCTGGCCGAATTCGGCGACAAGCTCGGCCTGCTCGGCTCCAATTATTATCACCTGCTGGAGGACGGCACGATCGCGGAAGGCAAGGTGCCGCTGTGCCACGGCAAGGCGTGGTCGGTGGAAAATCTCATCATCACCTCCGGCACGCTCATCGGCTGGGAAAAATTCCAGGCCATCGGCCCTTTCCGCGAGGATTTCTTCATCGACCACATCGACCATGATTATTGCCTGCGGGCGCAGCATCGGGGACTGGTCATCGCCCGCACCGCCCTGCCCTTGACGATCCACCGGCTCGGCCAGCTCACCACCCGCCGGCCCTGGCTGGCGCTGGGCAAAAAAAAGCTGCTGAGCTGCTATTCGCCCCTGCGCCGCTATTATCAAATCCGCAACTTCATCACGCTGGCGCGCGAATATGAAAAGGAGTTTCCCGGCGCCATCGGCTTTATCCGCCAGTCCATCCGGCGCGAAACCATGCGCGCGCTGAAATACGAGGGCCGGTTCCGCCGCAACCTGATGTCGGTCGTGCTCGCCTTCCAGCACAGCCGGCGCGGCATCACCGGCAAGTACGCCGGCCGCATCGCCCTTTGAGCTTCGCCGCCGCGCCAGATCGGATCCATTCCGCCTTTGCGTTTTAAAAAAGCGCGAAAATAGTCGGCTTCGGCCCGCTTTCATCGCTCCCGGCATGTCCCCCGCGCCCAAGATCAGCGTTCTCATTCCCGCCTATAATTGCGCCCGCTTTCTCCCCGAAGCCATCGACTCGGTCCTGATGCAGGACTTCGGCGATTTTGAGCTGATCGTCAGCGACGACCGTTCCAGCGACGGCAGCGTCGACCTGCTCCGTCGCTATGCCGGGCGCGATCCGCGCCTCCGGCTCCATTTTCAAGCCTCGAACCTCGGCATGGTGGCCCACTGGAACTGGTGCCTGCAACAGGCGCGCGGCGACTACGTCAAATTCGTCTTCGGCGACGACCTGCTCACCTCCGGCGGAACCCTCGGACGCCTGGCCGGCCGGCTCGATGCCGATCCCGGCATCGCCCTGGTCGCCACCGCCCGCGTGGTGCTCGATGAAAGCTCCCGGCCGGTCGGTCGCTGGAACGACCTTGCGGCCGGCCGCCACCGCGGCCGCGAGCTGATCGCCCGCTGCCTGCTCGAGGATCGCAATCTGATCGGCGAGCCGTCCGCGGTCCTGTTCCGCCGCGCGGCCGCCGGCCGCGGCTTCGATGCCCAATGGCGGCAGCTGATGGATCTGGAAATGTGGTTTCACCTCCTCGCCGCCGGCGACCTGGATTATGTTCCCGAGCCGCTCTGCGCCTTCCGGCTCCATCCCGGACAGCAGAGCGCGGCCAACCGCCGCGCCAACGTCGGTCCGGAGGACCGCCTGCGCCTGTTCGCGCGCTACGCCGCGCACCTGCCCGCGGATGCCGCGGCGCGGCGCGCGCTTTTCCGCTGTTTGTATTACTCATTTCACTACGCGCCGAAAAATCCGGAAACCCGGGCGGCGCAATCGGCGCTGCTCGCGCGGCTCACCCGCCGCCGGTACGGGCTGTACTGGCTGCGGCACCGCTTGACCAAACCCTTCCTCAATCTCGCGCGGCGGGCCCGGCGTGAGGACGGACCCTGACTTCCGCCCGCGGCCGGCGGCACCGGGCTTGTCTCACGCCGCAAGTTGCCTCTCATTCAAGGTTTCCTCCGCCCGCCGCATGCCCGCTCCTGACTCGCCGCGCATCCTCGTCATCCGCCGCCGCTATCTCGGCGACATCGTTCTGCTCGGCCCGCTGCTGCGCAACCTCCGCCTCCACTGGCCGCAGGCCCGCCTCACGGTTCTGACCGAGGAACGTTTTGCCGGCATTCTGCCGCTCAATCCCGATGTGGACGCCGCGCTGCCCTATCCCCCGCGCGGGCCGGGCCGGCAGCTGGCGTTCTGGCGCGCGTTACGCCGGGAAAAGTTCACCCATGTTTTCGACCTGGACTGCAACGACCGCAGCGCCCTCGTCACCTGGCTGAGCGGCGCCGCCGTACGCAGCGTGCTGCAAATCCGGCGGCGTTTCGGCTGGATCTATACCCACCGCGCCCGCGTCGACCGCTCCGCCTACGAAAACCAGCACATCACCGAGACCATGCTCGGGCTGCTCGCCGGCCAGCAAATCCCGGTCGTCTCGCGCGAGATCGCGCTCGTGCCGCGCGAGGAGGATCTCGCCGGGATGCGCCGGTTCGTCGGCGCCACCGGCCCGGTCCTGCTGGTCCATCCGGGCAGCCGCAGCCCGTTCCGCCTCTGGCCGGCGGAGCGGTTCGCCGTCGTGTGCGACCGCGCGCAGGAGGAACTCGGCGCACAAGTCGTGCTCGTTGGCGGCCCGGGCGAGGCTAAACTCGTCGCCGAAATCCGCCGGCACGCCCACAGCCATCTGCTCGCGCTGGCCGAGCCGCTGACGCTGCCGCGGTTCGCCGCGCTCGCCCGCCTCGGTGCCGCGCTGCTCTGCCACGACAGCGGCCCGATGCACATCGCCGCGGCTGTGGGCACGCCCGTGGTCGCGCTCTTCGGCTCGCAAAACGCCGTGATGTGGCGTCCGCTCGGCCCGCGCCACACCGTGCTCCGGCCGCCCCTGCCTTGCCGGAATTGCCTCGCGCCCGGCGTCTGCGTGCCCGGCGATTCCTACCGAAATTATTGCGTTAAAAATCTCGACCTCGAAACGGTCTGGTCGGCGGTGCGCCGGCAGTTCGATCCGCGGCCGGATTGATTTCCCACCGAAAAAATTCCGTGGGCAAAACCTCCATTAAAATTCTTAACGACGGCGGGCATCGAGTTATTATGTTTTAAGCCGTTCACATTCAGCGTGATAAAAAGTTAACCGAACGGCTGGAAACTTTGATGATCACGTTGCGTCTTCCCTTTCGAGCGCATTGATCTTCAGCCATCCAGCTGGTGGTGAGACGGCGCCCACGGCATGTCGGCGGAAAAATCATCACCAGTCCACAAGGTCGTCATCACCGGCACCGGCCGGGCGGGAACGACTTTTTTGGTGCGGCTGCTGACCGAACTCGGACTCGACACCGGCTACACGCGCCGGAACTGGTCGCGCGACTATTTCGCGCACTGCGAGGCCGGACTCGAGCACGACCTGGCGAAACCCGGTGCGCCTTACATCGTCAAGAATCCGGCCCTGTGCGAGACGCTGGAATCGATTCTCGCTGAGGGCCGCGTCGTCATCGATCATGCCTACATTCCCATTCGCGAGCTGGATGCGGCTGCCGCCAGCCGGGTCCGCATCGGCGGAGCCAATGGAAATGTGCCGGGCGGATTGTTGAAGACTTCCGATCCCTCCATGCAAAAGGCCGTCCTGGCGGAAATGTTTCACCGGCTCGTTTTCACGCTCGTCGCGCACGAAATCCCGCACACCTTTCTGCTTTTTCCCCGTTTTGCGCGCAACGCCGATTATGCCTATGCCCGGTTGAAATTTCTCCTCGACGGTGTTTCGCCGGAAACGTTCCGCGACGCTTTCGCGCGCGTCGCCGATCCCGGCTTGATCCACGATTTTTCCCGGCCGGAAAACCGGCCCGTCGGCCTCGGCGCGGAGCCTTATTTCCAAATGCAGCGGCGGAAAAGGCGCGCCCGCCACACCGTGCGCTGGACGCTCGCCGGTGCGGCGGCGTGCCTGATGGGATTTTATCCGGCGCGGCACAAATTGCTTTCGTGGCATTTTCCCGCGGCGGTCTCCGCCGCCATCGCGCCGGTTCGCTCCCTTCTTCGCTAGCCGGGCGTTTCGATCACCGGCGTCCGCCAGCCCAAAAGGAAACGCCGGCCGGCCGGTGGTATTGCATTGCGGTGGACCGAAGGCTAACGCTTCCTTTGCTGGCTGCGCCCGTTGCCACGCTCATGCCCGTCCCGCCGTCCGCCTTTGCTCTTCGCTTTTGCCATCGCGGCGCACCCGCCGCGCTGAGATGAGTCCTCCTCCGCTCATTACCTTCGGGATTCCGGCGTTCCGTCGTCCGGCGCTGCTCGCCGAGGCGCTCGCCAGCCTCGCCGCGCAGGAAGGCGGCTTCGATTTCGAGGTCGTCGTCTGCGATGACGGCGGACTCGCGGAAGCGCGCCGCGTCGCGGAAAATTTTTCCGCCCGCCCGCTTTCCTACCGGCTCAACTCGCCGCCCGTCGGCGCCGTGGCCAACTGGAACCGCTGCCTTGAGCTTGCCCGCGGCCGCTGGGTCATGGTGCTGCACGAGGACGACACGCTTTATCCGTGGTACCTGCGTCTGGTCGCGCCGCGCCTGCGCGACGGCGTTGCCGCGGTCTGCACGCAGACGGTGCAGGGCGCCGCGCCGCCGCCGCTCCCGCCGCCGGTGCATGCGCCGGCGGGGCGGCCTTACCCGCCGCGCTTTTTTCTCAAAAGCGCCTTCACGCCGTTTCCCGGCGTGCTCCTCGACCGCGCGCTCGCGCTGCGTCTGGGCGGCTTCGACGAGCGCCAGGGCCCGCTGGCCGACTACGAATTCTGGTACCGTCTCGCCTGTGCCGGCCCCGTCGAGGTGATCCACACCGCCGGCGCCTTCTACCGCGTGAGCGAAGGCCAGTGGACGGACACGCAATGGCCGGTCATGCTCCGCCGCATGCACCTGCTGCGCCTGCGCATCGCGCGCGAGCAATTTCCCTCGCAACCTCGCCTCGGCCGCTGGCTCGCCCGCTTTTTCACCGCCCGCACCGCCCGCAGTTACGCCCGCCGCTTCCCGGAAAAACCCGCCGGCCTTGCCCGTGCCCTGCGTTTCCGCCATATCCCCTTCGCCGCCGCGCCCAGCGGATGGATCTGGCAGGCCCTGAAACTTTCCGCCTGATGTCCGAGTTGCGCCTCACCGTCGCCATCTGCACCTACAACCGCGCCGAGCTTCTGCGCCAGACGCTCGCCGGCGTCGCACGGCAGAATTTCCCTCACGACCGCTTCGAGGTGCTCGTCATCGACAACAATTCCCAGGACCACACACGCGACGTCGTGGCGTCGTTTGCCGGCACCTCCCCTGCGCCGCGCCACCTCGTGGAAACGCGCCAGGGGCTCGACCATGCGCGCAACCGCGCCGTCGCCGAGGCGCGCGGTGAGATCATCGTTTTTGCCGACGACGACATCCTCGTCGAGTCCGACTGGCTGACCCGGCTCAGTGCGCCGTTCGCCGCCGACCACGACCATCGCATCGGTGCCGTGGGCGGTGAGGTCGTGCCGGTGTTTCCGGACGGTCTGCCGCCGTGGGTCGCCGAATGGCATTCGCCGCTCGCCTTCCGGTCCGACGCCGGTCCGCTGCCGTCCTCGCAATCCCCGATGGGCGCAAACTTCGCCTTTCCTAAATGGGTCTTCGAAAGGCACGGCCCGTTTCACACCACCCTCGACCGCAGCGGAAAAAATCTTTTCGGCGGAGGCGACACCGAAATGATCCGGCGCCTGCGCGCCGCCGGCCTGGAGATCTGGTTCGCTCCCGCCGCGCGGGTCCTCCACCAGATGCCGGCCAGCCGCACCACCTTCCGCTACGCCACGCGCCACGCCTTCGACTCCGCCCGCTCGCGCGTGGTCGAGCGCGCCGGCCAGCCCGGGGCCGCGGGTTATCTGCTGACGCGCTGCGCCGGCAATGCTCTGAAGATCCTCGGCTTCACCCTGCTCGCGCTGCTCTGCCTGCTTGTCCTCCGCACGGGCGACGCCAAAAAAGCCCTCGTGCGCGCCTGGCGCTCGTGCGGCTATCTCTATCAAATCCCGCGCTCGCTCGCCGGGAAAATTTAGGCTCCACTTCCCGCCATGGCCGACCTGCTGCCCGTTTCCGTCGTCATCGTCGCCAAAAACGAGTGGAACAACCTGCCACGCTGCCTCGCCAGCGTGCAGGGCTGGGTCGCCGAAATCGTGGTCGCGCTCAACGACACCACCGATGACAGCGAGGCCGTGGCCCGGAATTTCGGCGCGCGCGTGCACACCATGCCCTGGCAGGGCTACCGCGACACCAAGAACGCCGCCCTCGCACTCGCCACCCAGCCGTGGGCGCTCGCCCTCGACGCCGACGAGGAGGTCTCGCCCGGGCTGCGCGACGACATCGCCGCCTTCTTCGCCGACGGCGGCGCCGGACGTTTTTCCGGCGCACGCTTTCCCCGCATGGTCTGGTTCATGGGCCGCTGGATCACCCACGGCGACTGGTATCCGGACTACAGCCTGCGCCTCTTCCGGCGCGACCGGGCGCGCTGGGGAGGCAACGCCTTCGTGCACGAAAAAGTCGAGTGCGCCGGCGAGATCGCGATGCTCCGCGGCGACCTGCTCCATTATCCTTACGAAACCCTGGCCGCGCAGCAGCGCAAGATGGTGGCGTATGCCGAGCTTTTTCTCCGGCAGGGCGAGGCCGAGGGTGCCACCATTTCGCCGGCCGGCATCCTCGGCCGCTGCCTCTGGCGTTTTGTCCGCGCCTACGTTCTCAAACGCGGCTTCCTCGACGGCTTTCCCGGCCTCGTCGCCGCGCTGGTCAACGCCCATTACACTTTCCTGCGCTACGCCTCGCTTTACGAGGCCCGCGTCGCTCCACCGGAAAAAGATCTCCCTTGAAAAATTTTTTCTGCCGCGCCCGCCTTCTCTATCGCGCCTGCCGCTACCGATGGAAACTCGATCCGGCGGAGATTGCCTTCGTGCGCGCCCACGCCCGTCCCGCCACCACCGCCCTCGACATCGGCGCCCACAAGGGCGGTTATGCTTACTGGATGGCCCGCGCCGTCGGGCCCTCGGGCCGGGTGATCGCCTTCGAGCCGCAACCCGGGCTCGCCGCCGAGCTGCGCCGCGGCTTCCGGCGGCAACGCCAGGTCACAATCGAAAACCTCGGCCTTTCCGATCAGGAGGGGCAATTGACCCTGCGCGTGCCGGGCCGCGGACCGTCGCCCGGCGCCTCGTTTGAGACCACGGAGGCCACGGCGGACGCATCGCAAAAAATCTCCGTGCCCGTCTCCACCCTCGACGCCTGCCTCGCGCGCGCGCATCCGCGCGTGAGCTTCGTCAAATGCGACGTCGAGGGGCACGAACTGCGCGTGTTCACGGGCGCGGAAAAAACCCTCCGCGCCGAGCGCCCCGCCCTGCTCTTCGAATGCGAACAGCGACACCAAAACGGACGCACCATCACCGCCGTCTTCGATTTTCTCGGCCATTTGGGCTACCGCGGATTCTTTTTCGTCCGCGGCGCGCTCCGTCCGTTGGCCGAATTCGACCCGGCGCGGCACCAGAACCCCGCCGCGCCCGGCCTTTACTGCAACAACTTCGCCTTCCTGCCGGCGGAAACCGCGTCCGTGGGCTCGCCTCCCGGCGGCTGATCGTCATTGTCTTTCCCATGCCCGACGAGCCGATCCCTTTCAGCCGCGTCGCCGAGCAGCTCATCGGCGAGTTCCGCGGCGTGCCGTTCAACGAACCGGCGCGCATGCGCAAGCGCCCGACCACCGCGCTCGGCCCGCTGATCGAGGAACTGCTCGTCAAGCACCGGATCGGCCGTGTCTCGCCCGAAGACGCGCTGCGCGAGCGCTGGCCCGAACTCGTCGGCCCGGCCAACGCCGCCTACTCTCACGCCGCTTACATCGACGCCCGCGGCCGGCTCACCGTTCTCGCCGCCCACGCCGTGGTGCGCCACGAACTTTTTCTCCACCGCGAAACCATCGTCGCCCGCCTCCGCGCCGTGCCCGGCTGCGGCCATGTGCGCGAACTCGTCATCCGCGCGGGCTAGGCCGCTCAAGCCGGGGCCGTTCGGGCCGAAAATGGCTGAAGTGCGCCAAAATTTTCGCTTGCGCCCCGCGCCCCGCTCCCGGATTCTTGCTTCTTGCGTTAGTGGATGCCCGCAGGTTGCGGACTTCCACCATGTCTGGTCCGGCCTCCGCCGGATGAGAACGGTGACGCCGGCTGTGCCGCGGTCTTTCTGCGGTACTGGCGGGTGTCACGGGAGTTGCAAAATTCCCCTTCAGACGTGCCAACCAACCGAACAACATGCCCACCATCGCCAAAAACGAAGTCATCAGTCAGTATAAAACCCACGAAAACGACACCGGCTCGTCCGAAGTCCAGGTCGCGCTCCTTACCGCCCGGATCAATCATCTGACCGAGCACCTGCGCCTCCACCGCAAGGATTTCCATTCGCGCCGCGGTCTCCTCCAAATGGCCAGCCGCCGCCGCAAACTTCTCGATTATCTCAAGCGGCACGACTTGCCCAAGTACAATGAGCTGTTGCAGAAACTGAATCTGCGCAAGTAACGCTTTGCCGACGGGCGGCCCTCCGTGGACCGCCCGCCGTCGTTTAACGAACCTCCCCGCAGACCGGGACATTTCCGCTTGCCGCCCCGCCGGGCGCCGGGCGCCAAACGGAAATCTCTCGCGTCTGAGACGAGGCGCCAAAGCCGGCAGCCTGCGCGCTGTCGCTGCCCAGCCCACGGAGCATCGCTCCACCACCGCCCGCCGCCGCCATTGCGGTTTTCCGCGCGGGCATCCGCATCAAAATTAAAATCCGAAAACAGAAATGAATCAGAAACACACCGTCTCCGTTCCCGAATACGGACTCACCATCGGCACCGGCTCCATCGCCCATCTCGCCAACGGCGCCGTCACCGTCACCACCGGCGAGACCATCGTCTTCGTCGCCGCCACCGTCGCCGCCAACATCAAGCCCGGGCAGGACTTCTTCCCGCTCACCGTCGACTACCGCGAAAAATACGCCGCAGCCGGCCGCTTCCCCGGCGGCTACTTCAAGCGCGAAGGCCGACCCTCCGAAAAGGAGATTCTCACCTCGCGCCTCTGCGACCGCCCCTGCCGCCCGCTTTTCCCCAAGGGCTTCCTCAACGAGGTCCAGGTCATCGGCCTGCTCCTCAGCGCCGACCAGTCGCATGAATCCGACATCTCCATGGTCAACGGCGCCAGCGCCGCCCTCGCCATCTCAGACATTCCGTGGAACGGCCCCATCGCCGCCGTCCGCGTCGGCCAGGTCGACGGCCAGTTCGTCGCCAACCCGACCATCGAGCAGATGTTTTCCAGCAACCTCGACCTCATCTACGTCGGGACCGAGAAGGAAATGCTCATGATCGAAGGCTCGGCCGACCAACTGCCCGAGGAACGCTTCATCGAGGCCCTCGAATTCGCCCACCAGGCCATCCAGCCCGTCATCGCCGCGATCAAGCAGCTCGTCACCCTCGCCGGCAAGCCCAAGGCCCCGATCGCCCTCGTCACCGCCAAGCCCGAGGCCGAGGCCATCATCAAGCGCGTCGCCGGACCCAAGATCGTCGATGCCATCTTCGGCAAGGAAAAGGCCGTCCGCGTCGCCAACATCAAGGCGCTCAAGGACGAGGCCAAAGCCGCCCTCACCGCCGAGCTCGGCGAAGGCAAGTTCGCCGACTCCGACATTTCCATCGTCTTCGAGGAACTCCAGGAACACGCCTACCGCTCCGCCGTCCTCGAGCGCGGCACCCGCGCCGACGGCCGCGACAACCTCTCGCTCCGCCCGATTTCGTGCGAAGTCGGCGTCCTTCCGCGCGTCCACGGCTCCGCCCTCTTCCAGCGCGGCGACACCCAGGGCCTCGTCATCACCACCCTCGGTCCGACCAAGGAGGCGCAGGAACTCGACGCCCTCACCGGCGGCGCCAAATCGAAATCGTTCATCCTTCATTACAACTTCCCGCCGTTCTCCGTCGGCGAAACCGGCCGCTTCACCGGCCCCGGCCGCCGCGAAATCGGCCACGGCGCCCTCGCCGAGCGCTCGCTCCTTCCCGTCGTGCCCGCCGAGGACGTGTTTCCCTACTCCGTCCGCCTCACCTCCGAAATCATGGCCTCGAACGGCTCGACCTCGATGGCCTCGATTTGCGGCGGCTGCCTCTCGCTCATGGACGCCGGCGTGCCCATCGTCGCGCCCGTCGCCGGCATCAGCTGCGGCCTCATCACCGAGAAAAACGACGCCGGCGAGGTGACCAAGTTCGTCACCCTAACCGACATCATCGGCGAGGAGGACCACTTCGGCGACATGGACTTCAAGATCGCCGGCACCACCACCGGCATCACTGGCTTCCAGCTCGACCTCAAGATCAACGGCCTCCGCTTCGACATCGCCAAGCAGGCCGTCTTCCAGGCCCGCGATGCGCGCATCAAGATCCTCAAGGCCATGCTCGCCGCCATTCCCGCGCCCCGCGCCCAGCTCAGCACCTATGCTCCGCGCATCCAGACCATCCAGATCGACCCCGAGAAGATCGGCCTCCTCATCGGCCCGGGCGGCAAGACCATCCGCCGCATCACCGAGACCACCGGCGCGCAGATCGACATCGCCGAGGACGACTCCGGCAAGGTCTACATCTATTCCAACAACGCCGACGCGATGAACCGCGCCGTGCAGGAAATCGACTCCCTCTGCGGCGGCGGCGCCCAGATCGAGGTCGGCAAGCTCTACCACGGCCGCGTCACCGGCACCAAGGAGTTCGGCGCCTTCATCGAATGCATGCCCGGCAAGGAAGGCCTCTGTCACATCAGCGAACTCGCCGATTTCCGCGTCCGCCGCACCGAGGACGTCGTCAAGATGGGCGACATGATCTGGGTCAAGTGCATCGGCATCGACGAGAAGACCGGCAAGGTCCGCCTCTCGCGCAAGGCCGCGATGAAGGAAATGGAATCGCAGCCGCAACCGCCGGCCGCCGAAGCCGCCCAGCCCGCCGCCACGAACTAAGCCCGCCGGGCCAAATTC
>Ga0335085_10015279_pt1 | contig 11145 bp, 7 predicted proteins | sample Lox_Sample_45_FD_206712 | JGI IMG/M metagenome (GOLD analysis project Ga0335085, IMG submission 206712) | Soil microbial communities from Loxahatchee National Wildlife Refuge, Florida, United States - Lox_Sample_4.5 | ecosystem: Environmental > Terrestrial > Soil > Wetlands | place: USA: Florida... | reverse complement strand
GTCGGCGCAATGTCGCGCAAAACACCTTATTTCTAAAGTCATTGCTAGGAACTGTCATGTCGACTTTTGCTCGTGAAGAGCGGCTCGAACGCCGCATCGAGGACCTGACCGCCAACGACCCACAGTTCGCCGCAGCCAGACCGAACCCGGCGATCGCCGAGGCCATGGCTCAGCCCGGACTGAGACTGCCGCAGATCATCCAGACCGCGCTGGACGGCTACGCCGACCGCCCGGCACTCGGGCAGCGCGCCGTGGAGTTCGTCAAGGACCCAAAGACCGGACGCACCGTCCTCGAAGTGCTCCCCCGCTTCGAGACCATCACCTACCGCGAACTGGGCGATCGGATCAGCGCGCTGGTGCGCGCCTGGGCCAACGACTCGGTGCGTGCCGGTGATCGCGTTGCGGTGCTGGGCTTCACCAGCGTCGACTTCACCACCATCGACGTTGCGCTGGCCCAGATCGCCGCGGTGGCGGTTCCGCTGCAGACCAGCGCGGCCGTCTCCGGACTGCAGCCGATCGTGGTCGAGACCGAACCCGCCGTCATCGCGGCCAGCGTGAACCAGCTGCCCGACGCCGTCGAGCTGATCCTGACCGGCCACACGCCCGCCAAGCTCGTGGTGTTCGACTACCACCCCGAGGTCGACGACCAGCGCGAGGCCGTGCAGGCCGTCCGCGCACGGTTGGCCGGCACCGACGTGGTGGTCGAGACCCTGGCCGACGTGCTCGAGCGCGGCAAGGCTTTGCCGGCAGCCCCGGTTGCCGAGCCCGCCGAAGCCAACCCGTTGGCGCTGCTGATCTACACCTCCGGCAGCACCGGCGCCCCCAAAGGTGCCATGTACCTGCAGGGCAACGTCGGCAAGATGTGGTGCCGGTCGAGCCGGAACTGGTTCGGGCCGAGCGCCGCGTCGATCACCCTCAACTTCATGCCGATGAGCCACGTCATGGGACGCGGCATCCTCTACGGCACGCTCGGCAACGGCGGCACGGCGTACTTCGCCGCCAAGAGCGACCTCTCGACGCTGCTGGAAGACCTCGAGCTGGTGCGTCCGACCGAGCTGAACTTTGTGCCCCGCATCTGGGAGACGCTGTACGGCGAGTATCAGCGCCGCGTCCACAGCGGAGTCCCAGAGGCCGAGGTGATGGACGAGGTGCGGCAATACCTGCTGGGCGGGCGGTTCATCTTCGCGATGACGGGCTCGGCGCCCACCTCCCCCGAGCTGAAGGTCTGGGTCGAAGACCTGCTCGACATGCACTTGCTGGACGGCTACGGCTCCACCGAGGCCGGAATGGTCCTGTTCGACGGAGAGATTCAGAGTCCGCCGGTCATCGACTACAAGCTGGCCGACGTCCCGGACCTGGGCTACTTCGCCACCGACCGGCCACACCCGCGCGGCGAGTTGCTGCTCAAGACCGAGAACATGTTCCCCGGCTACTACAAGCGGCCCGATGTCACCGCCGGCGTTTTCGACGCCGACGGGTTCTACCGGACCGGCGACGTCGTCGCCGAGGTCGCCCCCGGCCGGCTGGTCTACGTCGACCGCCGCAACAACGTGCTGAAGCTCGCGCAGGGTGAATTCGTCACCGTCGCCAAGCTGGAGGCGGTGTTCGGCAACAGCCCACTGGTGCGTCAGATCTACGTCTACGGCAACAGCGCGCACCCCTACTTGTTGGCCGTCGTCGTTCCCACCGAAGAGGCGTTGGCCGGTAACGATGTTGAGGCTCTAAAGCCGCAGATCGCTGACTCACTGCAAAACGTCGCCAAAGAGGCCGGACTGCAGTCGTACGAGGTGCCACGCGACTTCATCATCGAGACAACGCCATTCACGCTGGAGAATGGTCTGCTCACCGGCATCCGCAAGCTGGCGTGGCCGAAACTCAAGCAGCACTACGGCGAGCGGCTCGAACAGCTCTACGCCGAGCTGGCCGAAGGCCAGGCCAACGAGCTGACCGAGCTTCGTCAAAGCGGCGCCGACGGGCCGGTGCTGCAAACGGTCAGCCGGGCCGCTGCCGCGTTGCTGGGCACCGCCGCGTCCGAGCTTTCACCGGATGCGCACTTCACCGACCTGGGTGGAGACTCGTTGTCCGCGTTGACATTCGGAAACCTGTTGCAGGAGATCTTCCACCTCGACGTGCCGGTGGGTGTGATCGTCAGCCCGGCCAACGACCTGCAGGCCATTGCCGACTACATCGAGGGCGAGCGGAAGGGCACCAAGCGGCCCAGCTTCGCATCGGTGCACGGCCGTGACGCGATCGAGGTGCATGCCGCCGACCTCACGCTGGACAAGTTCATCGACGCCGCCACGCTGGCGACCGCGCCTTCCCTGCCGCGGGCCGGCGCCGAGGTCCGCACCGTGCTGCTGACCGGTGCCACCGGCTTCCTGGGCCGCTACCTGGCGCTGGACTGGCTGGAGCGGATGGACCTGGTCGACGGCAAGGTCATCGCTTTGGTGCGGGCCAAGTCGGATGAAGATGCTCGGGCCCGGCTGGACAGGACCTTCGAGAGCGGCGACCCCGAGTTGCTGGCGCACTACCAGCAGCTGGCCGCCGACCATCTCGAGGTCATCGCCGGTGACAAGGGCGAGGCGAACCTCGGCCTGGACTCCGAGACATGGCAACGGCTGGCCGACACGGTCGACCTGATCGTCGACCCCGCCGCCCTGGTCAACCACGTGCTGCCGTACAGCGAGCTGTTCGGGCCCAACGCGCTGGGGACCGCCGAACTGATCCGCATTGCGTTGACCACGAAGGTGAAGCCATACACCTACGTGTCGACGATCGGGGTCGGCGACCAGATCGTGCCGGGCAAGTTCACCGAGGATGCCGACATCCGGGTGATCAGCGCGACACGGCGGATCAACGACAGCTACGCCAACGGTTACGGCAACAGCAAGTGGGCCGGCGAGGTGCTGCTGCGCGAGGCCCACGACCTGTGCGGCCTGCCGGTGGCGGTGTTCCGCTGCGACATGATCCTGGCCGACACCACCTGGGCGGGTCAGCTCAACGTCCCCGACATGTTCACCCGGATGATGCTGAGCCTGGTCGCCACCGGGATCGCGCCCGCCTCGTTCTACGAGCTGGACGCCGAGGGCAGCCGGCAGCGTGCCCACTACGACGGTCTGCCGGTCGAGTTCATCGCCGAGGCCATTTCGGTGCTGGGCGCCCGGACCGACGACGGATTCCAGACCTATCACGTGATGAACCCGTACGACGACGGCATCGGGATGGACGAGTTCGTCGACTGGCTCATCGAAGACGGCAATGCGATTCAGCGGATCGCCGACTACGGCGAATGGCTGCAACGGTTCGAGACCACCCTGCGTGGCCTGCCCGAGAAGCAGCGCAACAGTTCGCTGCTGCCGCTGCTGCACAACTACCAGAAGCCGGAGAAGCCGATCAACGGGTCAATGGCCCCGACCGACCGGTTCCGTGCGGCGGTCCAGGACGCGAAAGTGGGTCCGGACAAAGACATTCCGCACATCTCGGCGCCGATCATCGCCAAGTACGTCAGCGATCTGCGCCTGCTCGGCCTGTTGTAACGAGCAGCCGTAAGCCATCTCACACCGCGTAAGTGGCGGCCGTCACACAGATATTTAGTTACTTTTGCTAACGTTCTATTTGTCAGCGCAATGTCGCGCCGTATGACTACCCTCCCAGCCACACAAGGGGAACTGCTATGTCAACCACCACCCGCATCGAGGACCTCTACGCCACCGACTCACAGTTCGCCGCAGCCAGGCCCAGTAACGCCGTCACCCAGGCACTCGCGCAGCCCGGGCTGGGACTGCACCAGATCATCCGCATCGTCATGGAGGGTTACGCCGACCGGCCGGCGGTCGGCCAGCGCGCGGTGTCGTTCGTCGCGGACGGCGGGCGCACCACGATGGAGTTGCTGCCGGGCTTCGAGACCATCACTTACGGCGAATTGTGGGACCGCACCAACGCCTTCGCCGCCGCGTTGAGCACCGATGTCCAGCCCGGCGACCGGGTCTGCGTGCTCGGGTTCACCAGCGTCGACTACACCACCATTGACATCGCATTGACCCTGCTGGGCGCGGTATCGGTGCCGCTGCAGACCAGCGCGGCGGCCGCCCAACTGCGGCCCATCGTCACAGAGACCGAGCCGGCGCTGATCGCCGCGAGCATCGACAACCTCGCCGACGCTGTCGAGTTGGTGCTCACCGGTCACGCGCCGGCGCGGTTGGTAGCGTTCGACTACCACCCCGAGGTCGACGCGCACCGCGAAGCACTCGCCGCCGCCCGCGCGCGCCTCGCCGACACGACGGTGATCGTCGAGACCCTCGCCGACGTGCTCGAGCGCGGCAAGGCCCGGCCGCCCGTCGCCGAGCAGTCCGGTGACGCACTGTCGCTGCTGATCTACACCTCCGGCAGCACCGGCGCACCCAAGGGCGCCACATACCCCGCGAGCCGGGTGACGAACTTCTGGCGCAAGCACAACGCCTGGTTCCAGACCGACGGCGAGCCATCGATCACCCTCAACTTCATGCCGATGAGCCACGTCATGGGCCGTCAGGTGCTGTTCGGGACGCTGTGCAACGGCGGCACCGCCTACTTCGTGGCCAAGAGCGACCTCTCGACGCTGTTCGAGGACCTCGCGCTGGTACGTCCCACCGAGCTGAACTTCGTGCCGCGCGTCTGGGACATGCTGTTCGAGCAGTTCCAGAGCGAGGTGGACCGGCGCTCCTCCGCCGACGCCGACCGAGAGACGGTGGAAACGCAGGTCATGGCCGAGCTGCGCGAGGACCTGCTCGGTGGCCGGTTCGTCGCTGCGCTGACCGGATCGGCGCCGATCTCGGCCGAGATGAAGGCGTGGGTCGAATCCTTGCTCGGCTTCCATATGTTCGAGGGCTACGGCTCCACCGAGGCCGGCACGGTGCTTGTCGACGGCCACATCCGGCGGCCCACGGTGATCGACTACAAGCTGGTCGACGTGCCCGACCTGGGCTACTTCCTGACCGACCAGCCGCATCCCCGCGGCGAGTTGCTGGTCAAGACGCAAAGCCTGTTCCCCGGCTACTACAAGCGCCCGGAGACCACCGCCGGCGTGTTCGACGAGGACGGCTTCTACCGCACCGGCGACGTGATGGCCGAAGTGGGCCCGGAGCAGTTCGTCTACCTCGACCGGCGCAACAACGTGCTGAAGCTGTCCCAGGGCGAGTTCGTCACCGTGTCCAAGCTGGAGGCGGTGTTCGGCAACAGCCCAGTGGTCGGCCAGATCTTCGTCTACGGCAACAGCGCCCGCGCGTATCTGCTTGCGGTCGTCGTCCCCACCGCCGAAGTGCTGGCGCGCTTCACCGAAGCTTCCGCGCTGAAGCGGGCGCTCGGCGAGTCGCTGCAGGAGGTCGCGAGGGCGGCCGGACTGCAGGCCTACGAGATTCCGCGCGACTTCATCGTCGAGACCACGCCGTGGACGCTGGAGAACGGCATGCTCACCGGCATCCGCAAGCTGGCCCGGCCGCAGCTGAAGCAGCACTACGGCGACCGTCTGGAGCAGCTCTACACCGACCTCGCCCACAACCAGGCCGACGAGCTGCGCGCACTGCGCCAAAGTGGCGCCGCCGCGCCGGTGCTGCAGACGCTGCTGCGCGCGGTGGGTGCGCTGCTGGGCGCCGAGGCCGCCGACCTGCGGCCCGACGCCCACTTCACCGACCTGGGTGGCGACTCCCTGTCGGCGCTGTCCTTCGCCAACCTGCTGCACGAGATCTTCGACGTCGACGTGCCGGTGGGTGTCATCGTCAGCCCGGCCAGCAACCTGCAGGACCTGGCCGACTACATCGAGGCCGAGCGCCAGCCTGGTTCCAAGCGGCCGACCTTTGCCTCGGTGCACGGACGGGACGCCGTCGAGGTGCACGCCAGTGACCTCACGCTGGACAAGTTCATCGACGCCAAGACGCTGGCCGAGGCCCCGAACCTGCCCGCTGCCGGCGCCCACGTGCGCACCGTCCTGCTGACCGGCGCCACCGGCTTCCTGGGCCGCTACCTGGCGCTGGAATGGCTGGAGCGGATGTCCCTGGTCGACGGCAAGGTCATCTGCCTGGTGCGGGCCAAGTCAGAGGCGGAGGCGCGGGCCCGGCTGGACAAGACCTTCGAGAGCGGCGACCCGAAGCTGCTGGCGCACTACCAGCAGTTGGCCGCCGACCACCTCGAGGTGCTCGCCGGCGACAAGGGCGAAGCCGACCTCGGCCTGGACCGGGTCACCTGGCAGCGGCTGGCCGACACGGTCGATGTGATCGTCGACCCCGCCGCCCTGGTCAACCACGTGCTGCCCTACAGCCAGCTGTTCGGCCCCAACGCGCTGGGCACCGCCGAGCTGATCCGCTTGGCGCTCACCAGCAAGCAGAAGCCCTTCACCTACACCTCGACGATCGCCGTCGGTGACCAGATCCCGTCGGCGCAGTACGACGAGGACGGGGACATCCGGGTGATCAGCGCCGACCGCAAGGTCGACGAGAGCTACGCCAACGGCTATGCGAACAGCAAGTGGGCCGGCGAGGTGCTGCTGCGCGAGGCCCACGACCTGTGCGGCCTGCCGGTGGCGGTGTTCCGCTGCGACATGATCCTGGCCGACACCACCTGGGCGGGTCAGCTCAACGTGCCCGACATGTTCACCCGGATGATGCTGAGCCTGGTCGCCACCGGCGTCGCGCCCGGTTCCTTCTACGACGCCGACGGCAACCGCCCGCGCGCGCACTACGACGGTCTGCCGGTCGAGTTCGTCGCCGAGGCTATTTCGGTGCTGGGCGCGCAGGGCGGGGAAGGGTTCCAGACCTACCACGTGATGAACCCCTACGACGACGGCATCGGTTTCGACGAGTTCGTCGACTGGCTGATCGAAGACGGCAACGCGATCCAGCGGATCGCGGACTACGGCCAGTGGTTGCAGCGGTTCGAGACTTCGCTGCGCGCCCTGCCCGAGAAGCAGCGCCACGCCTCGTTGCTGCCGCTGCTGCACAACTACCAGAAGCCGTCAACGCCGGTGCGCGGGTCGATCGCGCCCACCGACAGGTTCCGCGCGGCTGTGCAGGAGGCGAAAATCGGTCCGGACAAGGACATTCCGCACATCTCGGCGCCGATCGTCGCCAAGTACGTCAGCGACCTCCGCTTGCTCGGATTGTTGTAAGGCCCACCAGGCGCAAAAGCACCCGACGCCATGCGTGCTGCAGGTGCGTTTGCGTTCCCCCGCCAAGCGGGAGGTGACCAGCCCGCGCTAGGTCTGCGGGTCCGACCGCCCAGCCATCGCCTTTTCGCGGTGGCGCCGGAAGCCCATCTTGATCTTGTGATGCGGCTCGGTTTCGACCCGCGGCGTGGTGACCGCATCCGTTGACGGCTCGCGCGCCGGCTCTTCCAAGCCCGAGTAATTCGGTTCGCCGGCCGGCACAGCCGGGGCGGGCTTGACGGCCTCGACGGGACGCACGTCGCGTGCCAGTCGAACGGCCAAGCGCGCCAGGACGACGCCGCCCAGGAAGACCATCAGCGCACCGAGCCCGGAGAAGTACGCGATCTCGAGCACCGCCCGCTTGCGGTCGGTGAATGCGACCGGATCGCCGACGGACCCGAGGTGCAACATCGGGGCGAATGCACCGCCGACGACGAACCAGGCACCGGCAAGGGTAGCCAACCAGCCGCCGAGCATCGCGTTCGCGCGATTCTTGGAGATGATCAGCAGCACGCCACCCGCTATGGCGATGGCTCCAGGTAACACTTCGAGCCAGCCCCGGGCCGCCGTCCACGTCCATGCCTGGTCGGGCGTGTAGGCAAAGTGGAAGAGCGGACCGATGAATGGAATCAGCGCGCCCCAGGCACCCAAAACAATCAAGATAAATCCGGTCACCGCGCCTCGGGAGCGTGGCATGCGCAGCCGACCCGGACGGTTTGTTTCACCATGTTTCATGACATCTCCTCATTCGATACTTGAGTGGGTACCCGAACAGGGCCGAGTCAAAGCGGTGAGGAGCACCTGAAACGCGCCTTCGGATGCGGCTGTCGGTGCTGAAGAGACTGAAGTGGCTAATGTGACAAAGTGTTATGTTACCAGGGCGGATGCGACCAGCACGATGGCGATCGCCGGAAACAGCCCCTGCACAAACGCGGCCCGGGCCTTGTCCCGCGCCGAGAGCAGCAGCACGACCGCCGCCAATGCCATGGATCCGACGCCGGCGAAAATGAGCGCGGCCCCAACCGCCTTGTCCCCCATGGCAACCGCGGCAATGCCGATGCCGGTCACGATCGCCAGAAACAAGTTGTAGAAGCCTTGGTTGAGCGCGAGCAGCTTGGTGGTCTCGGCTTCCTCGGGGGTGGTGCCGAACGTGGCACGAGTGCGCGGCGACGTCCACGTCAGCGACTCCATCGTCCAGATGTACACGTGCACGAGCGCGGCCAGTCCGGCGAATACCAACCCGGCGATCAGCATGGCTACTCCTCTTGTGACTACTCGAACAGCCCCGGCTGACCGAGCCGTGTGACCCCGGCCGGCGGAATCATGCCCAGGTGGGTCCAGGCCTGCGCGGTGGCCACCCGGCCACGAGGGGTACGGGCGACCATACCGGCCCGGACCAGAAACGGCTCGCACACCTCCTCGACGGTCGCGGCCTCCTCCCCGACCGCCACTGCCAGCGTCGAAACCCCGACCGGGCCGCCGCCGAAATTGCGGGTCAGCGCCGACAGCACCGCCCGGTCCAGCCGGTCCAGGCCGAGCTCGTCGACGTCGTAGACCGCCAGCGCGGACTTGGCGACGTCACGGGTGATCACGCCGTCGGCGCGCACCTCGGCGAAGTCACGCACCCGGCGCAGCAGCCGGTTGGCGATCCGCGGTGTTCCGCGGGAGCGCCGGGCGATCTCCGCGCCGGCCTCGACGCCCAGCTCGATGCCCAGAATTCCGGCGGAGCGGGCCAGCACCCGTTCCAATTCGGCCGGCTCGTAGAAATCCATGTGCGCGGTGAAGCCGAACCGGTCGCGCAGCGGGCCGGTCAGTGCGCCGGACCGGGTGGTGGCGCCGACCAGGGTGAATGGTGCGACCTCCAGCGGAATCGACGTCGCCCCAGGGCCTTTGCCGACGATCACGTCGACGCGGAAGTCCTCCATCGCCAGGTAGAGCATCTCCTCGGCGGGCCGGGCAATGCGGTGAATCTCGTCGATGAACAGCACGTCGTGCTCGATCAGGTTGGACAGCATCGCGGCCAGGTCGCCGGCGCGTTCCAGCGCGGGCCCGGACGTCACCCGCAGCGAGGAACCGAGCTCGGCGGCGATGATCATGGCCAGCGACGTCTTGCCCAACCCCGGCGGGCCGGACAGCAGGATGTGATCCGGTGTGCCGCCGCGGTTCTTGGCCCCCTCGATGACCAGCTGCAACTGCTCGCGCACCCGCGGCTGGCCGATGAACTCCCGCAGCGACCGGGGCCGCAGGCTGCCGTCGATGTCCCCTTCCCCGACGGTCAGTGCCGGAGATACTTCACGCTCAGCAACGTCGTCGCTCATCGGGCCTTACCCAGCAGCGACAGGGCGGCGCGCAGCGCGGTCGACGTGGTGGCACCGTGATCGGCGGCCAGCACCTTGTCGGTGGCGTCCTCGGCTTGCTTGGCCGCAAAACCCAGCCCGACCAGTGCCTCCACCACCGGGCTGCGCACCGCGTTGCCGTTCACCAGGGGGGCTCCCACAACCGCGAAGACGCCCATCTTGTCGCGCAGTTCCACCACCATGCGTTCGGCGCCGCGTTTGCCGATCCCGGGCACCCGGGTCAGCGCGGCGACGTCGCCGTCGGCCAGCGCCCGCCGCAGCGCGGCGGCGTCGTGCACGGACAGCGTCGCCATCGCCAGCCGCGGCCCGACGCCCGTGACCGACAGCAGCGTCAGGAACAGGTCGCGGGTCTCGTTGTCGCAGAACCCGTACAGCGTCTGGGAGTCCTCGCGCACGATCATCGCGGTGATCAGCCGAGCCTCGGTCCCCTGCCGCAGCGTCGCCAGCGTCGACGGCGTCGCGTTCACCCGGTAGCCCACACCGCCGGCCTCGATCACCACGTGGTCGAGCGCCACCTCGAGCACCTCGCCGCGCACCGAGGCGATCATCGGGCGGCCTTCAGCTTGCTCAGGTAGGCGTGCCGGTGCTGTGCGGCCAGCGCTTCGGCTGCGGCCATCCGGGCGATCATCGGCGCCCTCCAGCAGTGGCAGATCGCCAGGGCCAGCGCGTCCGCCGCGTCGGCTGGGGCCGGTTTGGCTTGCAACGCAAGGATTTTGGTGACCATCGCGGTGACCTGGGCCTTGTCGGCAGCGCCGTTGCCGGTGACCGCGGCCTTGACCTCGCTGGGGGTGTGGAAGTGCACGTCGATGTCGCGTTTGGCCGCCGCGAGCGCGATCACGCCGCCGGCTTGGGCGGTACCCATCACCGTGGACACATTGTGCTGGGAGAACACCCGTTCAATGGCCAGCACGTCGGGATGATGGGTGTCCAGCCAGTGTTCGACGGCATCGCTGATGCTCAACAGCCGCCTGGACAGCGGCGCGTCCGACGGCGTGCGGACCACATCGACATCCAGCGCGACGACGTGACGACCGCGCCCACTCTCGACGACGGATAGCCCGCACCGCGTCAGCCCGGGATCGACGCCCATCACGCGCATCGCACGCTCCCCACTAAGTAGTACGAACAGCTGTTCGATACCCTAGCGGCCGGCACCGACAGCCGCGAGCAGGACACGCGGTCCGGGCCTGCACTTTGCTGTTAGCTTTAACCCCACTACGGAAGGATCCGCGTGGGAACAGTGCTGGTCGTGCTCGCCGCGGTGCTGTTCATCGCGGCCGTCGCCGTGCTGGTGGTGGCGTTTCGGCGGCCCAGGCGACCAGCCGCGCGCGACGGGCGCCAGGATCCGCTCTCCTTCAACGCGATGCCGCAATTCGGGCCGCGGCAGCTGGGCCCGGGCGCCATCGTCAGCTATGGCGGCGTCGATTATGTGGTCCGCGGGTCGGTCACCTATCGTCAAGGCCCGTTCGTGTGGTGGGAGCACCTGATCGAGGGTGGCGAGAAGCCGATCTGGCTGAGTGTCGAGGACGACGACGGGCGCCTCGAGCTGGCGATGTGGGTGACCCGAAAGGACCTCGGCACGTTGCAGCCCGGCGGCGATCACGTGGTCGACGG
>Ga0335085_10015278_pt1 | contig 11145 bp, 7 predicted proteins | sample Lox_Sample_45_FD_206712 | JGI IMG/M metagenome (GOLD analysis project Ga0335085, IMG submission 206712) | Soil microbial communities from Loxahatchee National Wildlife Refuge, Florida, United States - Lox_Sample_4.5 | ecosystem: Environmental > Terrestrial > Soil > Wetlands | place: USA: Florida... | reverse complement strand
GGCAGGGCCAGGACGACCAGGTCGGCCGCGGTCATCTCCTGGGTCTGCTGGGTGACGAAGCTGAGCACCTCATCCACCGCAGCCCCGGCCAGCAGCCGGCGGGTCACCTCGGAACTAGCCGTCAGCCACTGCTGCTGGCGGTGCGCCTCATCGAACAGCCGCGCGTTCTCGATAGCCACCCCAGCCGCCGCCGACAGCGCCGTGACCAGCGTCTCGTCCTCCTCATCAAACGCCGCGCCACCGCGCTTCCCGGTCAGGTACAGGTTGCCGTAGACCTCATCACGGATCCGGATCGGCACCCCCAGAAACGACGTCATCGGCGGGTGCCCAGCCGGGAAACCAGACGACTCCGGGTGGCTGGCGATGTCGGCCAGCCGCACCGGCCGCGGATCAGTGATCAGCACACCCAGCAGCCCACGGCCCTCCGGCCAGTGATCGATCCCAGCGATGGCGGACTCATCCAGCCCGACCGGGATGAAGTCAGCCAGCCGCCCGTCCCGGTCGATCACCCCCAGCGCCCCGTACCGCGCGTCGACCAGCGTCACCGCGGCCTCCACGATCCGGCGCAGCACCACGTCGAGCTGCAGATTGCTGCCCACCGCGACAACCGCCTCAAGCAGCGCATGCACCCGGTCGCGGGTAGCCCGCATGGCCTGAACCCGGGTCTGCAACTCGGCCAGCAGATCATCCAGCCGCAGATGCGGCAGCTCCAGGTGCGGCTCAGGAGATTCCACGTGGGGCCTTCTCCCTCCAGGAGCCCTGGTGGACGCGACCCTGATCATAAATCAGCCAGGCCAGGCCCAGCCACACCGCCGTCGGCCTCTTTCCGGCAGTCATGCACAATCCGGGAGTACTCACCCGGAGTCACCATGGCGATATGCCCATCGCTCTGCCACTTGATCACGTATGGCGGGGCTCCATCCGGCCCGAGGACGCGGATGACCAGGCCCTTCCGGATCTCCGGTCCGGGCACCACCAGCCAGTCACCAACGTTCGCCCTCATATTTCCAGCATGGCCACGACCGGTCACCGGGGCACCGGCTGACCGGCCCAGATGAACGGGACGTTCGGCATCGCCGGCCCGGCCCAGGACGAGCGCCCGCCAGCCAGGGACAGGCCGAAGGTCCTCCGGCGCGGTGACCGAGATCCCTGGGAACGATGCTGGCCAGCCCGGACACTGAGGAGTGCCGGTAACGCTTGGCTGGAGGGCAACGTGAACAAGAACATCGTGCTGGCGGTGGACGCCGCGCCCGGCGGCGATCACACTCAGCATGTCTCGGCGGCTGCGGCCATGACCCGGGACCTAAGCCGGGACAGCGGCGACCACGTCATCGTCCTGCACGTGCACGAGTTCTCGGTCGGCCGCTATGGCCGGATCCGGGTGGATTGCGGTGACGGCGACGGTGAGCGCACGGTGGACACCATCGTGGCCGATCTGAAGGCGCACGAGGTGAGCGCCGAGGCCGAGATCCGCGAGACGCATGTCGGGCACATCGCGGCCACGATCCTGGCGGCGGCGCACGATCACGACGCGCGCATGATCGTGCTGGGCTCGAGCAGCCGCACCGATCTGCCGCGGATACCGCTGGGCAGCGTGGCCACCCGGCTGCTGCACACGGCCAGGCGCCCGGTCCTCATCGTGCCCAGGTCCGACTGAGCACCGGCCCGCGGCGTGCTCACCGCGCGTGCTCGCCGCGGTCGGCGGCGCGCAGCGACCTGACGTACCCGGCCCGCTCCTGGGTGGCCGCGCCCCATCCTGAGCTGGCCAGCAGGCCGCGGGACTGGGCCAGGCTGGTGAACCCCTTCCGGGTCAGCCAGTCGGCCAGCCCGGCCAGAAGCACCAGGGCATGCTCGGCCCGGTGCCGCAGCAGGGCCGACGTGGTCATCACCACATCCGCCCCGGCCAGCAGGTAGGCCGCGACGTCCGCGGCGTCCTCCACGCCACCGCTGCCGGCCAGCGACGCGCTGACCCGCCCGGCCAGCTGGGCGATCCAGGCCCGGGGCAGCCGCCCGTCAGCCGGGCTGGACAGCCCGAACCCGGCCGTGGTGGCCAGCCGTTCCGGATCGATGTCCGGGTGCAGGAACCGGTTGAACAGCACCAGGCCATCGGCGCCGGCCCGGTCGAGGCGCAGCGCCATCTCCCCCATCGAGCTGTAGTACGGGCTCAGCTTCACCGCGACCGGGATGCCGACGGCGTTCTTGACCGCGGTCAGTATCTCGACGTGCCGATCTTCCACCTCGCGCCCGGAGATCGCGGGGTCGGTCGGCAGGTCGTAGATGTTCAGCTCGATGGCGGCCGCGCCGGCCTGCTCCAGTGCGCCCGCGTAACTGGTCCACCCGCTGGCGGTGACGCAGTTCAGGCTGGCGATGACCGGAATGTCCACCGCGGCGGCGGCCCGCTCGACCAGGCTCAGGTAGCGGCGCGGCTGTGGCTCCAGGCTGCCAACGTCCGGGAAGTAGGACAGCGATTCGGCGAAGTTGTCGATGCCCGCCGTCCAGGCGGCCGCGTCCAGCGCCGCTTCCCGGCGCACTTCCTCCTCGAACAGCGACGGCAGCACGATCGCGGCCAGCCTGGCCTCGGCGAGCCGCACGATCCCGTCCATGCCGCCAGCTATCGGCGACGCCGACGCGATCAGCGGGTTACGCAGCTCCAGACCCAGGTACTGGCAGGAAAGATCCATCGGGCACCTCCTATTCTGAGGCGCTGACCGCCCGGGTGGGCCGGGCATCCGCCGGGAAGCGGGCCGCGCCGCGGGTGGCCATCTCCTCATACGTGGCCCAGCGCTGCTGGACCTCCTGCGCGGCCAGGGCCATCAGCCGCTCGGCCTCAGCCGGGTCGCGCCGGGCCAGGATGCGGTAACGCAGCTCCCGGCTGGTGTAGTCGGCCAGCGGGAGTCGCGGCCGCGGCGAGTCGAGCAGGAACGGGTTGTCCCCGGCGGCGCGCAGCTCCGGGTCGTAACGGATCAGCGGCCAGTACCCGCTGGCCACCGCGCGGTACTGCTGGCCCATCCCGTCCCGCATCTCGATGCCGTGCGCGATGCAGTGGCTGTACGCGATGACCAGCGACGGCCCGTCGTACGCCTCGGCCTCGCGCAGCGCGCGCAGCGTCTGCTGCGGGTCGGCGCCCATGGCCACCCGGGCCACATACACGTTGCCGTACGCGATGGCCTGCAGGGCCAGGTCCTTCTTGGGCACGTGCTTGCCCGACGCCGCGAACTTGGCCACCGCACCCAGCGGTGTGGCCTTGGACGACTGGCCGCCGGTGTTCGAGTACACCTCGGTGTCGAGCACCAGCACGTTGACGTTGCGCCCGCTGGCCAGCACGTGGTCCAGGCCACCCGAGCCGATGTCGTAGGCCCAGCCGTCGCCGCCGACCAGCCACACGCTGCGCCGGACCAGATGATCCAGCACGCTGCGCAGGTCGGCAACCGCAGGATCGGCAGCGTCCAGCCCGGCCAGGCGGCGGGCCAGCTCGGCCACCCGGTCCCGCTGCGCGGCCAGCTCGGACTCCCGGCGCTGCGGCGCGGCCAGCGCCTCGTCCACCAGGTCCGGGCCGACCTGCTCCCGCAGCTGCCCGAGCCGCTCGCGGGCCAGCCGCAGGTGCAGGTCGGCCGCCAGCCGGAAGCCCAGCCCGAACTCGGCGTTGTCTTCGAACAGCGAGTTGGACCAGGCCGGACCGCGGCCCTCGGCGTTGGCCGCCCACGGCGTGGTGGGCAGGTTGCCGCCGTAGATGGACGAGCATCCGGTCGCGTTGGCGATCATCAGCCGGTCGCCGAACAGCTGGGACAGCAGCTTGAGGTAGGGCGTCTCGCCGCAGCCCGCGCAGGCCCCGGAGAACTCGAACAGCGGCTGCAGGAACTGGGTCCCGCGCACCGTACCGAAGTCCACCCGGGACCGGTCGTTCACCGGCAGCTCTTCGAAGAACGCGATGTCGCGCCGGGCCTGCTCGACCAGGGGCTCGCGTGGTGCCAGGTTGATGGCGCGCCGCCCCGCTTCCCCCGGCGCCCGCACCGGGCAGGCTTCTATACACAACGCGCATCCGGTGCAGTCTTCTGCGTAGACCTCGAGGGAGTACCTGGTGCCGGGCAGACCACGGGCGTCCAGCGGCATCGACCTGAACCCGTCCGGGGCCCCGGCCAGCGCGGACTCGTCGTAGAACTTGGCCCGGATCACGCTGTGCGGGCAGACGAAGCTGCAGTTGCCGCACTGGATGCACAGGTCCGGATCCCACTCGGCGACCAGGTCGGAGATGTTGCGCTTCTCGAACGCGGTGGTGCCGCTGGGGTAGGTGCCATCCACCGGCAGCGCGCTGACCGGCAGCGCGTCGCCGCGCCCGGCCATCATCTCGGCCGTCACCCGTCGCACGAAATCCGGCGCGCCCGCGGGCACCAGGGCGGGCAGCTCGCGGGTGGTGGTCACCCGGCCCGGCACCGGGATCTGGTGCAGCGCGGCCAGCGCCTGGTCCACCGCGGCGTTGTTCCGCTCCACCACCTCGGGGCCGCGGCGGCCGTAGGTCTTGGCCACGGCGGCCTTGATGGCCGCGATCGCCTCCTCCCGTGGGAGCACCCCGGAGATGGCGAAAAAGCAGGTCTGCAGCACCGTGTTGATCCGCCCGGGCAGCCCGGCGTCCCTGGCCACCTGGGTCGCGTCGATCGCGTACAGCGTGATGCCTTTGGCCAGGATCTGCTCCTGGACCGGCCGGGGCAGGCCGTCCCACACCTCATCGGCCTTATGCGGGCTGTTCAGCAGCAGCGTGGCGCCGGGCGCAGCCCGGCACAGCACGTCGGTACGCTCGATCAGCTCAGCCTGGTGGCAGCCGACGAAGCTGGCGTTATGCACGAGATAGGGGGCGTGGATCGGGTCGGGACCGAAGCGCAGGTGCGAAACCGTCTGGGAGCCGGATTTCTTGGAGTCGTAGACGAAGTAGCCCTGCGCGTGCAGGCCGCGGTCCGAGCCGAGGATCTTGATGGTGTTCTTGTTCGCGCCGACCGTGCCGTCCGAGCCGAGGCCGTAGAACACCGCGCGGACCGTGCTGGGCGGCTCGATGTCCAGCTCGGCGTAGTCCAGGCTGGTGCCGCTGACGTCGTCGGTGATGCCGATCGTGAACCGCGGCTTGGGGTGCGCGGCGGCCAGGCCGGTGAAGACGCCGGCCACCATGCCGGGGGTGAACTCCTTGGAGGACAGGCCGTACCGGCCGCCGGTGACCACCGGCATGGTGTCCAGGGCGCCGGCCGCGTGCGCCTCGGCCAGCGCGCCGAGCACGTCCAGGAACAGCGGCTCGCCCAGCGATCCCGGTTCCTTGGTCCGGTCCAGCACGGCCACCCGGCGCGCCGTGGGTGGGAGCGCGGCCAGCAGATCGGCGGCGGGGAACGGGCGGAACAGCCGCACCGTGACGACGCCCACCTTCTCGCCCTGGCCGGCCAGGTAGCGGGCGGTCTCGGCGGCGGTCTGCGCGCCGGACCCCATGATCACGATGACCCGCTCGGCGGCCGGGTCGCCGGCGTAGTCGGCCAGGTGGTACTGGCGGCCGGTCCGGGCGGCCAGCGCGTCCATGGCCGCGGTGACCGCCCCGGGAACCTGGGCGTAGAACGGGTTGACCGTTTCGCGGGCCTGGAAGTAGACGTCCGGGTTCTGCGCGGTGCCGCGGATGAACGGGTGCTCGGGGGACAGCGCCCGGGCCCGGTGCGCGCGGATCAGCTCCTCGGGGACCAGCGCGCGCAGGTCGTCGTCGGTCAGCAAGTCGACCGTGCTCAGCTCGTGCGAGGTGCGGAACCCGTCGAAGAAGTGCACGAACGGGACCCGGGTGCGCAGCGAGGCGGCCTGCGCCACCAGGGCCAGGTCGTGCGCCTCCTGCACGCTCGACGAGGCGAGCAGCGCGAACCCGGTCTGCCGGATGGCCATCACGTCGGCGTGGTCGCCGAAGATGGACAGCCCCTGGGCGGCCAGGGACCGCGCGGCCACGTGCATCACGGCCGGGGTCAGCTCCCCGGCGATCTTGTACATGTTGGGGATCATCAGCAGCAGGCCCTGCGAGGCGGTGAACGTGGTGGCCAGCGCCCCGCTCTGCAGCGCGCCGTGCAGCGCGCCCGCGGCGCCGCCCTCGCTCTGCATCTCCACCACCGAGGGCACGCTGCCCCACACGTTCGGCCGGCCCTGGCTGGACCACTCGTCGGCCAGCTCGGCCATGGGCGAGGACGGGGTGATCGGGTAGATGCAGCACACCTCGTTGAGCCGGTAGGCGACTGACGCGGCCGCCTCGTTGCCGTCGATCGTGGCGCGCATCAGCCTGGCTCCTCGATCATCTCGATGGCGTGCACCGGGCACTGGTCGTAACAGGTGCCGCAGCCGGTGCACCGGTCGTAGTCGATGTCGTAGTTGAACGGCGTGCCGTCCGGGTGGCCGGCCGGCCGGGCCGGGCCCAGCTTGATGATCGCGTCCTCCGGGCAGGCGCCGAAGCATCCGTCGCATTCGATGCAGTTGCCGCAGGACAGGCACCGGCCGGCCTCGTACTGGGCCTGCCGCTCGTCCAGGCCGCCGACTATCTCGGCGAAGTCGGCGGTCCGTTCGGCCGGGGCCCGCTGCGGCTGCTGCCGCTGCGCGGCGTCGGCGAAGTACCACGGGTGCAGCAGGCCGAACTCGGCCACGCCGGGCTGGGGCTTGGCCGTCTCCTCCGCGGCGGCGCCGCGCAGGTAAGCGTCGATTCTCCGTGCGGCCTTCTTGCCGTGGCCCACGCCCACGGTGACGGTCCGCTCGGCGGGCACCATGTCGCCGCCGGCGAACACACCCGGGCAGCCGGTCATCATCGACGCCGACACCACCACGGTGCCGTCCCGCTTGAACTCCACACCCCGCAGCGGGCGCAGGAAGCCGGTGTCGGCGTCCTGGCCGACGGCCAGGATCAGCGTGTCGGCGGCCAGCGTCTCCAGCTCGCCGGTGGGCTGCGGGAAGCCGTGCTCGTCGAGCCGCATGACCTCGACGGTCAGCTCCGGCCCGTCGAACGCGGTGATGGTGTGCAGCCAGTTGATCCGGACGCCTTCCCGCTCGGCGGCCTCGGCTTCTTCTTCGTGCGCGGGCATCTGGGCCCGGGTGCGCCGGTAGACGATCAGCGTGTCCTCGGCACCCAGCCGGCGGGCGGTGCGGGCCGCGTCCATGGCGGTGTTCCCGCCGCCGTAGACGGCGACCCGGCGGCCCATCGCCGGATGCCCGCCCGCGGCGACCTCGCGCAGGAACGGCACCGCGTCCACGATCCGGCTGGCGTCGCGGGCCGGGATATCCACGTGCCTGGACAGGTGCGCGCCGACCGCGACGAACACCGCGTCGAAGCGGCCCTCGGCCCGCTCGGCGGCCAGGTCGGTGACGCGGTGCCCGCAGGTGATGATCACGCCGAGGGCCTGGATCCGGCCGATCTCGGCGGCCAGCACGTCGCGCGGCAGCCGGTAGGCCGGGATGCCGTAGCGCATCATCCCGCCCGGCTCCGGGCTGGCGTCCCTGATCTCCACCTGGTGGCCACGGCGGGCCAGGTGGTAGGCGGCGGACAGCCCGCTCGGGCCGGCCCCGATGACCAGGACCCGCTGGCCGGTGGGCGGCGCCGGCGGGCCGAACGCCCAGCCGTGTTCCAGGGCCTGGTCGCCGAGGAACCTTTCGACCCCGTGGATCGACACTGAACTGTCCAGCTGGGCGCGGTTGCAGACGGTCTCGCACGGGTGGTAGCAGACCCGGCCCATGATGGCGGGCAGCGGGTTGTCGGCGACCAGCTGGCGCCAGGCCTGCTCCACCTGGCCCGCCTGGATCTGGGCCAGCCAGGCCTGGATGTTCTCCCCGGCCGGGCAGCCGGCGTTGCACGGCGGCAGCAGATCCAGGTAGACCGGCAGGCGGGTGCGCACCGGCCCGGCCCGGGCCGCGTCATGGGCCAGGTCGGGCAGCGGGGTCAGCTCGGTCATGGCCGGCTCCCGCTGGCCGCGGCCCGATCGGGGATCAGGTCGTCGCCGGGTATCTGGCGGCGGTGTTCTGGTGGGCTGAGTTCGGCTGGGGTCACGTTGTACCGGGCCGCGCCCGGGGTGGGGCGGAATTCGGCATAGCAGAACGGCCCATCGGGCAGGTGCCAGATGGCCGCCGCCCAGCGTGGCAGCCACCGGCCATTGATCTTCATCCAGCCCTGCACCGGGGTAGACCACCGGGTGCGGACCAGGCCATCAGGCCGGGTGCACCAGCGGTCACCGGTGCTGAATTCGGCGGGGGCCCCGCGTTCGTCCACCAGTACCCGGGCGGTGACGTGGTGGCCAGCGTCGGTGAGGGTGAGGTCGAAGGAGCTGTCGTTGACCGAGGTCCAGGTGACCGGGAGAGACAGCAGCATGGACGGGGCGAGCAGCACCGCGTCGTTGAGGTAGGTGACCAGTTCGCTCACGTCGTACTCGGGGCCGGCCCCGTCCGCGACCGGCACCAGCCCGGCCAGCTTGCCGCGCATCCGGCCGCGGCCGGCTGAGTAGGCGTCGCGGCCGGTCATCGGCAGCAGGCCCCCCGCGTAGACGCGCATGTGGTACAGCCGGGTGATATCCGGGGCGGTGCTGTACTGCCAGGCCGCGCAGCGCATCCAGGGCAGCCGTGGCTGGAGCCGGAACCGCCCGCTGAAGTGGGCCACGAACGACCAGTCCGGCGGGCGGCCGGGCACCTCCATGAACCTCAGGTACCGTTGCGCCGCGGCCGGCAGTCCCGCCAGGTCATCCCCGGTGACCAGGGCGGCTGAGGCGGGGCCGGGGTGCGGCCGGAGCGTGGCGGCGTCCGCCGCCATCCGCCGGTACAGCCGCCCGTGCCTTGGCGCCAGAGACGATTTCATGCCGGTGCCCTCCTCAGCCGCCCTGTTACCTCCATCAGACCGCCGGCTGACTCCGGCCGTAAGGGGCAATAGTCCCGGTGGCCGGTGCCGTCCGGCCCCCAGCAGACCAAGGGCTGTGACAACGGTGACTGAAGTCCTTCCGCAGCCGGGTCTCGTGGCCCTGCCTGCCGGTATTGGGGAAAGTGAAAGCTGTAAATGGCAAAACTGAATGACCGGGCCGTCTGACCCGGCCCTTTTCAAGGAGGCACTGAAATGCGCCGCAAGACCTTTGACCTCTTGGTCAGCACCGGTGGGCTCGTCATGGCAGCTGTCCTGCTCGTCGCGGGCGGGCTGCTGATGTGGGGCTACTCGTTCGCCAACAGCCAGGTGCGTGACCAGCTCGTGGCCCAGAAGATCGTCTTCCCCACGAAGAGCAACCCCGAGTTCAAGGCCCTTCCTGCCGCCGACCAGGCCGCGATGGGCGCCTACGCCGGCCAGACCCTGACCACAGGCGCGCAGGCCAAGACCTACGCCGACCACTTCATCGCGGTGCACCTGACCGAGATGGGCAAGGGCAAGACCTACTCGCAGCTGTCCGCCGAGGCGATGCAGCAGCCGAAGAACACCGCACTGGCTGAGCTGGTGCAGACCGTGTTCCGCGGCACCACGCTCCGCTCGATGCTGCTGGAGGCCTACGGGTTCTGGCAGTTCGGCCAGATCGCACTGTTCGCCGCGATCGCCTCGTTCGCCGGCGCCGCCCTGATGCTCATCCTGTCCATCGCCGGCCTGATCCACGGCCGCCGCGTCACCGCCGAGTCTGAGGTGTTCGACAAGACCGTGCACACCAGCCCAGTCACCGCCTGACCGCAACCCACCTCATCCGGCCGGCCGGGCATCGCCCGGGCGGCCGGATGCATGCCGGCTGGCTGATCCTGAATCCCACAAGGAGGAACCATGCGATCCGCAGTAGTGCGCCAGTTCGGCGCCCCCCTGGTCATCGAAGACCGGCCCATTCCCGAGCCTGGCCCCGGCCAGGTGGTGATCCGGATGGAGGCGTCTGGCCTGTGCCACACCGACATCCACGCGGCCCACGGAGACTGGCCGGTCAAGCCCACCCCGCCGTTCGTGCCCGGCCACGAAGGTGTCGGCATCGTGCACGCGGCCGGCGCCGGCGTGACCAGCCCGTCCCTGGGCCAGCGCGTCGCGATCCCGTGGCTGGGTCACGCGTGCGGCACCTGCGAGCACTGCCTCACCGGCTGGGAGACCCTCTGCCTCAGGCAGCAGAACACCGGCTATTCGGTGGACGGTGGCTTCGCGGAGTACTTCACCGCCGAGGCCGCGTTCGCCGCCCCCGTGCCCGATGGGATCGACCCGGTCGACGCGGCCCCGCTGACCTGTGCTGGGGTCACCACTTATAAGGCCATCAAGGTGGGCAACGTGCGACCGGGCGACCTGGTGGCCATCTCTGGCATCGGCGGCCTGGGCCACCTGGCCCTGCAGTACGCCAAGATCTTCGGCGGCACCGTAGCCGCGATCGACATCACCGACGAGAAGCTCCAGCTGGCTAAGGATCTCGGAGCTGACCTGGTGATCGACGCGCGGAAGGACGACCCGGCCACGATCCTGCAAGCACACGGCGGCGCGAGTGTGGCGGTCGGGCTGGCGGTGGACGACGAGTCGTTCGCGGCCGCGTACGCGGGCCTGCGCCGTGGCGGGCGCCTGGTGCTGGTGGCCCTGCCCGCGGCGGGCACGCTGCGGATCCCGGTGTTCGACACCGTGCTGAACGGCACCTCGGTGATCGGATCGATCGTGGGCACCCGGGCCGATCTGGCCACCGTGTTCGCGCTGCATCAAGCAGGCCGCACCCGGGTGGTGGCCGACACCCGCCCACTCGCCACGGTGAACGAAGCCATCGGCGAGGTCCTGCACGGTCAGGCGAAGGCGCGGATCGTCCTGCTGCCCTAGCCAATAGCTGACCCCGGCGCCAATAGCTGACCCCGGCCCACCGCGCGGCGCTGGTGGGCCGGGGTCCGTTTGTGCGGATCCCGCTCTTATCCTTCGTGCGGGACCACGACGACTGGGCAATGGGCGTAGTGCGCGACCTGGCTACTGACCGAGCCCATCGTCAAGCGCGCGAACCCGCCCGCGCCACGCGAGCCCAGCACCACCAGTTCGGCGTGCCGCGACGCCTCGATGAGTTCATGGGCCGGGAAACCATCCAGGGCCCGGACCGTGACCGACGGTGGCTGCGGCTGCCCGATCTCGGCCGCGGTCTTGGCCACCGTTTCCTCCGCTGCGCCGCGGATCCTGTCCACCTCTTCCTTGTCCCCGGT
>Ga0335085_10015276_pt1 | contig 11147 bp, 8 predicted proteins | sample Lox_Sample_45_FD_206712 | JGI IMG/M metagenome (GOLD analysis project Ga0335085, IMG submission 206712) | Soil microbial communities from Loxahatchee National Wildlife Refuge, Florida, United States - Lox_Sample_4.5 | ecosystem: Environmental > Terrestrial > Soil > Wetlands | place: USA: Florida... | reverse complement strand
TCCGGGCTGGAACGTCGTCACGGGCGAGCCGGCCGCGTGGCCGAGCAGCTCGTTCCACGACTGCGTCGGATCGAGGACCGTGCCTTTCGCGCGGAGGTGCGCGATCGTCGCCTTCACCTCAGGCGAGTCCGCCTCGCCGCGGATCGTCAGGTGCGCGATCTGATCCATCCCGTGGTCCACGGCTTCGTCGATCGTCATGCCGTTCGGCACGTGACCCGTCACGGTCATCCCCAGCCTGTGCGCCGCCGACGTGATCGCGGTCACGATCGGGGGCGTGATCAAGTTGTAGATCTTGATCTGCTGAAATCCGCGATCGTGATAGCCGCCGACGATGCGTGCGGCCTCGACGGGATCGTCTGTCGTCGTGACACCGAACGCGTTTGGTCCCGGCCCGTCGATGAGCCCCGCGAGCAGCATCCGCGGACCGAGGACGCGACCCGACGCGATCGCGTCCCGCAAAGGGACGACGAACTCGAACTCGTTCCCCATGTCGCGAACGGTCGTGACGCCGGCGGCCAGATACACGGGCGCCCACTCGATCTGCGTGAAATGCGTGTGCATGTCCCACAGGCCGGGGACGATCGTCTTGCCGCTCACGTCCACAACCGGGATACGCTCGGGAATGGACGTCGACGCGCGCGGGCCGGCGGCGGCGATACGTCCGTCACGCACCAGCACCACCGAATCGCGAACGGGCGGGTGGCCGGTGCCGTCGACGAGCGTAGCGCCGGCCAGCGCGTAGATGCCGGCCCGCAGCGGCGGCATCCCCACGGTGATCGCCTCCAGATCCGCGATGCGTTCGCGCGTGCCGCGCTCGACGAACGTGCGAAGCGCGTCGTCGAGATCGTCGCGGACGCCTTCGAAGCTCAGTCCGCCGGCGCGCGTGATGGCGGCGGCGAACGCGCCCTGCTCGTCGAGCCACAGCGTCTCGCGTCCCCAGACGACGCCGTCGATCGAGAAACGATCGAGCGTCACGGACTTCGAGCCCAGCGCGATCACGTCTCGGCCGCGCGATTCGATCACGACGTCGTTCGTCGGCAACCCCGGGACGGTCCTCACGACGCGCGGCTGGCCGTGTGCCTTCCACCAGCGCACGAGCAGCATCTGGACCGAGAACGGCGCGTACCCGTCGACGGTGAACGCGGGACCGTCGATCGCGATGCGCCGTTCCGATCCGTCCGCGCGGACGATCGCGGCGCCGTTTTCCATGCGCACGTCGGAATCGACGTTCACGAACCGGTAGCTTTTGCCCTTCGCGGCGAAATGCCTGGGAGAGAAGTCCGACGCGGTCTCGAGGGTCGACGTCAGCTGCACGCGTCCGCCGCGGTCGGTGAAATCGAAGTCAGAGGACAGGCGGGCGCCGCCGCCCTCCGTCACCAGTTCGTACCGTTCGACGCCTATCAGCTTCTGGATATAGTGGAGGCGAATCGTCCCGTGCTCGCCGGCGGGCGGTGCAGCCGCGGCGACCAGCAGCGTCAAAACAGCGAGAAGAAGCACGCGCGACATGCGGCGCATGATGGCATAATCCGCGCGATGCCGTATCCGGTCGTTCTCTCTGTCACGCCGCAGCTGACGAACCGCAACAAGATGACCGTCGGCTTCCGGCTGATCCTCGCGATTCCGCATTTCATTCTGGTGGGAGGTCTCGGCGTCGTCGCGTTCAGCGGCAACCGCAACCTCAGCACGTCGATCGGCGGCGAAAACGGCATCCTCGGTTTCGTCGCGTTCGTCCTCGCGATCGTCAGCTGGTTCACGATCGTGATCGGCGCGGTCCATATCGCCGCCATTCGGGAGTTCACGTCGTTCTACCTGCGCTGGCGCGCCCGCGCGCTCGCGTACATCATGCTGCTCGAGGACGCCTATCCGCCGTTTGGCGACGCGGCCTATCCGGTGACGCTCGAGATCGCGGATCCGGCGGCGCGCGATCGACTGACGGTCGCGTTCCGGATCATCCTGCTGATCCCGCACTTCATCATCCTGGCGTTTCTGCTCTTCGCGTGGTGGGTCACCAGCGTCGTCGCGTGGTTCGTGATTCTGTTCACCGGCGCGTACCCGGAGGGGCTCTACACCTTCGGCGTCGGCTGCCTGCGGTGGCTGCTGCGGGTCGAGTCGTATTTCATGCTGATGGTCGACGAATACCCGCCGTTCTCGCTCGACTGATTTCTACCTCACCGAGATGCCGGCGCCCATGATCATGAGCGTCGTGCGCGGCGTCCCGTTGGCGCCGTTGTAGCCGAGCTCCGGCGAACCAGGGTCCATCTGATACCAGCGGATGTCGAAGCTGAACGCGAGGTGCGTCTTCGCGAACCAGCGGGCGCCGACGCCGTAGTGCACCGTGCGCAGGTGCTCGGAGTCGGCCGGCAGCGGATCCTGACCGGCGGGCACGAGCGACCGTATCGACTGCCCCAGCCCGCCGCTGATGTAGCTCCAGCCATTGCCGGTCCCGAAGTTGAACGAGAGATCGCCGTCGAGCGTCTGGAACGTCTCGGTCGACGAGCGTAAGCCCGTCGTCGTGTCGAGAGGCGTCTGCGACGCGCGCGTCGAGGCGACCTCGCCGCCGATGCCGAAGGTGATCACCTTCCACCGGAGCGGGTAGACGTGCGCGCCGAGCTGGAGGCCGATGCCGACGCCCGGCAGCTCGCCGAGCTGCATGCCTCGGCTGGCGGCGAGATTGGGATCGTCGGCCGGAAAGCGCGGCACCGTGACATGGAAATCGATGACGTACGGACCGATTTTCGGCGGCGGCTCCTGCGCGTAGACCGGCGAAGCGGCAGTCAGAATCAGCAGGACGAGAACGAAGCGCATGCGGCGTCAGCGATTGTACTGTTTCAATCGCTCGTAAATCTGCTCCTGCAGATCGTCGGCGACGACGAGCCGCGAGATATCGTGCTCGCGGCGCGCTTCGGCGCCGGCGGCGGCGCAGTCGACGGCGTCCACGTCGGCGTGCCGCTCGAGGTCATAACACGCACGCTCGCCGCCGCGCATGAATGACAGGTGATGCGCGTCGAGCCAGTCGCCGTACGGCCGCACGACCGGCACGTCCGAATGCTGGAAGATGCTGCGGCCGACGTACGGCAGCGGCGCTCCGTCGATCCCCACCAGCGCCAGCAGCGTCGGCGCGAAGTCGGTCTGGCCGGCGGGATCCGCGATGGGTCCCTTCGGACTGCTGTCGCCACGGTAATCGCGCCTCTCCGCCAGTCTGACGAACCACGGAATGCGATCGTTCAGCATCCACGCCGCGTCGCTCGATCCGATGTGCATGTTCGCCGCGAGCTCGGGTGTCCTGGTAAAGCCGGCGTCGTGGTCGCCGAAAACCACCACCACGCTGCGGTCGATCAAGCCGTCGCGCACGAGCGACCGCTTGAACGCCTCGAGCGCCTCGTCGAAGAAATGCATCGTGTGCAGGTAGTTGCCGAACGACGTCCCTTCGAGCGCGCCGAGCTTCAGCGTCTTGTGCGCCGCCGGGAAGTCGTCGAACGGATGGTGCAACGAGAGCGTGATCATCCACGCGAGAAACGGCTGATGGAGCTGCTCGAGATGCGGCACCATCTGCTGCAGGAAATCGCGATCGTTCAATCCCCAGCCAATCTGCTCCGTCATCGTGAAGTCGGGCTCGAAGAGACTGTGTTCGAACCCGTACTGCGGATGCGTCACGCTGCGGTTCCAGAAGCCCGGTTCGAACGCCACCGCCGAGAGCGTCGCGTAGCCGTGGTCGCGGAGCACGCGCGGCAGCGCGACGTAGTGATTCGCGGGATAGCGGAATGCGACTGCGCCGTGATCCAGCGGCAGCAGCGACGTCATCGTCGTGAACTCGGCATCCGAGGTGCGACCCTCGTTTGTCTGATCGGTGACGTTCGTGAAGCGGACGCCGTCGTCGGTCCAGCGCCGAAGATGCGGCATCACCTCCTGGCCGTCAATCGTGAGATCGACGACGAAGTCCTGCAGCGACTCGACCTGCACCACGATCAGGTTTGGCCTCGAGCCCGGCCGCTGGACCGAGTGACGCAACGGCGCACGCGCCGCGAACCACGCGACGGCATCGTCGATCTCCTGCGGTGACGCCGGGTGCTTGAACCAGCGCGCCCGCGCATAGCTCCACGCATCGTACGCGTGGTAACCGAGCGGACCGAGCTGCTCGGCCACCGCGCGGTTGCGGAACATCTGGTCGAGCGACGCGGACGCGAGCACGTGCGGCGCCGAGAGCAACAGGCCGACGATTGCCACGACCGCAACCGCCGCGGCGCCCGCCATGACGCGGCCCCCGATCGGTGTGGCCGCGCCGCGGCGACGCGTCAGACGCACCGTCATCCAGATCGCGAACGGCCAGTCGATGACGAGCCACAGCAGTCCCGGCGACAAAAGCGATCGGATCGATCCCCAAACGTGCCCGGTCTGGTGTGCGCCAAGCAGCGCCGGCGCCGACAGGATGTCGCCGAAGAACCGGTAGTACACGACGTCGGCGAGGATCAGTAGCGACGCGAAGATCCCGATCACGAGCAGCGTCCACGCGCGCACCCGGCGCGGCAGCAGCATCCAGGCCGCCGCCGGCACCAGCGCCGCCACCGCGACGACGAGCCAGTACGCGACCGCGGTCGGCTCGAGCAGCGCGTCGTGGATGATGATCAGCGGTTTGATCGCGAGAACGGACGTACACCACCACAGATCGAGGGTCCGGCTGGAGCCGGACACTACGGCTGCAGCTGCCCCGTACGTAGTGTCCGGCTTCAGCCGGACCGCACCGATCAGCGCAATCAGCAGCGGCAGCGGCGCCAGCGCCCAGACCAGCGGCGGGACGACGACGACGAGCGTGCGTGGCTGACGCGGCGCGAGCTGCGCGAACCACGCGTTCCCCTCCTCCACGAGATCCCACTGCAGCCAGTAGAGACCGGGAAACGGCGGCGCCAGCAGTCGGCCGTCAAGACGCCGCGACGCGCCGGGATCGATCGCCGCGCCGAGATCGGTGCGGATGCCGTCGTGATACGGAATGTTCCAGCGCGATCGCGACGCGATTTCGCGCGGCACGAACCACAACCAGTGATACGAGACGTGAATGCGCGCCGGATCCCACGCGCGCGAGCCGGTGTTGACGACGGTGAGCGGGAGGACGATCTCGCTGCCGCTGACAAGCAGCCGCGGCGACTCGAGGTCGAACGACGCGTTCAGCAGATACGGCGGAGGCGGCGTCCGCGCGCACGCGGCCGCGCAGAGGACCAGCATCCAGACGAGACATCCGGCGAAAAGGCGTCGCAACAGCCCCGATTGTACTCAGCGCACGCCAGGCACCTGAGGCGCTTGAGGCACCTCAGGCACCTGAATCAGTGATCGTCGTCGTCGTCGCCGTCGCCGGCCGAGGAAGAGTGGCCGGCGAGGACGCTGCGTCGCGGCGGCGGCATCGGCGAGCGCGCGCCTTTGACCGAACGCCAGATGATCTCGTTCAGCAGCTCCTCCGGCGCACGATCCTCGACCGAGAAGTCCATTTTCGCGGAGAGCGTGCTGCCGAACGCGGAGGGCAAATTCGTTTCGGTGAGCGAGACCTTCGGCGTCAGATGCGCGAACGGGACCAGGTTCGGCGCCCCAGTGAACGCGTTGTACATCGGCGACGCCGCGGCGTCGTACTGGCTCATCGGCTCGAGGCCGAGGACGAGCTCGATCGTGCGCAGCACGCCTGACGTCGTGTAGAGCGTGTGATCGACGGCGCCGCGCTTCGCGAACGGGCTCGCCACGAGCAGCACCGATCGATGCGAGTCGACGTGATCCGGACCGGACTGCGCATCGTCTTCGAGGACGAACACCGCGGAGTCCTTCCAGTAGACGCTGCTGTTCGAGATCGCTTCGACGATGCGACCGAGGGCGAGGTCGTTGTCGGCGACCATCGCGCGGGGCGTCGGCATGCCGGCCGTCGTGCCGGCGCAGTGATCGTTCGGCAGGCGGATGATCGACAGACTCGGCAGCTGACCGTTCGCCTCGTAGGCATGGAACTCGTCCAGCCATCGATCGACGCGCTTCTGATCCTGAATGCCGAGATCCCATCCGGCGTACGCGGGGGCCACCGAGCCGACCAGGCCGGGCACGGTGCCGACGGCCGTCACCTCGCCCGCAGGCGTCCGCGACGTGTGCGCGACGAACTCGCCGTAGCTGCGGACCGAGACGCCGGCGCGATGGGCCGCGTCCCAGATGTAGCCACCGGCCGGCGCGGTGATGTTGCCGAACGGATTGCGCATCACGCCGCCGCCCTCGGAGAGGTACGGACCGCCGCGGTTCGCCATGAAGGTCTGCCACATCTTCTGGACGAAGTCGGTGGCGTAGGCAGCGGTCGAAATCACATGACCGTTGTAGCTGACGTCGGCCTCGACGTAGAAGTTGTCGAACAGGACGAACTGCTGCGCGAGCGCGTGCGCGTTCGGCGTCACGTCCGATCCAAACAGCGTCATGGCGGAGTTGCCGTTGCCCTGCGGCACGTCGCCGAGAATCTGATCGTAGGTGCGGTTCTCGCGGATGACGTAGAAGACGTGCTTGAGCGGCGACGCGCCGCCGACCTGCACGGGAATCGCCGTGCCGATCGGCGCGTTCGCCGGCGCGAGACGGATGGCGTCGGTGTACGGCGTCAGCGCAGTGACTCTGCGCGTGTAGTCGTTCAGCGCCGTCCGATCGGGCGTCGCGATCGCCGACACCGTGCCGACGAGCCGCGTATCCATGCCGCCGTTGTTCATGTTCGGCGCCGACGTCATCCCTTTGCCGCTGAGCGCGAGAATCTGTTTGCCGTCGCGCGTGAACACCGCGCCGGTCGGATACCAGCCGGTCGGGATGAAGCCGTTGACGAACGCGTGTGTCGGATTGCTGATGTCGATGTCCGCCACCGCGTTCAGGTCCGCGTTCGCGACGAGCAGCGTCGTCCCGTCAGGCGAGAGGCCGAGCGAGTTCGGCGTCGATGTCGCCGGCGCAGCGGGCGACAGGCCGACCGCAATCTGCTCGAGCGCCGAAAAACTCATCGTGTCGATCGACCACACGGTCGCGTTGCTCGCGCACGCGACGAAGAGCCGTTTTCCGTCGCTCGAGAAGATCATCGCGTTCGGATGCGGCCCGACGGTGATCTCGTTGACCTGCAGGAGGGTGTCGGCGCGGTACACCTCCACGGTCGTGCCGCCCCAGATCGACACGTAGACCAGCTTCCCATCGGGCGAGACCGCCGCGGTGTACGGTTCGGCAGGCAGCGTGATGGTGTTGGTCACGGCGCCGGAGACCACATCGATCGACGACAGGCTCGTGGCGAAGACGCGGGTCGCATACAACGTCCGGCCATCGGGGCTAACTGCGAGGCCGCCCGCGAACGTGTCGCCGGTCGCGGCCGGCAGCGCGAACGTGCGCGCGCGCGACAGGGTGCCGTCCGAAGCGAGCGCGAATTCCTGCACGTTGTTCTGGGCCGCCCCGCCGAGGTAAACCTTGCTGCCGTCGGGGTTGAACGCGAGCCCGTACCACGCCGCGTCGAGCGCGAACGTGCTGACCACGGACCACGACGAGATATCGACAACGCTGAGCGACGGCCGCGCGAATCCGTCGTTCGCGACCACGGCGAAGCGGCCGTTCGGTGAAACGGCGATGTTCAGCGGGAGATCGCTGAGGGGGAGCGCTTTGCCGGCGGGCGCGAGATGCCAGCCGTTGGGCAACATGACGGAACCGTCCGCCGTCACGCCCGGAAGGGTGGTCGTCGGACCGGACTGCGCACGGGTAACGAGACGGGTGGCAGCCACCGTCAGTGTCAACGCAGTTAAGCCGAGAGCCACCCTGCGCATCGTCGTGGGGGGGACGACATGCGTCATTGACGAACTCGAACCCTGTACAGCTAGGGTGCGTAGACTAGCAAAGAGTCAGCCGAAGAAGGAAGCGTTAAAGCTGTCAAAAAGACGACACTGGTGACCCACGCCTCGTCTCTCTGCCGGATTTTCGGCGACGCAGAGTATTTTTTCGGCGACGTCATACAATCCCGGCCATGGACAAGACGCTCCATGACATGTTCGTTCTGGGACTTCCGGTGGTCGAGAAGATGGCGCGGCCCGTCATCGTCTATATCTTTCTGATTACCGGCCTGCGAATCGCCGGCAAGCGCGAGCTGGCGCAGCTGAATCCGTTCGACCTCGTCGTCCTCCTGACACTGTCGAACACAGTGCAAAACGCGATTATCGGGGACGATAACAGCGTCACGGGCGGACTGCTCGGCGCCGCAACCCTGCTCGCAATGAATTACGTCGTAGTACGTTTCCTTTTCAACCACGAGCGGCTCGACCGCATCGTCGAAGGCGATCCGGATGTGCTGATCCAGGCCGGCAGGCTTCGCGAAGATCGGCTTCGTGCGGAGCTGATCACCCGCGGTGAGCTCGAAGCGGCGGCGCACAAGCAGGGCTATGCGTCGCTGGAGGAAATCGATCGCGCGATCCTCGACCCCGGTGGCGGGATTTCGTTCTTCGCGAAGAAACCGACCCCTGAGGGTGAACGGCACCAGCAGCTGCTGGACCGGCTGGACAGGCTACAGGCGCTCATCGCAGCGCAACGATCATGAGGACACAACGCAAGCAACCGCAGAGGTCGCCGAACACGCGGAAGATTCTTGTCCTGGTGATTTCTGCGGTTTCGGCATTCTCTGCGGTTGCTCTTCTATCGGCACAGACCCGGCCGCGAGCGCGCGACCTCGGGATCGCGCCAGGCGTCTATCCGCCCGGACCGCTCGACGCCATCACCGATGTCGACGGCGTGCGCGTTGGCCACACGACGATCGTCGAGGGCGACAGCGTGCGCACGGGCGTCACAGCGATCGTTCCGCACGGCGGCAACGTATTCCAGGACAAGGTGGCTGGCGCGGTCTTCGTCGGCAACGCGTTCGGCAAGCTCGCCGGATCGACGCAGGTGAACGAGCTGGGCACGATCGAGACGCCGATCGTGCTGACGAATACGCTGTCGGTCGGCGTCGCGGTCGACGCGGTCGTGCGCTACACGCTCGCGCAGCCAGGCAACGAGCAAGTGCGTTCGGTCAACGCGCTCGTCGGCGAAACCAACGACGGCGGACTGAACGACATCCGCGGCCTCCACGTGAAGACGGATCACGTGCTCGAGGCGATTCGCGGCGCCAGGGCCGGCGCGGTGGCGGAGGGATCCGTCGGCGCCGGCACGGGCACGATCAACTACGGATGGAAAGGCGGCATCGGCACGGCGTCGCGCGTCGTTCGCAATTACCGCCTCGGCGTGCTCGCGCAGACGAACTTCGGCGGCAACCTGACGATCGACGGCATCCCGGTATTCAAATCGTTGCAGCCTCCGAGCCGCCGCGCTGTAGCCGCTGGCCCTGCGCGTGTCGAAGGGCGGGCCGGCGACGGCTCCTGCATGCTCGTGGTCGCGACCGACGCCCCGATCGATGCGCGCGATCTGCACCGCCTCGCCGCCCGCGCCGTGTTCGGTCTCGCGCGCACCGGCTCGGCGTACAGCAACGGCAGCGGCGACTTCGCCATCGCGTTCACGACGTCCCCCGACATGCGCAGCCGCTTCGACGACGTCGCGCCGCGCCCGCGGCAGGTGCTGCCGCCGGACGCGATGTCGCCGCTCTTCGAAGCCGCGCTCGAGGCGACGGAAGAAGCCGTCTACAATGCGCTCTTCGGGGCGACGACCGTGACATCGCGATTCGGCACGGCGGAGGCGATCCCGATCGATCGGGTGAAGGCGCTGCTCAAACGATGAAGATCTACCTCGCGTGCACCGTGCGCGGCGACCGCCGCGGCGTCGAAGCGGGACGCACGATCGCGGCGCATCTGCTGCGTCTCGGCCACGACGTGTTGACCACCCACCTGCTCGCCGACAATGTTGACGCGGCCGAATCGGCGCTGACCGAGGCGCAGGTGTTCCGGCGCGACATCGAGTGGCTTTCGTCCTGCGACATGCTCGTCGCGGAAGCGTCCGGGTCCAGTTACGGCGTCGGCTTCGAAGTCGGCTACGTCCTCGGCCGCGCGGCGCACGCCGGCCAGCGCGTCCTGCTGGTTTATGATCGCGCGCGGCGCGGCGACATCTCGCGCCTCATCACCGGCAACTGCGACGGCGCCTGCGCCACTTTCGGCTACGGTTCGCTGGATGAGCTGGTGACGTTTCTCGACCAACAGTTGACTGTCAACTTCTCTTGATACGATGGGCCATCGTGACCACAACGCTCTCTTCCACCAGACAGATTCCGCTGTCCGCGGTGCGCGACGCCGCGGCCGCGGTGTACGCCGCGGCGATTCGCACGCCGCTCGTGCGGCTCGGCGATTCGAACGTGTATCTGAAGCTCGAACTGCTGCAGCCAATCGGATCCTTCAAGATTCGCGGCGCCTATAACGCCATCCGTCAGCTGACTGCCGAGGAGCTGCGCGACGGCGTATGGACGGTCAGCGCCGGCAACGCCGCACAGGGCGTCGCGTTCGCCGCGCGCCTGGTCGGCGCGCGCTGCTCGGTGATGGTGATGGACACCGCGCCCGACACGAAGATCCGCGCCATCGAACGCCTGGGCGCGACGATCGTGCGCGCGACGTACGACGAATGCTGGCGCACGGTCGAAGCGCACGGATCCGATCGCATGACCGGCCATTTCGTCCACCCGTTCGACGACGATCGCTTCATCGCCGGCAACGCGACCGCGGGACTCGAGATTCTCGAAGATCTGCCGGACGTCAGCGCGGTCGTCGCGCCGCTCGGCGGCGGCGGACTGCTGGGCGGATTGTCCGCCTCCATCGACGCACTGAAACCTGGAGTCCGCATCTTCGCCGCGGAACCGGAAACCGCGGCGCCGCTCGCCGCCTCGCTCGCGGCGGGCGAGCCAATCTACTTCGATCGCTGGAAGGCCTCGTTCGTCGACGGCGCCGGCGGAAAGTCGGTGATCAAAACGATGTGGCCACTCCTGAACCGTCTCGCCGGATCGATTGTCGTATCGCTGGACGAGGTCGCGCGCGCGATGCAGCTCGCCGCGGAACGCGTGCACGTGATCGCGGAAGGCGCCGCCGGCTGCGCCATCGCCGCGGCGCTCTCCGGCCGGATGGGTGACGGCAAGATCGTCGCGGTCGTCTCCGGCGGCAACATCGACCTGCCGAAGTTCGCGTCGCTCGTCGGCGCCTGCCGCTCATGAGCGCCCAGGC
>Ga0335085_10015275_pt1 | contig 11147 bp, 9 predicted proteins | sample Lox_Sample_45_FD_206712 | JGI IMG/M metagenome (GOLD analysis project Ga0335085, IMG submission 206712) | Soil microbial communities from Loxahatchee National Wildlife Refuge, Florida, United States - Lox_Sample_4.5 | ecosystem: Environmental > Terrestrial > Soil > Wetlands | place: USA: Florida... | reverse complement strand
GAGCCGCAGCTCGCTCTCTACTTCACCGAGCCCGCCCTGCAGGCGGCGCTGGGCGAGCTGCAGGCGGGCCGGCCGGCCAACGCGCTCCGGCGCCTGCCCCGCAAGCCCGTGGACTCGCCGGTCAAGTGGCTGCGCGCGATGGCGCTGCGGGCGGACGAGCAGCCCCGGCCGGCGCGGGCGCTGTTCGAGGAGCTGGCGCTGGAAGGCGGGCCGCTGGCGGATCGGGCCCTCCACCTGGCCGCGCTCTGTGCCGTCGACCAGGGCAACGGGGCGGCGGCCGAGCGGCTCTTCGCCCAGGTCTCCCTGCGCTACGTGGAGGCGGACCAGGTGCTGCTGGAGCGGGCGCGGCAGACGATGCAGCGCCTGGAGGCGGGGCCGCGCACCGCCGCCCGGGTGGAGGACATCCTCCAGCCCATCTTCGCGGGCCAGGTCCGGGCGGACGTGGCCGCCGCGCACCTGATCGCCGGCGACGCCCAGCTCGCCGCGGGGGCCAGGGAGAAGGCGCGCGCCCACTGGCGGTCGGGGTGGGTCGAGCACCCGCTCTCCGCCGCCGCCGATTCCGCGCGGGAGCGCGAGGGCCAGCTGGGGCCCGGCAGCTCCATCTCCTCCTCCCTTCTCCTGCGACGGGCGGAGATCCTGCTGGACGCCCACCGCAACCGCGATGCCTTGGAGCAGCTCTCCCACATCCGCGTTCCCTCCCTGTGCAACGGCGGCTGCCCCGGGGACCGGAGCGCCAGCGGCTACCTCAAGGCCGCGCTCCTGGCCCTGGGCGCGCTTCCCCAGCAGCACCAGCCCACGCCCCAGGAGGTGGAGGCGACGCCGGCCGAGCCGGCCGATCCGCTCGCTTGCCGGGTGAGGCTCGACCAGGGCCGGGCGCTGCGCAAGGAGCGGGAATACGGGCGTGCGCGGGCGGCCCTGGCCCAGGTGGTGCTCCGCTGCTCCGAGGCCGAGACCCGCTCCCGGGCGCTCTTCGTCCTCGCCCAGATCGAGACCGTCTCCAACAAGCCCACCGCCGGCCCGCTCTGGGAGGCGCTGGCGCGCAAGTATCCCGAGTCGCCGCTGGCGGACGACGCGCTCTATTACGAGGCGATCGCGGCCCGGCGCGCTTCCGACCCGGAGAAGGAGCGCGCGCTGCTCGACGACCTGGTCGATCACCACCCCGACAGCGACCTGCGCGCCGACGCGCTCTTCCGCCTCTTCTGGGCGCAGTGGACGGACGGGAGGCCGCGCCAGGGCTTGCGCTGGCTCGATCAGCTCGCGGCGGGCCCAGAGTCCGACGGCTACGAGGAGGAGCGCGCGCGCTACTGGCGGGCCCGGGTGCTCCTCGAGCCGCAGGCGGGAGAGACCGACGCGGCCCGCGCCTCCGCGCGGGAGACGGCGCGCACCGACTTGATCTGGCTGGTCGAGGGAAGGCCGCTCACCTACTACGGCCTGCTCGCCCACGGCCGGCTGGTGGAGCTGGACCCCGACCGGGCCCGCGCCGTCGAGCTGGCCCGGGATCGGCTGCTGCAGAGCCCGCCCCCGCCGGCGCTGCACGCCGGGACGCTGGCGCGCGATCCGCACCTGCTCGCCGCCATCGAGCTCCTGCGCCTGGGCCTGAAGAACGAGGCGGCGAAGGAGATCAGCGCCATCGACCGCTCGCCGGCGCGCTCGGCGGGAGAGGCCGGCTACGAGCCGCTCACCCTGGTGGCCGAGCTCTACTCGCGGGCCGGCGACCTGCGCAACGCCCACGCGGTGGTGCGCATCGAGCTGCGCAGCCTGTTGCGCAAACCCGGCTCGGCGCTGGCGCGGCGCGCGGCGGCGCTGGCCTACCCGCTGGCGTTCCGCGAGCAGATCGAGCACGTCTCCGAGACCGCCGCCATTCCCCCGGACCTGCTGCAGGCGGTGCTCCGCGAGGAGAGCGCCCTCGATCCCCGCGCCCTCTCGCCCACCGGCGCCCTGGGCCTCACCCAGCTCATGCCCGCCACCGCGCGGATGGTGGCCCGCAAGCTGAAGCTGAACGGCTTCAGCGCCGGGCGCCTGCTGGACCCCGAGGTGAACATCCGCCTGGGAGGGACGTACCTGGGCGAGCTCTACGCCCGCTTCCAGCACCCGGCCCTGGCGCTCGCCTCGTACAACGCCGGCCCGGGCGCGGTCTCCGGCTGGCTGAAGGCGCGCGGCACGCTCCCGCTGGACGCCTTCGTGGAGGAGATCCCGCTGGACGAGACGCGCGGCTACGTGAAGCGCTGCCTGCGCAGCTTCGCCGCCTACCAGTTCCTCTACTCCAACGGGCACACGCCCGCCCTGGGGCAGACGCTGGCGGCGCGCTGACTCAGCGCCCTTCGCTCGCTGCCAGCACCCGCAAGAGGTTTTCTCCCAGCAGCTTCTTCAGATCTTCCGCGGTCCAGCCGCGGGCGCGGAGCGCGGCGGTGAGCGCCGGCAGCCTGGAAGCGTCCTCCAGCCCGGCGGGCATCAGCGGCGCGCCGTCGAAGTCGCTGCCCAGACAAACGTGGTCGATGCCGGCCACCTGCCGCATGTGCTCGATGTGCTCGACCAGCCGGGAGAGCGGCACCTCGGGCAGCTTCTCCTTCCGGTAGAGGGCCGTCTTCTCCGCGTTGCGCAGGCCCTTGGTCGTCTTCAACAGTTCCTGCGTGGCGCGGCGGAAGCGGTCGTCGAGGAAGGTGGGGGAGAAGTCGACGCAGGCGGCGCCGCCGTTGCGGGCGAGGGCCTGGAGCATCTCGTCGCTGGCGTTGCGCGGGTGGTTGGAGAGCGCCCGGGAAGCCGAGTGCGTGAGCAGGATCGGTTTGCCCGCGGCCTTCATCACGTCCCAGAAGAGCGCGTCGCTTCCGTGCGAGAGGTCGGCGACGATCCCCAGCCGCTCCATCTGCGCCAGCACCCGCCGCCCCAGGGGTGTCAGGCCCCGTCCCTGGTCGTCGGCGGTGGACCCGCCCAGCGGGCTGGAGGCGGACCAGGAGAGCGCCAGCGAGCGCACCCCGCGGTCGGCGAACGCCTTGAGGTGGGCCAGCTGCTCCTCCTCGGTGCCCGGCAAGAGCAGGTGTCCGCCCTCGAGCGAGAGGAGCATGGAGGTGACGCCCTTGTCCGCGTTGTCGCGCACCTCGTCCGCGTTGCGGGCCACCTGCAGGGCCCCGCCGCTGGCCCGGGCCGCCTTCTGCAGGAGCTCGATCTCGCGCAGGGCGGTGGGGAAGAACTGGGTCAGGTCCACCGACTCCGGGTGGACGAAGATGGAGAAGATCTCCGCGTCGATCCCGCCCTCCTGCAGCCGGGGGAGGTCGACGTGGTGGTCGTCGTGCCGGGAGAGCAGGTCGTAGCCCTCCAGCAGGATCGCCTCGGCGATGTCGCAGTGGGCGTCCACCACCAGCGCGTCCTGGTGGAATTGCCGGTCCTGCGCGGAGATCTCCCCGCCGCGGGAAGTGGCGCAGGCGGCGCAGAGGAGGGCCAGGCTGGCGACTCGCATGCGGGGAGCTTGCATGATCTGCGGCCGCGTGCCACCGCCATTTACCTGTCGCGGCCAGGATTCTGTTCTATCCTCCAGGATGTGAAGGAACGCCTGCGCGACTTGCCGTCCGTCGACGAGGTGCTGGCCCGCCCCGCGGTCCGGGCCCTGTCCGCGCGGGTGGGAAGGGCGGCGACCAAGGCGGCGGTGCGGGCCGCGATCGCGGAGGCGCGCGAGAAGCTGCGCTCGGGAGCGGGGATCGCCGGGGAGCCCGTGCCCGACGCCCGGGTGGAAGAGCTGGGGCTTTTACAGGCCGCGCCCCGGCTGCGTCCGGTGATCAACGCCAGCGGGGTGGTGCTGCACACCAACCTGGGGCGGGCCCCGCTGCACCCGGAGGCCGTCGCCCAGGTGGCGTCGGTCGCCGGGGGCTATTCCAACCTGGAACTGGACCTGGCCACCGGGCGCCGGGGACATCGCAGCGCCCACCTCGAGCCGCTCCTGTGCGAGCTGTTCGCGGCGGAGGCGGCGCACGTGGTGAACAACTGCGCCGGGGCGACGATGCTCGCGCTCGCGGCGCTGGGGAAGGGCGGCGTGGCGGTGGTCAGCCGGGGAGAGCTGGTGGAGATCGGGGGCGGTTTCCGGGTCCCCGAGATCCTCGCCCAGTCGGGCTGCCGGCTGGTGGAGGTGGGCACCACGAACCGCACCCGCATCTCCGACTACGCGGCCGCGCTGGAGGCCAATCCCGGCGCGCTGATCCTCCGGGTGCACCGCTCGAACTTCGCCCTGGTGGGCTTCACCCAGACGCCCGGGGTCGCAGACCTGGCCGCGCTGGCCAGGGAGAAGAAGGCGCTCCTCCTCCACGACCTGGGAAGCGGCGCGCTCGATCCCGCGCTGGGCGAAACCACCGCCTCGCAGAGCCTGGGCGAGGGAGCGGATCTGGTGATGATCTCGGGCGACAAGCTCCTGGGCGGGCCGCAGGCGGGCATCATGCTGGGGCGGAGGGACCCGGTGGAGAGATGCCGCAAGCATCCCCTGAGCCGGGCGCTGCGCGCCGACCGGATGCTCCTGGCCGCGCTGGAAGCGACGCTGCGCCTCTACCGCGACGGGCGCGCGGCCGAGCTCCCCGCGCTCCGGGCCATCCAGGCGCCGCCCGCCGAGCTGCGGCAGCGCGCCACCCGCCTCGCCCTCCAGCTGCAGGAGAAGGGCATTGCCTGCAGCGTGGTGGAGTGCGAGGGGCGGGTGGGCGGCGGGTCGCTCCCGCAGGCTCGCCTTCCGGGGGCGGGCGTGGCGCTGGAAGGGGATGCCCGGGCGCTGCTCGACGCGCTCCGGGAGGGCGATCCGCCGGTGCTGGCGCTGCTGCGCGAGGGGCGCGTGGTGCTGGATGTCCGTTGTGTGACGGACACCGCGGAGCTGGCCCTGGCGGTGGGCAAGGCAAGCGCTCGTGCAACCGCGGGGAAAGCGGATAGACTAGGGGGTGCCGCCGAAGGCGGCGCCGAGCCACGGCTTTTACGGGATCCCGGCGAATCGGTCGCCGGCGACCCGCTGGACACGGAGGTGTAGGTGCTCTCGACGAGCGTGCTGGTCCTCAACCGCCTCTACCAGCCCGTGCACGTCACTTCCGTGCGCCGGGCCCTGATCCTCTTGTACCGCGGGGCCGCCAAGGCGGTGGACGAGCAGTACCAGACGTTCGATTTCGAGAGCTGGGCGGAGCTGTCGGCGGCGATCCACGAGGAGTCGATCGGGACCACCCGCAAGCGCATCCGCGTTCCCCGGGTGATCCTTCTACAGGCCTACGATCACCTGCCGAGGGCCCGGGTCCGCTTCAGCCGCCTGAACATCTACGCCCGCGACCGCAACACCTGCCAGTACTGCGGGCGCAAGCCGCCCCGGGCCGAGCTGAACCTCGACCACGTCATCCCCCGCAGCCGGGGAGGGGTGACCAGCTGGGAGAACGTGGTCTGCTCCTGCGTGGCCTGCAACCTCCGCAAGGGTGGGCGGACGCCGGAAGAAGCGCACATGCGGCTGCTCCGCCACCCGTCCCGGCCGCGCTGGACGCCCTTCTTCCGCGGGCCGCCACGGACGGGAGCGTTCTACCAGCAGTGGCTGCCCTTCCTCTCCCTCACCGACCTGGCCTACTGGAACACGGAACTTCAGGAAAACGACCTGTAAGAGTACATTTCCCCCATGCCCGCCCTGATCGACACCCCCGAGGCCGCCAACCGCCTCGCCCGCGCCATCGCCTCCGACCTCTCGCTCTACAACGAGGCAAAGATCAAGGAAGGGATCGAGAACGACACCTTCTTCTCCGTCCTGGAGGAGGAGATCGCCGAGGGGCGGGCTCACTACGAGAGCCGGGTGGACGCGAAGATCCGCGGCAGCTCCAACTTCTACGACCGGGCGCTGGTCGACGTGATCCTCGCGCGCAAGGGACACATCAAGTCGAAGATCTGGTGACTCCCCGGGGGCGCCCTTCGCGCGGCCAGCGCGAGCGCGCGCGGCAGGCCGCGCCGCCTGCCATCGGGGAAGAGCGCGCCTTCGCGGTGGAGGGATCGGGCGAGCGGCTGGACAAGCTGATTGCGGCCCGCTTCCCAGATCTCTCCCGCGCCCGCGCGCAGCAACTCATCCGGAAGGGGCTGGTGGAAGTCGACGGCCAGCCCGCCTTGGCCGCGGATCGCCCCCGGCCCGGCGCGCAGGTCCGCCTCCAGCTGCCGTTGGCCGTCCCCGCCCGGCTGGACCCGGTGAAGCTCGATCTGCCGGTGCTCTACGACGACCCGCACCTGATCGTGATCGACAAGCCGGCGGGGTTGGTGGTCCATCCCGGGGCGGGCGGCGAGGGAGCGACGGTGGTCCATGGCCTTTTGCACCAGGTGGGCGACCTGCGCGGCGTCGGGGGAGAGCTGCGCCCCGGCATCGTGCACCGCCTGGACAAGGACACCTCGGGTTGCCTGGCCGTGGCGAAGACGGAGGAGGCGCTGCGGGGGCTGCAGCGGGCCTTCAAGGCGCGCGACGTGGAGAAGCGCTACCGGGCGCTGGTGCACGGCGCGCCTCCGGCGAGCCTGGAGCTGGACACGCCCTACGGCCGCCACCCGGTGCACCGCAAGCGTTTCTCCTCCAAGGTGAAGGAGGGCAAGCGCGCCCTCACCCGCTTCACCGTCCTCTCCCGTGCGGAGGGCGCCGCCTTCCTCGACGTGGAGCTTTTCACCGGCCGCACCCACCAGATCCGGGCCCACCTGGCCGACCAGGGATGGCCGCTGTTCTGCGACGCGCTCTACGGCGGCACCCGGCGCGAGGGCCCCGGCGCGCCCGAGGCCGTCCGGCGGGCGGCGGCAGCGCTCGGGCGGCAAGGCCTGCACGCGCGGCGGCTCGCCTTCGCCCATCCCATCACCGGCGTTCGCGTCGACTGCCTGGCCCCTCTGCCGGCCGATCTGCGCGCGGCGCTGCGCGAGCTGGGGTTATCCTCGCAAGAGTGACCTTCGAGGATCGCGCGGAAGCCTTGCTGCGCCGGGCGCGGGCCCTGCTCCGCTTGCCCGGAGGCCCCCGGCTGGAGCTGGCGCCCGCCGAGGTGCGGCCGGCGGCGCGCGCCGTGATCGAGCTGCACGAGGGTCTGGTCGGGGAACGCCGCCTCGCCCGCCCTTCCACCTACTCCGGCGAGATGCTGGGAGCCTACCTGCTCTGGTGGTGGCCGCAGACGTACGCCAGGACGCAGGCGGCGCTGCGGATGGTCCCCGCGCCGGCCGCCCCGCGCCTCCTCGACGTGGGCTCGGGGCCCGCGCCGGCCGCGCTGGCGGCGCTCGATCTGCTGGGCGGGGAGGCGGTCTGCCACGACGCTTCCGAGGCGGCGCTGGCGGAGGCGCGCGCGCTGGGGATCGCGGCCACGACCCGGGAGATGCCGCCCGGTCCTTTCGATCTCACCCTGGCGGCGAACGTCCTCTCGGAGCTGGACGATCCCTTGGAGCTCGTGCGCAAGCTGACCGGGTTGGTGGTGATCGTGGAGCCGGCGCTAAGGGAGACGGGACGCGCGCTATTGCGCCTGCGCGACGCGCTCCTCGGCGAAGGGTGGTTCGCCTGGGCCCCCTGCCTGATGCAGCGGCCCTGCCCGGCGCTGGTCTCGCCCAGGGACTGGTGCACGGCCGAGGTGCGCTGGACGCCGCCCCGCTGGTTCCGCCAGCTCGCCGGCGCCACCGGGCTGCGGGCGGACGAGATGCTCTCCTTCGCACCGCTGATCCTTTCCCGCGAGGCGCCGCGAAATCCTCCCCATCTCTGGCGGGTGGTTGGCGTCCCGCCCGAGGAGAAGGGAAAGAAGCGCGTCTGGGTCTGCGGCGAGGAGGAGCGGCTGCCGCTGGTCAGGCTGGACCGCGACGCCGGCGCGGCGAACGCGGCCTTCGATGGGCTGCGCCGGGGCGATCGCATCCGCCTGCGGGGGACGTTGCGCCGCGGCGACGGGCTGCGGCTGGGCCCGGACTCCGGGATCGAGAACGCCTGAGTGCGCCGCCTGCTGGTCATCTGCGGTCCGACGGCCTCGGGGAAGACGGCGCTGGCCGTCGAGCTGGCGGAGAGGCTGGGGGCGGAGATCGTCTCGGCAGACTCCCAGCAGTGCTATCGCGGGCTGGACGCGGGCACCGCCAAACCCACCCTTGAGGAGCAGGCGCGGGCGCGCCATCACCTGCTGGACGTGGCGGACCCCGAGGAGCAGCTCGACGCCGCCCGCTTCGTCCAGCTCGCCGACGCGGCCCTCGAGGACATCGCGCGCCGGGGGAAGCCCGCGATCGTCGCGGGCGGGACGGGCCTCTGGATCCGCGCGCTCTTGCACGGCCTGCTCGACGCTCCCGGCGCCTCCCCGCAGTTCCGCGCGGCCCTGCGCCTGGAGCTGGAGAGGCTGGGCGCCCCGGCCCTGCACGCGCGGCTGGCAGAGGTGGACGCGGAAGCGGCGGCGCGCATCCTGCCCAACGACAAGGTGCGCATCGAGCGGGCGCTGGAGGTGCACGCGCTCTCGGGCAAGCCCCTGAGCGAGCTGCAGCGCGAGCACCGCTTCGCCGCCCTCCGCTACCGGGCGCTGATCTGGTTCCTCGATCCGCCGCGCGAGCTGTTGCGCGAGCGCATCGAGGCCCGCACCCGGAGGATGTTCGCGGAAGGGGCGCTGCGCCGGGAGAGCGAATGGCTCCTTTCGCGGGGCGCGGCCAAGGCGCTGAAGATCATCGGCTACGGCGAGTGCGCCGAGGCGCTGCGCACCGGCGATTGGAAGCTGGCCGAGGAGCGGACCCGGTCCCGCACCTGGCGGTACGCGAAGAGGCAGCGGACCTGGTTCGCGAAGGACGCCGGGGCGCCGCTGGAGTGGCCATTCGACGCGCTGCGCCTTTGCCGGCTGGCGGCGCGATGGTACGAGGGCGCCCCCGCGGGAGGGGAGTGAAGGAAGAGAATGGCTACCGCCACCTACGCGCTGGATTTCGAGAAGCCGCTGCTGGAGCTGGAAACCAAGCTGGCGGAGCTCAAGCGGCACGCGGCCACCGGCACCGCCCCGGGGAGCGTGGGCAGCCTGGACGGCGAGATCCGGCGGCTGGAGAAGCGCTGCGCGCGCCTGCAGCAGGAGATCTTCAACGAGCTCTCCCGCTGGCAGGTGGTGCAGCTCTCCCGGCACCCCAACCGCCCCTACACGCTGGACTACGTCCGGCGCCTCTTCACCGAGTGGATGGAGCTGCACGGGGACCGTTCTTATGGCGACGACCAGGCGCTGATCGGCGGCCTGGCCCGCTTCGACGGCGAGCCGGTGATGGTGATCGGCCAGCAGAAGGGCCGCTCCACCAAGGAGAACATCCTGCGCAGCTTCGGGATGCCTCGCCCGGAAGGCTACCGGAAGGCGCTGCGGCTGATGAAGCTGGCCGAGCGCTTCGGCCGGCCGGTGATCGCCTTCGTGGACACGCCCGGCGCCTACCCGGGCATCGACGCGGAGGAGCGTGGGCAGGCGGAGGCCATTGCCGTCTGCCTGGAGGAGATGGCGGCGCTGCAAGTGCCGGTGATCTCGGTAGTGATCGGGGAAGGAGGGTCGGGAGGCGCGCTGGCCATCGGGGTGTGCAACAGGCTCCTGATGCTGCAGTACAGCTGGTACTCGGTGATCTCGCCCGAGTCGTGCGCGGCCATCCTCTACCGCGACGCCTCCAAGGGGGAGAAAGCGGCGGAGGCCCTGAAGCTCACCGCCAAGGACGCCTACCAGCTGGGGATCGTGGACGAGCTGGTGGAGGAGGCGCCGGGCGGGGCGCACCGCGACCCCGATCTCACCGCGCAGAACCTGGCGGGCTCGCTGCGCCGCCACCTCCGCGCCCTGAAGCAGCTGGGGCCCGGCGCGGTGGTGGACGACCGTTACGCGAAGTTCCGCAAGCTGGGGCCGGTGACGCAGCCGGGGGCGAACGGCGCGTAGCGGGGCTCACTCCAGGACGAAGTAGTCCTGGAACACCACGCACACGCCCGGCTCCGCGGCCAGTGCCCGGGCCTGCGCCTCGCTCATCTGCATGGCGAAGGCGTCCACCGGCGCGGCGGGGATGAAGAGCGCGGTCCCCTGGTGCCTGGCCACGAGGCCGGCGGCGGCTTCCGGGGTGATCCCGGGAACCATCACCGCCAGGTACTGGTCCGGGATGGCCCGGGCGGAGCTGAAGACCGAGAACTGATTCGCGTCCCCGTTCAGGCAGGCCTGCTGCGCGCCGGAGATCACCAGCTCCCCGCTCCGCAACTCGTCCAGATTCGTCACCTTCCTCGCGCCGCCGCAGGAGACGACGAGCAAGACGCCCAGCACCGCGTTCTTCGGCAAGCTTCCCCTCACCCGCGAAAAGTAGTCGTCCCGCGCCCGCCGCGGAATCGCGGATTCTGAACAGAAGGGGGACGGTGTGAGATTCCGTAAATCTCGCGGCACCTACTTCTTCCCCAGGTTCTCGGCGATGGTGGCGATGAACGCCTCCGGCTTGATGTAGCCCTTGCCCCAGTCGGCGTCCCACTCGGCGAGGATCTTCTCCTTCTGCATCTGCTCCACGCTCTTGCCCGCCGCCTGGGCTTTCTTCACCGCCCCCACCGCCCCGTCCAGCATGTTGCGGTACTTGCGCAGGCCGGCAACGTCGGAGAGCGGCCCGTGCCCGGGGATCACCTTCGCGTCCGCCGGGATCTGCCCGAGGATCACGTCGATCGACTCGACCAGCTTCACCACGCTCCCGCCGCTCGCCAGGTCGACGAACGGGTACCCGGTGGCGAAGTAGTCGTCTCCCATGTGCACCACGTTGCTCCTGGTGAACCAGAGCACCGTGTCGCCGTCGGTATGGCCCAGGCCGGGATGGATGGCGCGGATCTCCTCCCCGTTCCACCAGAGCGAGAGCCCCTGCTCGAAGGTGACGATGGGCAGGGCCTTGGCGGGGGCCGGAGGGATGTCCATGCCCACCGTCTTGCCACCCATCAGCAGGCGCTTGCGCACGTTGGCCTGGGCGAGGATGGTGGCAGTGTCGGCGAAGTCGGCGTTGCCCCCGGTGTGATCGAAGTGCCAGTGGGTGTTGATGACGAAGCGCACCGGCTTGGGCGAGAGCTTCTGCAGGGCGGCGTGGATCTTGGGGGAGAGCGGGGCGAACTGGTCGTCGACGATGGCGACGCCGTCGTCCCCCACGCTGGCCCCGATGTTGCCGCCCATGCCTTCGAGGAACCAGACGTTGCCCGCCACCTTGGTGCTCTTGATCTCCACCTT
>Ga0335085_10015274_pt1 | contig 11148 bp, 8 predicted proteins | sample Lox_Sample_45_FD_206712 | JGI IMG/M metagenome (GOLD analysis project Ga0335085, IMG submission 206712) | Soil microbial communities from Loxahatchee National Wildlife Refuge, Florida, United States - Lox_Sample_4.5 | ecosystem: Environmental > Terrestrial > Soil > Wetlands | place: USA: Florida... | reverse complement strand
GCTCACCGAGACGCTCATAGAAAAGTGTAGACAGCCTGGCCGTCACGGGCATTCGCGAACTCCATCAGAAGGTTCGCGATCTTACAAGCTACCCTCGGCCGCACCAGCACCGAAAGGTTGCGCCGAGTATCAAATCCACGCACCATGAGGGAGTCGCACCCCAATCCGTGGCTGCGACGCTCGCCGGCGTGCGCACGACGATACCGGTTCCCGCGCTGTGTCAGCCAATGGGCTGAGGTGACGGCACACGGTTCAACAGCGCGACGCCGGCGGCGCCCTCAGCGAACCCTGGCGCGGGCGAGCGATTCCCCCGCCCCCGTCCGGGATGACAGATACACCAAGCCTGGACCGAACCCAACGATGACGGTTCCGCCCGGAATGCGAACCCGATCAAAGAGCGTTCCCTTCCGATTGACGATCTCGTAGACCGGGCCGTCCACGGCGCCCGGGCTCGCGGGCTCTCGGATCCAGACGTTCCCGTCGGCGTCGGCCAACGTGCCCGCCCAGCTGAAAGGGGACTGGTAATCCGGCAGATCTTGAGGGTCAGGAAATTCCGCGGACATTGCTGGCGAATTGCCCGCCGCGTCCGATTGGCGCGCCGCGTTTACGATGGCGACCTTGTCACTGTCCGACAGACGGTGCCACTCATGCGGAAGCTTCGCAGAAGCCGTCCGCGCGCCATCGGGCGCTACCCAATCGATATGAAAGTCTTGCGCCCGTATGATCGCGATCGTCCCGTCAGGCATGAGCGTCCAATCATCCGCCACCGGCAACGGGTTCACGACGATGGTGGCCTTCGAATGTCCGGCGGAGTCGACCCGCACCACCGGAGCGAACAGCTTCGCCACGCGAAGAAACGCAACGGTGTCGATCGCGTGCGTGGCAAGGTCGGCCCGGAGCAATGGGGCGGAATCGGGACCGGGGGGGAGTGGCGGCGTTCCCAGCCAACCAAACGGTGCGGGCATGAATGGAGACGCTTGCACGGCGGGAAAGATGAGACGTTGCCGGGTGTCGATTGCCGGTCGAACACGCCCCAGGAGCAACTTCAGATCCTGGCCCCGCGGGAGCGACATGACGCGCACCACCCTCCCAGCCGGGTCCAACACGAGAAACGCCAGCGCCGTCGCGTCGAGGATCAGGGTCGAATCGCCCGAATACGGCAGAAGTACCGGTGTCGACCTCGGATATGTTCGAGCCGCCGTCGTGGAGGTGTCGAGGATCGGCACGCCGCCGCCCAGTGTGGAATCGAGAAGCAGAAGTCGTCGACTTCCAACATCGTTCACCATGACGCGGCCGCCGCTCAACACCCGAATGCCGTTGTTCCGGCGAATGGAGTCCCTCGCGACGGCGACGATCGGGCCGAGGTTTCGCACCGCCGGCAGGGCGGCTGCCTGTGCGGCGATCGGCCTGGGGCCAAGGCAAAGAGCGCCCGCCCCAAGCGACAGCGCGTGTGCGGCGCCCGTCACCCACTGGCGCCACCGGGTGCGGCGCCCCCAACCCTGTGGCCGAAGACAGGGCGCGAGCCCGTGGAATCCGTCGGCTGAGGGGGCAGTTGATCCACCGACCTTCGCCATCGGCTGGGTGCCTGAGCATCGGATCACCATGGGCCACATCCGGCGGAAAATGGGAGGCAGAATTGGGGAGCGCCGCGAGCAGAAGATGATTAGCATCGTCGGAGTGAATTGGCGAGCCCGCCGGCGGCGACATGAGCCCCGACCGGGCGGAACGCCTCGATCATCGAGGGCGACGACGTTCGTCCCGTGAACGCGTCGGTGCCGGATCGTGACGATCCGGTGCTGGACACCTTCTCGACTGCGCTAGCGCATGCGGGCGAACAACGATCCCCACATGCTGACCATCGCCAGGATGATCGTCACCCACCCCGCGAAGAGCCAGCGCATCTGCTCGGCGAACCGGCGCTCCATCTTGGCGTCGAGGTGGGCCAGCCCCGTGTCGATCCTCGCGTGCACCTCGGCGACGCGTTGCTCGAGCTTCGCGTCGAACCGGGCGAAGTTCAGCTCGTTCAGATCTCTGAGGTCGGAGCGGTACGTCTGATCCACCTGGTTGAACCACTCCACGAGCTCGCCGGCGACCTGCTCACCGAGACGCTCATAGAAAAGTGTAGACAGCCTGGCCGTCACGGGCATTCGCGAACTCCATCAGAAGGTTCGCGATCTTACAAGCTACCCTCGGCCGCACCGGCACCGAAAGGTTGCGCCGAGTATCAAATCCACGCACCGTTTCCGCCCTCTCGATAGGTGTGCTCGCGGCGTTGGGTCAATTTGGGCCCAGCGTTGTGCTGGCGGCGCCCTTGCGATTCCGCCCCGCCCACGCGAGATAGAAGGACTTCACATCTCGCCCGAGAGGCTCCTTTCATGCGCAAGCCGGTTCTGACCTGCCTCGTGCCCCTCGCTCTGGCGACGGCACACCCCGTGGCGCACGCCCAGCAAGCGGCCCACCGGTTCGACCTGGACGACTTTTCGCGCGTCGCGCGCGTGTCCGACCCGCAGTTCGCGCCCGACGGAAAATCCGTCATCGTCGTCATCTCGCGCGCGAACCTCGATGAGGATCGGTACGACCCCGAGCTCGCCCTCATCGATGTCGCGACCGCGAAATCCAGGACGCTCGTGACGGGCCGCGTCGGGCTCTCGAGCGCGCGGTTCTCGCCCGACGGCCAACGCATCGCCTTTCTCGCGAACGTCGGCGCGACCGGGCCCGCCATGTCCACCGGGGGGTCGAGCAATCACCTGCAACTCTTCGTCATGAAGGCGAGCGGCGGCACTCCCAAGCAGATCACCACCGCGCCGCTTGGCGTGCAACAGTTCGCCTGGTCGCCCGATGCCAAGACGATCGCGTACGTGACGGCCGACGAGTTGCCCGTCGTCACGGGCTCGGAGCGATTCAATACGTCGTTCGAGGTCCTCGTCAACGACGACTATCTCACCGATGGTCCCAAGACGTCGTCGCATATCTGGCTCGTCTCGCCCGATGGAGGGACCGCGCGCCGTCTGACCTCGGGAACGTGGAGCCTTCCGGTGAGCCATCCGCCGGGTCCGCCGGCGTCCGCCATCGCGTGGACCCTCGACGGGACGGCGGTCGCCTTCACGCGACAGGCCAGTCCCCACGGCAACGGCGGCTCCGACCTCGAGCTCGCCAAGGTGAGCGACGGCACTCTCTCGCCGCTCAAGAACCAGCGCGGCACCTTTCCGATCTTCGCGCCGGTCGGGGGGAAAATCGGCTTCATCAGCGGGAACGGTGTGTCGTTGGTACCCGATACGGGCACGCGTGCGATCCCCGTCACGCAGGACCTCGCCGAACACGGCATCGAACGCGCGCTCTGGATGCCCGACGGCAAGACGCTCGCGGTCGCGGGCAACGACTCGACGCACGTCTCCATCTGGCTCCAGCCAATCGGCGGCCCCGCCAAACGCCTCGACCTCGGCGACCTGAGCCCGAACTCGTCGTACTACGTGGATATGGCGGTCGGTAAGGACGGGGCCATCGCGTTCACCGGCAGCTCGACGAGCCGGCCATCCGAGCTGTACTATCTGGCCTCCCCCGACGGACCGGTCAAACGGCTCACCGACGCGAACGCGGCGGTCGCCGCCGTCCAGCTCGGCAAAGTGGAGATGCTCGAATGGGCATCGGACACGATTGGTCGAGGCAACGGCGGGCCGTTCTATGAGAACGGGACGCTGACGTATCCGCCCGATTTCGACGCGTCGAAGAAATACCCGCTGGTGCTCGTCATTCACGGCGGGCCAACCGGGGCGTCGCTGCTCAACTGGGGCTCGCAAGCGCAGCTCTTGGCGGCCAAAGGCTGGCTCGTCTTTCAGCCCAATTATCGCGGGAGCGACAACCTGGGCCGGACGTACCAAGGCGCGATCCGGAACGACGCCGGCGACGGCCCGGGCCGCGACGTGCTGCAGGGAATCGAGGCTGTCAAACGGAAGGGGATCGTGGACACCACCCGCATGGCGGTCTCGGGATGGTCGTACGGCGGCTACATGACCACGTGGATGATCGGGCATTACCCGATCTGGAAAGCGGCCGTCGCTGGGGCCGCCGTCACCGACGAAGTCGATCAGCATACGCTCGGCGACGACGCCAGCGGAGGGCGCGGCGGTGCCAACTCGATCTGGATGAGCGCGCAGGCGCTGGATCGCCAACGGGAGCAGTCGCCGATCACCTACTCGGCCCACATGAAGACGCCGACCCTCGTGCTTTCAGACGTCGGCGACTTCCGGGTTCCTATCACGCAGTCCTATAAGCTGTTCCACGCGCTCAAGGACGCGGGGGTCAACACGCAGTTCTTCGCCTATCCGGTGTCCGGGCACAATCCCGCCGATCCGGTGCTGCAGCGGGATGTCCAGCGGCGCTGGTCAGGGTGGCTCGAGCAGTACCTGAACTCGCCCGCACAGGCGGCGCCGACCGGAGGCGGGGGAGGGGGCCGCTGACTGCGTGCTAATGGGACTAGGCGTGGCTCGCCCGCCCGCGGAGGTGCTTCCAGGGCCTTTCGCGGACGACCTTCTCCCGGTAGTCCCCGGCGGTGTCGTTGGTGGTGGCGGCTCTGACGCGGGCGTCCGGGGGCGAGGTGTCCGGCCAGCGGGTGCAAAGGGCCGTGCGTAGTATCGGTAGCAGAGCCGGGTGGACTGTGTCCGCCCGGTTCGACTGCCCTTGCAGACTGGCACGGGGCAGCCCCCGAAGAGCGAGAACCCATGCGTAAAGTGCTGATGCTGTCGATCGTCGCCGTGGCCGCGCTTGCCTGCAACGACTCGACCGCACCTGGCTATATCAAGCCGGCGGTGATCTACGCCCCGGCGCTCGACACGATCGCGGTCGGCACGACCGGAAGGGTGACGTACTTTGTCGTCAGCGCCACGTTCGACACACTCGATCGGGCCACGGTGGTCGGCAAGGCAACCGACACGACGGTGGTCAAGGTATCGGGCGACTCGATCACGGGGCTCAAGATCGGCAGCACGACCGTGTCGTACTTCGTGCTCGACACGCTTGGGAACGCGGTCCCGGGGGTCGAGGCCGACATGGTCGTGAACGTCGTTCCGCAAACGATCGCGTCGCTGTCGCTCTCGATCTCCACGGATACGCTGGCGGTGGACAGCTCGGTCACGATCACGGCGACCGCCCTCCAGTCGAACGACAGCGCTTCGTCGGGGCACACGATCACCTGGCTGAGTGGGAACAAGCAGGTCGCGACGGTCGTCAAGGGAAAAGTGACGGCGGTCGCGCCGGGCATCGCGCGCATCACGGCGTACACCGACAGCGGGATCAGCGCCGCCGCGACGATCTGGGTCACGGCGACCGCATCGGGCTCGTTCCACGTCAAGCGGTCGGACGACGGCCCTTCGGGCGAGGGCCCATAGTCCGAGCCGCGCGCGATCTCGAGATACCGCCCGATCTCGAGATGCAGATCGGGTCGCAGTCGGAGGTGTCGGTTCCAGGTCGGGTGCTGGATCGCCCCGCAGGCTAAAGCAATCGCAGCATCGGGGACGCGTCACTGTTGGGCACCAATCGCGCCCCGACCCGATCGACGACCGTGACGCGCGCCGTGGCCTTGATCCCCAACGCTTCGTACGCGTCGCACATGGCCACCGCGACCGCCTGCCCCACGGGTTCGCTCTCGACCAACGCGAATGCCGAGGGGCCGGCGCCGGAGATCGAACATCCCAGCGCGCCGGCCGCCATCGCGGCATACTTGGTTTCGGCGAAGCCCGGGAGCAACGGGGCGCGCGCCGGCTCGGCGATCCGGTCGTCGATCGCGCGTCCCAGCAACTCGAGATCGCCGGCCGCGAGCGCGGCGACGATCGCGGCAACCTGCGCGGCCTGGTGCAGCGCGGTCTGGCGGTCGATTCGGGCCGGGAGCGCGCGGCGGGCGTCCGTCGTGTTCAGTTGGTATTCCGGGTGCACGAGGACGATGCGCAGCGCGTCCGGCACCGGGAGACGCACCAGGTCGAGCGGATCGATCGAGCGGACGAGAATGATGCCGCCCAGGAGAATGGGAGCGATGTTGTCCGCCTGACGCCCCGACACCGCGGCTTCCGCGACCAGCGCGGCTTCGATGAGTTGGTATTCCGGGAGCGGATGGCCGATGAGGGCGTTCGTCGCGACGGCACCCGCGACCGCCGACGCCGCGCTCCCGCCTTGCCCGCCCGCGATCGGAAGTCCTTTGTCGATCGTGAGCGCCACGCCGACCGATTCCGCGCCGGCGCGGCGCAGGACTTCGGTTGCCGCGATCGCCGAGGTGTGGAGCTCAGGGTCGCGGGGAAGGTCGGGATGCCCGGGCTCATCGATGCAGACGCCCGGCTCGTCGAGGCGCGTGGCCCAGACGCGATCGTGCAGCCCCTCGACGGCGCAGCCGAGTACGTCGAGCCCGGGGCCGAGATTGCCGATGCCGCCGGGCGCGATGGCGCACACCGTCGTGGAATGGGAGGTGACGGCATGAAGGGTTCGAAGCCGAGTCATGGGACGAATGTAGTCTGCGGACCGGTCCGTCGACCCTACCGTCGGTGCCGTTGGCACGTAGCTTCCCCATGATGCGTAAGGCGCTCGGTACAACCTCGCTCGTGTTCATTCTCTACTTCTCCGTGTCGGGCGGCCCGTTCACGACGGAGAACCTCGTTCACGAGATCGGGCCGGGGATGGCCCTGTTGATCATGCTGGCGATTCCGGTGATCTGGTCGATCCCGGAAGCGCTCATCATCGGCGAGCTCGCCAGCATGCTGCCGGTCGAAGGCGGCTACTATCGGTGGGTCGAGCGCGCCTTTGGGCCATTCTGGGCCTTTCAGAACGGGTGGCTCACGTGGATGTATTCGCTGGTGGACATGGCGATCTATCCGCTGCTGTTCAATCTCTACCTCGGGTATTTCTTTCCGGGCCTGCCGACCGACGCGCAATGGGTCGTGTCGCTGGCCGTGATTTGGGGCGCGACCGCGATCAACCTGCGCGGAGCGGTACGGGTGGGCGGGACGTCCGTCGTGGCGGGGACGTTCGTGGTCATCGCGTTCCTGGTCGCGGCGATCGGGGCGGTGCATCGCATCAGCCACGCGCCGTGGCTTCCGTTCTCGGCGCCGGACGCCAAGGGCCTTCGCGGCTTGTCGGTCGGCATTTCGATCGCCCTGTGGAACTACATCGGCTGGGACAACGCGTCCACGGTGGAGGGCGAGGTGCACGATGCCGGCCGGACGTATCCCCGGGCGCTTGCCTTCGCGCTTCCGCTCGTGACGGTCGGCTACTTCATCCCGCTGCTCGCCTCCCTGGGCTCGACCGATTGGCGGACGTGGCAGGATGGCGGCTGGCCGGAAATCGTGCGGGCGGCGGTCGGGGGCGGCGGGTTTGGCGCGTTCGTCGCGGTGTGGGCCGCGCTGGCGGGCATGATCAGCGCGCTCGCCCTGTTCAACGCGCTCCTGCTGTCGTATTCACGCATTCCGTTCGTGATGGCGCAGGACCGGTTGCTGCCGCGCGCCTTCACGACGACGGACGCACGCGGGACGCCGACCCGGGCGGTGCTGGTGTCGGCGGTCGCGTACTCGGTGTTCGTACTGGTGCCGCTGGGCCGCCTGGTGGTGGCCGACGTGGTGCTCTACGCATTGGCGCTGGGGCTCGAGTTTCTGGCGCTCATTCAGCTTCGTCGTACGGAACCGGAGTTGCGCGGGGCGTTCCGGATTCCCGTGCCGCGGAGCGGGGTCATCGCGCTCGCGTCGCTTCCGATCGTGATCCTGGTCACCCTGGTGGGCTTGTCGTTCCGCGATCCCGATTTCGGCTTCCCGGCGATCTGCGCGGCGGCGGTGGCGGTGGCGTTGGGTCCCATCCTGTTCGGCATCGCGCGGCGTCGCGCGCTCGCTCAGGCCGAGGTTCCCAGGCCCGCTTCGTACAGCGGGTAGACGACTCCGGCCTTCATCACGAACGCGATGTTGCGGAGCGCCGAGATGTCGCGCGTCGGGTCGCCGGCAACGGCGACCAGGTCGGCTTCGCGGCCCGGGGCGATCGAGCCGATCCGGTCGCTCATGGCAAGCATGGCGGCCGCCGTCGAGGTTGCCGCGACGAGGGCCTGGCGCGGGGTCATGCCGTAGTCAACCAGGATCTCGAGTTCCCGGGCGTTGTCGCCGTGGGCGAACGGGCCGACGTCGCTGCCGTTCGCGATGGCGACGCCCGCCTCGACCGCCATGGCGATGGTCGCCTGCTTGTCGCGCAGCCGTTGGGGCAGGGGATCGCCGCGCCGATAGGTTCCCGCTTGCTCCAGGAGCGCGGGGCGGACGGCGACCGTGGGGACGAGGTAGGTCCCACGCTCTTTCATGAGCGCGAACACCTCGGGTGTTCCATCGTCCCCGTGTTCGATCGTGCGGGCGCCGGCGAGGACGGCGCGGCGCATGCCTTCGGCCGTGGTGGCGTGGACCGCCACGAAGCGGCCGGAGCTCGTGGCCACCTCGACCGCGACGCGCAGTTCGTCGAGGGTGAAGGAGGGCATCGCCTCGCCGCTCAGTCCCCAGCGGTAGTCGGCGTAGAGTTTGATCCAATCGGCGCCGTGTTTGATCTGGTCGCGAACGACGCGGGTCATCTGATCCAGCCCCGCGACCTCCTCCGCTCCTTGCGGAATGCGGTCGGCGTGGTCGGTGGCGAATCGTTTGGGCCCATAGCTGCCATGCGCGACGATCGCCTTGGTGACGACGATCAAGCGCGGTCCGGGGATGATACCCTGGTCGATCGCCATCTTGAGGCCGACATCCGCGTACCCCGCGCCCTCGGTGCCGAGGTCGCGGGCCGTGGTGAAGCCGGCCGCGAGGGTGGCCCGGACGTGGTTCACGGCGCGAGCGACGCGCAGGGCTTCGGGCTCGCGCAGGACTTGGTCCTCCCATGACGTTTCGTCGTAAGGGTGCAAGAGCATATGCGAATGCCCTTCGATCAAGCCCGGTATGAGCGTCGTGCCCGGGAGTTCGAGGCGTGCCGCGCCAGGCGGCACCGGCAGCCGGTCGGCCGGCCCCACGGCGTCGATCCGCGATCCGGTGACGGCGACGGCCCAGCCCGCGTGGGGAGGACCATCGAGCCCGTCCCAGACCTGGTCCGGGACGATGAGCGTCGCGGTAGCGTCCGCGGGCTCCGCGGCGGTCCGGCCGGCGGCCACGGTGTCAGGTCGCAATCGGGAGGCCGGCGACCTGCCAGGCGTCGAACCCGCCCCGCAGGTTGAGGACGTTCTCGATGCCGCGCGCGCGAAGCAGGCTGAGCGCGATCGCCGACCGCGTACCGCCGGCGCAGACGACGACGATGGGTTGATCGGTCGGCAAGTCGGCCATGCGCTCAGGCAGGGTGCCGAGCGGCACGTGCATCGCGTCCGCGACGTGGCCCAGCGCCCACTCGGTGTCGTTTCGGACATCGAGCACGCGCGCCGTCGGCATGGCCGCGAGCGCGGCCGGGTCGATCTCGGCCGAGACCGCGAGGGGTTGCCCGCGCCGCGCCCACTCGTGGAGCACGGACTCGTCCGCCAGGCCGGCGATGTGGTCGAAGCCGATCATGCGGAGCGAGCGGATCGCGGCGGCGAGTCGGGCCCGATCGCGGGGCACGATGAGCGCCAGGTCTCCGTCCGGGGGAACGATGGAGCCGACCCATGTCGCGAACGAGCGGCTCACGGGCACGTTGATCGTCCCGGGGATGTGGCCGGCCGCGAACGCCCGCGACGGCCGCACGTCGATCACGCCTCCGCCGTCGCGGAGGCGGGCCTCCACGTCGGCGAGCGACCATGGCGTTATCGTGTCGACCGTGTCGGCCGGGAGGGGCGGTGGTCCGTCGCGATTCAGCGCCTTCATGCGCGCGAAGTAGCGCGGGGGATCCGGCTGGCCGGCGAGCACCTCGCGCACGAATGTCTCCTCATCCGCGACAGTGAAGGCCCAATTGACCATGCGCTCATATCCGAGCGTGGTTGAGGGAACGGCGCCGAGCGCCTTGCCGCACGCCGAGCCGGCGCCGTGGCCCGGCCAGAGCTGGAGGTAGTCGGGCAGGGCGCGCGTGCGCTGGAGCGAGCGATACAGGGTCCGGGCCATCCCGTCCATCGTGCCGTGGACGTGCGCGGCGCGCTCGAGCAGGTCCGGCCGGCCGACGTCGCCGACGAAGATGAAGTCGCCCGAGAGCATGCCCATCGGACGGCTCGTGGCGGCGCCGTCGGTGATCAGGAAGCTGAGGTGCTCCGGCGTATGTCCGGGTGTGTGGAGGACGTCCACACGGATGTTCCCGACGGGAAACGCGTCGCCGTCCCCGAGGAGGACGGCGTCGGACGCGCGCGCGAATCGATAGGTCCAATCCGGTCCGCCTTGTCCGGACAGGTACAGACGGGCTCCGGTACGGTGGGCGAGGTCGCGAGCGCCCGACACAAAGTCCGCGTGGATGTGGGTCTCCGTCACGTGCGTGATGCGGAGGCCTTCCTCGCGCGCGGCCGCGATGTAGTCGTCGACCATCCGATGGGGGTCGACCACCAGCGCCTCGCCGGTCGCCTGGCACCCGACCAGGTAGCTCGCCTGGGCCAGGGGTTCGTCATAGAATCGTCGGAGGAGCATGGGAGCAATCTACCGGCGATCGATGCCCGGGGGATATGTTGGAGCAACTCCTTTCTGGTCGAGGTCCCAGATGCGTCTCCCCACCCGCGTCAGTCTCGTGTTGGCTCTGGCTTCGGGCACAGTGGCTGCCCAAACGCAGAAGAAAGTGCTCACCCAAGCCGACTGGGACATCTGGCGGTCCATCGGCACTCCGACGCTATCGCCCGACGGGAAATGGGCATCCTATACCCTCACGCCCCTGGTCGGCGATGGCGATCTGGTGATTCGATCGACGACGACGCCCACGGAGTATCGGATCGCGCGCGGCTACGTCGCCCGACCGAACAATACGCCGGGCGGGGCACGCGGAGCGGCTGCGCCGGCTGGCGGCGGGGGTGGTGGCGCGGGGCGCGGTGGACGAGGGGCCGGTTCCGGGCCGTTCGCCGACAATTCAAAGTTCGTGATTGAGACATCGGGCGAGACCAAGGCCGAAGTCGACTCGGCGGCGCGCGCGGGCCGGGGCGCGGGTGCCGCGGCTGGCGGTCGAGGCGCCCGAGGGGGTGGGGGTGGGGCCGGGGCCGCCGGCGGCGCGGCCGCCCGGAGTTCG
>Ga0335085_10015273_pt1 | contig 11148 bp, 8 predicted proteins | sample Lox_Sample_45_FD_206712 | JGI IMG/M metagenome (GOLD analysis project Ga0335085, IMG submission 206712) | Soil microbial communities from Loxahatchee National Wildlife Refuge, Florida, United States - Lox_Sample_4.5 | ecosystem: Environmental > Terrestrial > Soil > Wetlands | place: USA: Florida... | reverse complement strand
ATCTGGAATGAGCGTTCGGCATTCTGAACGAAGCCGGTGGCGCCCTGACGTCGTTATTCATCCCGTGGTCAAGTACGACCCGAACTCTTAACGCTCGAACCGAGAGGAGATCACGAAATGGCGGCTCATCCGACCGCAGCGCAGTTGAAGAAGTCCTGGAAGTCCGACCCTCGCTGGAACGGAATCCAACGCCCCTATACTCCGGAAGACGTTGTCCGCTTGCGCGGCACGGTGCACATTGAATACACGCTTGCTCGACTGGGCGCCGAACGTCTGTGGGAGATGTTGAACAGCGACAGTTACGTCAACGCGTTGGGCGCGATGAGCGGCAATCAGGCGGTGCAGATGGTCGCCGCCGGCCTGAAGGCGATTTACGTCAGCGGCTGGCAGGTTGCAGCCGACGCCAACAACGCCGGGCAGATGTATCCCGACCAGAGCCTCTACCCTGCCGACTCGGTCCCCAATCTTTGCAAGCGGCTGAATAATGCGCTGACCCGGGCGGACGAGATCCATCACTCCGAAGGCAAGAACGGCGTCAACTGGTTTGCCCCGCTCATTGCCGATGCCGAGGCGGGATTCGGTGGCACCCTGAATGCGTTCGAGCTGATGAAGGCGATGATCGAAGCGGGCGCGGCCTGCGTTCACTTTGAAGACCAGCTGTCCTCCGCCAAGAAGTGCGGACATCTCGGCGGCAAAGTTCTGGTGCCTACACAGGAGGCCGTACAGAAACTAGTGGCGGCGCGTCTCGCGGCCGACGTTCTCGACGTCCCCACGCTGGTGTTGGCGCGTACCGATGCAAACAGCGCGCATCTGCTCACCAGCGATATCGACGATTACGACAAGATCTTCTGCAACGGCAAGCGGACGGTGGAAGGCTTCTACGAGATTCACGGCGGACTCGACTCCGCCATCGCGCGCGGCCTGGCTTATGCGCCGTACGCCGACCTGATCTGGTGCGAGACTTCGGAGCCGAACCTGAAGGAGGCCGAGCGCTTCGCCGCCGCCATCCACGAGCAGTTCCCCGGCAAGATGCTGGCGTACAACTGCTCGCCATCGTTCAACTGGAAGAAGAAGCTCGACGATGCAACCATCGCGCGCTTCCAGCCGGCGCTGGCCGAGATGGGTTACAAGTTCCAGTTCATCACGCTAGCCGGCTTCCACGCGCTGAACCTCAGCATGTTCGAGCTGGCGCGCGCCTACAAGGACGCCGGCATGACGGCTTATTCGCGGCTGCAGGAGAAGGAATTCTCCCGCGAGTACAGCCACGGATATTCGGCGGTGAAGCACCAGCGCTTCGTCGGCACCGGATACTTTGACGCCGTCACGCAGGTAATCGCCAGCGGCAAGTCGTCGGTGACGGCGCTGGAGCACTCGACCGAGGCCGAGCAGTTTGCCGAGATCAAGACGCCACTCGAGGTAATCGAGGTGGGCGAGGATCCGGCGTGCCGCCCGATCCTGGGCGAGTGCCCGCTGGGTTGCGGCCATGCTCACGTCGAGCACCCGCACCTCAACATGATGCACGAATAGGTTCCCCTCAGCAGAGCAGGGCGTGCTAACCGGCACGCACGCAGGCACGGCACGGGCTCTCTCCGGACCCGTGCCGTTTTTTCTGCCGGCCCCGCTCATTCCCGCCGCAATTCGCATTCTGCTACCATACCCGTCATCCTCGTGTCGCCCGGAGATCGAATGTTCCGAGTCGCGAAAGTCCTCTTCTGCTTGCTGCTCAGCTGCGTGTTCGCTTCTGCCGCGAGCGGTTCCGCCAAGCCCACTTCTAAGCAGGACGGCGCCAACGATCCCCGTCTGACGGGCGCCTTCCGCCGGCCTGCGGAGAATGGCTGGACCTACGTTCATCTCACGGGTACGCCCTCAGTGATCGGCTTCCAGCATGGCTATCTGCTGGCACACGAGATCGACGACGCCCTCCAAGTGGAAAAGCTGGCGCTGACCCACGATAACAACAAGGACTGGAAGTTCTTCCGCGATGCGGCTAAGAACATGATGTGGCCGCACATTGAAGGCGAATACCGCGCGGAGCTCGAGGGCATCACCGAAGGTGCAACCGCCGCGGGCGTCAAGCTGGACCTCTGGGACGTGGTCGCGCTCAACGCGTTTCCCGAGTGGAGCTACTACGTCGCCGAGTACGACAAAGCGCACGGCCTGACGCCGCCGGCGCCCGCCGCTCCCGCCGAGCATTGCAGTGCATTCGTCGCTACCGGCAGCTATACCAAAGACGGCCGCGTCGTCATCGCGCATAACAATTGGTCGGCTTACCTCGATGGCGAGCGCTGGACCATCATCTTCGACATTGTGCCCGCCAAAGGGCAGCACTTCATCATGGACGGCTTCGCTGGCCTCATCCACAGCGGCGATGACTTCGGCATCAACTCCGCTGGGATCGTGATCACCGAGACCACGATCAGCCGCTTCTTCGGCTACGACCCGAACGGTATCCCGGAGTTTGTGCGCGCCCGCAAGGCAATGCAGTACTCACAGTCGATCGACGATTTCGCGCGCATCATGGAGAAGGGCAATAACGGCGGCTACGCCAATGACTGGCTCGTTGCCGACACAAAGCGTAACGAGATTGCCAGTCTCGAGCTGGGGCTGAAGAACGTCACCCTGCAGCGGACGCACGACGGCTACTTCGTCAGCGCGAACTTCCCCATCAATGAGAAGCTGACGAAAGAAGAGACCACCTTCGATCTCACTGACCCAAGCCTTAGCAGCAACGCGCGCCACGTTCGCTGGGAACAGCTGATGGCGGAATACAAAGGCAGGATCGACCTGGCCGCGGCGGAGAAGTTTGAGAGCGATCACTACGACGCGTACGACAAGAAAATCGAGCCCGACGAGCGTACGCTCTGCGGGCACATCGACCTTTCGCCACGTGGCTCACCGCCATGGCAGCCCGCCTATGCGCCCGCCGGCACGGTGCAGAACAAGGCCACCACGGCAGCCATGGCCGAGAATATGCAGCTCGTCGCCGCCGCCGGACACGCTTGCGGCATCGACTTCAAAGCCGCATCGCATCTCGCGGCACATCCCGACTTCGATTGGCAGAAGAACCTGCTGCGCGACATGGACTCCGAGCCGTGGACGGAGTTCGAGGCGGCGAAGTAAGGCAGTGGCCAGGTGGCAGTTATGAATTGGCAATTCTCAAGATGTTCTCCGAGCCTTTGACGCTAATTCGCCGTAAATCCCAGCCCGAGTCCGTGCTCGATGTGCACCTCAACCGCCAGATTTGACGTGGGCAGCACTGCGAGTGCGACTAAATTTGCGTCCTGGAGTTCGCGGAAGACGTCGTTGGGAACTCGAATGTCGGCATCGAAGCCGGCAAAGCGCACATACGTAAAACCCGATCGATCCGCATATACCCAGCCAGGTGCGCCTTTGAAAACGAGCACCTTGCCCCCAGCGAGGTCATCCTTCACTCTGCCGTATTGTCTCAACCGCGAAGCCGCGAGGAAATAAGTAAGGGGCCCGAAAAGAACAAGGAGGATCCAGCCTAGCGATTTTTCAATCTCGCCGAACAACATCAATCCGGCGACAATCACGACTACGGTTGCAGTCATCGCGGGGAAGAACCAAAATCCGAATCCAACAAATGCGCGAGCTTCCCTCCGATCATCGTCGGTCAACAGACGCTCGGAAAAAGTAACTTTCGACGCTGGAGAATCGTCTTCGTCAGGCATGTGTGGTACCTCACATGAAGTCCCAGACTATTTGCGCGCCATCGGCACCTTGATTCCCTTCTCCTTCGCGAACGCCGTCGCTTCGTCGTAGCCGGCGTCAACATGCCGCGCCACGCCGATGCCGGGATCATTGGTCAGCACCCGCTCAATGCGCTTGGCCATGCCCTCGGTGCCGTCGGCGACCGTCACCTGTCCGGCGTGATGCGAGTAGCCGATGCCCACGCCACCGCCGTTGTGAATCGACACCCACGACGCTCCACTCGCCGTATTGAGCAGAGCATTGAGCAGCGGCCAGTCGGCAATGGCGTCGCTGCCATCTTTCATGGCTTCAGTCTCGCGGAAGGGAGATGCCACTGAGCCGCAGTCGAGGTGATCGCGCCCCATGACGATTGGCGCCTTCAGCTTGCCGCTCTTCACCATGTCGTTGAGCGCCAGGCCGAATTGCGCGCGCTCGCCGTAGCCCAGCCAGCAGATGCGACATGGCAGTCCCTGGAACTTGATCCGCTTGCGCGCCAGATCGATCCAGCGGCTGAGAATGCGGTTGTGCGGAAACATCTCCAGCACCAAGTCGTCGGTGGTGTGGATGTCGGCCGGATCGCCCGACAGCGCCGCCCAGCGGAACGGGCCGCGGCCTTCACAGAACAGCGGACGAATATACGCCGGCACGAAGCCGGGAAAATCGTAGGCGTTCTTCACCCCGTGCTCGAAGGCAAAGGTGCGAATGTTGTTGCCGTAATCGAAGGTCACCGCGCCCATCTTCTGCAGCTTCAGCATGCCTTCGACGTGCCGCGACATGGTGTCAAGCGAGCGCTCGACGTAGCCTTTGGGATCGCGCTTGCGCAGCTCAGAGGCTTCCTCCAGTGACATGCCGTTGGGCACGTATCCGTTCAGCGGATCGTGGGCTGACGTTTGATCGGTGAGGATGTCGGGCACAACACCACGTTCGGCCAGCTCAGGAATGATGTCGCCGCAGTTGCCCACCAGCCCTACGGAGAGGTTCTGTTTCTTGTGGACGGCGTCTTTGATGATGCGTAGCGCCTCGTCCAGCGATTCGGCCATGTGATCGCAATAGCCGGTGCGCAGCCGCTTCTTGATACGCTCCGGGTCAACCTCGATTCCCAGAAAGCACGCGCCCGTCATGGTGGCCGCCAGTGGCTGCGCCCCGCTCATGCCACCCATGCCGCCGGAGACAATCAGCTTGCCCGCGAGCTCGCCTCCCAGATGCTTCTCGCCCGCGGCCGAGAACGTCTCATACGTGCCCTGGATGATTCCCTGCGTACCGATGTAGATCCACGAGCCGGCTGTCATCTGGCCGTACATGATGAGGCCGAGCTTCTCCAGTTCGTTGAACTTCTCCCAATTGGACCAGTGACCGACCAGATTGGCGTTGCAGATGAGCACCCGCGGGGCGTACTCGTGCGTGCGAAAGATACCTACGGGCTTGCCCGATTGCACCAGCAGCGTCTCGTCGTTTTCCAGCGACTTCAGAGATCTCACGATGGCGTGGTAGCAATCCCAATTGCGCGCCGCACGGCCGGTGCCACCATAAACGACGAGGTCTTGCGGGCGCTCGGCGACGTCCGGATCGAGGTTATTCATCAGCATGCGCATGGCGGCTTCCTGCGCCCAGCCTTTGCAGGAGAGCGCATTTCCGCGCGGCGCATGCACGGGAGTGTAGGCGGAAGTAGACGTATCGGTTAGGACTGGCATAACACGAAATGGTAGTTCAAGGCGGGGGTCGCGGTATAGTGCGCAGTCAGCAAGAATCCACGCGACGCCGGCGCGTTTTCGTGACACAATCAAGCCACTTTCCCAGCGGCAGGTAGAAAATGAACATCACGGTCGAACGGAAGCTGTTCACCCCCAACTCCACCATCGGCGAAATGAGCCTGAACGGCACATTCTTCTGCTACACGCTGGAACCTCGCGCCGATCAATCGCAAGGCAAGCCGTTTTGCATTCCCGCAGGCCGGTACACCGTCACCCTAGCCTTCAGCCCGCGTTTTGAGATGACCACTCCCCACGTGATGAATGTCCCCGGCTTTCAGGAAATTGAAATTCATCCGGGGAATTACCCTCGCGATACCGAGGGGTGCTGCCTGGTGGGTGCGACGCACGACGTGGACTTCATAGGCAACAGCCGCAACACGTTCACGAAACTCATGGCGCAGCTTCAGGGGCCGATCACGATCACCTATAAAGACGCGGAGCAGGCGGCCACTCAACCCTGACGCGCATAAAAATCGGGGAGCGGCTGTTTGGCCATCTCCCCTCTCTCTCCGATCAGGTTTGCAATTGACGGTATCTTACGTGAAACTCCGAATCCCGCAAATCAAAATAACGTGAAAAGATTGTGAAAAACTGCGTCTCATCGCAGCTTTCGCGGATATACCACAGTGTGACACACACAATGTGGCATGCCTCCCGGGGCCTGATAAGCTTTTCACAATGTGGTACCTCTCTGCACTCCAATAGTCTTGCCCGGCTTTCACGCTGTGAATTCCTGGCCATTGATGTATCTTGCGAGTGAGAGCACCAGGGCTGGATGTTTGCACAACCCACGCTCGAGGAGGGTCCATGTCCAGTTCTCGCAGACGGTTCTTGAGCCAGCTTTCGCTTGCCCTGGCGGGCGCTGCTGTTGCCGCCCATGGTCAGGCGCAACAGCCCACAACCGCGGCGCCAGGTGCACCTCCCGCTTTCGGGACGGCGCCACCGGTTGGGCCGGAGGTGTCGGCGGCGACATTCACACAGGCGGAGAAACTGGTCCAAGTACAGTTTACCGAGGCTGAACTGGAGCAGGCCGCCAGCAACTGGCGCATGTCGATGGCTGCGCTTTATGAACGGCGTGTTGGCCCGCACAAGGTTACGATCCCCGAACCAGTTGCGCCGTGGTCGCGTTGGGACCCGGTACTGCCCGGCACCCAGCAACTGCCTCCGCGCAGCGAATTCGTTCGCAGTGACAGCAAGCCCGGACCACTCCCCTCGAATGACGAGGACATCGCCTTCGCAAACGTGACGCAGCTCTCGCGATGGATTCAGGCTCGCCAGCTAACCTCGGAGCGCCTGACCAATATTTATCTGGCGCGCCTGGAAAAGTACAATCCGCAACTGCGCTGCGTGATCACGCTGACTCGCGATCTTGCGCTGCAACAGGCCAAGCAGGCCGATCAGGAGATCGCGGCCGGCAAGTACCGTGGTCCCTTGCATGGGATTCCATGGGGCGCGAAGGACCTGCTCGATACCGCAGGCATTCCGACCACCTACGGCGCCGAGCCGTTCCGTGACCGCATTCCGAAAGACAACGCCGTTGTGGTACAGCGGCTGAATGACGCCGGAGCAGTATTAGTCGCGAAGCTGAGTCTGGGTGCTCTGGCGCTGAACGACATCTGGTTCGGTGGCCAGACCATGAATCCCTGGCTGCTGGAAGAAGGATCGTCGGGTTCCAGCGCAGGACCGGGCGCGGCCACTGCTGCAGGTCTGGTAGCGTTCGCCATTGGTAGTGAAACCGGCGGCAGCATCGTCAGCCCGTCGATGCGCTGCGGTATCACCGGGCTAAGGCCGACGTATGGTCGCGTCGCGCGCACCGGCGCCATGACGCTGTGCTGGTCGCTCGACAAACTGGGGCCGATGGCGCGCAGTGTTGAAGACACCATCCTTGTGCTGAACGCAATTTCCGGCCCCGATCCCGGCGATGTGAACAGCGTTCCCAGCAAGCTTGACTTCAACGCCAACGGAAATGTGTCGGGACTGCGCGTCGGCTACTTCCCTGCATGGTTGAAGACTGCTCCTGCCACCGACGTCGATCGCGCGGCCGTACAGGCGCTGTCCAAGGTCGGCATGGTACCGGTCGAGGTCTCGCTGCCCGAATGGCCCTATGACTCACTCGACCTGATTCTGTTCGCCGAGGCCGCCGCCTCGTTCGAAGAGTTGACCCTGAGCGGCGGCGTGCGCGAGATGAAGATGCAGGTCGCCGACGCGTGGCCCAATACCTTCCGCCAGTCGCGCTTCCTGTCCGCAGTCGATTTCGTGCAGACCGACCGCTTCCGCCGCATGGTGGCAGATGAAATGGGTCGGCTCTTCTCGCAAGTCGACCTGCTGCTGGTGCCATCGCTGCGCGACGAGATGCTGACCATCACCAACTTCACGGGGCATCCTTCGCTCACGTTGCGCGCGGGATTCGTCGAGGTCTCGGAGGCGCGTAGCGATTGGGCGCCCGACCCCGCGCATCCGCTGCCCAAATTCTCGCCGCCGCGGCGCGTACCCTACGGCGTGAGCTTGATCGGCCGGCTGTTCGACGAGGGATCTCTCTGTGAAGCCGGAATGGCCTTAGAGCGCACCTTCGGCGTGGCCGGCGAATGTCCGCCGGGGTTCTTCCAAACCTAGCAGTGATACATCGATACTTATCCCTCGCGGGCGACAGAGTCGCGTGGGAGTTCCGAAAGACTTTTTCTGGTTTTTCCTTTTCGTTCTTGCGTACCGGCGGGAGAGAATCCACACTTCTATCCGCGCAGGGCTTTCACAAGGCCCAGGGTGTCGATTCCATTTGCACCATCAGGAGACTACCCATGCATAGCAGATTCAATTCGCTTTTCCGCGCCGCGGCTACCGATGTTGTGACCATCGCTATTGGCTTGGGATTGATGGTTACGTCGCCCGGTGAAATGTGTGCTCAGACGTACCACGTCCTCTACCGTTTTGCTGGCGGGGCCGATGGTTCGGGACCTTTCGGAGGCGTAACCATGGACGCCGCGGGAAATCTCTACGGCACGACTTACGGCCACGGCGCGTACGGCTATGGAACAGTTTTCAAGTTGTCGCGCAAGAACGGAAGCTGGCTGTTCGCGCCTCTTTACAGCTTCCAGAGCATTCCTGATGGGGCCAACCCCGCCGCCAGGGTGATCTTTGGGCCGGATGGGGCTTTGTATGGGACCACAAACAAGGGAGGAGCAGGTTGCCGCGGCATCGGCTGCGGGACGGTTTTCAGCCTGCGGCCTCCTCCGAACATCTGCAGCGCGGTTTTCTGTTCGTGGGATGAAACTGTGCTGTACCGCTTCGACGACGTCCCGGACGGGGCATCTCCGCTTTCCGAAGTCGTCTTCGATCAGGCCGGCAAGCTTTACGGTACGACCTTCTCAGGTGGCTCCGGTGACGATGGAACGGTTTACCAGCTGACGCCATTGGGTGGGCAGTGGGGCGAGAGCATCATCCACAACTTTGGTAGTGATGGAGCTGAGCCTCAGTCAGGATTGATCTTCGACGCCAACGGCAACCTTTATGGCACGACTTCCGCCGGAGGCATGAACTACGGCTCGGCCTACGAGTTGACCCCTACACAATTCGGATGGAGCGAGCAAATCCTGCACGGTTTCCAGGACTACGATCTAGGCGCCTCGCCCATTGGCGGGCTGGTTTTTGACCGCGCGGGCAATCTCTATGGCACAACCGTTTACGGCGGCGCGCAATTTAGCGGGACGGTTTTCGAACTGATGCCGTCGCAGGGCAACTGGACGTTCAACCTGCTCTACTCTTTCGCGGGCAGCGGCGTCGAAGGCCCGGTTGCAAACCTGATTCTGGATGCTGCCGGTAATCTCTACGGCACATCGTATGTTGCCGGCCCATATGGTTTCGGAGCGGTTTTCAAGCTGACGCATTCCGGCAGTGGGTGGACGTATACCTCGCTGCACGATTTCACCGGCGGCAGCGACGGCGAAGGCCCTCTTGGGCAGCTCATCTTCGATTCGAACGGCAATCTGTATGGCACCACCGGATTAGGCGGCAACCTAAGTTGTGGTTCCAGCGGCTGCGGCGTGGTCTTCGAGATCACACCATAATCGAAGCCGAAATGGCGTTAAAGCGCATATTCGGCGCGACGCCCGAACGTCGGACAGGACTCTGATTTCGTCGCGGCTGTCCTGAACCTGCGGTCATATCGACAAACGAGACTTTTTCTACGTCCAGGCTGAGCAACACCAAGCAGACACCCTGAATCTCTTCTTTCTGCACATTACTAGTGTGTTAATAGGGGTGCAGCTTGCGTCGTTTGTTGCCAGTTCTTCTAATTGCGGGCGCGATGGTCTTCGTTGAGACCGGCTGTGGAGGCGGGACCACGAATATCACAGACCCCACCGAGCTGGGACCGCAGATTCCCCCGCCCGATGGCACGATCATTCCTGGCTACGATTCCATCCCGCATTTCGATCATGTCGCGCTGGTGATCTTCGAGAACCAGGAGCTGGAGAAATCTTTCGAGACTCCCTACATGCCGTGGCTGACGAATCTGGCTAAGCAGAATGCGTACGCAGCCAATTACTTTGCCGACGCGCATCCGTCGATCGGAAACTATTTCATGCTGACTACCGGGCAGCTCATCACCAATAACAACGATTATCCCGGCGAGGTAACGGCCGACAACATCGTGCGCGAGATGGTGGCGGCCGGCAAGACTTGGAAGGCTTACGAGGAAAGCCTTCCCTCCGTCGGGTATCTTGGAGACAAAGCTCAACCTTACGAAAAGACGCACGATCCCGCCGCGTATTTCGTCGACGTGCGCTCGGTTCCTGCGCAGAGGAACAACCTCGTCCCCTTGACCCAATTGCCGACAGACATGGCAGCCGACGCTCTGCCCAACTTCATGTTCATCGAGCCGAACCAGATCAGCAGCATGCACGACTGCCCGCCAAGCCAGCCCGGCTGCACCAACAATGACAAGGTGCAATACGGCGACAACTGGGCGCAGCAAAACCTCGGACCGCTGCTCAGCAGCCCCGCTTTCCAGAACGGCCTGCTCATCATCACCTGGGACGAATCCTGGGACAACGACGATCGCAACGGTGGCGGCCACGTGCTGATGATCGTGGTCGGGCCAGGGGTCAAGCAGCAGTACGTGTCGAACACCTTCTATCAGCACGAATCGACACTGCGGCTGATCTGCAATGCGGTGGAGATCCCGTGCATGGGCAACTCGCTCCCCGCGCCGCCGATGACGGAGTTTTTCTCGGGAAACTAAGCGCGGCCTGCGGTTTCTGGTCATGGGCGAGAGCTGCAGTCGCAAGGAACAATTTGCATACCGCGGGAAGTCCCTTCTCCCACCGATGGCCCGTTCGCTCCCGCACGCCAAGTGTCACAAGCATTTACCTGCGGAGCGGATTGGAATGCCAGTTGCTCCTAAGTACGCGAGCGTCTGCCCTTTTGCAGCGGCAGAGCTGCGCAGGAGAGATCATGGATTACGAAGAACTGGAAGCGGGCCATTCCTGGTCGAAGCGTTTGTTGGCTACTCTGGTTGTAGTTTGGATTGCCGGAGGCGCACTCGCTGCCTACACCGTCTACGAGCACCATCTGGCGCGGAACCTCGCGGCACAAAACCAGCAGACCACCGACACGCTGGCCGCCACGCGCACCCAGGTCGAGGACCTCACCGCGAAGGTCAATACCCTGGCGTCACAGATCCAGGCCCAGT
>Ga0335085_10015272_pt1 | contig 11148 bp, 13 predicted proteins | sample Lox_Sample_45_FD_206712 | JGI IMG/M metagenome (GOLD analysis project Ga0335085, IMG submission 206712) | Soil microbial communities from Loxahatchee National Wildlife Refuge, Florida, United States - Lox_Sample_4.5 | ecosystem: Environmental > Terrestrial > Soil > Wetlands | place: USA... | reverse complement strand
ATCCACCCCGATGCCGCCCTGTTGCTCGCTGGTGGCTTCAGCGCGCGCGACCGGGACGAGCAGCGTGCCCCGTTTATCGTGGAGCAGGCCCGTCCGCTCGACGAGCTGCGCCATGGGGGCGCGATCGCGGTGGCGCTTACCTGGTCGGCCACGAGTCCCCCCGATCCCGAGGCGGCGCGCGCCGCGGCGGCCCTCTGCGCCGCGCACCCCGGTCCGGCCCCGGTGGTCGTCGAATGGGGAGACGGCAACGGCACGACCGCGCGCCTGCGCAGCCGCACCCTGCGGGTGGATGCGGCCGACGAGCTGGTCGCCGCACTGCGCTCGATCCTGGGCGCCGACCACGTGCACCTCCGGGCGGCCTGAGCCGATGCCCACCCACACACTCGATTTCGAACGCCCGCTGCTCGAGCTCGAGCGCCAGATCGAGGAGCTCAAGCGCGTGGCGGGCGAGTCCGCCGTGGACGTCGCCAAGGAGATCGCTCCCCTCGAGCGGAAGCTCGCGGAGCTGCGCGGCGAGATCTACAAGAACCTCTCCCCGATGCAGCGGGTGCAGGTCGCCCGCCATCCGCGGCGGCCCTACACCCTCGACTACCTGCGCGCGGTGTTCACCGACTTCGTGGAGCTGCACGGCGACCGCCTGTACCGCGACGACCCCGCCATCGTGGGCGGCTGGGCGCGGTTGAACGGCGCGAGCGTGATGGTGATCGGCCATCAGAAAGGGCGGGACACCAAGGAAAACCTGCGCCGCAACTTCGGGATGGCGCATCCCGAGGGCTACCGCAAGGCGCTCCGCCTCATGCGGCTCGCCGAGAAGTTCGGCGCTCCCGTGATCACCCTGGTCGACACGCCGGGCGCCTACCCGGGGCTCGGCGCCGAGGAGCGAGGCCAGGCGGAGGCGATCGCCCGGAACCTGTTCGAGATGGCCGGCCTGCGCACCCCGATCATCACCGCCGTCATCGGCGAAGGCGGGTCGGGCGGCGCGCTGGCGGTGGGACTCGCGGATCGGGTCCTCATGTTCGAGAACTCCGTGTACTCCGTGATCTCGCCCGAAGGGTGCGCGGCGATCCTGTGGAAGGACGCGAGCCAGCGCGAGCGTGCCGCGGAAGCGCTCAAGCTCGCGCCGCGCGATCTCCTCGACCTGGGCGTCATCGACGAGATCCTCCCCGAGCCGCCCGGCGGCGCGCACGCCGATCCCGACGCGGCGTCGCAGACGCTCGCCGACGCGCTGCGCCGCCACCTCGGTCAGCTCGGCAAGCTCAAGATCGAGAAGCTGCTGCGCCGTCGCGAAGAGAAGTATCTGGCCATGGGCTCCTTCGGCGAGCCGTGACGGGCAAGTTCTTCCTCACAACGGCGATCGACTACTCGAACGGCGAGCCCCACCTCGGGCACGCCCTCGAGAAGATCGGGGCCGACTGCATCGCCCGCTACCACCGGGTGCGCGGCGACGCCGTTCACTTCCTCATGGGCATGGACGAGCACAGCCAGTCGGTGATCCAGGCGGCCGCGGCGGGCGCGACCACCCCGCAGGCCTGGGTGGACCGCATGGCCGACACGTTCGCGGGATACTGGAAGCGGCTGCACTGCAGCAACGACGACTGGATCCGCACGACGGAGCCGCGCCACGCCCGCGCCGTGACCGCCCTGCTCGAGCGCATCCGCCAGCGCCGTCCCGCGGATCTGTTCGAAGCGGAATACGAAGGACTGTACTGCACGGGCTGCGAGGAGTTCAAGACCGAGGCGCAGATCAAGGACGGGCGCTGCATCGAGCACCCCACGCTGCAGCTCGTCCGGACCAAAGAACGGAATCACTTCTTCCGGTTGAGCACGTACCGCGACCGCGTCCTCGAGCTCATCCGTACGGGGGCGTTCGCCGTCGAGCCGGTGATTCGCCGCAACGAGGTGCTGCGACTGCTGGAGAGCGGCCTGCAGGACATTTCCATCTCGCGGCAGCGACAGGCGTGGGGCATCCCCTTCCCCGGCGACGCGCAGCAAACCGTGTACGTCTGGTTCGACGCCCTGATCAATTATCTGTCGGCCACCGGGTTCCCCGAGCAGGGATACGACCGGCTCTGGCCCGCCGATTTGCACGTGATCGGCAAGGGCATCACTCGATTCCACTGCGTCATTTGGCCCGCCATGCTCCTTGCCGCCGAGCTGCCGCTGCCGCGCGCGGTCTGGGCCCACGGCTACGTGCAGTGGGGCGGCGCTAAAATGAGCAAGACGGCCGGTGTCGCCGTCACCCTGTCGGACGCGATCGATCGGCATGGCCCTGACGCGCTGCGCTACTTCCTGCTGCGCGAGGTCGGGTTCGAGGGCGACGGGGATTTCACCTGGGAACAGTTCGACGCACGCTACACCGCCGAGCTCGCCAACACGCTCGGCAATCTGGTCTCGCGCGCGCTATCCATGATTCACCGCTATCGCGGGGGCAACGTTCCGAGCGCTCCCGGCAGCGCGGAATCGCCCTTCGACGCGGCAGTGCGCGAGCAGATGAGGCAGTATGCCGTGGCGATGGACCGCTGCAGCCTGAGCGATGGTGCAACACGTCTGATGGGCGTCGCCGCCGCCGCCAACCGGTACGTCGACGACCAGGCCCCCTGGAAGCAGGCCAAGGAGGGCCGCAACACAGAGCTCGACGTCGTGCTCGCCAATCTCGCCCGCACGGTCGTCCGGCTCGCCATCCTGGCCTTCCCCTTCATGCCCGAAAAAGCGCGCGCCATCTGGGAGGTAGTCTGCCCGGGCCTGGATTTTGCCCAGAATTCCTTCGAGAGGGCGGTACTCGAGATCGAGGGCCGCGCGGTCGGCAAGCCTCCGATCCTGTTTCCCAAGCCGGCTATCTAGGGGCCGCGGCAGCGTGACTTGGCTCACACTGCCGGGCATTTGACGACCTTCCGGGCGGGGCGTATTATTGCACCCCCTCGGTAGCCGGACCCACGCCCTGTCCGGAATTCGAGTCGTGGAACGGGTGCCGTCATCTCCAGAGCGGCAACCTTGACGTCGGACGCGAGGTGTCATCACGCCCATGCGTAAGCGCGCAGAGCGAAGCTGGACCGTCATGTTGGTACCGCACGGCGCGGGAAATTCCCGGACCGTGGAGCTGTCGCATACCGTGATGAAGAGTCTCCTCGGCATCGGCAGCGTCGTGCTGCTCGTGATCGCCGTCCTCGGCGCCGCTGCCGTCACGCGCGGCGTGAGCATTACCCGCAATCGCGCGCTCGAGCGGGAGAACCGCGTCCTCGCCGACGAAGTAGGGCGGATGCGCCAGCGTCTCGTCGGGTTGCGTGACACCATCGATCAGATCGGTCAGCGCGAGCAGGAGCTCAGGCTTCTCGCGGGGCTGAACCCGCTCGATTCGGCGGTCCAGCAGGGGGGGATTGGGGGCCCGTCGGGCAGCTGGCCCGAGCGTGACTCGCTCGCGGCCCTGGGCCAGAACGGCGATGAGGCCCTCGCGGCCCGCATGGACGTCGATGCGCTGACGCGCCGCGCCGACATCCTCGTCCGCTCGGTGAGTGAGGCGTACGACTCCCTCTCCAAGCATCAGGCCCGCTTCGCTTCCACGCCGTCCATCATGCCGACCAAGGGCTGGCTCACCGCCGCGTTCGCGCGCGAGCGCATCCACCCGATCCTCCACATCGCCCGCCCGCACGAGGGCATCGACCTGAGCGCGCCGATGGGAGCCGAGATCGAGGCGGCCGCCGCCGGTGTCGTGACCGACGTCCGCTGGGAGGAAGGCTACGGCAATCTCCTCACGGTCGACCACGGCTACGGGCTGGTGACGCGCTATGCGCACTGCTCCAAGATTCTCGTCGCGCGCGGCCAGCGTGTGAAGCGTGGCCAGAAGATCGCGCTCGTCGGCTCCACAGGCCTCTCCACCGGACCCCATCTGCACTACGAGGTGTGGGTGAACCACAAGGCCGTGGATCCCCTCAAGTACGTCCTGCCGGACGCGATCGTCGACTAGGGCGTCGAGAAATTCACCTTCGGCGCCTCCGCCGCGCCGGGGGTCTGCAGCTCGAAGTACTGTCGCGGCCCCTTTCCAATCACCTTCGCCGTCAGCACCTGCGGAAAACGTCGGATGTAGGCGTTGTACTGGTTGACCGCGTCGTTGTAGTCCTGTCGGGCCACGCCGATCCGGTTCTCCGTTCCCTCGAGCTGGTCCTGTAGCGCCTTGAAGTTCTCGTTCGACTTGAGCTGGGGATAGTTCTCCGCGATCGCCAGCAGCCGGCCGAGCGGCGCGGAGAGCGCCGCGTTCGCCGCCGCCATCTGCTGGAGGTCGCCTCCCTGCACGGCGCCGGCGAGCTTCGCCCGCGCCTCGGCGACGGCGGTGAAGATCGTCTGCTCCTGCTTCGCGTACCCCTTCACCGTTTCCACGAGGTTCGGGATCAAATCGGCTCGGCGCTGCAGCTGCACTTTGATCTGTGCCTCGGCGGCGTTCACCCGCTCATCATAGGTCTGAATCGTGTTGTAGCCGCACCCCGCCACCAGGGCGAGCGCGACCGGCCACCACTTCTTCCACGCGTTCACAGGCGCACTCCTCTAGGTCAAACGGTTGACGAATTCCGTCGTGCCGGCGACGACCCCCAGAAACGCCGCCGCCCGTGGATCGTGCTTCCCCAGCGCGAGCCGTCGCTCACCACGCAAGTCGGCCAGCACGTCGTCGAGCGCGTCGGGGGCGAACCCTATGCGCGCCGCGGCGTCCCGCACCAGCGCCTCAGGATGGGCGGGAGGCGTCACGCCGCTCAGCCGGAGGACCGACCGCAGCATGGTCAGGAGCCCCGAAACGCTGCTCCTCACGACCGCCGTGAGCCTGCGCGGATCACTCCAGAACGCCGTATACGCCTGGCGCAGCCGCACCAGCTTGCTGAGCAGCTCGTACTCGAGCTGCCGGCGCACATCCTCGCGCCGGACCACGATCCCCGCCCAGGGATCGCGGCCCGCCAGCAACCGGTGGGCCTCACGCATCTCCTCGTACTCGATCGGAAAGGCGTCCGCCGAGTCGTTCCATTCCTGCTCCGTGAGAATCAGCGGGGGCGGATGGCCGGCGCGAGTCCACGCGCGCACGAGCGACTCGAGAGCGGTGAACAACCCGTCGTCGATCCGGTCGCACACCAGCAGCGTATTCATATCCGACCGGCCCGCCACGTAGGGTCCACGTGCCGCGGACCCGTACAACAGCAGCGCCACGAGCCGCGGCCCAAGTGCGCCGCTGACCTCGCGTGCGAACTCCTCGACGCTGATCTTCGCCATCGGTCAGAACCTCCCTCCCGCCCCGCCACCCGAGAACCCGCCACCACCACCGAATCCCCCGAATCCTCCACCGCCTCCCCCGCCCCAACCTCCCCCTCCACCCCACCCGGCTCCCCGCGACCCGCCGCCGCCGAACCAGAACGGCAGGAACCACAGCCGGCGCCCCCGACGCAACAATAAGAACAGCAGCAGGAGGAAGAGCAGCCCGACCATCGCCCCTCCCCCCGGGTGGCCGGACTCCTCGGGCGGACCAGCGGGTGCGCCCGTCAGGGCGACGCCAAACTGGTCTGCGAACGCCTGCGCGATGAGCTGCACCCCCAGCAGCAGTCCACCGCCGTAGTCCTCACGCCCGAGGTACGGCGTCATGGCGTCGCGGATGCGGCCGATGCGCGAATCGGGCAGGAACCCTTCCGCCCCGCGACCGGTCGAGATGAAGAGCTGGCCCGTGCCCTGCCGGTGCTCGCGCAACGGAACGAGGAGCACGACGACCCCCAGGTTCTTCTTCGGGTCGCCCGCTTCCCCCCGGGCCCCCACCCCCCACTCGCGTCCGATCCGCACTGCCACGTCGCTCGCCGGGCGGTCGCCGATGTCGGAAAGCGTGACCACCGCGATCTCGCCCTGGGTCTTCTCGCGCACCTCGGTGATCACGGCCTCCATCTGCGTGACCGAGGCGGAGTCGAGGACATGGGCGAAGTCGTTGACATAGCCGACCGGGGATGGGACGGCGACTTGCTGCAGCAGAGCGAGGGTGAGCGCGATCACGGCCACGATTCCGTTAAACCTAACGACGCAGCGGCGCTAGTGGCGCCGCTGGAACTCACTTGCTATGGTATGGCGACCCCGGAGGCGCCCCCGTCTTCCCGAACCCTGTACAGGAGATCGAGTGCGCAGGATCCACAGTCCCACGGCGGTCCGGCCGCTCGTCCCCTGCCTCCTGGTCGCGCTCGTCCTCTTCGGCGTGACCCCGCTCGCTGCCCAGACGGAGAGCCTCGCCGCGCGGACCAAGGGGCGGGCCGACGCCCCCATCGTGATATACGAGATGTCGGACTTCCAGTGCCCATACTGCCGTTCGTTCGTCCTCGAGACCATGCCCGGTATCGAGCGCGAGTACATCGCGACGGGCAAGGTACGCTTCATCTTCATCAACTTCCCCGTCTCGGGCATTCATCAGCACGCCATGCTGGCGGCGGAGGTCGCGATGTGCGCCGCCCGCCAGGGGAAGTTCTGGGCCGTCCACGACGCGCTGTTCGAGCGGCAGCCCGAATGGAGCAAGCACCCGGATCCCCAGGCGTACCTGATCGCGCTTGCCGACTCGGCGGGGACCGATCGCGCGCGTCTCACGTCCTGCGTCACGAGCGGGGCGACCCAGGCGGGGATCACCGCGGATCACGAGGCCGCGACCCGGTCCGGCGCCCGGGCCACGCCGACCTTCTACATCGAAGGTGGGCTGATCGAGGGCGCGGCACCGCTCGCGGATTTCCGTGAGGTGCTCGACTCGATCTACCGGAGCAAGACGGCCGGCGCGCATTGATGGCCCGCCCGTCCACGATTTACCGCTTGAGTATGGGCCTGGCTGGACGTGCGGCGGCGTTTGCCGCGCGGTTCGACAAGAAGCTGGCGCGGGGGCTCGAGGCGCGCCGGGGCCTGAGCATTCGGCTGCGCGACTGGGCGCGCGAGCACCGCGACACCGCGCGCCCGCTGGTCTGGATGCACGCCCCTTCGGTGGGTGAGGGATTGCAGGCCAAGCCCGTGCTCGAGGCGCTGCGGGTGGCCCGCCCCAACTGGCAGCTCGCCTACACGTTCTTCTCGCCCTCCGCCGAGCGGCTGGCGCGGACCCTGCCGGTCGACGTGACCGACTATCTCCCCTTCGACCGCCCGCGCGACGTGCGAACGGCCCTTGAAGCGCTCCAACCGGCGGCGCTCATCTACTCGAAGCTCGACGTCTGGCCCGAGCTCACCCTGGCGGCGGCGCGGCGCGGGGTCAAGCTCGCCCTCATTTCCGCAACGGTCGCTCCCACAAGCTCCCGGTTGCGGTGGCCTGCCCGGACGTGGGCGTTCAGCGCCTACCGCGCACTCGACCGGATCGGCGCCATCAGTGAAGACGACGCGGGGCGGCTCGAGCACCTGGGTGCGCGGGCCGAGGCGATCGAAGTCACGGGCGACACCCGATTCGACAGCGTGGCCGAGCGGGCCGAGCGTTTTGATCGCGCCCGGGAGCCGTTCGCGCGGCTCGCCGCCAGCAAGGCCGCGTTCACCATCGTGGCCGGCTCGACCTGGCCCCCCGACGAAGCCGTCGTCCTCGACGCCTTTGCCGATCTCGCGGGGCAGGTGCCGGGGGCCCGGCTCATCCTCGCCCCTCATGAGCCGCACCCCGACCACCTCGCCGGCATCGCTCAGCGCACGCAGGCGCTCGGACTACCCCGTCCCGTGCGCATCTCCCAGCTCGAGCACTCACAACCGTCATCGGTAGTGGTCGTCGACCGGGTCGGGATCCTCGCCGACCTCTATGCGCTGGGTGACGTCGCGTTCGTCGGTGGGGGATTTCACCGGGCCGGGTTGCACTCCGTCCTCGAGCCCGCGGTCTTCGGGGTTCCGGTCACCATCGGCCCGCACTGGCAGATGAGCCGCGATGCCCGCATCCTGATCGAGCGGGGCGCCGCGGTCAGCGTTCCGGCGGACGGCCGGCAGCCGCTGCACGCACAGTGGCTCACCTGGTTCCACGATCGCGCGGCCCGCAAGCGGGCCGGAGCAGCCGGTGAACGAATGGTGGGAGAGGGTCGCGGCGCCGCCGAGCGGACGACCGCGCTGGTACAAGGCCTGGTTCAGGACATCGGCGTCTGAAGGGCGGCGCCTACTTTGGGACGACGACTCCCTCGTAGGTCACCGAGCGCGGCGCAATGAGTCCCAGAGTCAAGAGAGTCACCACTCCGCCAAACACGGTGCTGCGCACCTGGATCTTGAGGCCGGCGATGGACCCGCCGGCGCCGAGCTGGCCCGCCAGCAGGTCGTCCAGGTTCGTCTCGCCGATCTGCACCAGGCCCCAGCCAAGGTAGAGGGGATGTTTGGTGATGCGGAACGTCGCGCCGGTGGCGGGCGCCTGAGCGGGCTCGGCCATGGTGGCAGTGACGCCCAGATGCGCCGCGTCGAACGTCATGGCGCAGCCGCTCGTCGACAGCGCCAGCGCGAGGAGACTCGCGCGTGCAACGGAAAGCTTCACACCGCTCCTGGGAACATGGGATGCGCCGGGAACGGCGCGCCTCAAAAGTAGTCGCTCAAAGTCTGGTTGTGAACCCGTCAGAGGCCCGACGGGCGTAACGCGAAGTGCAACCCGAGCCCGAATATCCCGTTGCTCCCCGCATCGGTCTTCTCGTAGTCGTAGACGAGGTGGATGCCGAGCGTCCCGAACCCCAGGTTGCCGCCCACGCTGTAGCCGAACTTGGTCGTGCTGGTGTTGGGTAGACCGGATCCCCGGTCAGTGAACTCATGGTAACGCGCGCCTGGAGAGAAGAACCCTTCGATGCTGACACCGGGTGTGGGAAGGGGGACGCTGATCCCCATCGCCCCGATTACCGTGGTGACGTGGGGATAGGGGGTCGTCCCGGACGTGATGGCTCCCGACGTTCCTGCGCCTACCTGCAGATTGACGGCGACGGGGCTCAGGCTTCCGCCGATCAGACGGAAGGCGAGCTGCCCGCCATATGTCGTCGTCGCATCGTTGTACCCGTCCGGCTTGTAGCTGGCGACGCCGCCCGTGAGCGTCACGGTGCCGAGCCCGAGCGACACACGCCCGCCGTAGGCGTCACCATTCCCCGCATCCGCGTTCGGCATGCCCCAGTCAGCGGCGAGCACGATGCCCGTTCCTCCCGTGGGATCATTCCACACGGGCATGCCGGTCCATTGGGCCGCGAGCGTCGCAGCCGGCACGAAGGCCAGTACCAGGAAGAACACGACTGCACGCTTCATTAGCTGCCCTCCACACACGAGAGAATCCGTCGAACCAGTGCCGGTCACGCCCATAATGATACGTCAACCGGGCTAGTGCACCCAGACCGCCGCAAGCGACACCCCATGGAGGTCACCCGCGCCCACGCTCAACCGCGCGTCGAACGCCGGGGTCACACGAACATCGGCGCCGAAGCCCATCGTGAAGAACAGATCGGAGCCGCCGTCCACCTTGTAGAAGGCCGTTGGCTGAACATAGGGCACGATGCTCAACTTCGGGCTCTGAATATCCACGCGGCGGCCGAGCGAGAGCCCGAATGGGATGTAGAGCGTTCCAGTGCCGCTCGCCACAGCGCCGCCGATGCCTGCCACCAGGGCGCCGTCGAGCGGGAAATCGGAGTTGTGCGTGATGACGCGATGCCGCGCCTCCGCGCCGAGCAGCAACAAAGACTTGCCGTCGCCCGGGTCCTGCATCCCGGCCCGGAACCCAATGTCGAACTTGCCGCTCGCGTAGCGGTAGACGCCCTCGATGCCGAACCCGTCGCCGTTCGGGAAGCTCAGGACCGCCCCGAGCTCAGAGCGCTGAAACACGCGATACGGCGCGTTGTACGACGGCATTCCGGTCGACTGGGCATGGAGCGGAGCGACCAGCCCCACTACGAGCGCAACCGCCACCAGCGCTGTAAGACGTCGCATTCCGCCTCCTTTGCAATCGCGAAGTGGAAAAACGTCGTTACCGTACCCGAGGAGCGCGCCATCGTTCCGATCGCAAGGAACCACAACGCAACGCGGCCCGCCTCCGAGGAGGCGGGCCGCGGACAGCCCGGGTGATGCGGCTCGCGTCACGCCGACCGATCAATGGAAGAACGACAGCCCCATCCGCGCGCCGATCGAGAGCGCATGCGGCAGGGAACCCGATGCGAAGGCGTAGGTGATGAACCCTTCCGGCCGCCAGACCAGGCTGCCGCCGCCCGCTGGGAGACGCGTCCCCACGCCGGCGCCCAGGCCGAACTGCGTGTCGGTCCCCAGGGCGCCGATCTTGACGAGGTTGAGCCCGACGCCGCCCGTGATGTACGGAGCGCGCAGCAGGCCGTTCATCCCCGTCCCCCGCTTGAGGCTGTACAGGGCGTTGACCCCGGGCGCGAACAACAGCGTGGCATCCGTCCCGGCGCCCTTGCTGTCGTAGGCGAACGACGCGCGCACTTCGAACATCAGCGGCGACTTCGACAGGAAACCCCAGCGGACGTCGACGGGCGCGCCAAACTGGATCCCGCCGCCGATACCATCCCCGCGGTCGATGAACTGGGTCGCAAGGTCGGCGCCGAACTCGTGCTTCGCGCTCGTCGCGCCGACCGCCGTCGCATGATGCTGGGCGGCCGCGGGCAAGGCGAGCACCGTGAGACCGCCGACCACCAACGCAGTGCTGAGAGCCTTCAACATGGCAATCCTCCCGACAGGTTCGAGTCGCAGATTTCCCTAGGGCGCCTCGACGAGCGCACAACCACTAAGATCGCGCTCCGATCCTGTCAAGAGTTTTCTACACGGTCACTGACCACTCGAACTGTGTCGTGCGTCACCTGCAGAAATCCGCCGGCAATGCGGAACGAACTCGTCGCACCGCCGTGGCGGACCTGCAGCTCGCCTTCGCCCAGGAGGGTGAGCAGCGGGGCGTGTTGCGGCAAGATCCCAACGAGCCCGTCGAAGGCGGGCGCGACCACGGCGTCGGCCTCGCCGTCGTATACGCCGCGCTCGGGGGAGATGACGGTGACGTGCATCGTCTCAGGAGCTCGCCAGCTTGTTGGCCTGCGCGACGACTTCCTCGATCCCGCCCACCATGTAAAACGCCTGCTCGGGCAGCTGATCGAACTCGCCCGCCACGACCCGCTCGAATGACGCGATCGTGTCCTCGAGCTTGACGTACTTTCCTTCGAGCCCGGTGAACGGCTGCGCGACGAAGAA
>Ga0335085_10015271_pt1 | contig 11149 bp, 10 predicted proteins | sample Lox_Sample_45_FD_206712 | JGI IMG/M metagenome (GOLD analysis project Ga0335085, IMG submission 206712) | Soil microbial communities from Loxahatchee National Wildlife Refuge, Florida, United States - Lox_Sample_4.5 | ecosystem: Environmental > Terrestrial > Soil > Wetlands | place: USA... | reverse complement strand
GCCGTCATCGTCGTCGCCGACCGCTCCACGAAGGCGAACTTCCACCTCGTCGGCCCCGGCGTGAACAGGGCGACGTCGATACCGGGCACCGGCACCGCCACGTGGCGGCTGACGCTGAAGCCCGGCGTCTACAAGTACGGGTCGGGAGCGACCGCGTCGCTCCGGCGGTCGTTCAGAGCCGCCTGACGAGCCGGCCGGTCACAACGCGGAGAACGATCGCGCCCGCGACCACGCCGGCGGCGACCAGCGGCGCCCTGCGCGCGGCCCGGGCGGCCTGAGCGCGGAACGAGCCGACCGCGTCCTTGAGCTCCTCGCGCTCGGCCGCGATCTCCTTCCGGATCTGATCGGAGGATCTATCCGTCATCGGAGAGCAGGGTGTCGGTGGTCAGCTTGGCCTCCTCGATCGCCTCCGTCGGCACCGGCGGGGCGCCGGCCTTGAACGACCTGATCGCCAGCCAGGCGAGCAGCGCGATCAGCAGGAGCAGCACCCCGCCGACGATCAGGAGTGCGGCCCACAGCGGGACGACGAGCGCGAGGCCGGCGGCCGCGGCGGCGATGAAGACACCGACGGCGTAGAGCGCGAGGAGCGCGGCGCCGGCGCTCAACCCGGCCCCGATCCCGAGCTGGGTCAGCTTCCGCTTCAGCTCGAGCAGCGCGAGCTCGATCTCCAGCTTCGCGATCGAGCGCATGCGCTCGGCGATCTCCCTCGTCGCCCAGCCGCGCCCGTTCGACCTCGTGTCCGCCATCTCAGACCGCCTTGCCCTCGACGTACCAGACCGGCCCCTGCGTGTTGACCGGCTTCGTGTCGGAGAGGACGCGCAGGATCCGCACCTGGGCGGGGATCTCCCGCTCGTCGAGCCGGGCGAGGGAGCGGCGCACCATCTCGGGCGCGGCGCCGTAGCCGAACCGCCGCGCGCAGCGGAAGCGGAACACGCGCTCCTCGCCGAAGCGCGTCGGGTTGACCGGCCCGAGCGCCACCGCCGCGGGGTCGAGGTGGTCGCTGGAGTCGAGCTCGACCTCGCCGTAGACGTCGCTCCAGTCCGCGGGCAGGGTCGTGACGAGCCCGTCCCACTGCTCGGCCGCGGGCGCCTCTTCCTCCACGACCGCCGCCGCCGGGGCGTGCTCGGTGCCGACCAGCTCGAGCGTGGCGCTGACCCGCGCGTCGTCGATTCCGTTGAGGGCGCGGGCGAGCGTCCGCGTCGTCGTCCCGTGCGAGCCGCGGATGACGTGGATGTGGAACTCGCGGCCGGAGCGTCCGGGACCGAGCGGGCCGAGGTGCTTCGCGGCGATGGCGGCGCCCCGGTCGCCGGCGGTCGTGAGCGTCAGCCGCAGGTGCGTCCAGTCGGCCGGGAGCGCGGACTTGATGTCGATCCACTGCCGGGCGAGGGTCATGGCCCTGAGCATAAACTCCGCCCCGTGGCGAAGGTCGAGGGCAAGCGGGCTGGGGTCTCGCAGGAACGGCAGCGCGTGTTCATCCGCGAGATGCTCCTGATCCGGCACGTCGAGGAGAAGGTCGAGGAGCGCTTCCGAGCGGGCGAGCTGCCGGGGTTCCTCCACGTCGCCATCGGCCAGGAGGCGGTCGCCGTCGGCGTCTGCCAGGCGATGGAGCACGGCGACGTGTTCGCGTCCACGCACCGCGCCCATGCGCACACGCTCGCGCGCGGGACGCCCCCGAACGAGCTGATGGCGGAGCTGTACGGGAAGATCGAGGGCTGCTCGCACGGCTACGGCGGCTCGATGCACCTCTACGACGTCGCGCGCGGGAACCTGGGCGCGAACGCCGTCGTCGGCGGCGGGCTGCCGGCGATCGCCGGCGCCGGCCTCGCCTTCAAGCTGCGCGGCGAGCCGCACGTCGCCGTCGCATTCTTCGGCGACGGGGCGACGAACATCGGCACGTTCCACGAGGCGATGAACCTCGCCCAGCTCTGGAAGGTGCAGTCCGTCTTCGTCCTCGAGAACAACCACTGGGCCGAGTCGACTCCGGCGTCGCAGCAGCTGCCGATCGCCGACCTCGAGAAGCGCGCGGTCGCCTACGGGATGCACTCGGCGAAGGTCGACGGCCAGGACGTCGAGGCCGTCCACCGGGCGGCGAAGCGGGCGCTCGACTACGCCCGCAGCGGCAAGGGGCCGGTCTTCCTCGTCTGCGAGACGTACCGGCTCGTCGGCCACTTCGTCGGGGACGCGCAGGTCTACCGCCCGAAGGACGAGCAGCGGACCCTGCGCGAGACGCAGGACCCGATCCACAAGCTGCGCGAGAGGATGGAGATGCCGGACGACGAGTTCGAGGCGCTCGACCGCGAGGCGCTGGCGATCGCCGAGGCGGCGGTCGAGTTCGCGAAGTCCGGCACCGACCCGAGGCCGGAAGACGCTTTGAAGAACGTGTATGCCTGAACTTTCCTATCGCGAGGCCGTGCGGGATGCGCTCTCCCGGGCGATGCGCCGCGACGAGGACGTTTTCATCATGGGCGAGGACATCGCCGAGATGGGCGGGTCGATGGGCGTCACGCAGGGGATGCTCGCCGAGTTCGGGCCGGAGCGGGTCCGCAACACCCCGATCTCCGAGATGGCGATCGTCGGCGCCGGGATCGGCGCGGCGATCCAGGGGATGCGCCCGGTCGTCGAGATCATGTACGAGGACTTCACGACGCTCGCCATGGAGCAGATCGTCAACCAGGCGGCCAAGCACCGGTACATGTCGGGCGGCCAGCTGACCGTGCCGCTGACGATCCGCACGCAGGGCGGCGCTGGCTGGTCGCCGGGCGCGCAGCACGCCCAGCAGCTCGAGGCGTGGTTCGTGCACGTGCCGGGGCTGAAGGTGGTCTTCCCGTCGACGCCGACCGACGTCCGCGGCCTGCTCTGGTCGTCGATCTACGACGACAACACGGTGATCTTCTTCGAGCACCGCACGCTCTACCCGATCAAGGAGGAGGTACCGGAGGAGCTCGAGCCGATCCCGCTCGGCCAGGCGCGCGTCCACCGCCCCGGCGAGGACGTGACCGTGATCGCCACGGGCCGCCTCGTCCACGAGGCGCTGCGCGCGGCGGAGGAGGCCGAGGCGGAGGGGATCTCCGTCGAGGTCGTCGACCCGCGCACGCTGCAGCCGCTCGACGAGCAGGCCCTCGTCGACTCGGTGAAGAAGACGAACCGCTGCGTCGTCGCCCACGAGGCGGTCGTCCGCGGCGGCTTCGGCGCCGAGGTCGCGGCGGTGATCCAGTACCAGGCGTTCGACTGGCTCGACGCCCCGATCGAGCGCGTCGGGTCGAAGTTCACGCCGATCCCGTTCGCGCCGGTGATGGAGAACTACGTCGTGCCGCACGCGGCGGACGTGCTCGACGCGATCCACCGGACCGTGGGGCGCTAGTGGCCAGCCAGGTCACGCTGCCGCGGCTCGGGCAGGGGATGGAGTCGGGGACGATCGTCCGCTGGCTGAAGGCCGAGGGCGACGAGGTGGCGAAGGGCGAGCCGCTCTACGAGCTCGACACCGACAAGGTCACGCAGGAGGTGGAGGCCGACGTCGGCGGCGTGCTCCTCCGGATCCTCGTCCAGGAGGGCGAGGTGCCCGTCGGGAGGGCCGTCGCAGTGATCGGCGAGCCCGGCGAGGAGGTGATCGTCACCGAGCCCGAGGCGCCCCCGCCGCCGGCCGCGCCGGCCGCGGCGGCGCCGGAGCCCGAGGCCCCGCGCGAGGCGGCGGCTCCCGCCCCCGCGCCTGCGGCCGCGAGGACGAACGGCGGCCGCATCAAGGCGTCGCCGCTCGCGCGGCGGATCGCGCGCGAGCGCGGCATCGACCTCGCGGCGCTGAGCGGCACCGGGCCGGAGGGGCGGATCGTCGCCGAGGACGTCGAGCGCGCCGCCGTCGGCGGCCCGGCTGCGCCCACGGCTCCAGCGGCAGTGCCGGCAGCTGCGCCCGGCGAGGTCGAGCGCGTCCCGCTGACGTCGCTCCAGAAGACGATCGTCCGCCGGCTCACCGAGGCGTGGGCGGCGCCCGTCTTCCAGCTCGTCATGTCCGCGGACATGACGCGCGCCCAGGAGCTCCGGGCCCGCCTCGTCGAGCGCTACCCGGACGAGCGGCCGACCGTCACCGACCTGCTCACCAAGGTCTGCGCGATCGCCCTCCAGCGCCACCGAGCCGTCAACGCGCTCTTCGCCGGCGACGCGATCGAGCTGCACGCGTCTGCGAACATCGGGATCGCCGTCGCCACCGACCGCGGCCTCGTCGTGCCGGTGATCCGCGGCTGCGAGCGGCTGACCGTCGCCCAGATCGCCGCCGCCCGCGGCGACGTGGTCGCCCGCGCCCGCGAGGGCAGGCTCGATCCGGCCGATCTCGAGGGCGGCACGTTCACGATCTCGAACCTCGGCATGTACGGGGTGGAGCAGTTCGTCGCCGTCCTCAACCCGCCGCAGGCGGCGATCCTCGCCGTCGGCTCGATCGAGGACCGGCCTGTCGCCGAAAACGGTCAGGTCGTCGTCCGGCCGATGCTGACGATGACGCTGACCTGCGACCACCGCACGATCGACGGCGCGACCGGCGCCGACTTCCTCCGGACGGTCAAGGAGTTCCTGGAGGAGCCCGGCCTCACGCTCTGATGATCCGCCCCGCGGGCGCCCAGGACCTGCCCTTCCTCCGCGACATGCTCCGTCACGCCTACTACGCGCGCTGGGGCGAGTCCGACGTTCCGCTGGAGCGGTACGTCGCCGGCTGGGGCCGGCCCGGCGACGCCGCTCTCGTCGCGATCGACGAGTTCCAGCCGGTCGGGGCGGCGTGGTACCGGCTGTTCGAGGCGGACGAGCCCGGCTACGGCTTCGTCGACGAGCAGACACCCGAGCTGACGATCGCGATCGTCCCCAGCCGCCGCGGCCGCGGGCTCGGCCGCGAGCTCCTGGAAGCGCTGCTCGAGCTGGCGCGGAAGGAGGGCTACGCGCAGGTCAGCCTCAGCGTCGAGCCCGACAACCCGGCCCTGCACCTGTACGAGCAACACGGCTTTGCGAAGGTCGGCGAGCGCGGCGGCGCGTGGGTGATGCGGTCCGCGCTTTCATAGCGTTACCCTCTCCGCCATGCGCTGCTCGTCCTGTGGTCAGGACAACGAGGCAGGCCGCAAGTTCTGCGGCGAGTGCGGGAGCGCGCTCGTGGTCGTCTGCGAGGCGTGCGGCGGCACGAACACGCCGGGGGTCAAGTTCTGCGGGGAGTGCGGTGCCCCGCTGACCGGTGCGAGTGCCCCGGAGCCGCGAGCCGCTCCGGCCGCGGAGCTGAAGCTCGTCTCGGTGCTCTTCGCCGACCTGGTCGGGTTCACCTCCGCGTCGGAGAGCCGCGACGCCGAGGACACGCGCGAGCTCCTGTCCCGCTACTTCGAGACCGCGCAGCGGCTGGTCTCGCTCTACGGCGGCACGGTCGAGAAGTTCATCGGCGACGCGGTGATGGCGGTCTGGGGGACGCCGGCCGCGAACGAGGACGACGCCGAGCGGGCCGTGCGCACCGCGCTGGACCTGGTCGCCGCGGTCCCCGAGCTCGACCACGGCCTGGCTGCCCGTGCCGGTGTTCTCACCGGCGAGGCGGCCGTGTCGCTCGGCGCCGAGGGGCAGAGCATGGTCGCGGGCGACCTGGTGAACACGGCCTCCCGGGTCCAGGCCGAGGCTGCGCCCGGCACGGTCCTCGTCGGCGAGACGACCAGGCGGGCGACGGAGGCGGCGATCGCGTACGAGCCGGCCGGCGAACGGGAGCTGAAGGGGAAGGCCGAGCCGATCGCGCTCCACCGGGCGCTCCGCGTCACCGCGAACCGCGGCGGCGCGCAGAAGTCCGCCGGCCTCGAGCCGCCGTTCGTCGGCCGCGACCGGGAGATGCGCCTCGTGAAGGAGCTCTTCCACGCCTCGGCCGAGGAGGGCAAGGCCCAGCTCGTGTCGGTCGTCGGGATCGCCGGGATCGGCAAGTCGCGCCTGGCCTGGGAGTTCGAGAAGTACGTGGACGGTCTGGCGGAAAACTTCTGGTGGCACCGTGGCCGCTGCCTCGCGTACGGGGAAGGCGTCGCCTACTGGGCGCTGGCAGAGATGGTGCGGATGCGCGCCGGGATCGTCGAGGAGGAGGCGCCGGAGCCCGCGCTCGCGAAGCTGCGCGCGTCGGTCGAGGAGCACGTCCCGGATCCGGAGGAGCGGGAGTGGCTCGAGCCGCGTCTCGCGCACCTGCTCGGGCTCGCCGAGCGGACCGCTCCGGACCGCGAGGACCTCTTCTCGGCGTGGCGGCTCTTCTTCGAGCGCCTCGCCGACCAGGGCCCGGCCGTGCTCGTCTTCGAAGACCTGCAGTGGGCGGACGCCGGCCTGCTCGACTTCATCGAGTACCTGCTCGAGTGGTCCCGCAGCCACCCGCTGTTCGTGCTCGCGCTGGCCCGGCCGGAGCTGGCCGAGCGCCGGCCGAACTTCGGTGCGGGAGGACGCAACGCGACGACGCTCTCGCTCGAGCCGCTCTCCGGGCGGGCGATGGAGCAGCTGCTCGACGGCTTCGTGCCCGGCCTCCCGGCCGAATTGCACGCCCAGATCCTCGCCCGGGCCGAGGGCGTGCCGCTGTACGCGGTCGAGACGGTGCGGATGCTCCTCGACCGGGGGCTCCTGACACGGGAGGGCGATGTCTACCGGCCGACCGGCGAGATCGAGGCGCTCGACGTTCCCGAGACCCTGCAGGCGCTCGTCGCCGCCCGGCTCGACGGCCTCGAGGCCGAGGAGCGGCGGCTGCTGCAGGACGCGTCGGTGCTGGGCAAGTCCTTCACGAAGGCCGGGTTGGCCGCCCTGTCGGGTCGGCCGGAGCAGGAGGTCGAGCAGCTGCTCGTCTCGCTCGTCCGGAAGGAGGTGCTCGGCGTGCAGGCCGATCCGCGCTCCCCCGAGCGAGGCCAGTACAGCTTCCTCCAGGACCTGCTCAAACGGGTCGCGTACGAGACGCTCGCCAAGACGGAGCGGAAGGCCCGCCACCTGGCCGCGGCCGCCCACCTCGTGCAGGCCTTCGGTTCCGGAGAGCAGGAGATCGTCGAGGTGATCGCCGCCCACTACGTCGACGCCTATCAGGCCGCGCCCGATGCCGACGACGCGCCGGCGATCAGGGCCAAGGCGCAGGAGATGCTGGCGCGTGCCGGAGAGCGAGCTGCATCGCTCGCCGCCAACGAGGAGGCAGAGCACTACTTCGAGCGGGCGGCCGAGCTCAGCGACGACCCGCTCGTCGAAGCCCGGCTGCACGAGCGCGCAGGAATGACCGCCTGGGCCTCGGGCCGGGCGGACGAGGCGCAGGCGCACTTCGAGCGCGCGCTGGCGCTCTACGAGGCCGAGGGGATGACGCATCCGGCGGCGCGTGTCACCGCGCGGGTCGGCGAGGCCGAGTGGCGCACCGGGCACCTCGACCAGGCGCTCGAGCGCATGGAGCGGGCCTTCCAGGTGCTCTCGGACGACGAGCCGGACGAGGATCTCGCGACGCTGGCCGCCGAGCTCGGCCGTCTCCACTTCTTCAAGGGGGAGATCGAGGTCGCCGCGCGCAGGGTCGACACCGCGATCGAGATCGCGGAGTCGCTCTGGCTGCCCGAGATCCTGTCGGAGGCGCTCAACACGCAAGGGCTGATCGCCGGCTACGGCGGACGCTCGGAGCAGGCGCTCGCCCTGATCAAGCATTCCCTCGAGCTCGCGTTGGAGCACGATCTCACGCGGTCCGCCTTGCGCGCGTACAACAACCTCGGCGACCTACTGGACCGCCGGGACCGGTACGAGGAGGCGATCGAGTTGCAGCGGCGCGGTCTGGCGCTGGCGCGCAAGGCCGGCTACCGGATGAACGAGTGGCGGCTCCTCGGCGAGCTCAGCTACTACCTCCTACGCACGGGGAACTGGGCGGAGGCCGTCGAGCTGGCCGACGAGGTTCCGGAAGCGAGCATCATCGCCGCAATCGCGGTCTCGAACACCCGGATCGAGATCACGACCGACCGGGGCGACCTCGCCGAGGCTCGCCGGCTGGTCGGGCTCATGTCCGATCTGGAGGGCTCCGCCGACCTGCAGGACCGGGTGGGCTACGAGGCTCTGAGAGCGCGGGTGCTCCGCTGTGAAGGACGGTACGGGGAGGCGCTCGAGGCGAGCACCGAGGCGCTCGCGGCCACCGAGCTCTACGGCGGGGGGGTCTCCGCCGACGCGAAGATCGCGATCGCGGAGGGCCTCGAGTCGGCGCTCGCGCTCGGCCGGTTCGATGCGGTCGAGGCGCTGCTCGGGCGGATCGACGACATGCCGTCGGGTCGCCGGCCCCCGTCCCTGGTCGGGCAGGCAGCCCGGTATCGCGCTCGGCTTGCCACCGAGCGGAACGAGCAGGAGGGCGTCGAGCAGGGGTTCAAGACGGCGGAGTCGATCTTTCGCGAGTACGGTCTCGTGTTCTTCCTCGCGGCGGCGGAGCTCGAGCACGGCGAGTGGCTCGTGGGCCAGGGGCGGGCAGAGGAGGCGGAGCCGCTGCTTGCCGAGGCACGGGAGATCTTCGAGCGGCTCGAGGCGACGCCGTGGCTCGCCCGCTGCGACGAGCTCGCCCCTAGTCCCGTCTGAGCGCGATCCCCGTCAGGATCTCGCGGACGAGCCGCTCGGCGACGAGCGCGGTGACGTCGGCCGAGCCGAGGGCGCTCGGGAGCACCTCGACGACGTCCGCGCCGGCGAGCTCCAGCTTCGCCGCTGCCTCGCGGCACGCCCAGAGCAGGTCGCCGGAGGCCATCCCCCCGGGCTCGGGCGTGCCGGTTCCGGGCGCGAACGCCGGGTCGAGCACGTCGACGTCGACGGTCAGGTAGGCCGGGCCGGCGCCGATCCGCTCCAGGGCGCGGGCGAGCACCTCGCGGATCCCGAGGTCGCGCACGTCGTGCATGAAGAAGCTCGTGACCCCGCGCTCGCGCTGCCAGGCGAACACCTCCTCGTCGGGCCAGTAGCCGCGCAGCCCGATCTGGACGTAGCGCGCGGGGTCGACGTGCCCCTGCTCGACGAGCCGGTACATCGGCGTCCCGTGCGAGCGCCCGACGCCGAAGACCTCGGTGCCGGTGTCGGTGTGGGCGTCGAAGTGGAGGAGCCCGAGCGGGCCGCGCCGGCGGGCGACCGCGCGGAGCGCAGGCTCGGTGATCGAGTGGTCTCCGCCCAGCACGACGGCGACCGCGCCCGCGTCGGCGACCTGCCCGGCCGTCTCCTCGATCGCGGTCTGCGTCGCCTCCGGGTCGGCGGGGATCACCGGCGCGTCGCCGAAGTCGACCGCGCGGAGGCTGCGGAGCGCGTCGACGCGCCCCTCCAGATGCGTGCCCGGCGGGCAGCTCGCCGCTCGGATCGCCCGCGGCCCGTACCGCGTCCCCGGCCGGTCGGAGACGAGGTCGTCGGCCGGCGCGCCCACGATCGCGACGTCCATGCCGGCCAGCTCGGCCGGGTCCTCCGTGTACGGAAGGCTCCCGAAGGTGAGCAGCCCGGCGTAGTCCGGCTTGTCGCCGACGTGCCGCCACCTGCCGACCGGGTCGATCACGCCGTGATCCTGACAGGCACCGCTAGGATCGCGGCATGGAATGCGACGTCGCCGTCCTCGGGGGCGGCCCGGGCGGCTACACCGCCGCGATCCGCGCCGCGCAGCTCGGGGCGAAGACCGTCTGCATCGAGCAGGAGCCGGAGCTCGGCGGCACGTGCCTGCGCGTCGGCTGCATCCCGACGAAGGCCTGGGTGCAGACCGCGTTCGCGCTGAAGGAGGCCGAGGAGTCGTTCGCCAAGTTCGGGGTCGAGGTCGGGCCGCCGAAGCTCGACCTCGCGGTCGCGAACGAGTGGAAGGCCGCGGTCGTCAAGCAGATGACCGGCGGTGTCGCCATCCTCTTCAAGGCGAACGGCGTCGAGTGGGTGAAGGGCACGGGCCACTTCACGGACGCGAACACGATCGCGGTCGAGGGCGGCGAGCCGGTCACGTTCAAGAGCGCGATCGTCGCCACGGGCTCATTCGCGATCCGTCCGCCGATCGAGGGGCTCGACTCGCCCCGCTGCGTCGACTCGACCGGCCTGCTCGCCCAGGAGGAGGTGCCGAAGCGTCTCGTCGTGCTCGGCGGCGGGATCATCGGCTGCGAGTTCGCCTCGATCCTCCAGCGGTTCGGGTCGGAGGTGACGATCGTCGAGATGCTCCCGCGGCTGATCCCGATGGAGGACGAGGACGCCTCGAAGGAGCTGGCGAAGCAGTTCGGCAAGCGCGGGATCGTCCTCCACCTCGAGAAGCAGTGCACGAAGGTCGAGGACTCCGGGAGCGCGCTCACCGTCCATTTCGGGGAAGGCGAGACCGTCGAGGCCGACCTGATGCTCGTCAGTGTCGGGCGCGCGCCGCTCGTCGAGGGGCTCGGCCTGGAGGAGATCGGCGTCCAGCTCGACCGGCGGAGCGGGATCGCCACCGACGAGCACCGGCGGACGACCGTGCCGCACATCTACGCCGTCGGCGACTGCGCCGGCTACTGGCAGTTCGCCCACACGGCGTTCCGCGAGGGCGAGGTCGCGGCGGAGAACGCGCTGGGCCACGAGGCCGTCATCGACCCGCGGGGCGTCCCCCGGCCGATCTACACCGACCCGGAGATCGCCTCGGTCGGGCTGACCGAGGCGGAGGCGCGCGAGCAGTACGGAGACGATGTCGCCGTCGGCACCTTCCCCTGGGCCGCGAACGCGCGGGCGGTGATGCAGGACGCGACCGTCGGCTGGGTGAAGTCGATCCACGAGACGCACTACGGCGAGCTGCTCGGGCTCGTCATGGTCGGCCCGCACGTGACCGACCTGGTCGAGGCCGGCGTCGTCGCGCTCGACGCCGAGGCGACCGTGGAGACCGTCGCCGACGGGATCGCGCCACACCCGACACTCTCCGAGGCGATCAAGGAGGCGGGGCTCGTCGCGCTCGGGCGGCCGATCCACATCGGGCCGAGGCGGAAGGCCCCGGCGAAGGCCTAGACCGGACAGGAAGGGGGCGCAATGAGCATCGTCAACAGGCGGAACGCGGTCATCGGGTGGGCGACGTGGACGCTCGGCAAGCGGGTCGTCCGGAAGAAGGCGAAGTCGGCGGTGCCGGCGGTCGAGGAGGGCAAGCCGAACAAGCCGGCGCTCCTGGCAGCGGGGCTCGTCGCGGTCGGCGGCACGCTCCTCTTCTGGCGTCGGTTCAGGCGCGCGG
>Ga0335085_10015270_pt1 | contig 11149 bp, 6 predicted proteins | sample Lox_Sample_45_FD_206712 | JGI IMG/M metagenome (GOLD analysis project Ga0335085, IMG submission 206712) | Soil microbial communities from Loxahatchee National Wildlife Refuge, Florida, United States - Lox_Sample_4.5 | ecosystem: Environmental > Terrestrial > Soil > Wetlands | place: USA: Florida... | reverse complement strand
ATGGTCTTGTAGATGTCGAAAAAGAAAGGATTCTCGAGATTCGAAACGACGACGCCAAACGTGCGGCTCTTGCCGCCGGCCAGGCTACGGGCGTGCAAGTTGGGGTGATACTTCAGCTCTTCGATGGCCTTCACTACCCGCGCCCTGGTGGCGCTCTTAACCACGTTGGCGTTGTTGAGCACCCGGGAAACGGTCGCCGTGGAGACCTTGGCGCGGCGCGCTACTTGTTCCAGGTTCATGGATGCACCTACATTGTACTCGTTTGCAAAGCGGCCGCGGATGCGAATCGCTCACAGGCGGCATTTTTCCGCAGGACGTGTTAAATCGAGTCAGCGGACGGCCCGGTGGCGAAATGGCCCTTGACTCCGATCCTGCGAGCGCTTACACTACCAAACACTATCTGTTTAACCGTTTCACAGAAACGCTGGGGATACCAGCCGATGCGGTGGGAAGCATCGAAGCCAGATTTTGCCGAAGAGGGGGTACCGTCAATGCCAATCCACAGCGGATTGAGTGGTTTGAAAATTGCCGCCTGCTGCGGGACCGCGATCCTTTGCGCCGCCGCCGTTCCGGTCGCCTATGGCCAGGCCGGCAGTGTGGGTACGGTCAGCGTGACCGTGGACGATCCAGCCGGAGCCGCCGTTCCGGCTGCCACACTGGAACTGAAAGATATCGAGACCAACATCGTCCAGAAGGGCGCTACACAGGCCAACGGGACGTTCGCCTTCCCGTACGTAGCCTTCGGAAAGTATGCGCTCACCGTCGCGAAAACGGGCTTCGAGACGCAACTCCTCAACGACATCGAGGTGCAGACGGGCCGCACCACCGACGTCAAAGTAACCCTGAAGATCGGCGCCACCCAGCAGACCGTCACGGTGGAAAGCGAATCGCCCCTGGTCGAGTCGGACAATAGCGTCCTGGCGGACACCCTCGATACTAAGCAGGTGGTTAACCTGCCGCTGCAGGGGCGTAACATGTTTTCCCTGGCGCTGCTGGTTCCCGGATGGGCCTCCACGGGAATCACCTCCACGACAACCACCAATGGCCTCTCGACAGCGGGCACCTTCGACAACCTGCCGGGCGGCGCCATGGGCGGCGCCGAGTTCGATGGCACCCAGGCGATCAGCAACCGGTTCCGCAGCGGAGGCTTCACCTACGGCACTTCGGTGGTGCAACCGCGTATCGAGGACGTCGCCGAGATGACCATTCAGACGGCGCAACTCGATCTCTCGGGCAACGGCGTCTCGGCCATGCGGATCGCCGTGGTGACTCGGCGCGGCACCAACCAGTTCCACGGCCGCGTTTTCGAGGACTTTCAGAACACCGACCTGAATGCCAATGCATGGTCCAACAACGCCCGCAATCTGCCTCGGAACATCGTTAAACTGAACGACTTTGGTTTCAGCGTCGGTGGACCTGTCTGGAAGAACAAACTCTTCTTCTTCGGCACCTATGCCGAATCGATTCAGCCGCAGAGCATTACCGCGAGCGCCAACGTATTGAGTCCCGGCGCCCAGACGGGCGTCTTCCAGTACAAGGCTTCGAACGGCAGCATCCAAAGCGTCAACGTGCTGCAGATCGGCGCCAATGCCGGGGGCCCCGGCACAGTCAATTCGGCCATCGGCACGCAACTCGGCCAGATCAACGGCGTCCTCGGCGATGGCGTGCTGGCGCCGACTTCTGATCCCAACATTTCGACACTCAGCTGGCAGTACGCCGCGCGCCGCACGATCTACTATCCGGCCTTGCGCTTCGATTACAACCTCAACGAAGCCGTCCGGTTAAACGTTTCCTATACACAGACTAAGACGGTCTATCCGGGCGCCAACGCGGCGGTCTTCCCAGGCGGCATCGACACCGTCGACCTCACCTCCAGCAACAGCAACAATAAAATTGCCGGCTTCGGTATCGACTGGACCATCCGGCCTACGCTGATCAACCAGTTCCACGCCGGGTACATGTATCAGTACAGCGTCTTCGATCCCGAGAACGAGGGACTCGACCTCGCCAAGGTCTTCCCGCAAGCCTGGGCTTACGGAACCAGCGTGTACGCCAGCAGTATCTATCCGCGGCAGGCCATCTCGTCGTACTACCCGATGTTGAGCGGCTCCGATTCCTTGAACTGGCAGCGCGGCAACCACCAGTTAACCTTCGGCGGCGGCTTGTGGCATGAGCAAGATCACTATTGGAACGGTCCGGGCGGCTACCCGGTCACGACCCTGAACATCACCGGCAACGACCCCATCCTCAGTTCGTTTACCAGCGCGCTGGGCGCCGCGGGACTTACGACCTCCCAGCAGAGCAGCGCTGAAGGCCTCTATGCCACACTCACCGGCCGCGTGTCGGGCGTCAGTATCGGTGGCGGCGGGCGCCCGCTCGATCCCCGCACCGGCACCTACAAGCCGTTCGGCTCGTACAACCTGGATGAATCCATGTACGCCGGCAACTTCTTCGTGCAGGACCGCTGGCGTATCACCAACAACCTGACCCTGAACTACGGCCTTCGCTGGGACATCATCGGCGACGACCACGACGTCAACGGCGCCTACAGCAGCCCCGCCTCGGTTGGCGATTTCTGGGGACCTACGCCTGTGGGCGCCATCTTCCAGCCGGGCAACCTGGGCGGCGTACAAAATCCGCAGTTCACCGCTAGAGTACACGCGTACAAAACGTCCTGGGTGAATCCGCAGCCGGCCATTGCGCTGGCGTGGTCGCCGCAGACCTCGGGCTTCCTCGGCAAGATTCTGCCCGCCGGCAAGACTGTCATCCGCACCGGATGGTCGCTGCGCAATTACCAGGAAGGCGCGCAGAACTTCTGGGCATTCGCCTCCAACCAGGGCACCTTCTTCTTCCAGCAGGGTAGTTTGACCGCGGACACTTCGGGCGCCGTCGGCACCTTCCAGCCAGGGTCGTTGACGCTTGGTCAGCCGCTGCCGCAGTACGCACTCTTTCCCACCGCCTGGTCGTCTACACTGCCGGCTTCCACTCTCACTTTCAACGCTTCCTTCTTCGCCATGAACCCGCACATCCGCCAGCCGTACACCGAGCAGTGGAACTTCGGCATCGAGCGGCAGATCAATCGCGGCAGCGCGCTTGAAATTCGCTACGCCGGCAATGAAGCGCAGCATGTGTGGTTCAGCGAGAATCTGAACGAAGTCAACATTTTCGAAAACGGGTTCCTCAGCGAGTTCCAGAACGCGCAGAATAACCTGGCCATCAATCAGGCCAATGGCAAGGGAAATTCGTTCGCCAACAACGGACTGGCCGGGCAAGTCGCGCTGCCGATCTTCGCCGCGGCCTTCGGTACGACTACCGGCTCGCTTTACAATCAGTTCACCACGCAATTCCAGACCGGCGCGGCCGGCTCGGTAGCGGGCACCCTGGCCCGAACCCAGAGCTACGTCTGCAACATGTTCGGCGCGAAATTCTCGCCCTGCGCCTCGCGCGGCCTGGGCGGCGCCGGCACCAGCTACCCGATCAACTTCTTCATAGTCAACCCGTTCACCACTTCAAGCGGTGGTCTCAATTACCTCGACGCCATGGGCCACTCCAATTACCACAGCCTGCAGGCGGTTTTCCGGCAGAGGCTGAACCACGGGATGGAGTTCGATGCCAACTACACCTTTTCGCATTCGCTGGTGGAAGGCCCGGTGAACGGCTACCAGGCCAACGCCGGCGGATCGTTCCAGACCGACCGCAATTTCCAACTCAGCTACCGGCCCAGCAGCTACGACATCCGCCACATCTTCCACCTCAGCGGCACCTACGATCTGCCGTTTGGCAAAGGCCGCGCGTTGCTGAATAGCAGCAAGCTGGCCGACGAAATCGTGGGTGGCTGGACTCTGGGAACCATCTTGATTTTCCAGAGCGGTCCGCCCAGCCAGATTACCGGCGGCTACCTCACCGTCAACGCCAACGATGGCGGCGTGCTCTTCGCGCCGGGCGTCACCGCCAAAACCATCCAGGACTCGGTGGGCGTCTATCGCACCGGCAATCCCTGGGTCGATACGGTGAATCCGAAGCTGCTGGCGGCCAATGGCGGCATCAGCTCCAGCTACTACGTGCCCAACACTATCCCCGGCATCTTCGGCGCGAATCCGTATATCCACGGGCCGCACTGGTTTAACGACGATTTGTCGCTGAATAAGAGCATTCCGATCAAGGAGCGTATCCGCACCACGCTGCAGTTTCAGTTCCTGAACGTCTTCAATCACCCGGCGTTCGGACTGGGCACGCTGGCGGCGCAGAGCCTGAGCTTCTCCCAGACCACCGGGACCAACTCGAGCAACGGCCAGCTCACGCTGCCCCGCCGTATCGAGATTCGCGCCAATATCGAGTTCTAGGCGCTGTTCACCCGCTTTCCATGATGGCTCCGCGCTATGCTGGAGATCACCGAAAGGAGCCATCATGGAAACTCAAAACTACGCCAATCACCGACAGTTTGTACCGATTTTCCACTTCGTTCTGGGCCCTATCCTGATCCTGACCGTGATCGGCGCGATCGTGAATCTGTACGAGTCCTGGGGCGATCATCAGCGCCTTTACAGCGCGTCGCTGATCCTCGTGCTGAGCGTGGCGGTGCTACTTCTGAGCATCCTGGCGCGCATCTTCGCGCTGAAGGCGCAGGACCGGGCGATTCGCGCCGAGGAGAATCTCCGCCACTATGTCCTGACCGGCAAGCTGCTCGATGCCCGATTGGGCGCCTTACAAATCGTGGCGCTGCGCTTCGCCTCGGATAGCGAGTTCGCAGCCCTGGCCCGTGAAGCTGCCGACAAGAACCTCGCGCCGAATGACATTAAGAAGGCCATCAAGTCGTGGCGCGCGGATCTCTACCGCGTGTGAGTGGCGCAGAACTTGTGTCTGCCGCGTCCCGACTCGTCGGGACGCCTGGTTTTCAGCCTCCGTTGTACGACGAGGCGCATGGTCACTCGTCCCGTCGCGCCGGCCCTCACCTCACCGCCCATTCTCGTCGTCGATCCAATACTCGGTGCGGGATTTAAGCGTGAGCTGTGGATGGTCTTTGATTTCGAGATGCAATGCGTGCGGGCCTGGCGTGGGGGGAGTCGGGCGGAAACTCAGAACATAGTACTGCAGCATGTCTTTCGATAGCGCGATGACCCCCTTGCGCAGGTCGTTCGCGTTGCTGAAGTGAAAGAACTCGCCGCCAGTGAGTTGCGCGAGAGACGCTGCCGTGTTGGTGCGCAGTCCGTTGCGCGCCGTAAGATACGCCATCTGGGCAATTCGCAAAGGCGGAGCGAGCAGGGCGAGACAATCGAACACCTGGCGGCTGTAGTGGCCGTCGTATTCGGCGTCGGCCCCTTCGCGGCTGAAACAGCCGTGCGGAGGACCCGGTTCGTTGGGGTGGTTGTACGCGAACGCCTGGAAGCCGGGAGCTTTATGGGCCAGCGCAGCCTTGGTGCTGGAAAAGCCGAAACTGTACAGCGCCGTGTTGGTATCGCTGATCAGGCGCAGGGCTTCGCCGAGTGAGGTCGTGCTGCCCTGGTCGATCGTCTCGCTGAAGAGCAGGATGGCGCGGCGAAAGGCCGGCGGCTGGCTCCGCAATTGTCCGACGGCGAACGCGACGCTATCCAGAATCGCGCCGCCCCCATCGCCTTTCTTCAAGCTGGACAATTTGAGGGATGCCTTGTCGGTATCGCCTGTGAAAGGCAGCAGGAGGTGCGCCGTACTGTCGAAGCCGATGACCGCGACCCGGTGCTGTACGCCGCCGATCAGGGCGTCCAGAAACGCGTCGAGTTGCAAATAGTCCTCGAGATGACTGGCGCCGGCGCCACCGATTTCCACGCAGATGGCCAGAGCCACCGGCTCCGAATCCGTATCGGAGTCGAGCGTGAGTTGCTGCGGAATACCGTTGTCCGTGAGTGAGAAGTCATCGGCAGCAAGGCCAAAGAATACGGCTCCCTGCTTGGTCTTTACCAGGGCGGGCACCAGAACCACATTAGTACGAACCTTCAGGGCCGGTTGAATCGGCTCGGCCTGTTGAGCGCATGTGTCCATAGTCGTGCAGAACAAGAGAGCTATGGCGCACGCAAATCTCATCCACGATCTCCTATGGTCTCGGCACGAGCCGGTCCTTGAACAATATCCCAGGATCTCCCGTTTCTCTGCGGTTCGTCTGCGATCTCCGTGTCTCCCCGGTGAAAACAGGGACCCTCACGTCGGCGTCTCTCTGAGTGACACCACCGCTAAGCACCTCCCAGCCCTTCCAAGTGGTTCCAGATGTGCACGGCGTAGCGTGCGGGCGTGTGCTGTCCCACGATATAAGGCGGCGGATCCGGTGGATTGCCCACAAGCGCATCTCCCATCACTTTCTTGAAATAGACCAGAGGATGCCCGAGGGCCAGCACGGCGGCCGCGCCATCGTGCGCCGTACTCCCACGGAAGACGTCGAGCGTCTTGCCGAGATCCGAAATCGATTCGCGCACTACGCCGGTGCGATCGATGTAAATGGCATCGCCGACGTGCTGGTACACCGGCGGAGTGGGGATTTGTGTGACGATCTCGTCGCCATTGACGAACCGGCCCACCACCTTGGCCTTGGCCAGCACCGCCTTGACGAACCGGCTGTCGCCGCAGCGTGGCGAACCGATCGTGTATAAGCTGCACTGGCCGGCGAATTGCGCGGCGGAGATCGTCGCGAGCGCTGCGCCCAGACTGTGGCCCGTGAAGAACACCGGCGCGCCCGCGTGCGCCGCCAGAAAGGCATCCAGCGCTGGACGCACTTCGCTGTCCCAAACCAAGTCCAGCGCCTCTCCGAAGCCCCGGTGGACGATGTAGCCGCCGCGGTCCAAAGGAACGATGTCGATGTCGGTTTCCGCGTTGCGCTTATCGTCCTTATCGGTGCCCCGGTACGCCACCACGGCGCACGGCTTGGCGCCGCCGCGCAGGGCTACGTAGCCTTTGGTGCTCTTGGCTGGGTCGGCGCCAATCTGCTCGGCCTCGTCGAAGCGGCCCGGCGCGGTGAGGATCGCCTTCACGCAGTTCCAATCCTTGACGTACGCCAGCAGCGCCGCATCGGCCATCCACCAGGCGTTGGTCCAGGAGAATTGCTGCCCCGCCGGATCGAAGCCAAAGCGTTCGGCGCCATCGAAATATTGATAGGTGGGCGGCGGATAGAACAGGTTCTGCCAGGTATCCGCCGGCACGGTTTTCGGCATGTCGTTTCTCCGTTATTGTGGGCGCGGCGCGGTGTTCTGGGCCATACCCAGGAATCCGGTGCGGGATGGATTGCCGTCGTCGATCAGCAGATACTCGGCCCCGCCCGCGCCGGCTTCGGCGGCTTTGACGGTGCGTAGCGCATCGTTTCCGGCCACCACCAGCAGCATATGCGCCGGGTCCAGCGGATTCTTCGCCGCCAGTACCACCGCCTCGCGTTCCGAGGCATGCACGGCCGAATCGAGTTTGAAGCTGGCCCCGTTGAAGTCCACGGCCAGCTTGCCGGCCCAAGCAGCCAGCGCCGAATTGGCTTCGGGACGGCCCACCAGAACGACATCTTTATGCTGCAGCAATTCGGGCGTAGCTTCGAAATCCTTGTAGATCTCTACGCGGCTTTCGAACTGATCGAAGAAGCGGCTCTGCAACTGCTCGGCGGCGTAGCGATTGGCGCCCGCCTCCCGCACTGTTCCATACACGATCGCGGCCGTTGCCAGTCTGCGCGATATGTCGGAGGCCAGGTACGCCGGACCTTCACCAGGCTCGGTGAACTCGAATGCTACGCCGGCCTTGTCGAGGAACGCTTGCGCGGTGACTTCCTTCCCGGCATTGGCGGCGAAGAAGTCGTTCATCAGCTTGAGGAACGCCGCTTCGCCCATCTTGCGGCGCAGTCCGTCTAGGAACAGGAAGCCCTTGGTTTCTTCCATGCGATAGCGATTCATCTCGTTATCCGGGCTCAGCTTCAGTCCGCGATAGATGGCGCGTCGCGCGGCGACGGCTTTCTCGAGATCGTCCGACCCCAGCGCCTGATAGTATGCCGCCGACCCGCCTACGAACCAGGTATCGGCGCCCGAAGCCGGCAGCACCCAGCCCTTCCACAGGCGATCGGCAATGGCTGACGCAGCGCCGCGTCCGCCACGTCCGCCTCGTCCACCGCCCCCGCCTGCGCGACCTTCGGGCCGGCTGTCCGTGCGCGCTTCCGTTGCCGGAGCCTGCACTCGCGCCTGCTCCTTTTCCGCGATGCTCGCGCGCAGTGTGTCGGAAGGCTGCCCCGCGAACAGGTAATAGCCCGCCGGATACAGCCCGTCGTTCTTGGCATACCCGCCGCGTCCGCGATTCCCCGGCGTCCACTCGGTCTGGTTCGGCCGGCCGATCTCGGCCCACAGCATCAGCCGCGAAGCCATATCAGCCGTCGCTACCTTGGCGTCCATGGTGCTGGCAGCTACCAGCGGGGCACTGCGGAACGCGGTGAAGGCGAACTGCTCATCGATCTTGCCGCGGTACTGCTGATAGAGATCCTGCCACGCCAAGTCGCGCGGCATGGGCACGTACGGAATGAATTCGGGCGACGAATGCGTATCGGGCAGCAACTCCAGCCGGACGGCCAGGTCCTTCGCATTGTTATCGCCCCAGTAGAAGCCGGGCGTGTTGCCGAACCATTCGTTCTTCGAACTGCGCCACAGCTTGGTATGGTTGGTGCCCAGCTCGTACATGGCGATCTCGTTGTTCTTGGCGTCGCCGATCAGCCACTCGTTGGTGTAGAGGCCGTTGTTGCGCGTGCCCAGCAGTTTGACCACCTCGTCGATGTTGCCGCCATACTGAATCGCCTGGCGCGCGCGGAACGCCACCGGCGTACCCTGCGCATTAAACGGCGTCTGCCGGATGGTGGTTTCGGTGAGTACCACGCCGGCATCGTTCTGATACCAGTCGGTGCCGCTCTCGATCCCGCCTGCATAGCTCTGCATGATCAGGCGATGGCCGTTGGCCGGCTTGATGTCGAGCATCACGTTGGTGCCTTCGGCCAGCGTCAGCGGCCACCAGGTGACGTGCCCGATGATCATCTTGCCGTCGCGCGTGGCCGGACCGGTGGCCGCAAAGGCGCTGCAGTGGTCCATCACCGAATCGCGCCTAGCCGCGCCGCTGTAGGCGGGCTTGTCAAAGCTGAGGCTCTCCAGGCCGGTCGGCGTAACGTTGACCGCCGAACGCAACTCGCCCATCTCGACTGTCACGTTGGCCACGACGATGTCCAGCATGTCGATGCGGCGGTTCTGCCAGCGCGCCCCGGCGTCTGCCGCACCATCCGCGATGCCGCGCATCTCCTCCAGAATTTCGCGGTCGAATCCGCGCAGGAAGAGGGCATTGGCGGTCGTGCGGTAATCGTTCCAGTTCTCCGGACCGCCCATGTCGGCGGCGCATCGCGCCAGGTACTCGGGGATCTCGCGCGCCATCAGGTGGCCGTGCTGGTAGCCGCGCTCATACGGCTGTCCTTCGATGTGCAGGTAAATCCAACCGGCCGCGGGGTAGCGGTAGGCCGGGCCGAAGGTCTCGACGGCGTCGCGGATGGGCCATTCGTCCTGCGTGGAAACCTCATCCAGGCTGACGCCCTCTACCCAGGCTTTGCCGCGGAGAATCGCGCCGCCATCGGCCACCGCAAACAGCACGGCGTCCTGCGCGCGGCTGGCCACGAACTTCAACGAAAGGCGCGTCCAGGGCTGCGTGCCGCCCAGCGCCGCCGAATGCACGTCGTAGGGCATCGACGCCATGGTCAGGGCCGCGCCCACCGCCAGCGGCGATCGATCCGTGTCGCGCACCGCCAGGTCTTCAGTACGCACCCAACCGCTCAGTTCGTAGCGTTTGCCAATGGTCAGGGAAACCGGCGCGAACCGGACCGAGGCATTCGGGTCGGTCTTCGACGCCTCCAGGCGCAGCGATTTGCGGTTCTCGTGCGTGACGGCGGTGTCCAGCATGGCCGAGCCGCGGACGGCTGTCCAGCCTTGGTTCGGCTTTTCGAAAGACGATTGGAAAAGCGGGGTAGCGGCATGGGCGGCCAGTACTAAGGCCAATGAGCAGACCAGACAGCGCATGGAACCCTCCTGTCGACTCAGGATATCCAATTTGAGGCTTGCGCGCTGTCAGCCGGCAAACCGAGCCGCAAGCTTGGCCGGGGTGTTGTGGGGGGACTGCCGACCGCTTGCCGACGCGCGGCTTCGATCCGGGCCTCTAGCGCAATTGTGGTCTCCAGTCGATGCGAACCACGCCGCGGTGTGCCGCCAGCCCGTAGACTGCCTCCGGAATCCTGGTGTTCTTGGCATCCGACTGCCAGCGCAGTTCGTAAGTCAGCTCCCGATCGCTGCCCGGTTGTGCGGTTGCGAGGGCGCACGACGAAATTCCGAACGCTGCTCGTTGGAGGAGCGTGCGAATCTCCTCTTCGCCGGGTCCCGAAGCATCCGTCACGATGACCAGCCTGCCCTGACAGTCTTCTTTCAGGCGGTCTTCGACGATCTTGAGTCCGGGGAGGATGAGCAGGGCTACGACGGTGCCCACCAGTCCCAAGGCAATCTGGCCGCCGCCGAAACATAGGCCCAGAACCGTGAGAAACCAGAGAGTGGCCGCGGTGGTCACGCCGATCACGAAGTTGTCGCGCCGTAGGATGGCGCCGCCTCCGATGAAGCCGATTCCCGAAAGGATTCCCAAGGGCAAGCGCATCAGATCGTTCATCACGAACGAGTTCGAAGCCCGGCCCGATAACGGCAGAAGCAGGTTGACCTGAATCATCGCGATGCAGGCGGCGAGGCAGACCAGAATGGAGGTTCGCATTCCCGCGGGACGTCCATGCTCGCTGCGGTTGAGGCCGATGAAGAGGCCCGCGGCGAACGCGCACAAAAGGCGGATCGCAATGTCCGGCCAGGTCAAGTGGAGTGGCATTAATACTCCTTTCCAGACTGCAATCCAGCGCCACAGGCCGGACGGTGTCGACCCGGACGGTTTTCGGCAGCCACCGTAATCCGGTCCACCGGCCCGAAGCCTGCGAGCCGTCATCGTTCCGATCATCGGCCCGGCCTCTGCCAGCCGTCATAGTTAAGCTCGAACGCCCCGACTCAGACGCTGTCGGCCAGCCGTTGTAGTTCCCGATCCACCGGCCCGAAGCCGGCGAGCCGTCACCGTTCCGATCTGGCGACCTGACTCTAACCGTGTCAGC
>Ga0335085_10015269_pt1 | contig 11149 bp, 7 predicted proteins | sample Lox_Sample_45_FD_206712 | JGI IMG/M metagenome (GOLD analysis project Ga0335085, IMG submission 206712) | Soil microbial communities from Loxahatchee National Wildlife Refuge, Florida, United States - Lox_Sample_4.5 | ecosystem: Environmental > Terrestrial > Soil > Wetlands | place: USA: Florida... | reverse complement strand
TGGCGGCAACCGTGCCACCCCTCCCCTTGGCTTGCTCCGAGGCGGCGGGCGTTCAGCATCAGCGCCGTCGCCCGATGGCCGCCTCCGCTCCCTTCCTGCGCCCCCTCTTGACCTCGCCGCCGGCATCGCCGGAAGAGTCCGGATGGCGCCGCCTGACCGGCCCCACCGCGGCGATGGTGCTGCTGGCGGCATTCTGGGGCTTTCTCGTCGCCAGCACGCGCGACCTCAGCCTGACCTTTGACGAACCGGGTCATGCCGCCGGCGGCTTCACCTACTGGAAGTTCCAGGATTACCGGCTCGATCCGGAGAGCGGCAACCTGCCGCAGCGAGTCTTCGCGCTGCCGCTGCTCGCGCGCCGCGACCGGACACCCGCGACCGATTCCGCGGAGTGGCGTTCGGGGGACAAATGGGTCTGGTCCTACCGATGGTTCTACCAGTTGGGCAATGACGCCGCCGCGATGGCGCTGGCCGGCCGGGCAGCGGCGGCCGGGTTCGCCGTGGCGCTCGGCGGCGTGGTGTGGCTCTGGACGCGGCGCCATTTCGGCCGGCGCGGCGCCTTGGTCGCCCTCGTGCTCTATGCGCTGAATCCAACGATTCTCGCCAACGGCGCGCTGATGACCGCCGATGTCGCGTGCGCCCTGTTCTTCGTCACCGCCACCTGGGCCCTGTGGGTGTTGCTTCAGCGGATCACCGTCACGCGCGTGCTCCTGAGCGCGCTCGCCGTCGGCGCCCTGTGCGTGACCAAAGCGTCGGCCGTCCTGATCGTGCCCATCGCGGGAATCCTTGTGGCGGCGCGGCTGTTGGCCAACCGGCCGCTGCCGATCCACCTGCTCGGCGCGCGCACGGTCACCGGGCGACCCCGGCAGGCCCTCGCGTTTGCCGCGGTCGCCGGCGTACACGCCGCCGTCGTGATCGCGATGATCTGGAGCTTCTACGGCTTCCGCTATGCTGCCTTTGCGCCAGGCCAGCCGGGGGGCTGGCAGGCCGACACGTGGGAATTCGTGCTGGGCCGTCCGTCGCCCCAAAGCATTTTCCGGCAGCTCGAACTCGATCCGGCCCGGCGACAGCAAATCGAACAGACCCTCGAACAGGGAGCCGAGCGCCCCGAGCACTGGACGCCCGCCACGCTCGCCGCCGTGCGCACGGTGCGCGATACCCTCCTGCAACCCCCCGAACAACAGCGTCTGGATGCCCTGCTCGCCGCTCCTCCGCCCGCCGCGTGGCCCCGCCTGGTCGGCTGGATGCGAACCCGGCGCGTTCTGCCCGAGGCGTACCTTTATGGACTCGCGTACGTCTGGCGCTACGCGCACGCCCGTCCCGCGTTCCTCAACGGCGCGTTCACGATCCATGGCTCGCCTTGGTTCTTCCCCTATACCTTCCTCGTCAAGACGCCGTTGGCGCTCCTTGGCATCGTCGGCCTCGCGGCGCTGGCCGCCGTGATCCGCCGTCGGTTGCCGTGGTATGAGCTGATCCCATGGGGGGCGCTCCTGGCGGTCTACTGGACCGTCGCGGTTTCCAGCCATTTCAACATCGGTCACCGCCACATTCTCCTCACCTATCCGATCCTCGCCGTGCTGGGCGGCGCGGCCGCCGCCTGGTGGCATCCCGCCGGCCGCCGGATGGATCGGGTTTGCGGCGCCGGGCTGGCGCTTCTGCTCGTTGCCCACGCCGCCGAGAGCTTTGCGTGGTTTCCCCGCTACCTCGCTTATTTCAACGGCCTCGTGGCGCCGTCACGCGCGTACCGCCATCTCGTCGACAGCTCGCTGGATTGGGGACAGGACCTGCCCGCCGTCCAGCGATTTCTCACCGAACACCCGTCCGCGCGGCCGGCCTACCTGTCTTTCTTCGGAATCGCCAGCCCTGCCTACTATCGCGTCGAAGCCCGCCCGCTATACTCCTTTCCCGATCTGGAGCAGCTGCCGCCGCTCAACGCGGTGGACGTCCCGATCGGGACTGATCTTCGCGACTTGATGAAGACCTATCCCGCCTACGACCCCGCCGTCATCGGTCAGGCTGACGAGGCCAGCGTCCGGCACCTCCTGCTCATCAAGAAAGCCGCCGCGTTCCGGATCACCGGGGGCACGTACCTGATCAGCGCGACCATGCTCCAGCCCGTGACGACCTGGCCGGGTGCGTGGGGACCCTGGAACGCCCGCTATGAGGAGGGCTACCAAGCGGTGTCAAAACTGGTCGAACCCATGCTGCAGGACGATCCGGCGGTGCGCCGCGCCGCGCTGCCGCAGCTGCCGCCCGCGCAATGGCTGCGCGCCCTGGCTGACTTCGATCAGCTGCGCTTCATGCGCCTGACGGCCTTCCTGCGCCAACGCGAGCCGGATGACACCCTGAACTACTCCATCCTTGTTTACCGGCTGAGCGATGCCGAGCTCGATCGCGCGCTCCACGGACCGCCGCCCCCGCTCGGACCTGACGTCCCGACGCTGCCTTCCACCAGGCCGCCGTGAATCACGGGGGACTCTCCGTCACCTGGCCCGTCATCGGCACGAAGCGCACGGGGAGCACCGCCTGCCGCTTGATCCTGCCGCCCTGCTTCCGCAGCAGCACCAAGTTTTGCGCGTCGCTTGGTCCCACCGGGATCATCATGCGTCCCCCGTCCTTCAACTGGTCGACCAGCGGCGGCGGGATGCGCTCCGGCGCGCAGGTCGCGATGATCGCGTCGAACGGCGCGGCCTCGGGCCAGCCGAGATAACCGTCCCCTGGCCGCACGCGGATGTTGGTGTACCCGAGATCCGCCAGCGTGGCCCGCGCGCGCGCCGCCAGCGGCGCGATGATTTCAATCGTGTAGACTTCGGCCGCGAGCTCCGCCAGCACGGCCGCCTGGTAGCCCGACCCGGTGCCGATTTCCAGCACGCGGTCGCCCGGCGTGAGTTCCAGTTGCTCGGTCATGAACGCGACGACGTAAGGCTGCGAGATCGTCTGGCCGTAGCCGATCGGCAGCGGACCGTCGCCGTAAGCCGCCGCCATGATTTCGCGCGGGACGAACCGGTGGCGCGGCACCTTCCCCATGGCGCGCAACACGGCCGGATCGCGGATGCCGCGGCCCGGCCCCGCCAATTGCTCGCGGACCATGCGCGCCCGCGCCGTCGCCCATTGCGCCTCGGTCCGGCTCCCCGATCCCGGCAGATCCCGGCAGGACGCGAGGACCCCAAGCCCGCAGGCCACGGCGCCGAGCGAGGCTGCGTACATCCAGCTCATGCCAGCCCGCGAGAATATCGCGAGCCCCGGCCGATTCCACTCCAAAGCCTGCCGGGGGCCGCCCCCGGGCGCGCGATCGCCGCTTACGGCGCGTAATATTGTTTACGGGCCTTGACCTGCACGAAACGATTCTCGGGCAGCAGACAGGCGGTGAGGTGCCCGCCCATCACGCAGGCGGTGTCGATGCAGACCGACCATTTGAGCTTGTAGATCTCGGGCCGGGGCGTGTGCCCGTACACCACGAACGGAGGGCCCGTCCAGAGGTCGGCCCACGGCGGGCAATCGGGGCAGTCGGCGCGCTTCCGCGGCCGGCCGGCCTTGTCGATGACCTGCACGCGCGTGACCACCTCGGCGGGTTGCTCCCGCCACGGTTTGCCGGGCACAAAGCCGCCGTGCACAAACACGGTGTCGAGTTCCCGGCAGAAGTGGGTGAGCGGCATCGCTTCAAGGTAAGCCCAATCCTCGGGCCGCAGCCGGGCGTGGGTTTCCTCGTCGTTTTCCTTCAGATACTCGTTGTCGCGGGTCCGCCGGTAGAGCAGCAGCCGTCGCTCGTGGTTGCCGAGGAGGGAGACGGCGTTGAGGGAGCGCGCGAGCTCGATCACCTTGGGACTGTCGGGCCCGCGGTTGACGAGATCGCCGAGCAGGATGAGTTGATCGGTCGCGGTGGGGGCCAGGCGGTCCAGCAACTCGGCGAACTCGGCGTGGCAGCCGTGAATGTCCCCGATGGCGATGAGGCGTCCGGTCATGGTGGCGGCAGAACCCATCGACGGAGCGGAAACCCAACGGCGTCGCTCAGGCCGTTCGCGGAGCCCTGCCTCCGGCGCGGACGACGGCCGCCGGTCCCCGGCCGGCGGGCGGCGCGTCGTGACGGAAGATCTGGGTTGATTCGTAGCATCGGTGGCCACCGCCTGCGTCAGCAGTGGGGAATTTGCTAGCGTCGGGCGCGGGGCCAAGTAAACACAAAACCTGATGGAAATGAACCTGCAGCCCCTGGCGCCGGTGTCGCGCGCGTCGAGCCGTCGGTTCGCCGATGGCGACCGCATTGTCAGCTACCTGGTCCGCAGCGGTGGCAGCGACTTCGTGCGACACGATCTGCACGCGGCCGAGGACGCGGATTTTCGTCCGGAGGGCGCCGTGCTCTGCCGGTGGGTGCACGTGTTCAAGCCCAAGCCGAAGGAGGAGAATCCCGACCGGCTGCTGAAGCTGACGGCGGAGACTCTGTTTCTGACGTTGGCGGACCCGGCGAACGAGCCGAATCCCGTCAACACTCCCCTGCTGCAATTCCTCGCGCTGCTGCTGGAGCGGAAACGCCGGCTGCGGCCACGCGGGCAGAGCGCTGACGGCGAGCGCAATTTGTTTGAGCACGCAGGGACGCACCAGATCTACGAGGTCCCGACTGGCGAGCTCGACCCCGAGTTCTTCGTGAAGATTCGGGAGCAGCTGGGCGTGCTGGTGGGCGGCACGGGCGCGGCGGCGGCATCGGCGGCGAGTCCCCCGGCGGGCGCAGGGTAGATCCGAACACCACCGGACCATCGCACCTCGCGCCTTGACCGGCCGGTGGCGCGGCCGGCCGCCCCTGGGCCTTGCTGCGCTATCGACTTCTTCCCCGTTCCGTCATCTTCTCGCCAACAGTTCTCCGCCTTTCCGATTCTTGCTCTTCTCCCCATGTCCGTTGCCCCCTCGTTGCTGACCGTCCGCGACCTCAAGGCGCTCGAACCGGCCTCCGGCCGCCCCTTCGCCGCCGTCCTGCTCGTCCGCAAAGTGACCGCCAAGACCGCGAAGAACGACAGCCCCTACCTCGCGGTCGAGCTCGGCGACAAGACGGGCTCGTTTCCGTTCACGTGTTTCAGCGACGCGCCGCTCTTTGGCTTTTTCAAGGACCTGCCCGAAAGCGCCGTCGTGCGCGTCGAGGGCAGAACGGACAGCTACCAGGGGCGGTTCTCGCCGCGCATCACCACGGCTGAACCGCTCTCGCCGGAGGAGCTCGCCGCGCCGGGCGTGGTCGAGAACCTCGTGGAGGTCTCGCCGGAGGATCCCGCCAAGCTGTGGGAGGAGCTGCTGGCCTGCGTCCAGGCGATCCGGCACCCGGAGCTGTACAAGACGGTGCAGGCCATCTTCGACGAGCTCGACGTCGGCTTCAAAGCGGCCCCGGCGGCCATCGCCATGCATCACGCCTACCGGCACGGCTTGCTCGAGCACACCGTGCACATGGCGCGCGCCGCGCGTGTGCTGCTGCCGCTTTATCCCGAGATCGACGCGGATCTCGCCCTGGCCGGCGTGCTGCTGCACGACATCGGCAAGGTCATGGAATACGAGGGCACGCTCGCCACGCGGCGCAGCCGCAAGGGCATTCTCCAGGGGCACGTCGTCCTCGGCTACCAGCTCGTCCGCAAGGCGGGCTTGAAGGCCAAGCTCGATGCCGACCGGCTCGAGCGCCTCGAGCACATCATTCTCAGCCACCAAGGCGAACTCGAATGGGGCGCCGCCGCGCTGGCCGCCACACCCGAAGCGGTCTTCGTGTCGCTGGTGGACAATCTCGACGCGAAGATGGGCATGGTCCAGCGCGCCCTGCGCCAGGCCGCCGCGGGCGAGGAATTCACCGAAAGGGTCCTCGGCCTCAACGCCCCACTGCTGACGACAAAGCCCGCGCCGTGAGGGCCGCGGGCTGCCCACCCCCCCCGCGCCTACTTCACCGCCGGCGGCGGCGCCTTGAAATTGAACGGGATGTCGATCGTCGACTCGACGAAATGGTGATCCTTCACGGCGGCGCCAAACTTCCACTGCCGCACGGCGGCGACGGCGGATTCGCCGAAGGCGGGACGGGTGGCCTCGACCGCGCGGGCCTCCACCAGAGTGCCATCCGCACCGATGCGGCAGCGCACGGTCGCGGATCCGGCCAGCTTCTCCGGTTCCAGCTCGCGGGGGTAAACCGGAATCACCATGTGGCTCGCCACCACCGTGCGGTCGGGCTGCCCGCGCAGCTTGAACTCCTCCGCCTTCCGCCGCTGCTCGGCGATGAAGGCCGGCTCCATGATTGAGGTCAGCAACTCCAGCCCATCGGCGAAGAAGTGCAGCTTGTAATGTTCCTGGTCCACGTTTTCGGCCAACTGAAACACAAAGTCCATGGACGTCACTTTGCCCGCCGGCAGATTGGGCAACTCCTCAAAGACAATCCCCGTGCCCGCCGCGTAGCTGAGTTCCGCCACCATGAAGCAATTCTCCAGGTCCCGGTCGGCGCTCAGTTCCGCGCGGAAACGAATATCGTAGTTCAGGCTGCCCGCCCGATCGGTGTATTCCACATGGCGCGGGACCACCGTCAGGTGCTCCACGGTAACGCAGGCCGGGCTGTAGATCGCCGCCTTCTGCACAGCGTAGCGCTTCCCGATCGTGTCGCGCAGTTTGCCGTCCACCTCGACGCAGGGGTGGCTGTAACGCACCGCCCGCACCACGCGCGGGGTGTTGTCCTCGTACACCACCAACACGCTCTGCGCCCGCAACGCCGGGGTGATCATCACCGCACTAAGGCCCAACGCGAAGATCTTCATGGGAAAACCTCTCCAAGCTGGGGCACACCGCACCCGAAATCGAGCGGACCGCGGCATGTGCCGCGGACACTCTATGATCGCGGGTTCTCCCGTGTCGATCTTCGGTTGGCGCCGCGCCCGGGCCTCGCACCTTTCCGCACGCCGATCGCACCGGCCGCCGCCCGCCGCATCGCCGGCTCATCGCGACGCCGCTCCGCGCACCATGTCAGCTAATAGTTGACATGTTCTTAGGAGCCTTCCGAGCGTTGTGCGTTCGAGTGAAGGCTGGTCGCGGTGAATTGCCGGAGCGGCGCAGACCGCGCCATGCCCTGCGCTGAGCACAGCGGCGGACACTCGCTCGCCGCCAAGGCCGGCGCGACGGCCACTCGAGGCAGCTCGCGCCACGCAACCTCAGCTCATCAGCTGGATGATGCGGACAATCGGCAGAAAGAGCGCAATCACAACGACGCCGACAATCACCGCCATCAGCACGATCATCAGGGGCTCGATCAAGCTGGTCAGGCTGGCGACGGCCGTGTCGACCTCGTCCTCGTAGAGCTCGGCAACACGCGTCAGCATGTCCGGCAGCGTGCCGGTCTCCTCACCGACCTCGATCATCCCCGTCACCATGGGCGGGAACACGCCGGTCGCCGCCAGCGGCCGGGCGACGCCCTCCCCTTCCCGCACGCACCGGTGCACCGTGCCGATCACGCCGGCCACCACCCGGCTGCCGCAAGTGTCACGGGTCAGCTGCAGCGCCGCCAGAATGGGGACGCCGCTGGTCAGCATCGTGCCGAGGGTCCGGCTGAAACGCGCGATGGCCGCCTTGAGGACCAGCCCGCCGAAGCCGGGAAGCCGGAGCAACACCTGGTCGACGGCGTGGGCGCCGGCGTCGGTGCGGCGCAGCCACTGGCCCGCCACCACCAGTGCCGCCAGCGCCGCCAGCGCGGCCAACCCGTGTTCCTGCAACTGCCGGCTCACGCCCAGCACCGCCTGGGTCAGCGCCGGCAGCGGCGCGCCCTTGAGCACGCCCGCGAAGATCTTCTCGAACCTTGGCACCACGAACACCATCAGGCCCGCCATGATCCCGACCGCCACGGCCATGATAATGACCGGATAGGTCATCGCCGCCTTGACGCGGGCCTTGAGGCGGCCGGCTTTCTCCAGATGCCGGGCGAGCCGTTCGAGCACCACCTCGGGCCGGCCGCCGGATTCGCCGGCCCGCACCATGCCGATGTAGAGCCGGTCGAATATCTTCGGGTGCCGCGCCAAGCCGTCGGACAGCGTGCCGCCGGAGCGGATCGCGTCCGCGAGGCTGGCGATGACCGACTGCCAGCCGGGATTGCGTTCCTGCCGCGCCAGCAGTTCGAGGCCGCGCACCAGGGGCATGCCCGCGTTGACCAGCGCGGAGAGCTGCCGGGTGAAGATCGCCAGCTCGCGCGCGCCGGCTTTCCGCCGGAAGCGCGGAACGCGCGAGCCGAGAAGCGTGCGTGCGGGACTTCCCGGCCGTCGGTCGGGCGCGGCACCGGCCGGCGTGTCGGCCGGCCGCAGGTCGGTTGGAAAGAGACCGCGCGCCTTGAGGTCAGTGATGGCGGCCTCCGCATCGGCCCGGTCGAGTTCGCCCGCGGACTCCCGGCCGGTCGCGGTGTCAATGGCGGCATAAGTGTAGCGTGGCATGGGGCAAGAGCTGGGGTCGGGGTTGGGGATCGGGGTTCTGAAATTCGCCGTCTGCGATATGGCGCTTGGGAATTGGCGTCTGAGACTCGGGATTTTTTTCCGCCTCCTGTCCTCCGTCCTCCGCATTCTGTCTTCCGGCCTCTGGCCTCCCGCTTCACACCACCCGCGCCACCTCCTCCAATGTCGTCCGGCCGGCCGACGCGGCGCGCACGCCCGCCGTGCGCAGGGTCCGCATGCCCTGCGCGACCGCCAGGCAGGTGAGTTCCGGTCCGGGCGCGCGCCGCATCACGAGTTCCCGCAGCGCCTCGTTCATTCGCAGCCATTCGAAGACGCCGGTGCGTCCCTTGTAGCCTGTCCGCCGGCACGCTTCGCAACCCCGCCCACGCGAGAATCCCCGACCGTTCTCCCCGGCCAGTTCGCCATCGAAACGCGCCAGCAGGGTCGCGGCGGGCTGGTCGTCCTCGCGGCAATCCGGGCAGACGCGCCGTACCAAACGCTGCGCCAGCACGGCTTCAAGGGTGGCGCACAGCAGAAAGGGTTCCACTCCCATGTCGATCAGCCGGGTGATCGCTCCCGCCGCGTCGTTGGTGTGCAGCGTGCTCAGAACCAAGTGACCCGTCAGCGCCGCCTGGATGGCGACCTGGGCCGTCTCGAGATCGCGGATCTCGCCCACCATGAGCACGTCGGGGTCCTGCCGGAGGAACGACCGCAGGGCCGCGGCAAACGTGAGGCCGATCGCCGGATTCACCGGCAGCTGCATGACCCCATCCGTCTCGTACTCCACCGGATCCTCGGCCGTGAGGATCTTCAGCTCCGGCTGGTTGATCAACCGCAAGCAGCCGTACAGGGTCGTGGTCTTGCCCGATCCCGTCGGGCCGGTGACGAGCAGAATCCCGTTCGGACGGTGAATAATCTCCTGCAGTCCGGCGGCGATCTCGGCCGGCATGCCCAGCTCGGCCAGCTGCAGCGGCGCCGCCGACCGGTCCAACACCCGCAATACCACGCTTTCGCCGGATTGGGTTGGCAGCGTCGAGATGCGCAGGTCCACCGACCGACCGTCGACGTCAAAGCGGATGCGCCCGTCCTGCGGCAGGCGCCGCTCGGCGATATTGAGACCGGCGAGCACCTTCAGACGCGAGATCACCGGCAAGGCAAGGCTCCGAGGAGGCGGTGCCACGTCGCGAAGCGTGCCATCAATGCGACAGCGCACCTTGAAATCCTGCTCGAAAGGCTCGAAGTGAATATCGCTCGCGCGCTCGCGCACGGCTTGGCTCAGCACCACGTTGACGAAGCGCACCACCGACGCGCGCCCGGCCATGCGCGCCAGATCGGCTTCCGCGGGTGCGCCCGCCGCCGCGCCGGCCGCCGGCGCCAAGCCCGCCCCCATTTCTCCCGCCGGCCGCTCCGCGGCAGGCTCGGGATAATGCTGCCGGAGCAGGTCGGCCACGCGCGCCGGATCCGCCACCACCAGCCGGACGTCGCGACCCAAAGCGAACGTCAACTCACCCGCCATCTCGCCGTCAAAGGGATCCCCCGCCAAAAGCGCGATGGACCGCACGTCCGCGTCCAGCGGCACCACCGCATAGCGGCGGGCCAGATCGCCGGGCACCAGGGCGATGGTCTTTTCCGCAATGGCCCGCGGCGGGTCCGCGGCCCACCCCAGCCCCAAGTATTCCGCCGCGCGGCGCAGCAGTTCGCCCCGGCTCACAAATCCCCGGGCGACGACGGTTCCGGCGAGGGGCTCGCCCGTGAGACGGCATTCCTCGCTCAGCGCCGCCAGCGTCTCGGCTGTCAGAAGGCCCGCGTCACGCAAAAGCGCGGCGACGGCCGGATCATGGCCCGCGAACATAGGGGATGTGACTGTGAAAAGCGCAGACGCGTCCGGACAGGGCGGGATGGAACGCGTCGGGGTGGCGCGCGCGCTAGAGCTGTCGCAGCTTGTGACCCATCTGGATGAGCTTTTCGCGCATGACCACGGGATCCTGGGCCTTGTCCAAGGCCTCGTCCGGGCTGATGATCTCGCGGTTCACGAGACTCATCAGGTGGGTGTCCAGCGTGATCATGCCGAGCGCGGCGCCGGTCTGGATGTCCGAATTGATGCGGAAGGTCTTGTTCTCGCGAATCAGCGAGGCGATCGAGGTCGTGTTCATCATGATCTCGAAGCTGGCGATGCGCCCGCCGCCGTTCTTCTTGCACAGCACCTGGGAGATGACCGCCTGAATCGAGCTGGAGAGCTGCGTGCGGATCATGTCCTTCATGTTCGACGGAAACGCGTCGACGATCCGGTCGATGGTCTTGGCGGCGCCATTGGTGTGCAGCGTGGCGAAGACCAGGTGGCCGGTCTCGGCCGCGCTGATCGCCGCCTCGATCGTCTCGAGGTCGCGCATCTCACCGACCAGGATGATGTCCGGGTCCATGCGCAGGGCGCGGCGGATGGCCTCCGCGAAATTGGGCACGTCCACGCCAATCTCGCGCTGGGTGACGATGCAGCGTTTGTGCTCGTGGAAGTATTCGATGGGATCCTCGATGGTGATGATGTGGCCCTCGCGGTTCTCGTTGATGTAATTGATCATCGAGGCGAGGGTCGTGCTCTTGCCCGACCCCGTCGGCCCGGTCACGATCACGAGCCCGCGCGGGCGATAGAGCAATTCCTTCACCTTGTCGGGCAGGCCGATCTCGCGCAGTCCGAACATTTTGTTGGGGATCTGCCGCAGCACGATGCCGTAGTTGCCCTT
>Ga0335085_10015268_pt1 | contig 11149 bp, 11 predicted proteins | sample Lox_Sample_45_FD_206712 | JGI IMG/M metagenome (GOLD analysis project Ga0335085, IMG submission 206712) | Soil microbial communities from Loxahatchee National Wildlife Refuge, Florida, United States - Lox_Sample_4.5 | ecosystem: Environmental > Terrestrial > Soil > Wetlands | place: USA... | reverse complement strand
CGCCCTCTCTTCGCAGCGGAAGCTCCATACGCGGCAGTCCGCTCGCCACACACTCGGCAAGCTCAGCGACTTTGAGTCGCTGTTCAATCGCATGCCCGAAGTCAAGCCAGGACATCATCGGTTCTGTGTTCGACAGCAAGAAACGATACTCGCCGTTGTTGGGGAGCTTCATGATGAACCGTATGCCTGAAAGGTAAGCCGTGGGTGATGCCTGGGGTTCATTGCCGTGGAATATGAGAGCAAGGTCGAACTTGTGTTTCCGGAACTTACTGACAGTCCCGAAGAACTTTTTGTACCCCCCATAATAGGGAATGATGCCGTTTATATGGGGGTTGTTATCAAAGAGTTCCATGTTCTTGATATTGAAATGGGCTACAATGTCAGCATGAGGATACCGTTCCCGAACAGTTCTGATCGCGGGAGTGGACAATAGTGTATCTCCTATGGCCGTCGATGAAACCACCAAGATACGGTTAACAGAGGAGGGGTCAAAATACTTCACGTCGCGCTTTCTCTTATCAAGGGATTTCAGCAGTCTCATCACCAGGAACAGCAGACCATCAGCAGGGCTTATTCTCATTTCCTCTTCAATTTGAGGTAGATCCTGGCTAGCAACAGGTTACTATAGATTCGCATCCTTGACTTAAACCATCCCATATCATCCTTCACCCCAATTCTTTTGATCGCAAAGGGGTCCGACCCTGGAGTAACAATTCCATGGTTGGTGGTATAGGTTGCGCTGTACCCCACTTTTCGTGCGACCTCAATCGCGAAGCTGGTGTATCTGCCGAATGGCCAGCACAGGAAGGGACAAGGTTTTTTGAGCCTCTCTTCTATGACATGCTTGGATGCTTCAAGCTCTTCGGACAACTCAGGTTCGGAGAGGAAATCACAACTGGCATGTGTTTTGGCGTGAGAGAAGAAATCGATGAGTTCACTCTCTGCCATTTCTTTGATAATATCCCACCGCAAAAAAACTTCATGCTCTTCCCCCTTTTGCATAATTAGCTTAGACTCCCGGTGAGTCGGCACAACAGTGGGGGGCTTTCCGCCATCCCGTGAGGCCCGCTCTATAATGTTTGTAACGATAAATATGGAGGCATGGATGTTATATTTTTTTAAAACGGGAAACGCATAGATATAATTATCGAGCCAGCCATCGTCAAAGGTCACGACGACTGCTTTCTGTTGTAAGACCAAGTCCCCTTTAATATAAGAGAGCAGTTCATCGAGGGTCAAGGTTCTATATCCTGCCTCGCTAAGATATTCCATCTGCCGTTCAAAGGTTGTTGGGGTCACGGTCACCATGTCTCCTTTATGAGGATTCACGTGGTGATACATCAAAACAGGGACGGATCTCATGAACGTTTCCCTTGGAGGAGAGACATATACAGGTCATGCATTTTTTCACACATCTTTTCGTTGGTGAACAGTTCCTCCACCATTTTTCTGCCTTCCCTTCCCATACTCCTCCCCCTTTCCGGATCTTCAAGCACCTTCAGAATTGCCTCACTTAATGCAGCGGCATTGTTTGGCTCCACCAGATAACCGTTACTCCCGTCTTTTATCACTTCACTCACTCCCCCCACGTTTGTTCCAATAACCGGCTTACCCATTGCCATTGCTTCTACAAATGCACTCCCAAGGGCTTCCTGAAGAGTGGGAAGAGCAAAAATGTCTATGGACTTCAGCACATTAGGGATATCCCATCTCATTCCGAGCAGACGCACATTCCCCGATAACCCCAACTGCTCTATTGTACCAGAAATATTTTCCTTCTGTGGGCCATCACCCACAAAGGCGAATGTCGCATGAGGAGCCTTTTTCAAGACTAACGGGATCGCATCAAGAAGTACATGATATCCCTTTTTCCTCCTCAGGATTGCAACTGTCCCTATGAGTGGTGTTTCCTCTGCCATTCCCATCTCTTGTCGCAGGTTCCCGGGAACCGCCTCAGGACTGAACTTGGTCATATCTATTCCTGTGTGTATTGTTACCACATTTTCAGGACAAACCCCCTCACGTATCAAGTATCGTCTCACATATTCGCTGACAGTCACCACGACATGGGGGAGGAGACTATAGGTAATCCTTGATGTCATGGGTATTGCAAGATGCCTTGTTCTTACGATCACGGGTTTTCTTCTCGAAATCCTTCCTGCTATACCCGCAAGAAAACTATCTCTTCCGCTATGCGTATTGATTACATCAATTGCTTCTTTTCTGATCAATCGGAGAATATAGGTGATGGCTGACACGTCATAATGCCTTCTCATACTGCACGTTCTCACCTCAATGCCTTCTGAGCAGGCATTTTTCTCGATGGTGCTCCCCGGCTGACACAGTATGATAACCCTTATGCCGTACTTCCCGAGACCTACGGATTCCTTCAGTATCCTGTTCTCCTGTCCTCCCCAGCCTTTTGATGACTCTGTATGCAGTACCGTAAACATTCTCAGTGCTTCTCCAGTTTTTCTCTGAGCATATCCATAACCTCACCTGGAGATATGCCGTCAAGGCACTTGCTTACTTTTGTTCCCTCACACCCGTCGCTGCCGCAGGGGATGCACCCCCACTCACGCTGGATCACAGTGTGAATACCAAAGGTCTGTATCCCGCTTCTCTGGCTGTAAGGACTCTTGAAAGTCGCACTCTGAACACCGGACAGGGCCATTGCATTATCCCACGGCCCCCAGTTGAAGGCCCCGCTCGGTCCAAAAAGGGCAACGACCGGGGTGCCTACCGCAGCGGCAATGTGCATGGGCGCAGAATCCACACCAAAAAAAAGAGATGACATTTCTGACACTGCAGCTAATTGCTTTATGGTTGTTTTCCCGCAAAGGTCTACCACCCCTCCTGCGCCGTCCCCTGCCGGCGTGGGGATGAGAGAGGGGGTAACATCAGAAACCAAAGACAAGATTCTCTTTGCCTTGTTTATTTCCTTCGGGTCACGCGATGAGGTTATGACCACTCTTAATCCCTGACTCACAAGCCAGCCTATGACCTCAGCCATGTATTCATCCTTCCAGCATTTAAAGAGCCAGCGGGAGGTAGGATGTATATGCACAACGGTATCACCTTCTGGTATCTTGTGCTCCAGGAGCATTGCCCTCACAAGGGCCCTGTCATTTTCCGGGATATGCAAATCCACAGAAAGACTCCCTGTATCTATCCCGAACTGACTGACTACGTCAAGGTTCTGTAACACCATATGCTTCCCCGTGTCAGGCCGGGAAAGGTGGGTATAAAGCCTTCTTTTCCCGGGAAACCCTTTCCCCGGCCTCCATCCAAGACGGTATCTCGCCCCTGATACAAAGGAAAGGATTGCTGCCCTGTCACCGCCCGTGAGGTCTATAGTCATATCAAAACCCCTTGTCCTGATCTCTTCCAGGAACTGTATCTCCCTCAGATACCGTTTCACCGGTGACAACCCCTTTACTTTCCTTTCAAAGAGGAGTATCTCATTGACAAGGGGATTACCCCTAAGGACATCCTCTGTACCGGAATTCACGAGGGCGGCGATATGTGCATCACCGAAATGCTCCCTCAGCGCCCTGAAGACAGGGACCGCGAGAAGGACATCGCCGATATGGCGAAGCTTTATCACGAGAATCTTTCTGACACCCTGGAAATTCATCGTTCAAGAATGGTGATCCGGACACCTATCAGCTTTCTTTACCCTCTTTATCATCTCGGTAAACTCCCGTGCTGCCCTCTGGATGGGATATTGTTCCGCCTTCTCCCTCGCCCGTTCCGCCATGACAGAAAGACGGGGAAGGGAACGGCGTAGAGTATCAGCCAGTTCCTGTACGTCGAGAGGGTCAGGGATAACAAAACCCTCCCTTCCGTTTTCGATGAGTTCAGCCGCACCGTTATTCCTTGTGGTGATGACAGGAAGTCCGGATGCCATCGCTTCCAACGTGGCATTGCTGAAAGGATCATAGAGGGTGGGGAGGGCAAAGAGGTCCGCGCCTGCATAGAATTGTTCTATCTCCCTTTGGGGGCCAAGGAAGAGGATTCTCTCGCCGATACCGCATTGTGTTGCCCACCTTTTATAGCTGCTCACCTCATCCCCCCCAATCACCAGCGCTTTGATATCCTCTTCCTTAATCAGGGCCATAGCACTGATAAGAGTCTTCAAACCCTTTCTCTTAAAGCCTGATCCCACAAAAAGCAGGAGATGCCCACGCTCTGATACCGAAAGATCCTGCCGTACCTTCTCACGCCACATTCCCCGGTTTTCGGGAGTGAACCTCATCAGATCAACGCCGTTATAGATAATCGTTATCCTTGCCTCCGGGACCGCGTAGTGGCGCATAATCTGCTCCTTCACCATGCTTGAATTCGCAACAATGAGCCCTGTATCCGAAAAGAGTCTTTTTTCAAGAGCGAGGAGCGAAAGATGGAGAGGGTTTATTCTGAACGAGAGCCTTTTATAAAAAGGCTCCACCCCCGACCTTATGGTGAGCCATTCTCTGTGGCATCCCTCTCCGGCCCGGTAGATATCCTGACAGGTTGTCCTTTCAAAGCTCACCACACAGTCCATCCCGTGATCTTTTTCCAGCGCACTCCTTGCATTCATATTGAACGTGACTACCGAGAGAAAGGACCCGAAAGGCACGATCCCTATTTTATGGAAGATTGCCCCCTCTCCTTCAGACCATTGGTGCGCGAATATGTGGATCTCATCTCCCTCCTTTCTCAAATGCCTTATGAGGGTCTGGAGATACCTCTCGGCCCCTCCATGAACAGAGAAACGCTTCTTAATAAAGGCGAGTTTCATATAAAACCCGGGACAGACAAAGGACAGGGAGGTGAAAGATGTTGATACGACACCTTATAAGGCAACCCCTTTGAAGTGCACGTACATTTCCATTATAGAGAATTGAGCAACGTCTTCCTGCTCTCTTGTCGATTGCAAAAATCATGAGACCTCATGCCCTTTGTCACCCCTCCTCTTTTCCCATATCTTCACGTATTTTAGGAACGTATAGACGCTGTATAACCCTGCAAGGATGAATCCGTGCATTCCGTCCCTGAATCCCTGCCTGAGGAAAAACATTTTAATAAACACAAATACCGGATTTGCCATCATGGAGAGGAAAAGCGGAGTGGACTTCGTCTGGAAAAGTTCATTTGCAGAAAGGCTGGAGTACTGCTCCATCTTCCTTAGATAATCCGCAATCGCCCGGTAGGAATAGTGCTCTATGGGCTCTTTCAGGTAGCCCACAGAACCTTTCACCACCACTTTTTCATGAACTTCCCGGTACTCCATATGGGATACTTCCTTCCTGAAGAGCCTCAGGGTGTAATCAGGCCACCATCCGCTGTGGCGTATCCATTTACCCAGGAAGAAGTTTTTCCTGGGCAGATAAAAGCCATCCCGTATACCTTCTCCTATTTTCCCGGCCAACTCCCTCTTCAGTTGAGGGGTGACCCGTTCATCTGCATCAAGGATCAGAACCCATTCCTTTTTCGCAAGATCTACTGCTGCCTGTTTTTGTCGTGCATAGCCCATCCACTCCTGCTGGAACACCCTTGGTGTATATCTCCTGCATATCTCCACGGTGGCATCTTCACTGAAGGCGTCCAGAACCACGACCTCTTCAAACTCCCTCACACTTTCAAGGGCGTCCTTGATATTTCTCTCCTCGTCCTTGGTGACGATCACCACAGAAACAGGGATCAATACGTTCCTCCCACAAGCCGGGCGGTGATGGAGCCTATCTTCACCTTTGTCTTGAGCATCACGGGGATCCGCTTTTCATCGTCAGTGAGCCAGATGAATATATCCCCCTTCCGGTAAAAAATCCCTTCTGATTCCATTAAGGGTTTAACCACAATCGTGTTAAATTGTCCCGCCGGCACCTCTATCTTCTCCCTCTTCAACACCTGAACCTCGATGTTCCACACCTTCTTATTGTCAAAGACCGTGACATAGACCGACCTGCCCACCTCCAGATTCAGTGTCCGCACATAATAGAAGCTTGAGAGGGAATCAAACACACGGGCCGGGATTTCGACCTCTGCCCGCTCTTTGTCGAGATAATCGATGGAGAGGGCCTTCAGGTTCCGGTAATCGAATATCACCTCTTTATTCTTCCTGTTCCTTCCCTCTCTCATGTTGATTTTATAATTCACCGGCTGGCCCGTCGAGGGGTTTTTTTTCGAAAGCCTGCTTTCCACCACATCATTCACTGTATAGAACACAGAGACCCATTTTGCTGACCTTGCAGTGGAAATTATCTTCATCTCACTTCCCTCATCCCTTATCTCCAGGGATGCTTCCCCTGCCTTGATCCCCGTCCATGTAAGGTCATAGTTGAGGGTTTCCGGAACGGCGAACGTGAGGGCTTCAGCAGAGAGAAAATGCAAAAGGAGAGGAACTGAGATAAGAGTGAAAATCAGGCTCTTACTATGTCTGGGGGTTCTATCTCTGGTCTCTCCATCATGGCTGCTCCTGCATACCGGGAACATATTTTGTTATATTAATACATGCTCATAATTCCTGCAATAGATTTAAAGAACGGCAAATGCGTCAGACTCCTCCAGGGCAGGGAAGATGCAGCCACTGTCTATTCTGAGGATCCTGTCCTCACCGCGAGACTGTGGGAGTCCTGCGGGGCAAGGTTACTCCATGTAGTTGACCTTGACGGCGCATTCACAGGAAGCCAGAAGAACCTGCAGGCGGTGAAGAGGATACGTGAGTCCGTAGGCATGGAGATGGAGATGGGCGGGGGCATCAGGGATATGGAAAAGATAGATGAGTTGGTGGGAATGGGAATTCACAGGGTCATACTCGGGACCGTTGCCATTGAAAAACCTGCACTCCTGAAAGAGGCTTGTAAAAAATACCCCGGGAAGATTATCGCGGGTATCGATGCAAGGGAAGGAAAGGTCGCGGTAAAGGGATGGGTAGAGGTTACCACGATTGACGCAAAGTCTCTTGCGAGGGAGTCAGAAAGAAAGGGAGTGGCCGGAATAATCTATACTGATATTGCAAGAGATGGCATGATGACAGGACCGAATATCATGGCGGTGAGTGAGATAGTAAGAACGGTGAATATCCCTGTAATCGCTTCCGGCGGAGTCTCTTCCCTTGAGGACATTAAGAGACTCCGGGATATAGAAGGCCTCTGGGGAGTGATCACCGGTAAGGCCATATACTCGGGAAGCCTTGACCTGAGAGAAGCCATTAACCTCGTAAAGAGTAACGTGTAAGGAGTAACAAGAGGAATGAGCGAAAAGACATCTTTAAGAACTGTGTTTTTATTTTTCACAATCCACGATTCACTTATCGCGGGGTTCAAAGATGCTGGCTAAGAGGATTATCCCATGCCTCGACGTGAAGGACGGACGGGTGGTAAAAGGGGTCAGTTTCGTAAATTTACGGGATGCAGGGGACCCTGTCGAGAACGCAAAATTCTACGACGAGCAGGGGGCTGATGAACTCATCTTTCTCGACATCACCGCGTCCCATGAAAAGAGGAAGATAATCCTCCATGTGGTCGAAAAGACCGCTGATGATGTGTTCATGCCCTTGACCGTGGGAGGGGGAATCAAAAATCTTGACGATATACGGGACCTCCTCAGGGCAGGATGCGATAAGGTCTCCATCAACACTTCGGCGGTAAAGGACCCCTTCTTCATCAGCAGGGCTGCAGAGAGATTCGGAAGCCAGTGCATTGTGGTTGCCATTGATGCAAAGAGGGTTGCCCCTGACCTGTCCGGGGCAACTGGGGAAGAGTGGTTTGACAACCCGTCGCTCAAAGATGTCTGCCTCGGTCCGCACACCCATGCCCTCGCCTGGGCCATCTCAACCCATGGCGGAAGGACCATGAAGCTCATTGACGCAGTTCGATGGGCAAGGAAAATGGAGGCCCTGGGCGCAGGGGAAATCATGCTCACCAGTATGGACAGGGATGGGACCAAGGACGGCTATGACATAGAATTGACAAAGGCAGTGTCAGAGGCGGTAACCATCCCGGTTATTGCATCAGGAGGTGCGGGGACCCTCGAGCACCTCTATGACGGACTTGTGCATGGCAAGGCGGACGCAGTCCTTGCTGCGTCCATTTTCCACTACAGGGAGTTTACCGTAAGAGAGGCAAAGGAATACCTGAGGGCAAAGGGAGTCCTTGTAAGGCTGTAACTATGACACGTGATGCATGAACCGTAATGCGTTTAATCCTTTACTCGTCATGTAGTACGCTTAACGCGTTACGGCCTTTGATGTTCGGCTTTTCTATCCTGTATGCTTCAATGAGTTCGCTCTCCGCAGGAGAAACCCTTATCCTCAACATGTGATCTGTGACTTGTGATCCGTGATGGGTATTCTTTTCCAACTCATTACTCTTTACGCTTAACGGATTGCGGCCTTTGACAACCGTCACCTCCACCTCAGGAAGGTGCTTTGCATCAGAATAGCCTGCGCAGAGTGACGCCGCAAGCGGGATAAAATCTCCCGCTCCTTCACCCGAGACAAGGACTGTGGGACTTCCTGCATCTTCCACCCATAAGAGATAGCTCTCCTTATCACCAAAAGACTCCAGAGCGCCATTTTCCCTCTCGTCCCTTCCCACAATGGCCTTGCACCGCGGAGAAAATCTGAAGTGCCTTCCCAGCCTCAGCAGGTGGAGGTCGTTGAGCGACGGGTCAGGAGTATGGCTGAGGAGTTCTCTGAGGCGGTATGAATAGTTGGGCTCTGTGAGGAGACATCCTCCCGCAGGCGCCGGATAGTCAGTGAGTCCCAATTCCCTCGCAAGGGCCATCTGCGGCTTCCTTGATCGGCCATTGAAGTCATAGAGCATCTCCCGCCTCACTAATCCCTTCTCCTCAGGAACAGTCGCTGTCATGAGCTTTGCACTGAGGGGCCTCAGCACATACCCTTTTACCCCAGCCTCCTTATCAATCATGGCAAGGGTGTTCTTTTTCTGGCTCATGGGCCTCTGGCCGATCACTTCCCCTGTCACGACAAAATCCGCACCTGTCAGGTCCATCAATTCCTTCGCTTCTCTCAACATGAGAATCCTGCAGTCAATGCAGGGGTTCATGTTCTTGCCGTGCCCGAACTTGGGGTTCTTGACTATATCGAGGAATTGAGATGACAGGTGGCAGAGTTTCACACGAAACCCGAATTGCTCCGCAGCAGGAAAGGGGTTTCTGGAACAGGAGGAACGGTCACTGATGTCACACCCAAAGTGGTTGAGAAAGGTGACCGCAGTAACCTCTATCCCCTGTCTCAGCATCACGAGGATGGCGAGGGTACTGTCAAGCCCGCCCGAAAGTAATGCGATCGCCTTTGGCATCTTTGGGTATCAGCTGTCTTTGGAGAGGGATTGGCGAAGTTTCTCAGGGGTGACTACCGCGGTACCCACCTCTCCCACCACAATCCCTGCCGCATGATTGGCAATAATGGCCGCCTCCCGCAGAGTGGCTCCCGACGCATAGGCAAGGGTAAAGGCTGCAATCACGGTGTCCCCTGCACCCGTGACGTCATACACATGTCTTGCCACTGTGGGAATATGGGTGATCCGGTCTCTTTCGAAAAGGCTCATCCCCTCTTCCCCCCTTGTGATGAGTACCGCGCCACAGGCGAGACGCTTCATAAGGATCTTGCCTGCCTTGATGAGTGACGGCTCATCCTTTATCTCCACTCCGGAACCCTGGGAAGCCTCCATAAGGTTGGGGGTAATAAGGCTGACCCCTTTGTAATAGTGAAAATGTCCGACCTTCGGGTCAACCGCAAGGAATTTTCGTTTCTGCCTGGGGGCCTTCAGGATTCCCCTGATCAGTTCACGGGAGACCACACCCTTTTTGTAGTCAGAGACAATAACCGCGGTATGTTCAGCAGCGGCATGCTGGACAAAAGCCACGAGATTTTCCAGGGCCTTTCCCGAAATCCTCTTGCTCTCTTCTTTGTCGAACCGTACGAGCTGCTGATTATGGGCGATGACCCTCGTCTTTATCGTGGTCGGTCTCGTGTCTTCGAAGAGCGCGGACTCAATCCCCTTTTCATCAAGGAGCTGTCTCATGACATCCCCTGCCCTGTCTTTACCCGCCACCCCCGCCACAGTAGCCTCCCCTCCAAGGGCAATAATGTTGTTTGCCACATTGGCAGAGCCACCAAGCATAAAATTATCGTCTGTGACTTCAACCACAGGAACAGGGGCCTCAGGGGAGATCCTCCTCACCTTTCCCCATATGTAACGGTCAAGGATGAGGTCACCAATGACCAGAATCTTGCTGTTTCTGAAGTTCTTCACTATTCCCTTAAGGTTCATCGTTACACCATAACCTACCATAGCCTCAAAAATCAATGAATTGCCCTTCTGCACTCCCGGAATATTGTACTTGATTTTTCAATTAACAAATGAGTTATAATTATGACTATCGATCACCTTAATATGGCTGGCAGAAAAATTACCAAGGAACTTACCGAGGAAGAGAAAAAGGGCATGCCCCTCTATTCCATCGGGGTTGTCTCGGAACTGCTGGGCACCACGGACCAAACCCTGCGGCTCTATGAAAAGCATGGCCTCATCACCCCTGCCCGCCGCAACAAAAACAGGTTCTACTCAGAAAATGATATTAAATGGCTGAGGTGTGTCAGAGATCTTATCCATGTGAAAAAGATAAGCATTGAGGGTATCAAGAAGCTGCTCGAGTATGCGCCCTGCTGGGAAATTACCACGTGCCCTGAGGAGAGAAAAATCAAATGCACCGCATTCATTGACAAGACAAAGCCATGCTGGGAGCTGAACAGGATGATCTGTAACCAGGAGGCGGGAAAGGAGTGCGAAGAGTGCGTCGTCTACATCGCCCGCCACAACAAGAAGCTGCAGCATAACTGAAGAAGTCCCTTTACCCTCTGGCCAACCTCCCTCAATATTCTCACTAAGAACGGCTCCATCCCTTGCTAAGCCGGTGTCTCATGAATCACCCTGCCTGAATATGATTATTTTTTCTTTTTCACGAAACCGGCAGCTTTGGGAGAAAACTCCGGATCAATGAGATACGCCTCACGGAAGTACTTTGCAGCCTCGGTATCAGTCCAAAAATCTTTACGGCCCATGGGACCCCCTGTTCCCCTTTTCAACTCATACTGGGCGTAACCAAGGAAGTAATAGGCCTTTGCCTCTGGTTTTTG
>Ga0335085_10015267_pt1 | contig 11150 bp, 9 predicted proteins | sample Lox_Sample_45_FD_206712 | JGI IMG/M metagenome (GOLD analysis project Ga0335085, IMG submission 206712) | Soil microbial communities from Loxahatchee National Wildlife Refuge, Florida, United States - Lox_Sample_4.5 | ecosystem: Environmental > Terrestrial > Soil > Wetlands | place: USA: Florida... | reverse complement strand
TCGCGCGCCGCCCGGCCGCGCCGTCTCGACCCGGTCGGCCAGGTGCTGGTCATCGTGACGCTGGCCTCGCTCACCTACGCGATCATCGAGGGCCCGCGCGCGGGCTGGACCTCCCCGATGATCGTGAGCCTGTTCGCGGTGGCCGCCGCCGCGGCCGCCGGGCTGGCCGTCTACGAGCCGAGGCGGAGGGAGCCGCTGCTGGATCTCAGGTTCTTCCGCAGCGCCCCGTTCACCGGTGCCACGCTGATCGCCATCAGCGCCCTGGCCGCCCTCGGCGGCTTCCTGTTCCTCAACACCCTGTACCTGCAGGACGTGCGCGGCCTCTCCGCCCTGAGCGCGGGGCTCTACACCCTTCCGCTGGCGGCGATGACGCTGCTGCTCGCGCCGCTGTCAGGCTGGATCATCGGCCGCCGGGGCCCGCGCCTGCCGCTGGTGGTGGCCGGGGTGGCCATGACCGCCGGCGGGCTCCTGCTGACCAGCCTGGCCCCCGGCACGCCGGTCGGCCGGCTGATGGCCGCCTACGTGATCTTCGGGATCGGGACCGGGATGGTGAACGCGCCGATCACCAACACCGCCGTGTCCGGCATGCCCCGCGCCCAGGCGGGTGTGGCGGCGGCCATAGCGTCGACCAGCCGCCAGATCGGCCAGTCGCTGGGCGTCGCGGTGGTGGGGGCGGCCGTGACATCGGCCATGCACGGCCCGCTGCAGGCGGACTTCGCCCAGGCCAGCCACGTGGGCTGGTGGATCATCGCCGGGTGCGGCGCAGCCGTCCTGCTGCTCGGCCTGGTCACGACCGGGCGGTGGGCGCTGGGCACCGCGGCGCGGACCGCCGAGAGCATCACGTCGGACGAGGCCAGGCTCCCCGTCGGGGCACCCTGAGCCGGCCGTCCCGCCGGACCGGGTCAGCCGCTGGCGGCCGGGAGCGTGCCCATCAGCGAGAAGGCCGCGCCCTGGTCGTCGGCCACGAGGGCCATCCGCCCGTAGGGGCTGTCCCACGGCTCCCGCGTGACCGTCCCCCCGGCCCCGGTGACCGTTGCGACGGCGGCGTCGGTGTCGCCGACCGCGAAATACGTCGACCAGTGGGCCGGGACCTCGGGCGGCATGCCGCTGCCGAGCTCACCGATGCCGCCCACCTCCTTGCCGTCGAGCTTGAGCGTGGCGTACCGGAAATCGGGGGTGGACATGTCGCCGTACTCATAGCCGAACACCGCGTGGTAGAAGGCCTGGTTGCCATCCATGTCGCGGCTGAAGGTCTCGTTCCAGCACACCGTGCCCGGCTCGTTGGCCAGCCCAAATCCCGTGTGGCTGCGGGCCTGCCAGACCCCGAACACCGCCCCCGACGGGTCGGCGGCGACCGCCATCCGCCCCACATCCAGCACATCCATGGGCGGCACCAGCACCTTGCCCCCGGCCGACGTGATCTTGCCGGCCGTGTCGTCCGCGTCGTCGGAGGCGAGGTAGACGGTCCAGAAGGCCGGCACTTCCGGCGGCCCCATCTTGGGCCCGATCCCGGCCACCGGACGTCCGCTCAGCATGCACATGGTGTAGCCGCCGGCCTCGGGCGGGCCGGGCTGGGTGTCCCAGCCGAACAGCCGGGAGTAGAACGCGTTGGCGCGGGCGACGTCGTCCACTCCGAGATCCACCCAGCACGGTGTCCCGCTGGGCCAGGGGCTGTCGCGCGTGACCATGCATCCTCCCCGGTCCGGGACGGCGCATCGTCGCGCCGTGCCGATGAGGCACCAGCTTACGCAGCAGCTTTCCCGCGTTCCGGGCCACCCCGGGAACTGGCCGCACCGCGGCGTGCCCGGGCGCCGTCCGCCCGGGCGGCCGATCGGTACCGGTTATGAGTAGCAGTAGGAGTCGCTAGAGGCGTCGCCGCCCTCGAGCCGGACCTGGTGGGTGCGGCGGCCGCGGAAGTCGTCGCCGTGGGGGAAGAAGTTCTGGTCAAAGGTGATGCCCCCGCCGTCGTGGACGTCGAGCTTGGCCATCCAGGCGCCGACGCCGTCGGGGTAGAACTGCTCATCGAGGACGCCGTACAGGGAGTTGGTGAAGTACACGCGCTTGCCGTCCCGGCTGACCTCGACCATCTGCGGGCCGCCGGCCAGCGGCTGATCGGGCCGGGCCGCATGCGGGGTACGGCCAGCGATGCCGCCGATCCGCACCGACCCGGTCTCGCGGGGGTGGAACGGGTCGGAGACGTCGTACTGCTTCATTTCCCCGGTGCCCCAGCAGGACACGTACAGGAACTTGTCGTCGACTGACAGGCCGATGTCGGTCACCAGCGGGGGGACCGCGCCGAACGGCTGCAGCGCCGGGGGCAGGTCCTCGCTGTGGGCGGGCTCGGCCGGGATCGAGATCACCTTGTCCGCCGCCCAGCGCCCATCACGCCGGTGCCAGAGCCAGACCGACGCCGACAGATCCTCGACGCTGATGACCACCCCGACGAAACCGTACGTTTGCGCCGGGTCGTGGGCTGGGCGCAGCTCGAGCGTCATCTGGTGCTGATCGCCCAGGTCGACGGTCTGCAGGTGGCTGCGGGTGGCCATGTCCCAGAAATGCAGCCGGTGGCCGTACTTGCGGCCCAGCAGCAGCTCGGGCACCAGCCCGTCCTCGATCATCGAGGGGGTGCCCCATTCGGAGGTGATCAGCACGTTGTGGTTGATGTGCCACCACACGTCGTAGGCCAGGTACTGATCGGCCCGGCCGGCCGTCTCGAACTGCCCGATCACCTCGAACGATTCATGGTCCAGCAGCGCCACCCCGCCCGGGCCGTCGTTGCCGTCGGCGCCGCCCAGGCAGGACATGTACAGGTACCCGGGCCCGCAGTGCACCGTGTGCGGCCGCGAGTAGCTGGCCCGCTTGGCCAGTTCCTCCGGCCCGAGCACCTTGACCACCTGCGGGGACGCCGGGTTGGGCTGGGTGTCGAGGATGGAGACGCGCGACGAGCGGATCCCGGGCACCACCAGGTAGCGCCGGTCGCCGTGGCGGTGGTCCCCGGTCGGGCACAGCGCCGACGAGCACGCATTCCACCCGAAATGGTGCAGCTCATCACCGGTGTGCGGCAGCTCGGTGAACCCGATCACCGACCCGTAGCCGCCCGAGGCGGGGTCGGTGTCCACCACCGCCATCGCGTCTGGCTGATCGCCCGCCCTGGAGAACGTCGCCACGTAGGCCAGCTTCTCGGGCGGCCCGGCCGCGGCATCGCGGGGGGAACGGTAGAAGGTCGGGTCGTGGTGATGCTCATCCGCCATGGCGGGTCCCCTTTCACGGTGACGCTGGAACAGCGCGGGATGTCCGTGCGTCCCGGAGATGCGGAGCGCAGGTGCCGGACCCGGGCGCGGGCCGCCCCGCCCCCGGGCGCAGGACTAGCGGGCGCTGCTGCCCCTGCGCCGGCCGGGGCAGGCACGTGGGCTGCGGGCGGCCTGCACAGGTCTCGGAGGCATAACGGCAGTCTTCGGTCCGGCCCATCACCCTGTCAACTGTTGCTACTGCACCAGCCAGAGCGTGCCGACGGCGAGCGCGCCCAGCGCCACCATCCCGAACACGCCGACCCAGAGCCCGGCCGGCATCCCGGTCAGCATGGCGAGCTGGTCGGCGTCGGTGCGGCCGGACCGCCGCTGCCGCCGGGTGCGCTGCAGCTCCACCACCGGCCGCACCCCGCCGAACAGCAGGAACCAGGTCAGCGCGTAGCCGAACGCATACTCGCCCAGCACGGAGGCCCGCCAGAGGACGACCGCCACCGCCGCGCCGGTGACGAGCACGGCCAGCAGGCCGTAGGCGTTGCGGACGGCGATCGCGAGCGCCGCCAGCAGGGCCAGGCTGAGCATCAGCATCCCGGCCAGGTGGCCGGTGACCAGCAGCGCCGCCGCGCCGAGCCCGAGCAGCGGCGGGGTGAGGTAGCCGGCCGCGGCGGTAAGCACGATGCCCGGGCCGGCCGGGTTCCCCTCGGACACCGTCACGCCCGCGGTGCTGCGCAGGACCCGCACGCTATTCACCCGCCGGCCGGCCAGCAGTGCCATCAGCGCATGGCCGCCCTCGTGTGCGATGGTCACCACCGTGCGCGACACCGGCCAGATCCGCGATGAGGCCACGGCCGCCAGTGCCACCAGCGCCGTGCCCAGCACCAGTACCCGGGACGGCTGGTGCCCGGTCCCGGCCAGGTAGATGGCGGCGCGGTCCCAGAGCCGCGGCAGCGTCACCGCATCCATGGCCGTCATCCTGCCATTCCCGGCCGCCTGCTCCGGCCGTTCGGCGAGCGGGCGTGGCGCGACGCCTTGCTGGGCCGGACGGGTGCTGCCAGGATCGGCGCATGCTGAGCGTCCAATTCCTCGTCCTGGGCACCACGGATATGGGACGGGCCATCGACTTCTGGACCCGGGCACTGAGCTATGCCGTCACCAAGGGCGGGCCGGAGTCCCGCTGGACCGAGCTGATGCCGGCCGCCGGCCCCGGCGCCGCGCTGGCGCTCCAGTACAGCGAGACCCCGGCGCAGGAGCATCCGCGGATCCATCTCGACCTGTCCGTCGGCGACGCCGCCGAGCAGGCGGCCGAGGCCGATCGCCTGGTGTCGCTGGGCGCCAAGCGGGTCGACTGGGACCTGTACCCGGCTAACCCCGACTTCGTCGTCCTCGCCGACCCGGACGGCAACCGTTTCTGCGTGGTCGACCTCAGCCACATCTGGTAGCGGGCCCGCGGGCCGGCGGTTTCAGCCGGTTCCCAGCAGCGTCGTGCGCGCTCTCGTGATCACCCCGTCCTGGACCGTATAGGTGATCCGGTAGGTCCGCACGGTGCCGTCGGTCTGGTGCGCATTCAGGCGCACCGTCACGACCCGGCCGTGAGCATGGACGCTGGTCAGGACGTCACGGGCGGTCGAGCGATAGCCGGCCACCATCTGGTCGTACGTCCGGCTGAAGTTCTTGCCGCCCAGGTCCCACACCTTCCGCCACTGGTGGGCGTTGATGGCGGCGAAGTACGCCCGGACCACCGCCTGCGGGCCCAGGACGGCGGGGGAGGAGGCGGGCGGCTTCGGCTGGCCGCCCAGATGTACCCGGGAGGTGAGCACCAGCGCGGCGACGCCGGCCACGGCGAGGACCAGCACCAGCGCCGCGGCCGCCAGCACCCCCGTCAGCCACCGGCGGCGCCGCGGGGGGCGGGCAAAGTCGGACCGCCACCCCAGCGGCGTCGTCGTGCCGGGGATATGGCTGGTGTCTGGCCGTTTCGGCGCCGGCTCCCGGCGGTACAGGGCGTCATAGACGTCCTCTGATGGGGGGCCGGGCGGCGGGGCTCGGACTCCAGGGCCGACCGGTGGCAGGCCGGCCGCGGCACGCTCAGGTGCGGAAGGCCCGGGGGTGGGGGCTGCCTGCGCGGGCGCGATGGTGGCATCGGCTGCCGGCCGGGCGTATTCCACCAGCGTCTCGGCGACCGGCGGCGGCAGCCAGTTCGTCCCGGAATCAACGGTGCCCAGCTCGGTGAGGATCTGGTCGGTGGTGGGCCGCCTCCGCGGATCCTTGGCCAGGCACCGCTCGACCAGGGGCCGGAGCTGCCCGGGCAGCCGCTCCGTGGCGGGCCGGTCGTGGGCGACGCGGTACAGCAGCGCCGTGACCGTGCCGATGCCGAACGGGCTCTCGCCGACCGCGGCGAACGTCAGCACGGCGCCGAGGCTGAAGATGTCGCTGGCGGGCCCGACCTCTTCGCCCAGCGCCTGTTCGGGGGACATGTAGCCGGGCGAGCCGACGAAGAAGTTGGCCCGGGTCAGCGCGGTGGCATCCGCGGCGCGTGAGATCCCGAAATCAATGATCCGCGGCCCGTCGCTGGCCAGCAGCACATTCGAGGGCTTGAGGTCACGGTGAACCAGGCCTTCGGCATGGATCGCCCCGAGCCCTTCGGCCAGCCCGGCCGCCAGCGTCAGCACCGAGGAAAGGGGCAGCGGGCCCTGGCTGTCCACGGCCTCGGCCAGCGACGGGCCAGGCACGTACGCGGTGACCAGCCAGGGCCGCGGCGCTTCCAGGTCGGCGTCCACCACCGGTGCCGTGAACATGCCGCTCACGTGCCGCGCCGCGGCCACTTCCCGTGCGAACCGGGCCCGGAACTCGCGGTCGGCTGCCAGCTCGCCCCGGATCAGCTTCACCGCCACCAGCCGGCCGCCGGGTGACTGGCCCAGGAACACCTGCCCCATGCCACCGGCGCCTAGGCGCCCCAGCAGCTGGTACCGGCCGACCCGCCGAGGATCCCCGGACTGCAACGGTTTCACAACGCAGAACCTTTGCCGCCAAGCCGCTCCCGCAGGCTGGTGGTCGTGGGCGGGCCGGTGCCGCCCGGTGGGCCGATGGTGGGCGGGTGGTGCCCACCCGGTGGGCTGATGGTGAGCGGGCGGTGCCCACCCGGTGGACTGCTCATGCATCGTCGCCTGGCGCTGCCAATGACGCAATGTAACCCGGATTCCGCGCCCCGGCGAGGGCATGCCGCTGGCCTGCAGAGTTAGCGGTCCGGCGGCACCGTGTCGCCGGAAGTACTGAGCTGGCAGGGCCCGGCCCGTTCTCGTGGGCCCGCTCGGCTTTGCCGTCTGTTTACCTGATGTTCACCTGGCTTGCGTGCTGGTTAAACGGATCGCCGTCGCCGTGCCCCCGCTGCGGTGGAGAACGCCACGGCCCGGTGGGAGATGAAAACCCCTGACAGTTGACGTGCTCGCGATCGCGGTGGCCGCCGCGTGGCTGCTCGTGTTCGGCTGGTGTTCGGTGGTGACCAGCCGGCCGGCCCTGCGGGCGGGCATCGCGGATCCTGGGCCGGGGCTGGCGTCGGCCAAGCCGGCGCTGGTGAATCTGAGCGTGACCCAGGGCAGGCTCAACGGTGCCGCGTACCCGGCCACGATCCTCGACCTCGCCGTCGGCGGCTACCTCACGATCTCCGAACGGGTGCCGGGACAGCTGTGGTGTGACGTCCCCCGCTTCTCCCCGCCGGGGACCGGCCTGGCCCGGTCCGAGCAGCTGGTCCTGACCGGAGCCTGGGCGCTGGCAGGCGGCCGCGGGGCGCCGTTCGAGGCCCTCGCGGACAGCTGTGCCGGTGATGCCCGCGGCAGGTGGGACCCGTTCGAGCGGGCCGTTCGGGCCGAGGGGAGGAGGGCCGGGATCACCCGCCCCCGGATGCCGGCGGTCGCGCGGCTCCTGCTCTACGCCGGCGCGGGGGCCGTCGGCGCGGCTGTCTTCGCCGCCGTGTACGGCCGGTCCCACTCCGGGCTGTGGGCGCCCGCGGCGACCGCGTTCTTCGCCTTTATCGTGCTGGCCTACTGGGCCCGCTCGGTGGGCCGGCAGGACCGGCTGACCGCTCATGGCTCGGCACTGGGCGCCTGGGCCGCCCGGGCGGCCGGGGACATCGCGGCCGCCGGGGGCACGCCGAGCCTGGAGCCAGCCGAGCTGAGTCGGCTGGCCAGGGCGGTGGCCGTCGGCGCTCCCGTGCAGATCCCCGGTGCCTCCCTGGGGCTCACGACCGGGGTCCGGCCCGGCCGCGGGCGTGCCGGGGCCTGCGCAGGCAGCTCCGGGCAGCCCCATGGCACCCCCCGGCCCTCCTCGGCCTGGTCGTCCTTTGGCGGGCAATGGCGCCTGGTGCGGATCGGCCCGGCGTCCTTCATGCGCATCCACCCGGCGTTCTGGCTGGTGCTGGCCGCCTGGCTGGCCCTGATGGCGTACGTCAGCTCGCTGCTGCCGGCCCCGGCCGGCCTGCTGGTGCCCGCCGGGCTGGCGGTGGGCTCCGCCGTGGCCGCGGTCGGTGGCACGCGCGGGCTGGCCGCCCGGCTGGCCAGGCCGGCCGAGGCAACCTTCCAGGCCCGGGTGATCGCCCGCTGGGTGGAGCACACCGGCACCACCAATGACGACGACTACATCTCCTGTATCGCCGTGGATGATGGCGAGCGGTCCTGGAGCTTCGATGTCACCGGGGAGGCGTCCGGCCGGCTGGCGCCGGGGGACACGGTGACGGTCCGGGCCTCGCCGCGGTCGGGCAAGCTCCTCGGCCTGATGCCGGACCGGGACCGGGCCCTCGACGCGCGCCCGCCCGCGGCCGCCGCCGCTGAGCCCGCCACTGCCGCCGCTGAGCCCGCCACTGCCGCCGCTGAGCCCGCCACCATCGCCGGTGAGCCCGCCGCGGCCACCGGTGACCCCGCTGCGGTGGCCGCCGACGGGGCGGGCGCGACGCCGACGGGCGCCGAGTGGGCTCAGCGCAGCGGGGCCGGGGGCGCCCCGCCCCCGGGTGCCCTGCTGAGCGCCGACGAGGTCTCCGCCGCGGTCGGCCGGCCCGTCCGCCGGACCGCTTTCACGCCCGGGGCCGCCAGCGTCGTGTACCGCGGACAGGGCATCACGGTCATCGTCACGGTCGCCGATGGGTTCCTGTGCAGCCTCACCGCCATGGCCCAGCGCCGTGGGCAGCTGCTGGCCGGCATCGGCGACGGGGCGTGGCTGCTCAACCGCGGCCGGACGGCCGTCCTGCTGGTGGGCGGGCTGACCGCCAAGGTCACCGCGGGAGGCTCCGCGACGCGCTCGCTGCCGCCGGACGCGGTGACCCGGCTGGCCGCCACGGTGGCCGAACGACTGGCCCACCACGCCACGCTGCCAGGGAAGCAGGCCTGACCGGCCCCGGGCATGTCCTGTCGATCTTCAGCCTGCCGCGCGTCCACCGGAGGGCGTCCCGCGGCGTGTGGCTGGCGGCCCATCCCTCCGGACGGCCGCTCGCGACGGCCAAGACCGACAGGACACACCCTAGTTCGGGTTGTAGGGCGAGCTCCGCAGCTCGGTGGCGGGCGTCGAGGTGAGCGTGCGCAGGATCCTGGTCTCCCGGGCCAGCAGGGTGCGCTCGGCCGCCAGTCGGCTCGCGGCATCCGGCTCGGCCAGCATGACCTGCCGCTCGCTCAGGTCCACGATCATCGACGCGGCCACGAGGTAGGAAAGAAGTACCGGCTCGTCCGGCAGATCGGGTACGTCGACCCGGGCCGCTCCCTGGGTGGCGAGCGCGTCAAGATAGTCGCGGAATGTGCGCTGCACGGCCCGGGCCGCCAGCGCGGCCGTCGCCTCGTCGCCGGTCTCCTCGGCCAGCAGCTCGATCTCGCCCAGCAGGTAGGGCCGGGACTGGTCGAGGCCCAGCAGCCGGAACCGCTGGGTGCCGACCACCACCACATCGAACCGGCCGTCGTCGTGCCTGGCGACCTGGCGCAGCGCCGCGGCGCAGCCGATCTGGTAGAGCGCCGAAACGCCTTCCACGCCCGTCTCGCGGCCCTGGCGGATCGCGATCACGCCGAACTCCTGCGGCTCCGGCCCGTCCAGGAGGTCGCGGACGAGCTGCCGGTATCGTTCCTCGAAGATGTGCAGCGGCAGCAGGAGTCCCGGGTAGAGCACGGTGCCGAGGGGGAACAGCGGCATCGTCGTGCTCATATTGCGACACTATGTCGGCCCGCCCAGGTGAGACCAGTGGCCGGCGGGCACGTGGCAACACCCGGGTTTCGCCGCCGGATCGCGCGGGTACGCACCGTCCCCGTGACTCGTTTATGGCTTAAGACGGGAAATCAGGCGATCTCGGCTCCCGCGTCCGGAGGACGGCGATGAGCCCGGCCGGCCGGGGTGAGGCCGGCTCCCTGGCGGCGCTGCAGGCCGCCAACCAGCGGCGCACCCTGGAGGCCTCCGGCCGTAACCGGAAGCTGGCGGCGGCCGCGCTGATGCGCTTAGGCGCGGACTGCCCTCCGCATCTGGAGGAGGTCGGCACCGAGGTCATCCTCCACTCGGAGTACCCGTGGTCGGAGATCGGCCGCCGGCTGGGCCTGCCCAGGCATCAGGTGATCTCCCGGTTCCGGCGGCTGCTGGTGACCGCGGGCATCCAGGACCACGGCGAGACGGGGGAGAGCTAACCGCTCCCCGGCTCGCTGCGCCGGCGGGAGGAGGCCGGCCCGTCAGCGGGGGCGCGGCCGGCCGTCAGCGGGGGCGGGCCGGCCGTCGGCGGGGCGGGGCCTGCGGTCAGCGGGACAGGGCGTCGATCCGTGCGACCTCTCCCGGGTCGAGTGAGACGCGCAGCGCCTCGATGTTGGCCGCGATCCGCTCCGGGTGCACCGATTTCACCAGCACCGTCACCCCGTGCTCCAGGTGCCAGCGCAGCACCACCTGGGCGGGGGTGGCGCCGTGGGCGGCCGCGATCTCGGCCAGCACCGGGCTGGCCAGGTTGGTGCCCTTGAGCGGGCTGTAACCCTCGACCGCCACGCCGCGCTCGCGGTGACCGGCCAGCAGTGCCGCGTTGTACCGGGCCGGGCTCCACGGGATCTGGTTCACGGCGGGCGCCTGGCCGGTCGCCTCGGTCAGCCGGTCGATCTGGGCCAGGGAGTAGTTGCTCACCCCGATCGCCCGCGCCCGTCCCTCGTCGCGCAGCGCCAGGAACTCCCGCCAGACCGGGACCAGCATCCGCCCGGGCGGCGGCCAGTGCACCAGCCACAGGTCCACGTAGCTGGTGCCGAGCGCCCGCAGGCTGGCCGCGAGGGTGGCGCGCTCCCGCCCCGCCCGGCCCGAGGGCAGCTTGGTGGTGACGAACACCTCGTCCCGGGCCAGCCCGCTGGCGGCCAGCGCATGGCCGACGTCGGCCTCGTTGCCGTACATGGTCGCCGTGTCGATGTGCCGGTATCCCACCTCCAGCGCGTTGCGCAGCGCCTCACGTCCCGCCCGGCCGCGCAGCTGCCAGGTGCCGAAACCGGTCATCGGCATCGAGACCCCGCCGGGCAGTTCCACCGCCGGGTTCGCGGCCGCCTCAGTCATGGGCTCCAGTCTGCAACGATCACCGCGATCGCACCACTGGCGAACAGGACACGCCCTAGGCCACGGGTGTGCCGGAGCGGGCGGTCAGTTCGGCGAACGAGGCGGTGAGCCGCCGGGTCACCGGTCCCGGCGAGCCGCCGCCGATCCTGCGCCCGTCGATCGCGGTGACCGGCGTGAGCCCGCCCATGGTGCCGGTGACGAACACCTCGTCCGCGGCGTAGAACTGGGTCAGGCCGAGGTCTCCCACGTCGCAGCCGATGCCCGCGCCCTCGGCCAGCTCCAGCACGGCCGCCCGGGTGATCCCCTCCGGGCAGGCGACCGCCGCCGGGGTGGCCAGCCGGCCGCCCGTGCCCAGGAACAGGTGGGTGGCGT
>Ga0335085_10015266_pt1 | contig 11151 bp, 8 predicted proteins | sample Lox_Sample_45_FD_206712 | JGI IMG/M metagenome (GOLD analysis project Ga0335085, IMG submission 206712) | Soil microbial communities from Loxahatchee National Wildlife Refuge, Florida, United States - Lox_Sample_4.5 | ecosystem: Environmental > Terrestrial > Soil > Wetlands | place: USA: Florida... | reverse complement strand
CGATCCGAAAAGCCGATAGGCGCTCCCGTGCCATAAGTAACAAGCTGACCGACCAGATTTCGAGCCACTGTTCGCTCTTCCTGACCGAGCAGGAGCTGTTTGAATTCCCGAATGTCCTTGAAGGAGGGGCCATCCGCAAGCGCTCCGGCGGAGTCCACCGGCAGCCCGTAGTGGAAGGCGAACGGCTGACCCGAAAGGCCGATGCCGGGTTCCGGTTTCACATTCTCGGCGAATGCGCGGTACCGTTCTCTCCAGCCGCCCATGACATCGAAGCTTTCGAGCGCGAATCCCGGAGGATCGATCTTCCGGTGGCAGGAGGCGCAAGTTGGGTCGGCGCGATGACGATCGAGTTGCTGGCGGATGGTGACCGCCCCCCGGATATCCGGTTCGAGAGCGGGTATGCCCGCCGGCTGGACGATGTGGAACCCGAGAATCCGCTCTATGATCCAGACGCCGCGCAGGACTGGCGACGTGGTGGTGCCGTTCGCGGTGACCTTCAAGACGCTCGCCTGAGTCATGATTCCGCCGCGGACGGAATCTTTCGGGAGCGTGACCTTCCTCATCGCGACTCCCGTGACGCCGGGAATGCCGTAGTGCTTCGCCAAACGCTCATTGAGAAACGTGAAGTCGGAATCGATGATCGTGCGCGCCGGGAGATTCCGATTAAACATCTCCTGTACGAAGAGCCGTGTTTCTTCCACGGCGGCGAGCTTCAGCGGATCGTCGAGTTCGTAGTCGTTGTAGAGAGTGGTGGAGGGAGAGCTGTCATCGATTTTGCGCAGGTCGAGCCAGTAGTCGGTGAACGCGTCGATGAAGCGGCGGGACTTCGCATCGTTGAGCAGCCGATCGGTCTGTGCCCTGAGGACTTCGGGGTTGCTGAGCCGGCCTTCCGCAGCCAGGCCGCGGAGTTCGGCGTCAGGCGGAGAATTCCACAAAAAGAGCGAGAGGCGGGTGGCCAGCGCGTAATTGTCGAGCCTGCCGGGCGCTTCCTGGACGTACAAATAGCCCGGGGAGCAGAGAATCGCGGTGTACGTGGAAATCAGCGATCTCGTGAAGCCGTGACCGAGTTCGAACTGCTGGTTGAAGAGATCGAGGAACCGCTTGGCGTGTGCTTCTTCCAAGGGCCGCCGGTAAGCTCGTGTGAGGAATGCGCGAATGAGGCGCTCGGCGTCTTCACGCGGATGATCGCTGGCGACTTCGACGGCGACGTCCTGTGTTCGGGGTCCGAAGCGGCCGCGGCCTCCGCCTCCCGCGGGAGTTGAAGCCGGTGGAGCAACGATCTGGACAGTCACGCCGCCGGGTTCGCCTTTTTCAAGACGGCGCATCGGCAGGTCGCCGAACATCAGGCGGTATCCGGCCGCCGGGTTCGGGTCGTAAAGTGGGCCTTCTACCTCGAGCCACTGGAAGGCGACGCCGGGCATGCCGTCCTGTTGAGCGAGCGGGTTGACATACTCTTCCTCGCTGCCATTGACACGGGTTCGGAAGAGGCGCATGGCATCCGTCTGGATGGCTTCGTTCGGGCTGAGCAGGACCTCCACTTCATGAACCGAGGGTTCGGGCGTGAAATCGAACGCGGCCAGCGGGCGGGACTGGCCGGAGCTTTGCGCATAAACACCGATCGGTTCGTTGCGGCGGCCGGGCCAGACTTCGTCGGGATTGGGCCGGTGGTAGGTGGGCTGGTACAGGTAGGCAACCTTCTCAGGGCCGAATCCGGTGTAATTCCAGTGGTCGATGCCGCCTCCGCTCACCCAGATGGTGTAGCCTTTGACCCGGATGCGATAACGGCCTGCGGTGGGGACGCGGAAACTGCTCCAGCTAAAACCGCCCGCATCGGAGAAGATGCTGGAGACGCGGCCGACGGCCTCGCGCTCCTTGGTCTCGGGGCTCGAGATGGGGCTGCGGCCGGCGCGAACGTCCGGCTGAGCGTGCGAATCGAGCACCGGGAAATTCAGGCGGTCGGTGCGGGTATTGCCCTCGCGCGGCCGGTAGTTACGCAGTGTAGGTTCCTGTCGCGCGTAGACGCGAGTGGTGGCGGTAGGCGGCTGGACGAGTTTCGCGGCCATGGCTTCGCGCAACGCGTAATCGGCGGAACTCATGTAGCGGGCGAGTTGAACGTACGAGACATCGAGCGCGCTGCCGACCTTGTTAAAGCGCCAGGCCTCGCCATCTTGCGGCAACTTGGATTTAATCTGGACCCAGGGGACGTCGAGGAGGTCGCGCAGGGCGTTCTCGTATTCGTAAGCGTTGAGCCGGCGGAGTCCGGCGCGGCCTCGCTCGGCGACCACGGTGCGTTCGTACGCGGTGAGCGCGGTGCTGAGGCCATTCACGAACTGATTGAGCAATTCGGCTGGCGGCCGTGGGACCGGTTTCGGCGGCATCTCACCCGCGGATACGCGGTCATGAACTTTCACCCAGGTGGCGAAATTGTCCAGATTCGCGGGTTCGTAGCTGAGCTTGGTTAGATCGAGTCGTGCGGCGGGAGTGGAGCCGCTGTGGCAGCCGGCGCAATTCTTCTGAATGAAGACATCCGCGCCCGTGAAGGGTGGGGTTGCAGCTGCGCCCGTGGCGGCGAAGAAACCGATCGAAAGGACGGGCGCCGCGAGGACCCAGTTATGCGCCATGCCACCAATCAGTATATATGGCCAACAGTGCAACCGAAACCGCCGTCGCTGCGAGGCGTCCCATAACAAAGCTACGGTTGCACCATTGGAAGGGGTTCTCGGTAAATTCGCGAGAGGCCGCGTGCGAGGAAATGGACGGTATCACTTGTGAGGTGTTGCACAAGCCAGGTGAAATAGCCAGGAGGCTAACCGTTAGCCGCCGCCAGAATGCGATTGCGACTGATCTCTGCGGTGCTGACGACACTTGTGGCGTTCCCTGCGGCCGCGTCATCCGGCCCTGCGCAAACTGCCCATCGATAATGGGCAGCCGACCACGGAATTGGATCTACTCCAATCCGCTTTTTGTGGGACGAGTTCTCCGGCCGCGACAGGATTCGGGTGGGGGACAACTATTACCTGACTCGCGCGGCCACGCACGCGATGCCGGGCCTGCCCATTCTGCACTTCCGTGACATGGTATCGTCGCCTATGCCTTCGATCGCCTGGATCTCGGTCCGGACTTCCGCCTCGAATAAGGCAAGGTTCTATGGCGAGGGGACAACCGGGCTGCCGTCGAATGGGCCTAGTCCCCGCGGGTACTGCACCGCGCCTGGCCGGGATCGCCGCCGCGCCTCGGCAATTCCTGCCGCCGTGGCATACACCGGCAAATAGCCGGCAATCTGTGTTGCAAACGATCTTCGGTTTGCCATTCGGCCTCACGGTTTTCTGAAGGTCCAGCGCCCCGTTTCGGTTTTCGGGTCGAACCTTGTGAGGGTCGGCGTGCTGGCGCCGACCGCGATCAAAGCGACGGGATCGGCGGAATTCGGTACTGCCTTGGGCATGATGCGGTACGTGCCGTCGGTCAACTGGTCGATGCGCCAGAGTTGCTCGGGAGCGCCCGTGTAGTTCGGAACCGTCACCACTTCGTTGCCTTCAGCCGCGGCCAGCGTGCGGTCCGTGTCGGCGATTTGGATCTTGAAGTAGGGCGAACCCGGATAGCCGCCGGCGTTGGGGACGGGCGTGATGGTCCATTCTTGATGGGGCCGCATCATGTAGTCGCCAATCCGCAGGTCGATACTGCCCGTCGGCCAGCCGTGTAACACATCGTAGAGCCGCTGGCCCTGAACCGGCGGCACGGCAGGGGGCGCGGGAGCAGGACCAGTGCCAGGAGCCGCAGCGCCAGGAGCGCCGCCGCGGCCGCCCCGTCCCCCGCCGAAACCGCCGCCGCGTCCGGCCATGCGCACGAAATCCACCGCCAACTCGAGCGCGAAGCCGCTCCGTTCGGACTGAATCTCAAACGTGCCGCCCCAAAAGTTATCGCCGCCGACGGGCCAGCCGTCTTTCCATAGCAGCGGGCGAATATCCAGCACACTGCGCCCTCCGCGGTCCAGGTCGGCTTCGTAATGCATCGAGAATTTCTCCACGCCATCGCCCAGGTCCAGCAGGCCGAAGTGGCCGGGTCCGACGAAACGCCCGCTCGCGGCGACCACGAGCTTGCCGCCGCCCTTCAGCAGCGGGATGCCCACGTGATCCACATAGGGGCCGAGGACGTTTCGAGCGCGGCCCGCACGAATGTTGTACGTCGAGTTGGCGCCGTCGCAACACGTGCCGTGGGTGCCCAACAGGTAATACCAGCCGTCGCGGAAGAGCAAATCGGTGGCTTCCATGTCAATGGCGACATTCACCGCCTGGTTGCCGGCCACGCGTTTTCCCGTCTTGGGGTCGAGCTCCACCACGCGGATGTAGCCGAAATAGGTTCCGTAACTGAGCCATAGCCGGCCCGTGGCGGGATCGAGAAGGAATGCGGGATCGATGGCATCGCAGTCCTCGACGCCGTCGGATGAGGCGACTACGCTTTCGTCGTTGAACTTGAAGTCGGGCGAGTTGGGGTCGAGCGACTTGGTCCACATGACATAGACATTGCTGGCGTGACCGCCGGACATCCCTCCGCCGCCCCTCGCATATGCCATGTAGTAGCGGTCCCCGATCTTGATAACATCGGGTGCCACTCCGCCGCCGGGGCGCTGGGCTCCGCTGTGCCACGTCCATCCGTCCTCGGATATCAAGCCACCTCCGCCGGTGCCGAACGTGAAATACTTCCCATTACTGAACGCGATGGTGGACGGATCGTGGATGTAGGGCTCGCCGTTCAATGCCGGCGGCTGCGCAGAAAGCGGCGAAACCGCCGCGGCCAGTAGAACCGCTGCCAGAAGGTAGGATTTCATAGAAGCTCCAAAAACTGGACGATCATTTTCCGGCGCCATCGAGGCTGATGGTTATGTCCTTGATCGGGACCCCATTGTCATCAATGAAGCGGAGGCAGAAATCGCTCAAGCCGGGGCCATTGATGACGGCGCCGCGAACTACGTTCCGGCCTTTGTTGAGCGTGAGCCGTTTGGATACGCAGTCGTCCATTTTCATGCGCCGGTCGGTAAAAAGGTCGACCGCCTCCTTGCCGTTCAGCCACCAGATGGACGCCCCGTTGACACCGGCGGCGACGCGGGCGTTCTGTATCTCCCGCGGGCTGTTGACCACCGTCACGGCCCAGAATATGACGCCGTAAGTGGTCTTGTTCAGCCCGTAGGCGAAGCGAAAAAGCTTGACGTTGAAGCCGGTCGAATCCAACGCATGCCACAGGAGTTCCTGCTCGCCGGCTTTGACCTTGTCACCATCATGCGGGATGACTGTGAACTGGTTGGGGAAGTACTCGGTATTCAGGGCGTTCCGCACGTAGGTGTCGGTAAACACTGTGTTCGTGCGGTTCGGCTTCTCGATCGGCTCCAGAAGCAGCCAGCGTTGGAGAAAGCCGTCGGCGTCCGGCGCTTTGGGAACCGATGTGGCCGGTGTGAAAAACGGCGCGAGCGTACGCGAAGCACTGTCGGGGGAATCGGCCGGACGCCCCCGGCCGGCTGGAAAGGAAGGATTTTGAGAAGCCAGCACAGCCGGGATACCCATCAGGATGGCGAATTTGCGGAGCGTGTTCATAAAAATCCGAAAGCCTCACTGAAACAGAAGTTGAGCGAACGTATAGAGGCTCCGTCTCCAGGTCTGCCATTCGTGAGTGGTCCCGGGAGAGAGGTAGACGTAGCTGTTGGTGATGCCGGCAGCGATGAGCTGCTCCTGATGTCTCTTCAAAGCCGACGGGTTCTCCAACGGAGGTTCCGTGCCGAAACTCATGAAGAGGACTTTGACCTTGCGGTTGAATTCTGCAGGGTCGGCCATGGCTCCGCTGTAAATGGTCTTCAAGTCCAAAGCTGCGGGAGGCTCCGGGGCGGCCGTGGTCGCAGATCCGGGCGCGGCGCCACCGCGGCCGCGGCCGCCGAAGCCGATCGCTGCGCCGCCGCTGAAGAAGCCGATATAGGAGAACTTATCCAGATTGACCATGGTGATGGATGCGGTCTGGCCGCCGCCCATGGAAAGGCCCGCCATGCCGCGGTGGTTTTGGTCGGCGAGCGTGCGGAAATGTTTGTCTACCCAGGGAATCAGGTCGTTGATCATAAGCTGCCCGTAAGGGCCACCGGGAGGACCGACTGGACCGCGACCCGCGCCCGGAGCGGCGGGAAATCCGGCTCCGCGACCCGCGCCCGGTCCGCGACCCGCTCCGCCGGCGGGAGGCACCCCGTCCATGCCGGGCCTGCCGCCAGGAGCGTCCGGCGCGCCGGTAGCGCTGGTCTCCATCACAACGATCATGGGCTTGACTTTGCCCTGGGCCAGCAGGTTGTCCAGGATCACATTCGTGCGGCCCATTTCGATCCACACCCGCTCATCCTCGCCGCCGCCGTGCTGCAGATACAGCACCGGGTAGCGAGTCTTGAGATTGGCGTCATAGCCAGGCGGCGTGTAGACGAAAATGTGGCGCCAGGATTTGGTGCTATTAGCGAAGTAGTTCTCGGTCCGCACGCTACCGTGCGGCACGTCCTTGATGTCATACCAGTCCACGCCCGGCTCGGGAATTTCATAGCCGTTGCACATGTGGCCATAACCGATGAACGCCTGCGTGCCGGGATCCAGCACGGCCGAGCCGTCGACAAACATCCAGTAGTTGTGATAGCCGGGACTTTGGGGCGCGGCTGTCGTGTAGGTCCACGCGCCGTCGGGATCCTTGACCATGTCAACGGGAAGAGGCTGGAGCGAGTTCTGCCCGGGAGTCACGAGGCCGATCTGCACCTTCTGCGCGTTGGGAGCGGTAAACCGGAAGGTCACACGGTTGTCGGCTTCAATTCGGGGGAACTGGACCCCGGGAAAATTATAGGGTGAAGGATGCGCCGTGCCGGCGGGCGGATTAGCGGAAGCCACCGGCGGAGGCGCCAATTCCTGCCGGGCGGCAGGCCTGGCATCCTTCGAAACCTTTTTGGTCTGCGGGAGGCCCGGACCGACCGCCAAAATGGCGGTGCACAAAGCAAAACAAGATGCTCGTCTCATAAATCACTCCTCCAGGAGCAGCGGAAGCCGCTCGTTTGAGGTACAGATCGGGGAATTCGATTCATCCGGGCCTGCGCCATGCGCTTCGCGCTGGCCGCCCGAATTCCATCCGCGGCACTGGCCATCGCAGTCAGCAGCGCGGCGACGACCACCGCTGCTACCTGCGCCCCAGGTCTCTCCACGTTTAGAGTCTCCCTTCAGACGCGGCCGCGCTGCAGAGCATTGTAATCGCTTGCGTGGAGTCGCGCAATCTAGCGTGCCATCCAGCGTCGGCAGTTTGCCCGAACTCTGATGAGAATGATTTGAATTCACCCTTCACGCCGCGGTATAGTTTTCTGCCGAAAATACCTGGGAGCGCTTGCAGATGCGAATCCACATGGTCAGATTCGTCTTTGGGGCGGCCGCCCTCACCTCCGTGTCACCCTGTATAGTCAGCGCGCCGGGATCGCGCCAGCAGCGGAGACTAAACGGCGTCCCGTTCTTTGTGGTGAACACGAAGCGGCGTCCGGGATCACCGGTTGCGTGATGTGTCGGTACAAGATCTTCCTTCTCACGCCCAATATGGGCAACTTCCGTTCCTTGTCTCCCTTGCCGTGACGCAGGGTGACCAAAAACTTATTAAGTCCACATCAGCGACTTCGGGTCCTTGCATTCATTCAGTCGTAGTCCTGTATCGAGAACCAGCATTGCCATCACAGGAACCCGGCGTTCCTTGCGCAATTTCGGTTTGAATGGCACGAGCCGTTGAACTTCTGCTTCAGTCAGAGTTGGTATGACCTTGGTGGGATCTTCAGAATAGCCACGCTCTTGATGGCTGGTTTGAAATGCTCTTCAAGCTTCCCCATTCCAGGAAAGCGTTCAGCGCCCGGACGCAAACGTTGATGCGCGATGACTTCATCTTCCCGGTGTTGATCTTCTCGATGATCCCGGTCTTGATCGCAGCCCGAATTCCGTCAGCGGTCCTGACCGGGGCCAGGAACGGCTTGAAAGCGCTCCATGCTTGAGTGTAGGAACGGAGCGTCTTGGAGGAACAGTTCTTCAGGCGGCGTTCGTCCAGGAAAGGCTGGTATAGAGCTTTCGGCACATGAAAAACCGCAATCAGCGGCCCTTGGAGCTTCAGCTTAAACTTCTAAATGATTGAATCTAAAAGAAGTGGAGCCACCCGCCGGGATCGAACCGGCGACCTGCTGATTACGAAATTCCGAATCGCGGTCTATGCTGTGCATTCCAGGTTCGGCGTCGCGGCCCGAGCACGTTGGCAATTTCGGCCTGGTCGGCGCGTATTGAACCCGATTTTGAACCCAACTTCGTCTGCACGCGCACGCGTTACACCATTTCTTGCGAGCGCGGTCTCAACACCGTTTCGCTGTCCTGTACGATATGGATATCAGAGCAGGACCGGACGGGAGTTGGACAGGTGGGTACAGGCCGGTTTCGGTCACTCTTTCCACCCACCGAAGCCAACGCTCATTGACGGCGAACGGGACTACCGCGACAGCGATTTCGAACGGGTGCCCGGCATCTCTGGGATCACCATACTTCACCTCGACTTTCCACGCGCCGTTGGAAACCGGAACCGGACCCCCTCCCTGCGGCCACCACCCTGCCGCATGCGTTCGGTGCACCAGCACCCACAAGTAAGCATCTTTTGGCACGTCGGCTGTGCCGGTGACCTCTCCGCAGTCTGCGACCCGATCGCCCACTCTCGGCGCAAGGATACTAACGAGACTTCCACGGCCCAGAGGATGACGAACTGCTTCCCGCAAATTGCGCGGGAGCATTTTGCCCAAGCGCGATCGCCAATCATGGCGCCACAGCGTCTGGCGGTTATAACCTTGATGTTCCCAATCATCGCCGCAAGCGTCAAACGTTGGCGCCTCCGTGCGACTGAACAGGGCCGTTGTCCGTACTACGGCTTCCAGCCGGAACATCGTGTCTTGGCGCAGAAACTCGAACAAATTGTGGACACTCCGAATGTGAATGTCGTCTACGACCAGCAGCGCGCCGGTATCTAAGTGTGGGTATAGATAGTAGTACTCCAAATCCGGAAACGGATAGGCATGCGGACCGTCAATGAGCGCCAACTGGAGCTTCGCGTCAAAGCGGAACTGGAGAAGAGTAAGTTGCGACGGCCCATCGAGGATTTGCACCACGCCGGGCCGTAGGAGAGGCGAATTTCGTACGCTGGAGACGCTGTCTCCAATGTCAAGAGCAAACACCGTGTGGTTTTGGCTGAGGTGCGATAGCAGCAGCGTGGTTGCACCGCAGCCCGTCTCGGCCGAGTGGAAGACAGTGCGCTCAGCGGCATGCTCCGCAATCGCACGCATGGCTGGCGCAGAGAGCGTGCCCGATGCGTGCAGTACCGGCTGGATTTGAATTATCTGCTCCAGAATATCGCGCGTGTGCAGTCCAGACGTTATAACCGAACGGCGGTGTACGATCCACGCTCTTACACTAATTCAATCGTGACCCGGCGGCCGACCATGGCCGCCGCTCGCTGCAGACTCGAAAGCGTAATGTCGTCTTTTGCGCTGAGGAGCCGGTCAACTTGCGTACGGCTTGTCTTCAGCAGCGTTGCCATCTTGTTCTTCGAGATTTTCTTCTTCTTCATGGCCTCGGCTAGCTGCCAAGCCACAACCTCCTTGACAGCTTGTGCTTGCGCCACCTCGAAGATACCCTCCTCTTTGAGGAAGACATCGACGCTCGATCCCATGTGTTTCTTGCTCATTGCTCCAACTCCTTCTTGCGCTTCCGCGCCAAAGCCAAATCCTCATCTGGCGTTGCGCGGGTCTTTTTGATGAAGCCGTGCAGGGCGACCAGGTGCTCACGGTAAACGCAGAGCAGCACGCGCGCCGTGCGCTTCGCCGGCAGGTCCGTCCGAATTTCCCAGAGACCGCTTCCCATTGCGCGGCACAGCGGCATTCCAGCCGGCCAACGCCATTGCGCTCGCAACAGGTCCTTGCCTATCGCCTGCCTTTCTTCTTCCGGTAGCTCCTTCAGCCATTCCCGTACCGGCTCGCTACCGGTTAGCGTGCGGAAGAAGATCAGCGGGATTTTCTTCGGCTTGGGATCGTCGGCCATGCGGTGTACCGTACTTAGTACATTGTACCTTAAAATGTGCAGTCAGCCCTCCGGTCCGATCGAGATCGCCGACGAGGTCTTCCATTGCCAGCTTGGATTCGCCGACCATGGCGCGTCCGGCGCTCTTAATCAGCCGGTCGTAGCGCTCTTTGGCGCATGCGACGACTCGCGGCCTCGCTTCGGCCGGCGGCTCCGGCACGCAGGTCAGCAGGGCTTTCGCCAGAGTGTCTACATACGCGAATAGCGCCTGTTGCGCCCGCCCAACGCGGAACACATCCTTTCTCACCTGGATTAGGGTCGCGGCTATGCGTTCCTCCGCCCCGTTAAGCCCTCCTGCCGCTCCGATAATTCCTGCTTCACGGCATACCTGATGAAAGCCGTTGGCGATGCGAAGCCGCGCGTCCGCCAGACGGTATCGACCTCATTCAATACGCGGTCAGAGAACCTGATTGATCGTTGCGGCATGTACGGACCCTCTAAATACTAAGGGGCTCCTGGAGAGCATGTCGGGACGCTGTTGGGCGAAAATTCTCAAGAAAAAACGGCGCATCCCAAACGGGATGCATGGGGCGAGAAACGCGAGCCGCCGTAACGCGTTGGAATGGGAGCGCTGATACCGGTTTGGCTGCCCGCCTCAATCGACACGGAACTGGAATTCTGGCGCGGCACAGCGACTGCCGCGACGCCGGAGGCGTTCATTTTCCCGTCACGCCGCGGCACCGCAATCAACACGAACAATTTTCTTTTCCGCGTGCTCAAGGAAGCCGGCCGCAGTGCCGGCATCGATGGCGTGACGCATCAAATGCTCCGTCGCACATGCTCGACGTACATGGCACAGGTCACTAGCGTCAAGGACGTGCAGGCCCACCTGCGGCACACGAATGCCAAGACCACACTGGAGCACCACGTCAAATCGGTGCCGGAGAGCGTCCGCATTGCCGTCGAATCGTTGGATCAGTTGTTGAAGAAGAAGCCGAGCGGTTCGGAAAAGCCAGCGAATTGAACCCATTTGAACCCAACTCGATGACGCGCCAGCCTGTAAATGCTT
>Ga0335085_10015265_pt1 | contig 11151 bp, 8 predicted proteins | sample Lox_Sample_45_FD_206712 | JGI IMG/M metagenome (GOLD analysis project Ga0335085, IMG submission 206712) | Soil microbial communities from Loxahatchee National Wildlife Refuge, Florida, United States - Lox_Sample_4.5 | ecosystem: Environmental > Terrestrial > Soil > Wetlands | place: USA: Florida... | reverse complement strand
AGTCGGGTTCCACCCAGCCACGACGCCGCCCGTCTCACCGCGGCAGTCGCGGACGATCCCGGCACAACCGTTGCCGTCTCCGACGGCATCGGCGGGACACCGTTGGCGGACTCGCCGTTTGAGCCGCCCGGGGGAAGGTCCGCCGCATCCCCCAGCGGCCCCATCGTGTCCGGCGCTGGGCCCTCCGAACTCACCTGTCGTCCTCCGGCCCAGACCTTCGCTGGGTCGATCGGAGCCCGGTGTGCAAGCACGAGCGTTCGTTCATGTTGACTGACAGAGTCGATCTTTCGGAGGTGCGGACGCGGAAATCAAGTTGCGCGCCTGTGGAAGGGCAAGCGCGAATCCGCCAATTACCTACCAATCAGCCTAGTTCGACAAACGAATGGCAGGTCGCTCGCGGAGCGAATTCGTACGACTCCTGACAGAAACCCGATAAGGCGGTCCGCACCCGCGCCGGGTACCGTTCCTCGCATCCATCATGGCGGCCACGACGATCTCCTTGCTTGATGCGGATCCCGACCTGGGGGAGCACATGCCGCCAGAGGCCAGGGAGACCGCGACCCGATTGATCCGGGTGCGAACTTTCCGCGTCCAGAAGGGGGCGTGGGTGCCGGGAGGGATCGATCACGGCGCCATGGGCCTGCTGTTGCTGGAGGGGCTGATGGTTCGCACACTTAGGATCGGGCGTGTCTCGTCCGCAGAGATAGTCGGACCCTCGGACATACTTCGCCCGTGGGAAGTTGGTCTGCTCCCGAGCGTGGTTCCAGCTCCGACGGACTGGCGGGTGCTCGAGGCCGCGCAAGTGGCATTGCTGGATCGTCGCGCGACGGAATTGATCGGCCGCTGGCCCGAGCTTTGCGTCGCGACGGGAGGACGGCTGCTTCGACGCGCGAGGTCGCTTGCCTATCTGATGGCAGCCCAGCATTTCATTCGGGTCGAGGACAGGCTTCTGGCGACGCTCTGGCATCTGGCCAGCATGTGGGGACGGGTCACCCTTCAAGGCACCGTGGTGCCGTTCCGCCTCACGCACGAGATGCTCGCGAGCATCATCGGGGCACAGCGGCCCACGACGACGACCGCAATTCGGTCCCTCGTCAGGCAAGAACGCCTCGCGCGTGACGAACGCCGGCATTATGTCCTGCTTGGCCAGGCGCCGGACTGGCAGCGTGAAGGCATGCCGGTCATCGAGCCGGAGGTGTGACCGATTCGCGCAGATGGTGCCGGTCGGCGAGAGCCTCACCGGACGCGGACTGGTCGCCGGCCAAGGCTGCGATACCACTGCGCCGACCGGCCCGGTCCAGCGACGACGATCGCCTCGTTCGGCCGACGGTTCTGTCCGACCACCTCGAGCACGGTCTGGTCCCGGCGACCGGATCGTCGGCCCACGTGGGTGGGGCGCAAGAAACGCCGACCGAGAATCCATCGCATCCGCCAGTCATATAGGCGCGCCGGAGCGCTCAGCAATCTGATCAGACGAGGCCCGGGTCGACGTCTCCTTATCGCCGGTCAGACGCGCCCCCCCGATGGCTCAATGACTACGTGGCCCGCGACCATTGCACCTGCCTGCTTCCGATAGTCGCACGACCACCGAGCAGGAGCGAAGCGCGCTGGACGCGCGCTGGCGTTGGAGCTTGTTGGTCGCATTTCACGGGACGTATTGGCTAGCACTTGAGCGCTCCGCTGCCCAGCGGATTTGACAGCCGTCTGACAAAACTGCGAGGCGCGCCGACGCTGACTGACGAGAGACTCAGCTCGAAGAAGCCTCTCGGCGAGCCTCCGTGTCATCGGCGGGGCGCCGAACCGGTTGCGGAGGTTCATCCGTTGGCGCGATACAGCAGTCGGACGCTGAAGCGCGGCTCGCCGTCCCGTCCCACCGGTTGAACGATCGAAGCCGCAGCGAGGGACCGACTCGTCTGCCCCCGGGTCGCAAATGCTCTGCCCGCCCAGCTTCAGGGCGTCGAGCCGAAACATCGGGCGGAACGTTGAGGGCCCGACGGTGATAAGGGTTAGGGCGCATGCACGGGATCGAGCTGATCGTCGCGCTGCTGCTGGCCTCCACGGTGCTGGCGGCTCTGGCGCGGGCGATCAACGTCCACTACGCGATCGTCCTCGTTCTCGGGGGACTGGTGGCCGGGCTCGTGTGGGGGACGTCCGCACCGCGAGTGGATCCGCAGATCGTGCTGTTCGTATTCCTTCCGCCGCTGATCTACGCAGCGTCGTTCGGCTCCTCGACTCAGGACCTCCGCGCTCATGCTCGTGCGATCGGGCTGCTGGCCGTAGGTCTTGTACTGGTGACGATGGCTGCGGTGGCTGCGGTCGCTCATGCGGTGGCGCACATCGCCTGGGGCCCAGCGGTCGTCCTCGGCGCGATCCTCGCACCGACGGATCCGGTGGCGGCGACATCGGTGCTCCGACGATTGGGCGCGCCGGATCGGATCTCGACCATCCTCGAGGGCGAGGCGCTGGTCAACGACGGCACCGGCCTGACGGCCTACAAGCTCGCAGTCGCGGCCGTTGTCTCGGGTCACTTCGAGCTCGGATTGGGCGTCCTTAAGTTCGTTGCGGTCTCGGCAGGCGGCGTCGCGGTCGGCTTGGCGGCCGGGTGGGTGTCGGTCGAGGTGCGAAAGCGCCTCGATGAGCCCCAGATCGAGATCAGCATCTCGCTGCTGACGGCCTATTTGGCGTACATCCCGGCTGACCGCATTGGGGCCTCTGGGGTGCTCGCCGCGGTCGCCGCCGGTCTATACACCGGGAGCCGGACTGGGTTGATGCTCTCGCCGACCTCTCGGCTCCGTACGCTCGGGTTCTGGGAGGCGCTTACGTTCCTGCTCGAGTCGCTGCTGTTTCTTCTCATCGGTCTGCAGCTCCCGCACATCATCCGCGGCCTGTCGGTGGCGAGACCGCTCGAGTATGCGGGGGTCATTGTGGCGACGTTGGTTGCCGTGAGGATGGCGTGGATGTTCAGCGTTCCCCTGTTCGTACGACTCGCGCGCCGCGGTGAGCCCCCGCAGACGTTCGCCGAGCTGACCGTGCTCGGCTGGAGCGGAATGCGTGGTGGTGTCTCGCTCGCCGCCGCGCTCGCTCTTCCCCTCGTGGCAGCAGGACACGCGTTCCCGGACCGGTCGAACATCATCGTCATCGCCTTCATCGCGATCGCGGCGACGCTCGTCATCCCCGGACTCACCCTCGCTCCGCTGATACGCCGGCTGGGTCTAGCCGAGGACGAGGCGGTCGCCCGACAGGAGGCCAGAGCACGGGTCGCGCTCGCACATGCCGCCCTCGCATACGTCGAGGAGTTGGCCGAGCGCGAGGAACTGCCCGAACCGATTGCGGAGGCCGCCCGGCTGACCTACGAGCAGCGCGTCCATCGACTCGAGCCGCAGGTCGCCGGCGATGGCGCCGGCGGCGACGAAGCGGCCATCGCCCACCGTATCCGCGAATTACGGCGAGAGTTGATCGGCGTCGAGCGCAGTCGCCTCGCTGACCTGCGGCGACGAGGTGAGATCTCAGCCGAGTCCATGCGCCGGATCGAGCACGAACTCGATCTCGATGAATCCCGGTTGTCCAACTAGGTCGGCGGCGCAGCGCAGCCCGTCGCGTCGCGTCCCTCGCCCGCGCTCGAAACCAGACGTTTGACGAGGACGAGATTAAGGCCTAAAGCTGCGCCGAGTCGGGCCGATAACTGCATTGGAGTTGTCGTCTGCATTCGTGACGCCACCTGAGCGTGGTGCGGCGTCACCGATTACCCGCGTCTTGTCAGGGGACTGTGCTGTGCAGAGAGGTTCGACGAAGCGAACTGGTCGGGCGGTGCCGCGCGCTTGAATCGGCCCCGTCTCAGGCGTCTCGTTAGCCGGCTGATCGCCGGGGCGGCGGCGGCCGTGCTCGCGGGGTCGCTCGCGTACACCATCGCGCGTGCCTCGTCAGCTGACGCGCGGCCATCACAAAGGGTCGCCGAAAGTGAGGCGGTCACCGACGCCGTCGGCTCTCTCGCCTCCCCCGATCTGGTGCCGAGCCGCATCAGACCCGGCTCGAGGCCGGCCCGTCAGAGCTCGCGGCGGTCCGCATCCTCCGTTTCGACTGATCCACGGAAGCCTGGCGGCGCGCGCACGTTCGCGCCGAGCGCCGGTGCGATTTCCCGGAGCCTCGAGCAGACGACGGGGCTTACTCCCGCGCAGGTCACCGCGCGCGATGTCTGCCCACCGGCACCCACTGGACAGGCACGCTGCGAAGCCCAAGCTCTCGTCGTCCGATCGGACGGTCGGCTCGTCCAGCCGCACGTCGGCCGCCACGCGTCGATCGGTCGCGTTGGACCCGCGCTCGGCCCCACATCGGCAACCCGCCTCGACGTCTCCTCCTCAAGCCCGCCGGAACCCGGCACGCCTGCGTTTCTGGAGCAGGCCTACGACCTCGCGTATCTGTCGCAGACGCACGGTGGCGCAGACACGGTGGCGATCGTCGACGCCTATGACGATCCGTCGGCACAGACGGACCTCAACACCTACCGTTCGGCGTACGGGCTCCCGGCCTGCACCGCATCCAGCGGCTGTTTCAGAAAGGTCAACCAGACCGGCGGCGCCTCGCCACTGCCGGCGGGGGATCCCGGGTGGGAGCAGGAAGAATCACTCGATCTCGACGCAGTGTCGGCGGTGTGTGCCAACTGCCGAATCCTTCTCGTCGAGGCGAACTCAGCCAGCTTGACTGACCTGAAGACGGCGATGGCGACCGCGGCATCGATCGGCGCAAACCAAATCTCCGCCAGCTGGACCGCGACGTCGGACGAGTCGCTTCCGGGCACGTACACCTTCCCGCACGTTGCAACCGTGGCAGCCACCGGCGACACCGGCTATCCGGGCGCAGGCGCGGACAACTATCCAGCCGCGTTCCCGGGGGTGACCGCTGCAGGGGGTACGACGCTGACGGCCGCGGACGCCGGCTCGAACCTTCGCGGTTTCAGCGAGGGTGCGTGGTCGCTCAGCGACGGCTACGGCGGCGGGTCGGGATGCGACCTGCAGGTCGCCAAGCCCACCTATCAGCTGGACTCGGGCTGTGCCGGCCGTTCCTACGCCGACGTATCCGCCGACGCGGATCCGTCGACCGGACTGGTCGCGTATGACTCGGGGAACGGCGGCTGGATGGTCCTTGGAGGGACGAGCCTCGCCACGCCGCTGGTCGCGGCCTATTACGCGATCACCGGCGTCACCGCCAGCTCGCCGAGATGGGCGTACACCGACAGCTCGCTGCTCAACGACTTGACGACCGGCTACAACGGGGCCTGCGCCGCCGACATCACGTACATCTGCAACGCCGGGGCTGGCTATGACGGCCCCACCGGCGTCGGCTCGATCTCGGGTGATCTCGTGACCGGCGCCCCCGGGATCGGCGGCGCCGCGATCCAGACCGGCTCGAGCCAGACGTACACCGAGAGCGTCGCGAGCCACAGCGCCACCATCGCCGCCGGGATCTATCGCAACGGGCGCGACACGACCTGGTCCATCCAATACGGCACAACCACCGCCTACGGCAGCCAGACCGCCGCCACCGACATCGGCTCGGGGACCGCACCGGATCCCGTCACCGGCTACCTGTCGCAGCTGGCCCCGGCAACGACCTATCACTACCGCCTCGTGGCCCAGAACAGCCTCGGCACGACGTACGGGTACGACTACACGTTCACCACCGCCGTCGCATCGCCCACCGACCCCACAGCGTCCTTCACCGCGTCACCCACGACCCCGGCACCCGGCGGATGGACGAGCTTTGACGCCAGCAACTCGACCGACGCAAGCTCGAGCATCAGCGACTACAGCTGGAACTTCGGCGATGGCACGACCGCGGACACCGGCACCACAACCACGGTTGGCCACAGCTACACCAACCGCGGGAATTACAACGTGACCCTGACCGTCACCAACGCGCTCGGCCAGACCGACACCAGCACCGAAACCGTGAGAATCGACGATCCCCCTACCGCGGTATTCAGCCCATCGACGACCGTGGCGCAACCTGGCTCCACCGTCGGCTTTGACGGCACCGCCTCGGACGCCGGCGCCGGCGGCACGATCACCGACTACAGCTGGAACTTCGGGGACGGCACAACCCTCGACACTGGGACCACGCCGACCGCGGGCCACGTCTACGCCGCTCCCGGCGTCTACACCGTCAAGCTGACGACCACCGATGACCTCGGCGTCGCTGGCAAGGTCAGCGAGGAGGTCACGGTGGACGAGCCGACGGCCGCGTTCACCTCCTCACCCGATTCTTCAGTCCCCGGGACTCCGGTCGGCTTCGATGCGACCGGCTCCTCGGACCCCGAGGCAACAATCCTCGACTACAGCTGGAACTTCGGCGACGGGACCGGGATTGAGGACGATCAGAGCAGCCCGACGACGAGCCATACGTACGGCAGCCGGGGCCACTTCAACGTCACGCTGACCATCACGAACTCCCTCGGACAGACCGACACGAGCAGCGAAACGGTGACCATCGACGACCCGCCGACGGCCGCGTTCAGCCCGTCCGTGTCGGTCACCGAGCCGGGCTCATCCGTAGACCTCGACGGCACCGCCTCCGCCGCCGGGGCGGGCGGCACAATCACCGACTACACCTGGAACTTCGGCGATGGCGGCACGGACGATATGGGGACGAGTCCAGCGGACAGCCACATCTACACGGCGCCGGGGATCTACACAACCACGCTCACAACGACCGACGATCTCGGAGTCACTGCTCACGCCACCGCCGTGATCACCGTCGACCACCCGAATGCCGCGTTCATCGCAAACCCGACCGAACCCCTCCCTGAAGCCGCAACCAGCTTCGACGCAAGCATCTCGTCAGACTCGGAGGCAACGATCACCAACTACAGCTGGGACTTCGGTGACGGCACCCCCGTCGAGGATGATGGCAGCAGCGCGTCCACGAGCCACACTTACGCCCATCGCGGGCATTACGACGTGACGCTGACCGTCACGAACGCCCTCGGCCAGACCGACACCGCCGGACAGACGCTGACCGTCGACGATCCACCTACCGCGACGGTCTCCCCTTCGACGGTGCTCAGCGCCGCGGGCGCGACAGTAACTTTCACCGGCAGCGCCGCAGCGGGGGACCCCGACGGCACGATCACGGATTACCGTTGGGCATTTGGCGACGGCAGCTTCGACGACACCGGAATGAGCCCAACCGACCGACACGTTTACACCAATCCTGGCGTGTACACCGCAACACTCACCGCGACCGACGACCTCGGCGAGACGACTTCAACCGCGCGCCAGATAACCGTCGATGCGGCGCCGGCCGCTTCGTTCATCACCTCCCCGAACCCACAGGCGCTCGGGGCGGTGACCAGCTTCGACGCGCAAGGATCGAGCGACTCCCTCGGTACGATCACCAGCTACACCTGGAACTTCGGCGACGGCACCGTCGGCATCGGTCCGGTGACGAGCCACACATACGGCACTCCCGGCAACTACACGGTCGTCCTGACCGTGACGAACGGCGTCGGTCAGGCCACGACGCGAGCTCTGTCCGTCACGGTCGAGCCCCAGCCGACGGTCACCGCGACCCCGACGCCCGATCCGGCGCCGCGTACATCCGCGCCCCAGCTGAGCGGCAGCCTGTCAGGAACGCGGAACCAAAGGCTCGGCTTCGTGCTCAAGCATGGCTTGCGTGTCCGGCTGTCGGCCAGCCTGAGGAGCCATGCCAGCTTCCAGGTCACCGTCCCCACCGGTCGGAGCGGACGCACAGGGGAGCCCCCGCGTCGCCGCCTTTCAAGCGGAACGACTCGGTCAATCATCCTGTTGCGAATCCGGACACGCCTATTCAAGGCCGGTGCCCATGTCATCATGATCAAACTGTCGCCTGCGGCCGCCCGCCAACTTTCGGGTCGCTCATCGATGGACGTCACCGTCCAGGTCACGCTGGTCGACGCGTTCGGCTCGAGAATCACCCGCCTTGTCACGATCACGCTCCATCGGAGCCGAGCTGGCGCGCCGCTCAGCTAACCGGTGTAATTCTTAACGGGGCCTTGCCAGAGCAATGGAGTGGTCGGAGCGGTGGCCGCTCGCCTGAGCCCCGACGGCCGCTGGCTCCTCGTTGACGAGAGCGCGATAGGCGCCGTCGCCGTTCTGGCCGTCGACCGCGGGAACCTGGCCAAGCTTCCGGAGTCGCCGGCGCCGCTCTGGCTCGAAGGTCCTGGTGAGTCAACCGCTCCCTGTGAAGCAAGACTCGAGCGGAGCCGCACTACCCGCGCCGGCTACGCCGCTCGCGCTCGATGGCGTTTAGCCAACGCGCATGCTTCCTCTTGTACTCGTCCGCGAGGTCCTCGCCGAGAGCGCTCACGGTCTCGACCCAGCGAACGGCCTCTACGTAATCGCGCCGGTCTGCGGCGTCGTCAGCCCACCGAAGCGTTCGGGCAATGATCGCAGCGTGCTGGGCCTCGAATCCAGTCGAGACGCCCTCCTCCTGACGCTTATGTCCTCCGTTGTTCGCCATGAACCTAACGTCGGCTTGATAGCGCACCAGGCAGCGCGATCAAGCGAATTAGTCATTCTGCCGACGTTTTCCGATGACCCCGGGGCTTCGCGCATCGCCGGTCCGATCCTGTTTCCACGGCATCCGTAGCGGCCTGGTCTACGCGGGCGAGTCCGGCTGGCCGGCTTGCGTCCACTCTTCGGCGTGTCGAGGACCCGCGGCCCGTTTGGTGTCTGTGGAGCGGTCGTTCGCAGTCTGGCTGAGATCGCTCGACCATTGTTTTCGCGATGACCCGAGCCCGCGAAGCGGTGTCGTCAATGGGTAACACTTATCACGTAGCTGCGGAGCGGCTCGTTCAGGCGGTGCGCCCCTCGGTGACTATCGCCAGGCAGAAGATCCGGGACGCTCCGAACCAGACCCGTGGAGCACTGGGACCGATTACGCCGCGGCTCTTGACACCGCTCGGGCATGGGTACTGTTCGGGTCATGAGCTCCGGGACTGGTTGTGTTGTGGCTGGTCACCGGCGAGCGCCTGGTCTCGCCACACCCGCGCCGATAGCGACGGCGGCTGGGCGCGGGTTTGGTTGCGCTCGTGGGTTTCGGCGCTGAGCTGGGTCGGGATCGGGCTGTCGACCATAACGCTCCTCGCGATGCCGCCACTGGCTCAGGCGAAGCGTCGAGTCGGCAGCGCGCTGGGGTCCCCGGCGACCATCAGTGAGAGCCGGCAAACGATGCTGTGCGCGTACCTGTCCGCGGCGCTGTTGATCGGTTTGCTGGCGAACGCGATCGCGGGCTGGTGGTGGGCGGATCCCCTCGTCGCGCTCATGATCGGCGCGGTCGCTGCGCGCGAGGGGCGCGAGGCTTGGAAGGGCGAGAGTTGCGGCTGTTGCTAGGCCGTCGCTGCGAGGCGACTGCTTGATGTCATCGGGCCGGCGGCGGGTGGTTTGCGGGCGCGGATGATCGCGGCGGCGGCGTGCTCGTGGACGCGATGCGTCTCGCGAAACTCAAGGTCGATCAAGCCTGCGGCCGAGAGCGCGTCGCGGAACTCGGTCTCGGTCAGCGCACCCGCGATGCAGCCGGTCCACGCGGCCATGTCCGCCCAGGTCGCATCGTCCATCCCGGAGTCGGCGATCACATCCGAGATGGCGAACCGGCCACCCGGGCGGAGCACGCGAGCGGCCTCGGCGAGCACCCGTGGCTTGTCGCCGGACAGGTTGATCACGCAGTTTGAGATCACGACATCGACGCTCTCGTCCGGGAGCGGCAGTTCCTCCAGGTATCCCTTCACGAACTCGACGTTCTCCACCCCGGCCTCGGTCGCGTTGCGGCGGGCCAGCTCGAGCATCTCGTCGGTCATGTCGATCCCGATCGCCCGGCCGGTCGCGCCGACCCGGCGCGCCGAGATCAGCACATCAGCGCCCGAGCCAGACCCGAGATCGAGCACCACCTCGCCCTCATGCAGATCCGCGACCGCGGTCGGCACACCGCATCCAAGCGACGCGCTCAGCGCTCCCTCGAGCGCTTCCTCGGTCTCGTCATACAGCGCGGCGCCGAACAGACCGGTGTGATCGGCCGGGCTGCAACAGCCCGGGGTGGATTGGTCCGCGGCGGCTCGGGCCGCTGCCGCATACTTCGCACGCACCGTGTCGCGAACTGCCGGGACCGTCCCTGACGCGGTTGTCGGCGAGCGGGTCGCGCCCTGCCCGCAGCCACATCCCCCGGCGTGACTTTCTCCGCAGCACGAGGCTTTCTCGGCCGGAGCGCAGCAGCTCGCCTGGGTGTCGGCGGCGCAGCAGGCGTTCTCTAGCTCAGCCATGCGGAAAGCTCCCCGACGGCGTTGGGAATCACAAAGTAGTAGGCCCACAGTCCCCGGCGCTCCGAGCCGACGATCCCGGCATCGCGGAGCACCTTCAGATGGTGGGAGACCGTTGGCTGGGACAGATCGAACAGCGGCACCAGCTCACACACGCAAACCTTGCCCGCGTGCTTCCGGAGCACGTCAACCAGCTGCAGCCGCACCGGATCGCCGAGCGCCTTGGCGACCTGCGCCATCCGCACCGCTTCATCGCGCTCGACGTCGGGATACACAACCGGCTCGCAGCACCGCTCCCCGGCGGCACGCTTCTGCTTGGGCTCGAGCGCCAGATCGACAGCCATCTATACACGAATACCGATTGAAGTGACGTTTGTCAATCTTTAGACTGACGCGTGCTGATGAGCACCGTGCTGTTCGTGTGCCTGCACAACGCCGGCAGGTCCCAGATGAGCCAGGCTCTGTTCGAACGGATGGCCGGCCGGCGGCACAGTGCGCTATCGGCCGGGACCACGCCGGGCGAGCGCGTCCACCCCGAGGTCCTCCAGGTGATGCGCGAGCTCGGGATCGACCTCAGCGACAGGCGACCGCGGCTGCTCACGCGCGAGCTCGCCGAGAAGGCCGACATCGTCGTCACGATGGGCTGTGGCGATCAGTGCCCTTTCATCCCGGGTAAGCGCTACCTCGACTGGGATCTACCCGACCCCAAAGGACTCCCGCTCGACCAGGTCCGTGTCATCCGAGACGAAATCGTCCGCCGCGTCGACGAGCTCCTGATCGAACTCGACACGCCACGCCGGGCTCCCGCCTGACCCGACGCGACCGGCCGCCAGCCAGAGAGCCCCGCGCTAGCGGGGCTCTCCTAA
>Ga0335085_10015264_pt1 | contig 11152 bp, 10 predicted proteins | sample Lox_Sample_45_FD_206712 | JGI IMG/M metagenome (GOLD analysis project Ga0335085, IMG submission 206712) | Soil microbial communities from Loxahatchee National Wildlife Refuge, Florida, United States - Lox_Sample_4.5 | ecosystem: Environmental > Terrestrial > Soil > Wetlands | place: USA... | reverse complement strand
CGCCGTCGCCGTGACCATCGACTCGATCATGAAACCGGTCTTGGGCACGCCGACCGGTACGGCGGTCTGCTCCAACGGAGCGATCGCGATGCAAACACCGACGCCAAACACGTTGCGGAATTTCGGATTGCGCTGATGTTTGTCGACGACGATAAAGCCGCGTGGATTGGTCAAGCCCTCGATGCCGCGAACCGCGCCAATGCCCCGGAATGCCGGGATCATCATTGAGAACTTGAACGGCACCTCGTGGGTCTTTTTCGGCTTGCCGTCGTCATCGACCTCGGTCACGTGCACCTTATCGCTATCGACCTTGTCGACCTTGGCGTTGACGATCCATTTGATGTGACGCTGGCGCATTTCCGACTCGAGCACGCCCTTAGTATCGCCGACGCCGCCAACACCGAGGTGGCCGATATACGGCTCGGCGGTGACGAAGGTCATCGGCACCTTGTCGCGAATGCGCCGGCGGCGGAGATCCGCGTCCATGATCATCGCGAACTCATAGGCCGGACCGAAGCAGGATGCGCCCTGAACGCCGCCGACGACGACCGGACCCGGATTCTTGCAGAATTCCTCCCACCGCTGGTTGGCTGCGGCGGCGTGGTCGACATCGCAAATCGAGTTGGTGTTGTGGTCGGGCCCGAAGCCTTCGATCTCGTCAAATGCCAGTTCAGGGCCGGTAGCGACGACCAGGAAGTCGTAATCGACCGAGGAGCCGTCACCCAGCTCAATTCGGTTTTCATCCGGGTGAACGCGCTTTGCGCCTGCCCCGCTAAACCCTATGCCATGGCGCGACAGCACCGGTGCAAGGTCGATAATGATATCGTTCTTCGACCGCCATTTCACCGCAACCCAGGGATTCGACGGCGTGAACTGGAAGAACGGCTTGTTGGAAACAAGCGTGACGCGGTCTTCCTTGCGCACTGCGTTCTTCAGTTCGTAGGCGCAGGATACCCCGCCGATGCCGCCGCCGAGGACGATGATGTGAGACATTACTCCCTCCAAATTATTCTTTTCCGTAATTCATCAGAAAGGAACGAGCGAAAGGGCGCTTTGACCTATATCAATCAAGGATCGATCGAGCGCGAATTTAACTGGCTGGCGCGCCGAAGCCGTCAACACCAGCTGGCGTCGTCATCGGGAACCACGCGGAACAGTTCTTGAATGTTCGCATCGATCAGCCGGAAACCGACATTTCCGTAAAGCTTCTGCCGCCCTTCGTTCAGGACCAGACTGGGGCTGCCTTCAATTCGCATCTTGTCGGCGTCTTGATAATCCGCCGCCAAGCCGGCGAACGCGACGCCACTGTGAATGAGTTTCTCGATAGTCCCGATATTCGCGCCCAAGCGCTCGGCTATCTCGCATTGCACGTCCCAATGGGAAATATCACGGCAGTCGCGAAAGAACGCGCTGCGAAATTCCTCCATTATCCGTTCAAAAACTTGCAAGTTGGATTGGCCGCCGATCGTGGCAGATTCGCGGTCCCATTGTTGAACCGCTTTCAGGAACAGGTGGGGACTCGCCGACGACGCCGGTCGCGCCTTTAGCCAAATATCCGGATGAACCGTGATGTGCGGAAACTTTTCCGCAACGTGTCGCAGATGCGCGTTGAACCCCTCGTATCCGCCTCTGTCTTTCCAGCTCAATTTGATCTTTTCGGCTGTGTCACCGAAGACGGAGCAGAACCGGTGCCTTATCCGAACCTTGTCACCGAATTTCTCTTTGACCGCGGCCAGCCGCACTTGAGAGACGTATGCCCATACGCACAACACATCGGAAAAACAGGTGATTTCAATTCCGTTCATTTCTCAAATACTCAATTCCGCGCACCCGACGATACGGAAATCAGCTCCACTGCCGATGCATTCTAAATAGGAAAGCCGACTTGGCCGAAATCGTCATTGATTTGGGTCAAGGCCCTCAAGAATGAGCGGGGATGCTTCACGTCTTTTGAAGAGCAAACAGAACGTTTTCGCGGGAGCCCGTCAGCGAGTCAGACGTTCGCTCCATGTGCAGTGCAAACATTTCTAAAAATTAATCTGAATCGCGCGGAACGTACTCATTCCCCGATGTTTAATTCACCGCCTCGTTTCGAACGTGGCAGTTGTGAACGAATTCGCGTTTCATGACGAACCAGTTCGAATTGGGGTCCAACTGGAGTGATTTTCATGTCAAAGAAGATAATTGCACTTACCATTGCCATCGCACTCGGCACCGCAACACTGACAACTGGCGCGATGGCCGCCGGCCATGGTGGTGGAGGCCACGGTGGCGGCGGTCATGGCGGCTTTGGCGGTCATGGCGGTGGCGGCCACGGCTTCGGCGGTCATGGTTTCGCGGGCGGCCACGCCGGATTTGGCCACGGCGGTTGGAGGGGCGGGCACTATGCCAGGGGATACGGGTACCGCGGCTATGGGCTTGGTGGCCTTTATGGCTATACCGGCTTTTGCTTCCCGACCCCGATCGGTTCGATCTGCCCCTAGCGCCAGCTATTGAGGGAAACCGCGCTGACGCCAAGTCGTCCGCGCGATCTCACAGCGGGTAGCAACACCAAGTCGCCCCCTGCAGTATCCTCATATCAGCGTCAGCGATCCGCGTGATTTGAAATCCGATTTTTGCTATCTATAATTCTTCGGCCGTATTGAACCGGGGGGCTAATTGCCGATGGCGAGCGTCGAGCTGTCGGCACGGCCGGAGCCACTACGGATTTCGAGCGATACCACGGCGGTTGTCGTCAACGACATGCAGAATGCATTCTGCAGCGCCGGGGGCTACCTCGACAAAGTCGGGTTCGATCTCTCTCCCGCTCGCGCCACCATCGCTGCAGTCAGCCGCGTCCTTGCGGCTGCCCGGGCGGCCGAACTGCTGGTCATCCATTCGCAGAACGGTTTTGCCGGCGACTACCACGACATCCCGGAGGGCTCTCCCTGGTGGCACAAATCGCCAGCGTTGCGGCACATGCGGGCGCATCCGGAGCTCTCCGGCCAAATCCTCACCGAAGGTACCTGGGATTTCGCCATCATCGACGAAGCAGCTCCAGCGCCTGGAGAAATCGTCATTCGCAAATCGCGGCCGAGTTGCTTTGCCGGAACTCCGCTTGAAACTCACTTGCGATCGCGACGAATTACGACGCTGGTAGTAATCGGCATCGCCATCAATGTCGGCGTCGAATGGACGTTGCGCGAAGCCATGTCGCGCGAATTCTTTGGTGTTTTGGTAGAGGACGCAACCATGGCGGCCGGTCCCGCTGAAATCCACCGCGCAAGCGTCTACAACGTCGAACGTTTCGTCGGTTGGGTTACGACGACAGCGCAATTCGAGATAGCATCGCGCGCGTTGGCAAGTGCCGCGTCATGATGCTGCGGTGGGATTTCGCCGCTACCCATCCCTGCCGATCAAAGCTACCATCGGCGCCAAATTTCATCATTGGCCGGAGTGAAAAGGAAAATCGGCATGCGAGTGTGGTCTTTACCGTTGCTACTATTGGGAATTGCGCTTGCCGGTTTGGCGGCGTCTGCGGTCTGCGCGCAGCAGCCGGTCAGGATCGGGCTTATTACCACCCTGAGCGGCCCCGCGGGGTATCTCGGCGCGGACATCCGTGACGGATTTCTGCTCGCGGCTGAAATGGAGGGGGGAAAACTCGGTGGCGTTCCGGTTCAGGTGCTGGTCGAGGACGACGGCTTCAAACCGGGACAGGGAAAACAGATCGCCGACAAGTTTCTCAAGAGCGAGAAAATTAAACTCTTTACCGGCATCGTATTCTCCAACATCGTCGGCGCAACCGTCCCGGACATTCTCGACGCCGGCGCCATTTATGTCAGCCCGAACGCCGCGCCATCAAATTTTTCCGGCAAGGACTGCAACAAAAATTATTACGTCGTGTCGTGGCAGAACGATTCCCTGCACGAAAGCGCAGGCCAGAACGCCACCAATCTGGGTTACAAAAGGGCGTTTATTCTCGCCCCCAACTATCAGGCCGGCAAAGACGCTCTCGCGGGCTTCAAGCGCTACTTCAAGGGTGAGATCGTCGGCGAACTCTATACCCGTCTCGACCAAACGGACTATGCCCCCGAGATGGCCCAGATCCGCGCCGCCAAGCCGGACGTCGTGTTCCAGTTCCATCCCGGCGGTCTCGGCATTTCCTTCATGCGCCAATACCAGCAGGCCGGCCTGCTCGGCACTATCCCGATGGTCGTGGCGGCACCTTCTATGGACACGACTATTCTCAAGGCGATCGGCGATGCCGCCATCGGCGTCAATGTCAGTTCGCAGTGGAACCTCGACTTCGACAATGAAGCCAACAAAAAGTTCGTGGCGGCGTGGCAAAAGAAATTTGGCCCCGAACGCCTGCCGACCTTCTACGCTAGCCAAGGCTACGACACGGCGCTTGCCATCGGCGCCGGCCTCAAAGGCGTTAACGGCGATCTAAGCAATAGCGATGCGTTTCGCACCGCCATGTTGAAGGCCGACTTCCACTCCGTGCGGGGCGCGTTCAAATTTGGCAACAACCAGCATCCGATCCAGGACTGGTACGCGATGCGCGTCGAAAAGGGCGCGGACGGCAAGCCGTTCATCAAAACCATCGGCAAGATCATGTCGAACCATGGCGACGCCTATGCCAAGGAGTGCAAGCTCTAAGCGCGCGCGGCTACATCCGGCGCGCGCGGCAACGCCATGACGCTGGCGCTCGAGCAGACGCTCAACGGCATCCAGTTCGGCGTGATGCTGTTTCTGTTGGCGGCAGGACTGACGCTGATCTTCGGCGTCATGCGTATCATCAACCTGGCGCATGGCGCCTTCTATATGATCGGCGCTTACGGCGCTGCGCTGGTGGGCGAACGTAGCGGCTCATTTGCCCTGGCCGCGCTCGCCGGTCTCGCGGCGGCCGCGCTCGCCGGCCTGATCATCGAGTTTGTGGTGATCCGGCGACTTTATGCCCGTGACCATGTTCAGCAAGTGCTGGCGACCTTCGGCGTCATCCTCCTTGTCAATGAAGGGACGACCATTCTGTTCGGCCGCCAGCCACTGTATCTGCCGATCCCCGGCATCCTATCCGGCACGGTCCAGATCATTCCGGGCGTGCCTTATCCGGCCTATCGCGTCGCGATTATTGCGGCTGGGCTCCTGGTCGCAATCGGGCTGTCGCTTTTTATCAACAAGACGCGGATCGGAATGCTGGTGCGCGCCGGCTCCACGCACCGTGACATGGTGCGCGCGCTCGGCGTGAACATCCGGCTACTTTACACGCTGGTGTTCGGCTTGGGGGCGCTGTTGGCCGGTCTGGGCGGCATCCTGGCTGCGCCCCTCCTTGCCGTTCAGGTCGGGATGGGAGAGCAGATCCTGATCCTGACATTTGTTGTCGTGGTCGTCGGCGGCGTCGGATCGATCCGCGGGGCCTTTGTCGGCGCCATGGTTGTCGGCGTTACCGACACGCTGCTCCGCGCATTTCTACCGATGGTGCTGCACCGGGTCATGACTGTATCGCAGGCCGACGCGCTCGGTGCCGGTCTTTCTTCCATGGGCATTTATCTGGTGATGGCGCTGGTACTGCTGATCCGTCCGCAAGGATTGGTTCGTGCTCCGGGCTGACGTGGCCGGCGCCACCGGATTGTCGCGGCGGCACATGCTTTGGCGTGGAGCCGGCGTCGCGGCGTTGGCGCTGTTCGCATTGCTTCTGCCCTGGGCAGCGACCAAGGCCGGCAATCCGGATTTAATTTCGCTCGCCACGCGGATCGTCATCTACGCAATCGCCGCGGCCAGCCTTAATCTTATCCTCGGCTACGGCGGCCTCGTCAGTTTCGGTCACGCTGCTTATTTCGGTGTGGGAGCCTATGCGGTCGGGATACTCTATTTCCATTTCAGCAATGCCGAGCCGTTTCTGGGCTTCGTTCCTGGCACCAACCAGCTGCTCATCACGATACCGGTCGCCGTCGTGACCAGTGCGACATTCGCGCTTGTCCTTGGCGGGCTGTCGCTGCGCACGGCCGGGCTGCAATTCATCATGATTACGCTCGCGTTCGCCCAGATGGTATTTTTCCTGTTTGTTTCGCTCAAATATTACGGCGGCGACGACGGATTGATTGTCCGCCACCGCAATGTCCTGTTCAATCTTGATATGACCAACGACACGACGTTCTATTTTGTCTGCCTGGCGGTCGCGGCAATTTACTTCTTTGTGTTCTGGCGCCTCGCCCAATCACGGTTTGGCCTGGTGCTCGGCGGCATCCGGCAGAACGAACGCCGGCTCGCGGCCATTGGCATTGCAACCTACCGCTATAAACTCGTGGCATTCGTCATTGCCGGCGCCGGCGCCGGGTTGGCCGGCGCGCTGATGGCCAATTTCGCCAAATTCGTCAGTCCGGATCTGCTGCATTGGTCGCAATCCGGCGATCTGATGATTATGGTGATCCTCGGCGGCGCTGCGACCCTGTTCGGGCCATTGATCGGCGCCACCATGCTGATCGGTCTTGAGACCGTGTTCACCGGCTGGACCGAGCACTGGCAGGCGTTCCTTGGCCCGTTCCTGATCCTGATCGCGCTGTTCACCAGAGGCGGCGTGCTGTCGTTGTTCAAAATGAGCGCGAGCGGCTCGCATGCCTGAGCCGCTGCTGCGCATCCACAACCTGACCAAGCGTTTTGGCAGCCTTGCCGCAAGCGATGGGTTGTCTCTCGATGTCGTCGCCGGCGAAGTCCACGCCGTCATCGGCCCGAACGGCGCCGGCAAAACCACGCTGATCTCCCAGCTTTTCGGTGAACTTGCGCCTGACGCCGGCACCATTCTCTTCGCCGGCAAGGACATCGGCGCGCTAACAACGGCTGAACGTGTACGTGCTGGCCTGGCGCGTTCGTTTCAGATCACCGAACTGCTCCCCGAGTATACGGCGCTCGACAATGTGACGCTTGCCGTGCAGGCTCGTCTGGGTCACAGCTTTCATTTTTGGAGGAACGCACGCGGCGAGCCCGCTCTCCGCGATGAGGCCTTGCATGCGCTTTCGCGCGTGGGGCTCGACGGCCGCGCCGCCGTCGTGGTGAGCGAAATGTCGCACGGCGAGCAGAAGCAGCTTGAGCTTGCGATCGCGCTTGCGACCAGGCCGCAACTCCTCTTGCTCGACGAGCCGATGGCCGGCCTCGGAACGACAGAATGCGCTTCCACCATTGCTCTCCTTCGCGGCCTCAAGGGAGCCATCACCATCCTGCTGGTCGAGCACGACATGGATGCGGTCTTTGCGCTGGCCGATCGCATCTCGGTGCTGGCGAACGGCCGCCGCGTAGCGACGGGCACTGCCGAAGCGATCCGTAATGATGAAGCCGTGCGGCTCGCATATTTTGGCGAGGGAGACGCCTAGTGCTGCGCCTCGAAGGTCTTCAGGCGAGCTACGGCCGCGGTCAGGTGCTGTTCGACATCCGCCTCGACGTCGGACGCGGCGAACTGGTGACCTTGCTCGGCCGCAACGGCATGGGCAAAACCACGACCATCCGTTCGATCATGGGCTTGGTGCCGCGGCGCTGGGGCACCATCGAATTTGACGGCAAGCCGATCGGCGAATGCGTGCCGGAGACGGTGGCACGCCGCGGCGTCGGCCTGGTCCCGGAAGGCCGGCAAATCTTCCCGACCTTAACCGTGGAAGAAAATCTGATCGCTACGGCGGCAAACCGGCTCGCCCGCACCGAAATGTGGACACTGAACGAAATCTACCGGCTGTTTCCGCGGCTCGCCGAACGGCGGACCCAGTTCGGCCGCACGCTCTCCGGCGGCGAGCAGCAAATGCTGGCGATCGGCCGCGCGCTGATGACCAACCCGCTGCTGCTTATTTTCGACGAGGCGACCGAAGGTCTGGCGCCCGTGATCCGCGGTGAAATTTGGAGTTGCATTTCACTGCTGAAATCGCGCGGGCAGTCGATCCTGATCGTCGACCGAAATCTGAAGGTCCTGCAACGGCTCGCCGACCGCCATTACATCATTGAAAAGGGCCGCACCGTTTGGTCCGGCAGCCCGGCTAAAATGGACAGCGATACCGAAGCGGTGCACCGTTATATCGGAGTCTGATTCCACGTTGGCGGAAGTGGCCGCCGCCCATAAACTGCATTGAGCAATTCGAGCGGCGACCGGCAGATAGTAGAGTATACTGGAGCCGATGATGGCTCGCGGAAGAACAACTGGAAACGCATCTTTGCGCTGGCTAGACGCGGGAGCAGGTGAATGAACCGACGAGTGATTGCAGTTTCTGTCGTGACTGCGGCTTTGGGCCTCGGCTTGCTGTCGGCCCATGCTGGCCCCTGCAGCGACGAGATTGCCCAGTTCGAGCAGGCCGTGCGTCAGTCAGCGGGCGATCCGAACGCCGGACCGTTTGCACGCCAAACCATCCGCGCACAACTTGACCGCCAACCGACGCCAGGTTCAATCGAACGGGCCCAGAAGCGGGCGCGGGCAATGTTCGAAGCGACCCTGGCCCGAGCCAAGAGGCTCGATGCTCAAGGCAATCGAGTTGGGTGCACCAAGGCACTCCTCGCCGCCAGGGACATGTACAACCTGCACTGAGGAGTACGGGATTTGCGGACCGTCGAGGGGCTCGGGCTCGACGGAAAGCACATCAATCAATAACAGCCGCAATACGGTCTGGCGTTTGGGTTATACCGGTTAGGCCGGCATTCATAATGATAGCCCCGCGGACAGGCGGGCCGATAGCCGCCTGGCCAACAACCGCAACGCCTGCCGCCGTCTGGCCCGAAATAGCAGGCGTAGAAGAGGCCGGGGGAACAGAAAGGAAGGTAGCCTTCATCGAAGCGGTCGGCTTGCACCAATAGTTTGAGCGAAGGGGTACTCTGCTGTACTTGCGCTCCGGCTGGCGCCGCTTGCAATTGGCCTGTGTTTAGACCGATCGCGACCGTGGTGACCAATACATTAATGATCGCGCGCATTGTCAACGAGCCCCCGAAGAGCGTTCCAAATGAATGCTAGACGTTTTTCTGACCGGCTGGAAGTCGCCGAGCTGTTCATCACGCCTAAGTTGACCCGCATCGTTAAAGCCCAAACGACCAATCCGCCGTTCGCAGGATGGCGTCGCCGCAATCCTGCGATTCGGGGCAATTCCGGGTTCACTCGTGCTTTGCGGAATGCGATAGTCGAAACATGATGTCCTCAGTGGCGGAACTGGATCGCAGCAACGTTGTCGACATTGATCTTGGCAGCGCCGAGTTCAAGGCGAATGCACATCGCCACATGGCCGAATGGGCGCGACGGCGCCCGTTCTACATACTCGGCAAGGGCCCGCCGCAGGTGGTGGTCGGCCGCTACGCCGACGTCCATCGCGTGTTTTCCGACACCGAGACCTTCAACTCCGAGATGCCGCGCGGCGCGGGCTGGGAGCAGTTCAACAAGGTCATGTTCGCGCAGTTCGTCACGCAGATGGACGGCGAGCAGCATGCCCGGGTGCGCCGCCTGTTGATGCCGGCATTCTCGTCGCGGCGGATCGAGCAGCTCCAGGAGAGCATCACCCGGATCGTTGATGGCATGCTCGACGGCATCGAGGCGAACGGCCCCGTGTTCGATGGCATGCAGGACTACGGCGAGCATCTTGTCGTCGATGCCTTGCTGGATGCCATGGTCAATATGGACCCGCGCCGCAAGGCCATCTTCGTCGCGTTCCACCGCGCGATTCCGGGTACCACCTATGTCAAGCCGGGCGAGTCGTGGTCGCCGGAACTGCGGGGCGCCTTCGATCGCACCATGGAAGAGGTCAGGGCCATTATCGAAGAGCGGCGCGTGAGCCCGCGCTCCGATTTCATCAGCGATCTGGTCAACGCCCGCGATCAAGGCGATAAACTCAGTGACAGCGAGCTGTTCGACCAGATTTTCGGCGTCTGCGGCGCCTCGCTGTCGGCAACAAGTCGTGCCACCGGCGGCGCCCTGTACCTGCTCTACAGCCACCCGCAGCAACTGCAGCAGTTGATCCACAACCCGGCGCTCATTCCCGACGCGCTCGAGGAATGCTTTCGCCTAGCCAGTAATGGCTATTTCACCTTCCCGCGAATCGCCACGCGCGACACCGAGGTCGGTGGCACCCCCATCCTCAAGGGCATGGTGGTACGGCCGTCACCGCTCGCCCCCAACTACGATCCCGACGTATTTCCCGACCCGACCCGATTCGACATTCATCGCAAGCCAAAGCGAATTCTGTCCTTCGGTGCAGGACCGCATCACTGCATCGGCAACATCCTCGGCCGCACCACCATCACTATCGCAATCCGGCGTCTGTTGGCGCGCTTTCCGAAGGCGCATCTCATTGATCCGGATTTCACGCCAGTCTACGGCGGAGCCGTCGGCGAATTACGGCTGCAAAGGCTGCCGATGAAAACCCACTAAAGTAGCAGCCCGACCTCGATCGAATCAAAAACACATAGGCGGGCCGCCGCCGTTGCGTGTAGCGTAGCACCCAGAAGATGCCGCATAAGCGGGCGCCGGATGGCGGCACTTCATAAAAACACCGGCGCCTTGGGGAGCGCAAAGTGTCTGCAATCGATATGATTTCTCGTCCGCGCGCGCGGGTCGGCATCACTGTGGCATTGGCTGCAGCCGCCGGGTTTGCGCTGGCCAATACTTCGGCGAGTGTGGCCTATCAGGGCGGTAGTAATCCCCTAACGGTTGCGGCAACGCGTTTTCTTATGCCGACGGCTGCGCTGATCGTTTGGCTGCGCGTGAGCAACGTTTCGCTGGTGCTTCCAAAGTATGAAGCATTTGCTGCCGCTTCGCTCGGAGTTGTGACTGCGCTCTACACGTGGGCACTGCTTAGATCATTCAGTTCGATTCCGTTCGCCTTGGCGGTTTTGATTTTCTATTTGTTCCCGCTGATGGCCGCCGTCATTGTCGCCGGCTTTGGCTGGGAGAAATTCGCCTGGCAAACCGGCGCAGCGATTGTGGTTGCCCTTGTCGGGCTGGCAATGGCGCTCGATGTTCATGGTGGCAACCTCAGCGCCGTGGGCGTGGCATTAGCTTTTTTTGCCGCAATCGGATTGGCCGTCGTGGTCGCCGTCTCCAGTCATATATTTGGCAGAGGCGATGCACGGCCGCTCACCCTCTACATGGCGGCGGTCGCGGGTATTGTATTGTTGATCCTCTGTGCGGTCAGCGGGGATTTCGCACTACCGCACACTG
>Ga0335085_10015262_pt1 | contig 11153 bp, 10 predicted proteins | sample Lox_Sample_45_FD_206712 | JGI IMG/M metagenome (GOLD analysis project Ga0335085, IMG submission 206712) | Soil microbial communities from Loxahatchee National Wildlife Refuge, Florida, United States - Lox_Sample_4.5 | ecosystem: Environmental > Terrestrial > Soil > Wetlands | place: USA... | reverse complement strand
ATCCGATCGGTCATCAGCTTCTGGGCCGCCTGAGCAATCGTTCCGGTCGGCGCATCGTCGAGGGTGCCCCGGAAGGCAACCTGCCCGGCGGTCATGTCGCGGGCCAGGCCGTCGATGAGCTGGCGTTCGATGCGGCTCAGGCGCTGGCGTTCCTCGCCGAGCAGCACGACTTCCGCCGTTGTCTTCGACGGCGTCTCCTTGGACTTGATCATCTCGTCGCTGCGGTACCACTCCTCGATGGACCGGTACGTCTGGTCACTGAGGCTGTACAGCCACGTGACCCGGGCTGCGGCCGATTCCTCGCGGGAGGCGCTGCGGAGCTGATCCCGGCGGGCCGCGTCCGCCTCTTCCACATGGAGGGCGACGTCGCCGTCAGCGAGTTTTTCGCCTTCGACCCACAGTTCCACTTTGAAGGAGCGGCCCTTCGTGATGCTGAGGCCGGCGAGTGCCTGCCGGATAATCGCCTTGCGGATACGGATGACATCTGCCGGCCGGGGTTCCTTGCCCCTGCGCGTCTTCTCCCAGTCCTTTTGCTCCGGGGACTGGATATGGTAGCCGTCGTCCCCTACACGAAGCCGGTCATCGCCGACGAGCCTGGCAAGCGCGTCAGCGACCTGAACGCGGCAGCTCTCGGCATCGATGGCGGGGTGGAGAAGCGCGGCTAGGTTGGCCTCGGTGAGCGCAAGAGCGGGCACGTCGGAGCACAGCGCGACGGCCTGCATGACACGGGTCTCGGTAGCAACGGGCGAGTACTTGTCGGCGACCTGCTCGATCTCGTGACGCCAGGAAGTCGGGAGCGCTTCCTCCAGCAGCCGCGATGCGCGGTCGAGCGTGACGAGCGCGCCGACCTCCTCATCGCCCAGGCCATTGCCGGGGTCAACGACCAGCTGCTGGGCGAGCTTGATGATCGTGCGGTTGGATCCTCCGAGCATGGGCGAGCCGCCGCCTTGAGCGCGCCGCGCCGACACCGCGTCAATGAGCAGCTGTACCTGATAGGGCACGAGGGGATAGAGGCGAACGAACTCGTCTTCGGCAAGGTCGGCTGCCCGGGTCGGCGACTCAAGGCGAACGTAGGTGTTGAGCTGGCCTCGGTGAGCAGCGAGCCGGTCGCGGACGGCCTGCTGACCGGGGCGCGTCTTGTCCAGTACGCGCCGACTAGTGACCTCATGAATGTCGCTCGGCAGGAGGTCGACCCGGAGGGGGAACCGGTCCTGGACCCTGGCGTACTCGACCTGACGGGACTCGAGGCTGTCGACCACGTCACTCAGCTTCTCCTGGGACGTGACCACCAGCCACAGCGGGCCGCGCCTCTTCTGGAAAGCCTCCGCAAGGCCCTGGAGGTCGAACATGCGCGGAATGCTGCGCGCAACGTACTGGCCCACCTCGTCGACGACGAACACGATGCGCCTCGCGGCGCTGCCCCGGCGCCTGAGCAATTCCATGGCCCGTTCAGCGAGCCAGTTATGATCGATGCTAGGCGCGCTCGACGCCTTAGCCCACGAGTCGGCGTTCGGGAAGTTGGCCGGATCGATGATGTGCAGGGCCCGGCTCGCGTAGTTCTTGGCCAGCGCTACATTACGGACCTGAGTCCAGTCCTTGCCCCCGGTTGCCTCGAGTACTGCTGCCCGGAACGCGTCTAGCCGCCCCTCCCCTTCGAGGGTGAACTCCAGCTCGGCCAGCAGCTCGTTGACTGAGTAACCGAAGCGCCTGAGCAGCGCCCGGTAGACGGGCAGGACCAGGCTCTCGCCTTCCCGCAGCATGTCCCTGCCACTTGACAGGTCCAGGAACACGGTGACGGCCGGTGCGAGTGTGTGGGCTGTGGTAAGGAGTGCTTCCAGCTTTATTGAGTTCGTCCTGGCCAGGAGGCGCTCGGTGGCGGTCTGGCCATCCAGGTCAGGGTTAGCCAGCGCATACCCGACCATCTTCGCGAAGCTGCTCTTACCGGATCCGAAGAATCCGCTCACCCACACATTGGTGGTCTCGGTTGGATTGCGGGCCGTCTCTGCGTAGAGCTCGGCGAGCTCTTCGAGATGGACACGGATGTTGTCGGTGACGACATACTCGTCGATCTCATGAGCCACGATCTGCGCGTCGGACAGATCGACGTGGATCACGGTCTCGATGGGACGCTCGATGTCGCCACGGAACAGCTCTCTGATCTTCACAAACGATCTCCCCGGGGAACAATAAGGGCCCTGTAGCCGTAGGCCGGCTCGGTCTGATCCATGAACCGCAGCCCGTAATCGCCGACAATGCCGCCGGGGTAGAGCAGCGTCACCGGCAGGCGCAGACGGCCGCGCAGATCGTCGATCAGCGTCGAGGTGCGGTAAGCCGGGAACAGCGCGCCGGCTCGGTACAGGAACACCGCGGTTCGCTCACCGGCCAGCTCCTCCACAGCGGCGACGACCCGATCCGGCAAGCTCGGCGGCAGATGAAGGATCTCGCTGACCGACCGGAAGATATCAGCCATGGCTGTCTCGTCACCATCGGCATCGTTCTCCTGGGCAACCAGCTCATCGATCCATCCTTCCGCCTCTAGTGCCTGCCAGAAAAGGTCAGCCAGCGAGACAGCCGCACAGCGAACGCGCTGGTCAGGTGCTTCCAGCCACAGCTGCAGGTCCTTGAGGTCACCTCGGACCGCCCATTCCTGGGCAGGTGGATACACGTACAGCAAGTAGGGCGGATCACCCCCGCGGCCGTAGAAATCGAGGATGCGCTGACCTATACCCCGCAAGTCGTCACGCAACGGCACGGGCCACCTCGGACAATGACTCCTCCAGCCAGTCCACGCGAACCGAACTCCCCGCTGATGAGAAACGGAGCAGACCGTTCCGGGCCGCCTCGTGGAACAGCTCAGTGACCCGCCCCGAGTCCAGCAGCCATCTGCGCCACACCGAGCTTGCCAGCAGTGCCCGTGAGGACGCGCCACTCTCGTGCAGGCGGAACGCCACATAACTGAACCCGGCGATACTCAGTGACGATCGGGAAAATTCCTTGCGGACTGCTCCGGTGAGAATGCCGAAGTCCCGCAACGCAGCGAGCAAGTGACGGGCAACTTCGATGCGGGTTTTGTCGCCCCATGGCGGCGTCTCGCCGTTCGCCGCGAGCTCTGCCAGCCATGTCGCGACTTCGCCCACATCGACCGTTACTCGTCCCGCTTCCCACCAGGCGAACAGCGGTCCTTCGGCACAGGCGGCAAGCAGCCCATCAGATCGCGTCGATTCGAAGTAGTAGGCCTCGACGAACCCACGCGGGGACGACCAGAGTTCCTTCATCGCCGCGATCACCTGCGGGCCAGGCTCGATGAGCCGGGGCCGGAGCACACGTCGGAGCACGGCGTCGGCGCGCGCGCGCGAAGGCTTGGCGAGCAAGTTCTGATCGGCGATGTGCCGGAGGTTCCATGCTGTGTCCTCCTCGAGGTCCCAAACGTCGACCAGGCGACGAGCATCGTCGATCAGCGCCCCACCCTTCAAGATGTTCGAGGTCAACACGGTCAGCGGGCCAGATCGAAGTAGGGCGGGCGCAGCGGCCCGGCCTGGTCGAGGTAAGCGGCTGCAAGTACCTGCGCCATGCTCTGGAGCGTTGGAGGATCGGCAAGCTCAATGGCAGTCAACCTGCCGACGAGCAGGCCCTCACCCAGCCGCTCGCCTTGAGGCGCTTGACTTTGCCCAGACCAGGCACGCACCGATTCGGTCGCCGTCTCAGCGGTCCACGCTTCAAGCGTGGTCAGCAATGGGTTCGTGTCCTTGGATGTCTTCTGCTCGGCCAGCCAGCTGGCGGCCCAGCGCCGGAATGGGAGCAGGTCAGAGAACAGATGGAGGGCAGTGGGCCTCCCAAGAAGCTCGTTGTGCATTCGGGTAGCGGCGGCCATGTCGAGCTCGAGAGCCGCCGGCTGCCAGGTGCGGCGGAACATTCCGGAAAGCACATATCGGCCAGTCCGATCCATCGCGTGGCCCTGCCACCAGCCCTGCAGGTCGTTCTCCCCCAGTCGTGCCACGCCGAGCACAAGCCGTACGGCGTCAGCAGTGTCCAAGGTTTCAGCGGTCATCGGCAGGAGCTCCAGAGATGTGCGGGAGGTCGCCCCAAACAACGCTGCCGGAGGACTAGCCGTGGGGTACCACCGTGACGATCGAGCAGACCACGGACAACCCGGCTGTGTTTACTCCCCAACACCGTCATCAGGCTGACCGACAGCCTAGCCGAGAGTCGGCAGTATAGATCGCCTCGTGCTTGCGCTTGAGGTCCTTGAGTTTGGCGGCTGTCCACGTCTCGACGTCTCGGTCGATCGTGATGTGGTGCGTGTCGCGCAGCAACAGCAGGTTGTCGTAGTCGGCGACGCTGCTCGTTGGACATGTTCTCATTGAAGCGTGCCGAATCCGGCAGGGCGTCCTTGATGTGCGCGATCTGGCCGAAGAGGACGGCGTCGGCACCCATCAGCGCGTGATCGCATTGCGGGTACACGCAGCGGTCACCGCGGAGAACGGCGTCAGCCGTTTTCGGTGTCTCCACCGACGTAATATCTCACAGTACAGGGCAAGGGCGAAGCCGCGATGGTGCGACAACCTATGGGGGCCTGGGCGTTGGCTCGACGACCTAGGCGCATGGATCTTGAGTAGACGGAGAAGTTATGCGTAATACGGCACAGATTTCTGGCATTATCGGAGGATGTCCACAGTGACGAATGCGCCTTTGAAGCCAATTTACCCCTTCGATGAGCCTGGGAGGCCTATCGAGCTGTATCGCGGGAACATCAGCGGGCTAGCGGTCAACGACGTGGACGGGGGCGTAGAGTTCCGCTGGAAGCCTGATCCCACGATTGTGTGGACTATCGATACTGGCGTGCCGCCGCAGTTTGTCAATCGCCAGGACAAGATCCCGCTGGTGCTACACCGGCCTGACGGCGATGTAGAATTGCCGAGCTATGCGTGGGGTTTCGACGGCGGATGGTCAAACGGGACAATATTCGGCAGCGATAATGCCCCACTGGATCGGCTAATCGCCCACTGGTTCAATCTGCCCAATTGGCATGGGCCTGAGCTCCTGGAGACAACCGAGGCAGGGATTAATCGCCAGTGGCTCGGGCGATTGACGCTGACAGTCGATGGATGGACAGTAACGTTGGATGTCCGACCCGATCATCCCGCTGTCTGGGTTGAACTTAACAAGTCAGATGTTTACGTGATGACTCATGCTATGGAGATCCGGCGTTCCGACGGGGCCCCCTTCACCGCTTGCGATGCTGAACCTGTGCTGACGGCGATGCATTGTGGCGTATCTTTCGCGCTCGGCCGGTGGGTCGCGCCGATGCTGCCGGTCGGCCTTAACAGCAGCGGTGCGGCCGTTTGGGAAGAATGGAAGGCCGGCTTGTGCGGCCCGGCACGGAGCCCAAGTCCCGGCTGGTGGTATCAGCAAGATCATGCGGCGCTTGCGGACTTCCTGAAGCTGTTGATCAGCGCCTTCGGCGATCCTAGCAGGAGAGAGCGGCTGTGGATGCAGATGGTCTTGGCGATCACGGCCACATATACTCCGGGCTTTGTGGAGCCAAGGATCACGCTCGGATTCTCAGGTCTTGAGCACATGATGTGGCAGAACCTGGTGCTCTCCGGGCTGATGCCTGAAGCAGACTATGAGAAGAAGAATCCGCCTGTCGCCGAGAAGCTGCGCAGAGTGCTGAACGCGGCGAAGATACCGGTCGCTATCGATGGCGGCATTCACCCGACGATAGCGAAACTCGCTGCGGATCAACTCAAATACGGACTGAAGCTTGACGGCCCAGAGGCAGTGACCTGGACACGGAACCGACTCATCCACCCGACACCAGGGAAGTCAAATCGGGACGTGTATCAGTATCCGGGACTCCTTGCTGAAGTATGGCTGCTGCTTCGGTATTATTTGGTACTGCTGATCCTGCACTCGATTGGTTACCAAGGCACCTGTCGGGATCTGCGCAAGCTAACTGGCTGGGCGAGCAGCACGGTAACAGTCCCTTGGGCCGCTACGAGCTAGCCTCGCGCCCGCCTTCGCCATGGTCTTCGGACCGCAGTGAGCCGCCCCGGTGCTCGCCGACTCGATGGCGCGGCGCTCGATCGTGGATGGGTGGTAGCCGAGGCGTCGGCGATGAGCAGGAAACCTACGGCGACCTGCGCAGATGCAGCGGGATGCAGCCCCGGCGTGTGTCGTTGCCCGTCGATGGCAATGCGCCGGTTGACCTGCACGAACGCCGCCAACGCCGACAGGAGGGAGTAGTCGCATCCACTTCAACTTCAACTCCCAGCGTTTGACTGGTAAGGCCGATAACGGCCCTTTCCGTCAAGCCGCGGAACGCCGCGCAGTAGACGCCAGCTCACGACCTGGGCAGTGACGGCGGAGTCTTTCGCCTACCACGACTGCCCTCGTCGCCACGCGGCCCCATCCTCATCAGGGCACGGACGATCTCCGGGAGATCATCCTTGTTGGCTCGGATCACGGCAAGGACGGCAGCTACGCCAACGAGCGACGGAGGGACGGCCAAGACAACGTAGACGGGCAACACGCACGCCTCCACGACACGGAACCGCGGCTACCTGCGCTCTAGCCAGCTTCTTAGTTGTCGTGGTGCAGCGCGGAGGGAGGCGCTTCGGGTCTTGCTCGTACCGGCAGGGCGGCCAGTTCTTGGCAGGCAGGTCACCAAGCGGCGATACTCTCCTTTTTGCTTCCACTTTCACCCTGCGCTTGCCAGCCTAGCATTTCGTCAACCCGTTCGAGTGATTTCGGCGCCGCGGGTCGTGGCCGGGATGATGTTGTGCGTCCGGTCCGGGCCGCCGCAGGTCGTTGTGCGGGAGTCCAGGACGACCTGGTCGTTGATCGCTCCCTCGGCAGCTCCGGGGCCTATTGCCTCGGACTCGCTGATGGTGCTGACGCCACATTTGCGCGACTGTGGATCGTGGACACGCTCACCTCCGCGGAGAGGGCGATCGCGGCGCGGAGGCTTGCCGCGGCGCGGCCCGTCGTCGCCGCGCTGGCCGGCATCGCCGCTCCGGAGGCGTTCTGGGAGCTATGCCGCGACGAGCTCTCGGGTGTTGACGTGGCCGCCGGCGGCTGGGACATCCGCGCTCGCTGGTTCGGTGTGGTCATCTGCGCCACGCCGCGACTCGGCGAGCTCGGCCGCGGCATCACCATCCCATGGCGCGTTATCGCCGCGCTGATCACCGCGCAGCAGCCCCGCGACTGCTAGAGCGCTTCTGGCCGTACCTCGGCCGCAGCGCGGCCTAGGTCCCATCCGGTGAGGTCCTCCCCCGCGGCCTTCCGGAACGACCACCAGGCAAGGTCCAGCGCTTCGGCCACGTCGCCGGCGTCGGCCGTGGCCAGGATGACGACGCGGACGTAGTCGCGGCCGCGGCGGATCTCGCTGTCTACGTGCAGGGTGGCCGCGGCGCTTTCCTGCTCGGCGAGCTGGCGCCCGAACTCGTCGCGGACGGTGCCCCACGCGCGCCACCCGCCGGCGCGGGGCACGCTGAGCCGCACGAGGTAGCGCATGTCTCCCAAGCCGTCGTCCCTGAACGTGACACTACCTGCGCCGATGCCCTCCCAGCCGCGGGAAAAGCGAAATGTCAGCGCCCCGGGTTATGGTGTGCGTCAGTGGCAGCGCATGCCTGCCCGATTCCGAGTCGCCGACGCCCACGCCGCCGGCGATGACGAGGACAAGGGTCCTAGCGACTCGCGTGCGTCTTGTTCGTCCGCGTTCCTGGCTGCCTGATTTCCCGGGGCGGGAGTGCGTGGGATTCCTGCCCGAGAGGGAATTGGTCATGACGCAGCACAAGGACCGCAAGCAGAAGATCCGGGCCCGGATGGCCGCCACCGGCGAGCCGTACACCGAGGCCGCGCGTGCCATCTCCAGCCGGTTCGCCGGGACAGGCGACGATTTCCTCGCCGACCGCCACGCCGATCTCGACGCGGGGGAAAACGGCGCCGGCATGACCGACGCCGACTACTACGACCGGATCTCCGACAGCACCGAGACCGCCGACCTGGCCTGGTCCGGCCCGGACTGGTACGCCTTCCCGCCGGAACCGCCCCAGGGCACGGGCCTCGGCATGAGGAACGGCAGGAACCAGCGGTACTACTGGGAGGCCCGCCGCCGGTGGGCGCCGTGGCAGGTCCGCCAGCACGCCCGGATGGCGGCCGAGCTGACCGGCGGCCGCGCCCGGCACCTGGCCGACTGGTACCCGGAGGGATGGGCGCCGTATCACGGCTCGACCCGCGATCTGGCCCTGGAACTGCTGTACGTCATCACGCTGCACGACTGGCCCGACCTCGTCCCGGACCCCGCCCGGCTGGCCGCGCTGACCGCCGCCGGCGACCCCGCGCCCGTCGACGCCGCGTTCGCCGAGTTCGACCGGCACGCCCGCCTGCTGACCGACGACGGCCTGCACCCCCCGACGGGCGAGCTGATCGGCCAGGCGATATCGATCCTGCAGCAGCAGGCCGCCAGCACCAGCTGGCGGGACCGGGAGAACGCGCAGCGCGTCCTGGGCCAGCTCGGCCGGGCCATGACCCCCTACGACCACAACGACGACGGCTACCCGCAGATGACTGGCATCTCCATGCCCGGCGCGCTGGCCACGCTCGACGCGATGCTGTGCAGCTCGCAAGGTGGCTTCCCGCCCGCCACCGTGGTCAGCTACCGCGACCGGGGTACCCGCGTGCCGGCCGAGGTACAGCGGTGCGTGTGGGCCCCGGCCGGCGGGCCCCCCGCCCGCTACGCCCTGGCCTGGTCCCGGGAAAGCCCCGGCGACGGCACCGGCACCCGCCAGGAGGAGATCGTCCCCGCCTGGGAGGTGGATCTGCCGCCGGGAACGACCGCGCCGTGGCTGGCCTCACCGCCGGCCGGGGCCCGGCCCGGGCAGGTCGAGACGGACAGTCCCCGGAACTGCTGGGATTGCGGTGGCCGCGGGTGGAAGCGGACTCCTGACAGCGAGGAGTACACCTGTCGCACGTGCAAGGGCGAGGGCTGCGTTCCTGCAGCCGGAAGGGAGTCACCATGACCGACCCGGGCGAGACCGCCAGCTTGGTGGACCAGATCACCGGCGCCTACCGCGAGCGCGCGGCCGCGAAGACCGGGATTGCTGCCGTTCCTGGCCGCGTCATAGGCAGCGACGTGGAGGGCCAGGCCGACGCTATGGAGGACGCGGCCGGGCGTCTGGCCGAACTGCTGGCCGCGTTCGGGCGAGAGCCCCGGCGGTCCCTGGATGCGATCGCTGTGTTCCGCGGCCTGGGGCGGTGCGCGGAGTCGATGGCGGCCGCGGCCGCCGAGATGCGCCGCCAGGAGTGGTTTGACCTCGATGACGAGGCGGACCCGGAGGCCGCGGCCGCGTGGGCTGAAGCGCTGAAAGGCCTGCGGGCCGCCGCGGGCACCTTCAAGTGGGTCGCTGACGGCTGGATCTGACATAGAAGGGAACATCCGCCCGGGCGCCGGCCAGGTCCCGCTCGGCCTGCTCGGCGCGGCCACGCAGGTCGGCGAGGGATTCCGCGCCCGGCGCCCGCTGGGTCACCCGCCCGCGCCGCTGACAAAGGCCGGGAGCGGATCGAGCGATCGATGCTCAGCGACCAGCCCCGGCCCCGGACGGCCGGGCATGCCGATCCGGTTGTGCCACCACACATCCATGCCGAGCCGCCCGGCGCCGGGGATGTCGTACGGCGACCCGGCCACGAACAAGACTTGTCCGGCCGGCAGTGCGAGCGCGTCGAGGGCCCGCTGGTACGGCTCGGGCCGCGGCTTGTAGGCTCTGGCGCTCTGCGCGGTCACCGTCACCTCGAACGGCACGCCGACCAAGTCGGCGGCCTGGTGCCCGAGCTCGTCGGAACAGTTCGTCACGGTGCCGATCGGCATGGTGGCGGCGATCGCGGCCAGCACACGCGGGACTTCGGGCCACGGCCGCAGCTGGCCATACGCCTGCGTCAGCCGCTGCGCGAGCCTCGGGTCCAGCCCCCGCATCTCGGCGGCCCGGGCGACCAGCGATTCATAGGGCACGTACTGGCCGGTGTTGAAGGTCAGCGCCAGGTACTGCTCGCGCCACCGGCGCGCGGCGCGCGGGTCTCCGGCCACCTCGGTCCACAGCGTCCACGAGTCAAGAAGGGCGCTCAGCAGGTCGAACAGGACTGCGTCGTAGCGCCGGGCATTCATGCCAGCCCCCCGGGCTCGTGCTGCGAGCTGCTCGATCGCTGTACTCGCTGTCACCCATGCTCGCAACCGGATCCGGACGCTGCAACCGGCGAGGGTCAGGCGACCCGCCGCCAGCCGTTGACCCGGGCCAGCCAGTCGCTCAGCACGGCCCGGATTCGTCGGCGCCGGTGAAGACTCGCTCGTCGCCGCGGTCCTGCACAAGGTAGGCGCGCTGCGGCTTGCCGGTGCGGGCGGACACGTTGATGGCGCCGAACAGGGCGTCGGTGCCCTCGCCGTCGAGCACGATGCCGTACCGGCCGCGTGAGCGGACCTGGGTCAGGTCGTGCCTGGGGCGCAGCCGGGCTTTTTCGGCGAGGTCGAATAGGGCGCGGGTGTCACCGGTGGCGGGCACCCGGTCCCAGGCGTCGGCGGCGGCCTTGGCGCGCAGCGCGGCGAATACCTCGTCGGTGCGGCCGGTGCCGGCGGTGACCAGGCCCAGGTTGAGCAGCACGTAGGCGAGCTGGTCGCGCGTGATGGTGACAGTGGCGGTCATCCGATCAGCCCTCCTCGGCTTCGGCCTGGTCGTCGTCCTCGGGTGCCTCGAACGGCGTGCCGCATACTCCGCAGATCACCGGGCCGTCCTCGATCTGCTTGGGGGTCATGTGCAGCTTGCGGGGCGGCTGGCAGGCGCACTCGACGGCGACGCGGCGGCCGCCGCGCTTCTTCGGCTTACCCTCGTCCTGGCCGTCCCCGCCGTCCTCTCCCCCGCCCTCGCCGCCGCCGGTGCCGAGGGACTCGTCTAGGAGGAACGGGAGCCGGGCACTGTCGATCGCGTTGATGACGTCGGCGTAAGCGGCGGCGGTCTCGTCGGTGATACGGCAGTCTGACCAGCCGATTACCTTCTCGGGGCGGCCCGGACCGCGCAGGCCCATCTCGGTGGCCAGGGCCACGAACCGCTTGTTGTGGTACCGGTTGCCTTCGGCGCTGGTGTCCTTGATGCCGCGTACCACGG
>Ga0335085_10015261_pt1 | contig 11153 bp, 8 predicted proteins | sample Lox_Sample_45_FD_206712 | JGI IMG/M metagenome (GOLD analysis project Ga0335085, IMG submission 206712) | Soil microbial communities from Loxahatchee National Wildlife Refuge, Florida, United States - Lox_Sample_4.5 | ecosystem: Environmental > Terrestrial > Soil > Wetlands | place: USA: Florida... | reverse complement strand
ACAGTTCCGGTGGGTGAGCTTGAAGGAAAACACGAAGGTCGTCTTCAGTAAGGTTCCAGCGGTCACGTTGAGCTTCTGGATCATCAAAATTGCCGCCACCACGCTGGGAGAGACCGGCGGGGACAGCGTGACAATGACCCTCAATTGGGGTTATCTGGCTGGGACGATGCTCTTTGTAACCTTATTGATTGTGCTGGTGATGGCTCAGATCCGGGCGAAAGAATTTAACCCATATCTGTACTGGGCGACGATTGTGGCTTCAACCACGTTCGGTACAACGATGGCGGACTTTGCCGACCGTTCGCTGGGCATCGGCTACACGGGGGGAACGCTACTGCTCTTTGTGGCGCTGATGGCGGTGCTGGGGGCTTGGTATTGGTCCCAGGGTTCGATCTCCGTCAGCACCGTAAGCACTCCGAAGGTGGAGGCTTTTTACTGGGCAGCGATTACTTTGTCGCAGACGCTGGGAACTGCTCTAGGGGATTGGGCAGCGGATACCGGCGGTCTAGGGTATGGCGGCGGTGTACTGGTGTTTGCTGCAATGCTTGCGGTGATTACGGCTTTGTATTACTGGACGCATATATCGCGGGTATTTCTTTTCTGGGCGGCATTCATTTTGACGCGACCGCTCGGCGCGACGGTGGGAGACTTGTTGGATAAGCCGAGGAATGAGGGCGGACTGGCTTTTAGCCGACCGGTTGCCTCTGCCTTTCTCGCGCTTTTCATTATTGGGTGCCTGTTGGTCTTGCCGCAGCGGGCCGGCACTCATCCGGTTGAGTCCTAGCGCAGTGGATTAGTTTCTTGCACGGGCTGACGCCCACACGTAAAAGCGCATCGCGGCTCGCCGTTAAGACTTCGAATCCCACAATTGCCAACCGAGGGCAAGTGTGGGCCACCCATGGGTGCGACGTTCTTCCTCCCACCCTTTGCCAAAGGAAGGCAAAGGATGGGGCACCCATAAATTGGGCGTATCAGCTCCAGCGGAACCACTTCAGGGCGAGGACGAAGGAGACTCCGCCCCAGACGGCCATGACCGCGATCTGCGACCACTGAGAACTCAAGCTGGCGCCTTGCAGGATGATGGCACGCAGGGCGTCGTTGAGCGCCGTCAGCGGCAGCGCGCGGATCACCGGTTGAATAATCTGCGGGAAGCGCTCGTAAGAGAAGAACACGCCGGAAAAGATCCACATCGGCATCATCACCAGGTTGATCAGCCCGCTGACGCTCTCGATCTTCTGCGCACGGCTGGCGGTCAGCAGACCAACGCCGCCGAACGATACCGCTCCGAGCGCACCGATCAGCAGGATCGCGAGCAGCGAGCCTTCGACCTTCATGTGAAATACGAGCACGCCGAAGCCGAGCAGCAGCGCGACCTCGATCAACATGAGCACAAGGCGGCTGCTGCCCAGGGCAAGGAGAAAGTCGGTGCGCCGCATGGGCGATGCGATGAAGCGCTTGAGCAGCTTGCGCTGGCGCATGTCGACCACGGCGAAGCCGATGCCCCACATTCCGGAGTTCATCAGGTTCATGCCGAGCAGGCCGGGAATCAGGAAGTCGATGTAGCGTGCGCCGGGCTCGCTGCTCTGCGTGGTTTCCGTTTTGAGCGGGTCGGCTCGTCCTGAGGCGGACTCAAGCGCATCGTCGACCTGGGAACGGGCAAGAACGCTCTCAGGCCGTGCGGGGTCGTAGCGATAGTGCATTCCACTATCATCAGCGGTAACTACGAGGGCGTACTGGCCTAACCTAAAGCGATCGAACGCGACTTTTTCGTCCAGCACGTCAGCGTGAATCACGCCCTTCGAACCGGAACGCTGCAGCAGATCGACAACTTGCTGGGTGTGGGAATTGTTCACGATCGCGATAGGTGTTACGTCGGCGGGCTTGTTGCGAAACGCGATGCCGAGCCCGAAGGCCAACAGAAGCGGGAATGCGAATACCCAGAAAATCACCTCGGGCTCGCGCCACAACTCCTTCATGCGCGCGCCGAGCAGGGCCCAATAGCCGGCCCAGCGGCGGTTGGTTGTGGTCGCGACTACCGGCTTCTCGGGCTCAATTTGTACTTCAGGAAGTGCCATCAGTTCTCCCTCAGGTGCCGGCCGGTAAGATGCACGAAAACGTCTTCCAGACTCGCCTGGCGGGTGGTGAGATGCGCCAGTTGCGCGCCCCTGGTTTGCACAGCGGAGAGGAGTGCCGGAATGGTGTGGTGCGGCTCGTCGACGCGAAGGCAGTACAGGCCGTCTTCGCTGCGAACGGACTGCACCCCGGGCAGGCGAGCCCAGATTTCATCGCTCACCCCGCCATTGTTGCTCTGGATCGCAAACTCCACGACGTGATGCCCGCTGAGGCCCGCGATCAATTCGGCAGGAGTTCCCTGGGCGATGATCTTGCCGTGATCGATGATCGCCACCCGATCGCACAGGCGCTCGGCTTCGTCCATATAGTGCGTGGTCAGCAAGACCGTACCGCGGCGGCGCTGAAACTGGCGAACGATGTCCCAGAGCTGGCGCCGGCTCTGGGGATCCAGCCCGGTCGTAGGCTCGTCGAGAAACAAGATGCTGGGATTGCCAACCAGCGCCGTAGCCACGGCCAAGCGCTGTTTCTGGCCGCCGGAAAGCGTACCGACTCTGGTGTCGGCCTTCTCGTTCAGCGAAAGCTCATCCAGAATCTCGGGAACTGAAGCAGGATGCTTGTAAAAGCTGGCGAACAAATGCAGCGTCTCGCGCACCGTCAACTTTTCCGAAAGCCGCGTCTCCTGCAGCGAGATGCCCAACCGTTCGCGCAATTCGCGCTCATGGCCCTTCCATGTCATGCCGAGGACTTCGACGTCCCCTGCGGTAGGCGCCAACAGACCTTCCAGAATCTCGATGGTGGTGGTTTTGCCCGCGCCGTTGGGACCAAGCAGACCGAAGCACTCGCCGGCTTCGATGTCGAGATCGAGGCCGCGCACGGCTTCGACGTTGCCCTCGTAAGTCTTCACGAGGCCGCGGCAGTGGACGGCGGTTTCCATATTGGGAATGATAGCGGAGAACGATTGGGCGTGTTACGGGAGCCGGCTCACACAGGGCAAACATGTTCACCACAGAGGCCCGGAGAACAGGGAGTGAACGCATTCTCGGTCTGTCGGCACGAGGGAAGTCGTGCCCTGACAAGAGACGGTCTCGGGTGCGACATTCTTCCTCCCACCCTTTGCCAAAGGAAGGCAAAGGATGGGGCACCCGCTCAGGATGACAATTTAAGAACTATTACGGCGATCGGCATGACTGAAGTCGTGCGCTGATACAAGGCCCTAAAACAGCTTTCGGGAGTCGAGCAGGATGGTGACGGGGCCTTGATTGACCAGTTCGACCTCCATCATTTCCTGGAAGCGGCCGGTTTCGCAGGGTAAGCCCAGTTCAATCAGGCGGGCGACGAAGAGTTCGTAGAGTTCGCGGGCGCGGTCGGGACGGGCAGCGGCGTCGAAGGACGGGCGCTTGCCTTTGCGGACATCGCCGAACAGGGTGAACTGGGAGACCGCCAACACCGCGCCGCCGACATCGGTGACGCTACGGTTCATTTTGCCTTCGGCGTCTTCGAAGATCCGCAAACCGGCGACTTTGGCGGCAAGATAGTCTGCATCGGAGTCGACGTCATCTTGCGCGACGCCCAGCAAAACGAGAAGGCCTTCGCCGATGGTGCCGGTAAATTCTCCGTTCACCTTCACTGACGCACGGCTCACACGTTGCACAACGGCGCGCATGGCAGGGTTGTATCACACCGGACGAGTGGCGGTGACCGAGTCGACCGCGTTCTGCATGTTGCGGAATATGTTTTCCTCACCCAGAACGGTGAGTAGACCGGCACGCCCGAAGGCGTCACGCACCGGGTCGCGCACCGCCGCCAGCACCAGGCGGCCGCTGCGCTTCACGGCGCTGGCGTGCAACTGCGAGAGAGCGTCTATTGCGGTAACGTCGACCAGCGGAACCGGGGCAAGATTCACAATGATGGCCTTGAGCGGTTGCGGCGCCTGATGGATGAACTGCTTGGCGTGCTCGCGAATACCATCGGCGTTGGCGAAGAACCAAATGCGATCGACACGAAGCATCAAAATGCCGGGAAACTGCTCGGCCTCGGGATGGCGGGCAATGTCGACATACTCTCCGGTATCGCGAAGGCGACCCAACACCACGACCTGCGGCATGGAGAGAAATCGCATGAGAGCAATCAGGCTAAGAATCACCGCGAGTGCGAGACCATCGAGGATGTCGAAGGCGAGCACACCAACCACTGCCGCCAGGCCTTCGCGAAATTCGATGGGCGAGATCCGGCGGAAGCGCAGCAGCGTCTTGTAATCGAGCAGATGCCATACCGCATGAATGACGATGGCGGCCAGGATGGCCTCGGGCAGGTGGTAGAACCATCCGGTCATGAATAGCAGAACGGCTATAACTGTTGCGGAGGCGGCAAGGGAAGAGATTTCAGTTTTGGCGCCGTTGCTGTCATTGGCGGCCGTGCCCGAGGTTCCGCCACCTACCTGCATGCCGCGGAAGATGCCGGAAGCGATGTTGGCGAAGCCTAGCGCCTTCAGTTCCTGATTGGCGTCGATGTCGTACCCGTTTTTACCGGCAAAGGTGCGGGCCGCGCCCATGGATTCGGCAAATAGCACCAGGACGAGACCGACAGCAGCGGGCGCCGCGGTCAGCCAGTCGCTCCAGGTAAGGATGGGAAGGCCGGGACGCGGCAGGCCTGCGGGAATGAGGCCAACAATGTCGACTCCGTGCTGCGCGAGCTGCAGGAGGCGCGAGGCAGCGATTCCCGCTACCAGGACGACCAAGGCTCCTGGCACACGAGGAATGAAGCGATCAACTACGAAGAGGAGCGTCAGCGCCGAGGCGCCAACCGCGATGGTCCAGGGATTGCTGTGCGCCAAATGGGTCAGCGTATGCCAGAGTTGCTGGTAAGCGTGACCGTGCCCGTGCTCGATGCCAAGGAGCTTAGGCAGTTGCTTGATGATGATGTTGAGCGCGATTCCGAAGACGAAGCCCTTGAGCACCGGCTTGGAGATGAAGTCGGAAATAAAGCCGAGCTTGAGGAATCCGGCGATGAGGAAGAGAAGGCCGAGGACAATGGCCACCGCCGAAGCCAGAAACACATACTTATCGTGGTTGCCGACGACGAGGGGAGCGAGTGTGGCGGCAAGAATCGCCGATGAGGCTGAGGTCGGCGAAACGGCGAGTTGGCGGCTGCTTCCGAAAATGGCGTAGGCCAGCAATCCGAACGCGGTGGCATAGAGCCCAGCCTGCGGCGGCAGGCCGGCGATTTCGGCGTAGCCCATGGCCTCGGGAACCAGTAACCCAGCGAGGGCGATTCCGGCAATGACATCGCCGCGCAGGAAGCGGCCCTCATAGCGCGGCAGCCACTCCGTGATGGGAATGAGTTTCATCGGGCTAGATTTTATGTAAGACGCAGTATAGGCGCAGGGGGCAGTGTCGGGAAATGCGTAGCTGAAGCCGCGCCCGTCCGGAATAAGGGCGCGGGTTTGCTGGCGGGATAGGGGTCCTTCGACTGCGCTCTTCCGCTTTGCGGAAGAGCTTGGCTCAGGATGACATATCAAATTCGAGGAGTGAGCTTTTTCGAGCCCGCCATCTGCTGTCGTACAATGCTGCAATTCTGGATTCTGCTGCGGGGGTTGCATGAGAACGTTCCGAGGGGCAGTGAGGCGTGTGCCTTGGCTGCTTTCGTCCGCACTTCTGCTGGCCGTTGGCGTAGCTGCGCAACAGCCGGCGAGCTTCTCCACTTCACATAGCGGCAAGAACGAATTCGTCATCAAGAACGCCGTCCTGCTGACGGCGACGCATGGCCGCGTCGAAAGCGGCAGCGTATACGTGAAAGACGGCAAGATAGTCGCGTTCGGGGCAAAGGTCTCTGCTCCATCGACGGCGACGGTGATCGATGCCGAGGGCAAGTACATAACGCCGGGAATCATCGATCCGCACTCGCACATGGCGCTGGACAACGACATCAACGAGGCGACCAGCCCGGTGGTGCCGCAGATGATGATGAAAGACGCCTTTGTCTCCACGGACAAGGCGATCTACCGCGCGCTGGCGGGCGGAGTCACTTCGGCGCTGCTCCTGCACGGCTCGGCCGACATGATCGGCGGGCAGGCGGTGGTGATCAAGACGAAGTACGGGCTGGACCGCGACGAGATGCTGTTTCCGGGCGCGCCGCAGTCGATCAAGTTTGCCAGCGGCGAGAATCCCAAGCGCGTGTTTGGCGACAGAAAGCAGCTACCCTCGACGCGTATGGGCAACTTTGAGGTCATGCGCGAGGCGTTCACGCAGGCCAAGGATTATCAGCGGCAGTGGGATGAGTACAACGAGAAGGTGAAGAAGGGCGACAAAACGGCGAGCCCTCCGAAGAAAGACCTGAAGCTGGAGGCGCTGTCGCAGGTCTTGCAGGGGAAAATGCTGGTGCAGATCCACTGCTATCGCTCCGATGAGTTTCTGACAGAAATCGCCATCGCCAACGAGTTTGGCTACAAGATCCGCGCGTTTCATCATGCGCTTGAGGCCTATAAAGTGCCACAGGCACTGGTGCAGAACAACATTGCCATCGCTACCTTCGCCGACTGGTGGGGCTACAAGTACGAGGCGTGGGACGCGATTCCGTGGAATGCGGTGATGGCGATGCGCGCCGGGGTGAAAGTCGCCATCAAGAGCGACAGCGACGACTACATGCGGCGACTGAACCAGGAAGCGGCTAAGACCATGCGGTACGGCGGCGCCACCGAAGACGAAGCGATGCAGATGCTGACCATCAATCCGGCGTGGATCATGGGCATTGACGACAAGACGGGCTCGATTGATGTGGGCAAAGACGCCGATCTGGTGTTGTGGGACGACTATCCCCTGTCGAGCACCGGGGTTCCGTCGAAGGTATGGATTGACGGCGATGTGTATTTCGACCGCTCGCTGCCGGGCTTGGGCATGCCGCACTATCAGGAGGGGCAGTGAAAAAAGCCGACATTCGCCAGTCGCCGGTCGCCAGTCGCTGTTGGCTCTTCGCTTTTGGGCTTTCGCTTTTCGTGGTGCTGGTGGGAACCGTAGCGGCACAACAGAAGACGGCGGCTACCGCGAAGGCTTCGTCGACGGCGCCCCTTGATCCCAGCAGGCCGATCTGGATCATCGGCGGCAAACTGCTGACCATCACCCACGGCACAATCGAAGGTGGCGTACTGGTGATTGAGAACGGCAAGATCGCTGCTGTGGGCGACGCGGGCCCGGTCAAAGTTCCCGCCAACGCGCAGGTCATCGATGCCAAGGGAATGACGGTTTATCCCGGGCTGATCGACTCCGAGACGCACCTGGGGCTGACGGAAGTCGAAGCCGACAAGATGACCAACGATCTGGTGGAGCCCAGCGACGAGATCATGCCGCACATGCATGTTTCCGACGCGTTCCATGCAGAGACGGTGCTGATTCCCGTGACCCGTTACAACGGCATCACCAACGCAATCGTGGCTCCGGAGAGCCGCGACACGCTGCCGGGACAGGACTCGTTCATCCAACTGGCGGGCGCGGATGCCACGCAGATGCTGCTGATCCGCGACATCGCCATGCCGCTCAACTTCACGGGCAGACAACGGCGCAATGAGTCGTTCGCGAATGCGCAGTATCCGCAGACGCGCATGGGCATGGCGGCGCAAATGCGGCAGGCATTCACCGACGCGCAAAGCTATGCGGCCAAGTGGGAGGAATACAACAAGAAGAAGGCGTCGGCCAAGGCCGGCGAGGCGCCGCCCAGCCCGCCATCGCGCGACCTTAAGCTGGAGGCGCTGCTTCCCTACCTCGACCGCAAAAAGCCGGTCATCGTGAAGGCAGAGACAGCGAACGATGTGGAGACCGCCTACGCGCTGGCGCAGGAGTTCAAGCTGCGGGTGATCCTGAACGGGCTGACGCAGGCCCAAGGGATCTACGACAAGATTGCCGAGTGGAAGGTGCCGGTAATTCTGGGCTCGATTTACGACGAACCGCAGGAATGGGAGCGGTACGACACGGTTTACAAGATGCCGGGAGAACTGTCGAAGCGGGAAGTGAAGATCGCCTTTGCCTCGTTCGATGCGCATCAAGTGCGCAACCTGCCCTATGCGGCGGGGTTTGCCGTGGCCTTTGGGTTGCCCTATGACGAAGCCATGAAGGCCCTGACCCTGTATCCGGCGCAGATTTGGGGCGTGGATGATCAGCTGGGGTCGCTGGACGTCGGGAAAACCGCGAATGTGGTGATTGCGAATGGCGATCCGCTGGACGTGAAGACGGACGTGAAGTACGTGTTCATCCAGGGAAAGTCGATTCCCATGGTTGATCGCCAGACGGAGCTGCGGGACCGGTACTCGAAGAAGCAGTGAGTCCCTGGCGACGAAAGTCGCCTCGGGATGACAAAATAAAGGACTTGCAGGGCGCAGCCAAAGGTGTGCCCTTTCGAAACATGCGGTTTTCTACTCGTTGACCGTTGTAAAGTTCAGCGATTAGGATGAATCGGGCATCTTAATTTTGTCCGCCCATGGAGGTGTGCCCAGGCACGGCCTTACGGGTGGACGGCTTTCTTTACAGGTATTCTTACGAGCAAGTAGACTGACAAGTTTGCGCTGTCCGCCGCGGCGGACAACAGGAGAACGAACTCATGGCATCTGTGGAAGAGCGGGTAAAGCAGATCATCGTGGAACAGCTCGGTGTGGACGAGGGGGAAGTGACTCCCAAGGCCTCTTTTGTCGACGATCTAGGCGCCGATTCCCTGGACACGGTTGAGCTGGTGATGGCCTTCGAGGAAGCCTTCGACGTCGAGATTCCGGACGAAGAAGCCGAGAAGATCCGCACTGTGCAGGACGCAATTTCCTATATCGAGTCGCACGCGAAGGCAAAGTCCTAGCAGATTGCGACCGGCAGGCGCAGTAGCAGTGCAACTCGCCGCTGGACGGCGACGCGAAAAGGAGCTTGCAGAACTCATGGCATCCGTAGAAGAGCGCGTAAAGCAAATCATCGTAGAGCAGCTGGGTGTAGACGAGGGCGAAGTAACGCCTAATGCCTCATTTGTGGACGATCTGGGCGCCGACTCGCTGGACACGGTGGAGTTAGTGATGGCGTTCGAAGAGGCCTTTGACATCGAGATCCCCGACGAGCAGGCGGAAAAAATCCGCACCGTGAAGGACGCGATCGACTACATCAATACGCACTCGAAAGGAAAGTAGCTTGGCTCGTCGCGTAGTCGTAACGGGAGTCGGGCTGATATGCGGGGTCGGCAACAACGCAGAGGGAGTCTGGAAGGCGCTGCTGGCCGGCACCAGCGGTATTGAGCGGATCACCAGTTTCGATGTGGCCCAGTTCGCCTGCCAGATTGCGGCGGAAGTAAAGAATTTCGATCCGCTGCAATACATGGAAAAGAAGGAAGCGCGCAAGATGGCGCGCTTTATTCATCTGGCGATCGCCGCTGCCGATGAAGCCCTGCAATCGGCCAACTACAAGGTCGAGAACGAGGAGATGGCCGAGCGGACGGGCGTGGATATCGGTTCGGGCATCGGCGGATTCGACATCATCGAGCGGGAACACTCCAACCTGATCAACGGCGGTCCGCGCAAGATATCACCGTTCTTCATCCCTTCCGCGATCGTGAATTTGGCAGCGGGACAGGTCAGCATGCGTCACAACGCCAAGGGACCGAATGAGGCGACCTGTACGGCGTGCACCACCAGCGCACATTCCATTGGCGACGCAGCTCGCATCATCAAGTACGGCGATGCCGACGTAATGATCGCCGGCGGTTCCGAAGCGGCCATTACCCCTATGGGTGTGGGCGGATTCGCTGCCATGCGAGCGCTCTCGACGCGCAACGACGACCCGCATCACGCCAGCCGCCCGTGGGACAAAGACCGCGACGGCTTTGTGATTGGCGAAGGCGCCGGAATTGTGATCCTGGAAGAGCTGGAACATGCCAAGCAGCGTGGGGCGAGGATTCTGGCTGAAGTGGTGGGCTACGGGATGAGCGCGGATGCATACCACATTACCCAACCGGCGGAGGATGGCGACGGCGGTTTCCGCGTGATGCGCAACGCTTTGCGCGACGCGGGAATCAAGCCGGAGCAGGTCGGCTATGTGAATGCCCACGGGACCTCGACGCCGCTGGGCGACGAAATCGAGGCAACCGCGATCAAGCGGGCGTTTGGCGATCACGCGTACAAAATGGCGGTCAGTTCCACCAAGTCAATGACGGGCCATCTGCTGGGAGGCGCGGGCGGGCTGGAAGCCGGCATTACCGTGCTGGCCCTACGCGACCAGATCGTTCCTCCAACCATGAACCTGGAGAATCCCGGCGAAGGTTGCGACCTGGACTTTGTGCCCAACAAGCCGCGAACCATTGAGATGGAATATGCCATGTCGAATTCGTTCGGCTTTGGCGGCACCAACGGCTGTCTTGTTTTCCGGCGCTGGACGGAGTAGAGTTCGGCAAGCGTTTCTGGTGTGAAAAGCGGTCCGCTGCGGCGGGCCGCTTTTTGCTGGCGCGACACTACTTCTCTTTCGGCGACTCCCACAGTTCGATCCGATTGCCCTCCGGATCCATGATCCAGGCAAACTTGCCGTAGTCGGCCTCTTCGACTTTTTCGACGGTGACACCGTCGGCCTTCAACTGCGCCAGGAGCTCCGTCAGGTTCTCTACCCGGTAATTCAGCATGAAGGGGGCGGTGCTGGGATTGAAGTACTTCGTGGTCTCGGGAAAGATCGACCACACGGTGAGGCCGGTCTGGTCGGGATTGTTGAAATCCCGCCAATGAAACATCACGCCCGAGCCATCGGCCTGTTGCTTGATTCCGAGATGCTTCTCGTACCATGCATACATCGATTTGGGATCCTTCGCCTTAAAAAACACTCCGCCAAGTCCGGTCACTCGTCCCATGGTGTGATCTCCTTGTTTTGCACCGCTGTGGGCTGCCGACACAACGTACACGTAGCGCAATACCTGGTTTCCGGTATTGATGACGTCATGCTCCGTCCCTGGCGGCGAATAGGCTGCGACGTCGGGACTGATGTCGATCTTGCTGCCGTCGCCCAGTACCATCTGGCCGCGGCCCGATAGTACCACCACCATCTCTTCGTGGTCGCCGGTGCTGTGCTTTCCCACCGACT
>Ga0335085_10015260_pt1 | contig 11153 bp, 15 predicted proteins | sample Lox_Sample_45_FD_206712 | JGI IMG/M metagenome (GOLD analysis project Ga0335085, IMG submission 206712) | Soil microbial communities from Loxahatchee National Wildlife Refuge, Florida, United States - Lox_Sample_4.5 | ecosystem: Environmental > Terrestrial > Soil > Wetlands | place: USA... | reverse complement strand
CCCAGGGCCCGGCGCCGCCGCGCCACGGCCAGGCCCACGGCCGCGAGCACGCCGCCGGCCGCGGCCGCGGCGGCGAGGGTCTTCCTCATGCGCGCTGCGCGGCGCGCATCCGCAGGGCGATCCGCTGCCGCGCCTCCAGCACGCCGGGCTCGCCCAGGAACACCACGTCGAGGACGCCTAGCGCCTGCCGGATCTCGGCCCGGCGGGCCGGGGTCAGGGCTCCCGGAACCTGGTAGCCGTACATCTGCAGCGCCCACTCCGGCATCGCGGCGGTCGCGCCGTCGCGGATGTCCTGCCAGATCTCCGCGATGTCGGGATCCAGGCCCGGCGGATCGAGCAGGAAGGCCGCCGCGTCGGCGGCCGCGGGCGTGCAGCGCAGCTCGGGCCGCACCGATGACAGGTACTGCCGCAGGCCGGCCAGATCCAGCGGGACCAGCGCGGCCGGGATGCCGACCAGTTCGGCCGCGACCGCCATCTCCGTTACGTAACGGTCGCCGTCGGCGGGCGCCAGCGGCGTCCCGAACAGATCGCAGGCGACCACCGTGGATTCGACCAGCGTCGCGTGCACCCACAGCAGCAGGGCCGGGTCGCTGGCCGCGTACGGGCGGCCGGTCACCGGGTCGGTGCCGCGGACGTGCTCGTGGATCCGGCGGACCCGGGCCGCCGCGCGCCCGGCCGCCGCCCGGTCGCCGAAACTGACCGTGGCGAGATAGGACGAGGTGGCGGCGAGCCTGCCAACCGGGTCGCGGCGCCAGTCGCTGTGCTGGTCGACCCCGGCCATCGCCAGCGGGTGCAGCGCCTGGACCAGCAGCGCCCGCAGGCCGGCCACGATCGAGGACAGGTCGCCGCTCAGCTGCCAGGTGATGCTGGCGGGCCCGAAGAAGCCGTCGTCCGCCGGGTCGGCGGGCACACTCGACACGTAAGCCGCGGCCGAACGCGCGACCAGGCCAGCGGCGTCCGCGTATGCATCTGTCCCCATGCCGACAAACTACCCACTCCGCGGGCGGTCCTTCTTCGGCAGCTTGGCGACCACGGCGTCATAGGAGGCGTCGATGGCCTCGAGCAGCTCATCGTCGGGGATCGCGCCGCCGGCCCGCAGGCTGTTCCACCCGGAGCGCCCGATGTAGGCCATGACCGAGGCATCGCCCGGATAGCGCAGCAGCCACTCGTCGGCCAGCTCGCGGCTCGGGCCGCATTTCAGCCCCACCGCGGTGGCCTGCGACGACCCCAGGAACGCGAAGATCTTGCTGCCGACCTTTACGACGACGTCACCCTCCCACGGCTCGTCCTGCCACGCCCCGGGCTTGGCCAGGCAGTAGGAGAGCAGCTGCTGCCACGTCATCGCGGTCTCCTTCCCGGAATGCACGCCGATGGGCAGGCCGTCAGCGTAGCCGCGATCGGCGCCGCCCCACCCGGCCAGGGCATCGGCGGGCTCACCGCGCGGCGCCGTCACGGTGATCCGTACGCTAAGGCCCGTGAAGGAGCAGCCCGCCCACGTTGATCAGCGGGAGCTGGCGCGCATCCTGCACGAACAGTGGGGCCTGGCCCCCGGCCGGCTATGTCACCTGCCGGTGGGCTTCGGCGACCACCACTGGGAGCTCACCGGCGCGGCGGGCGGCCGCTGGTTCATCACCGTCGCGGAGCTGGCCGGCGGCTGGCGCGGCACCGGCCCGGCCGCCGGCTACGCGGACCTGCAAGCCTCGATGGAAACCGTCACCGCCCTGCGCCGGGCGGGCCTGGAGTTCGCCGTCGCGCCGGTGCCCACCGCCGGAGGGCAGGCGCTCGCGCCGCTCGGCGACCGCCACGCCGTCACCGTCTTCCCGCACATCGACGGCGCACCCGGCGATTTCGGCGACCAACTGCCGGAGCGCGACCGGCTCGCCCTCATCGGCATCCTGGCCCGGCTGCACGGCGCCACCGCGCTGGCCCGGCGGACGGCGCTGGCCCGCGGCCCCAGCCCCGCCAGCCGGCCGGCGCTGGAGGCCGCGCTCGGCGAGCTCGGCCAGCCGTGGAGCGGCGGCCCCTGCAGCGAGCCCGCGCGCCAGCTGCTGGCCCGGCATGCCGCCCGCCTGGGCCGGGCCTTGGCGCGCCTCGATGAGCTTGCGCGCGCCGCCGGCAGCGGGCCGGCCGTGATCACCCACGGCGAGCCGCACCCGGGCAACATCATGCGCAGCGGGGGCAGGCTGCTGCTGATCGACTGGGACACCACCGGCCTGGCGCTGCCCGAGCGCGACCTGTGGCTGGCGGCCGGCGACGACGCCGGCGCGGCCGGCCGCTACGCCGAGCTCACCGGGCGCCGGGTCAGCAGCGCCGCGATGGACCTGTACCGGCTGCGCTGGAGCCTGGACGACATCGCGCTCGCCGTCCGCGATTTCCGGGGCCCGCACGAGCGGGATGAGGACACCGAGCTGGCCTGGGCGGGCCTCACCGAAGAGATGGGGAACATCTGATGAGCAACACCGAGCCGCCGTACCGCCGTCCTCGGTTCAGCCTGCGCACCGCCAGGATGGAGGCGTTCAGCGACGGCATCTTCGCCATCGCCAGCACGCTGCTCGTCCTCGACCTGGCCATCCCGGCCCTGTCGTCGGATGTCGGCAAGAGCCTGGTTGAGCAGTGGCCCACCTACTTCGCCTACCTGGTGAGCTTCGCGACGATCGGGAACGCCTGGCTCAACCATTCGGTCATCACGGAATACCTTGAACGGGCCGACGCCATCCTGCTGCGCCTCAACCTCGTGCTGCTGTTCTTCGTGTCGGTGCTGCCCTATCCCACCCACATGCTCGCGGAGTACCTCCACAGCGAGAACGCCGAGCGCGTCGCGGCCACGGTCTACGGGCTCAACCTGCTGGCGATCAGCGGGTTTACCAGCCTGACCTGGCACTACGCGGTTTCGGAACGCCTGGTCAGGCGGGACAACAAGGAAGAGGAAGTGCGGGCCATCAGCAGGAAGCTCGACCCCAGCCTGGCGTCCTATGCCGTCGCGATCGGCATCGGACTGCTGTGGCCCCAGGTGGCGGTGGTGCTCTACCTGATCATCGCGCTGTTCGTGATAATCCCGTTCCGGGCCGTCTTCCGGCTGATCCGGCGGGGCAGGACGCGCGCTCTCACCGGCCAGGCTGAGGCCGGCCGTCGCCCGGGCGGTGGGCGCCGATTCGTTCTGCCGCTTCGGGGTGCGGGTGAAGGGCCGGCCCGGTGATACGCTCCCCAGGTCCGGCGGATCCGCACGGCCGGGTCAACCTTGGGTGAGGCAGGGTGCCATCGTGACTGATGATGCGGCCATTTCCTACCAGGCGGCGGTCCCTGGGACGCCGGTGCTGAGCAGCACCGGCACGGAAATCGGCACCCTTGAGCATGTGCTGGAAGTGCCCGAGCTCGACGTCTTCGACGGGATCGTGATCGCCACCGGGAACGGCCTTCGTTTCATCGACGCCGACGCCGTGCAGCGGATCACCCGGAGCTCCATCCGGTGCAGCATCGACGACGCGCAGGCCGGCCAGCTGCCGCCGCCGGACGGGCCGCCGGTGTACCGGGTCGATGCGCTGGCGGATTCGGGGAACAGCATGCACGACATCCTGGGCCGCCTGTTCCGCCGGCCCCGCTGGACCCGCGAGCACGACTAACCCGGCCGCCCGGCGGCGGGTGCCCGGGCCCGCGTGTGAACCGGGCCGATAAGTCGCGCGTCTGACATGTATCTGGCCCGCAGACAGGAACGAATCACATGGCTGTCTCTGAGCGCGCAATTGGCAATGCCCTTGGCTGGCCCACCCCCCTTGCCTGCCTGTACAGCATTGCCATGGAGACCGGTATCCGGGTCCGCGACTACCCGCGCGAGGACGGCGACACCGCCGCCATCGTCGCCGACGGCAAGGTCATCGCGATGAGCGCGGGCCTGACCGACGATGAGCTGCGCGCCGACGTGCTCGCGATGGCCCTGGAGGTGGCCATCGTGATGGCCAACCGCCCGGGCGTCCTGTGCCCCGTCGGCGGCTTCATCGTCATCACCCGGCACCGGGTCCCGGCCCCGGCCACCGGGGTGGGCAAGTTCGCCACCCTCATGGCCCGCACCTGCGGCCGGGACACCACCTCCGCCGCGTTCGAGTACTACGCCCCCGCGTTCCCGGCCGACGGCCGCGACTGAGCCGCGGCCCGCGGCGGGTCTGATCGCGGCCGGCCCCAGCGCCACCAGCGCGGGTGCGGGCCGGTCACCGGCGCCCACTCCGGCCGGGTGATGCGCCCGGCCGGGATCCGTTAGATGATGCAGTCATGGGATCAGACGCGCGGGCGCACGGGCAGCGGAGTGAGGCGCCATGACGAACCTGGCCGGTCTTACCCGGTATGCCCTGGCGGCACAGGGAACCCAGATGGCGGCCGGCCCGCGCCAGCCGTCCCGGCCCGATCCCACCGCGAGCCGCCGGAAGCGCGTGGCCCGCGGGATCATCCTGGCCTGGTTCGCCCGGTGGCCGTTCGACCGCCGCTTCTGGCACGCCATGGCCCTGCTCGCGATCGCGGTGGGCGCGGCACGAGCCTCCGGCCGCGACAGCCGGGCCCGCATGGTTGCGTGGGACATACGGCAGCGGGAGCGCCACACGAAGGCCGTGGCGGCCCGGGGCGGCCGCGCGGCCCGGCGGGCCTGACCGCTGCTCAGGGTCTCCTCCGACCCGCTCCCAACGTCCGGCCCGCGTGGTCAGCCCGCCCGGGCGCTGCCCCTCGGTGACGTCCCGCGAGTTGTCCCGCTGAGCAGCTGTTTCGGTGGAGCGGTTGACTTTGCCCGTGGGTCAGGCTTCAGGGTGGGCTCGTGGACGAGCTGCTGGCCATCGGTGAGTTTTCCGCGCAGTCGGGGCTGTCAGCCAAGGTGCTGCGCAGCTATGCGGCAGCGGGACTGCTGGTTCCGGCTGCGGTGGATCCCTGGTCCGGCTACCGGTACTACGCCCCAAGCCAGCTACCGGAGGCGAGGCTCATCCTGCTGCTGCGTCAGGCCGAGGTGCCGCTGAGCGAGATCGCTGCCTTCCTGCAAGATCCGGGCCCAGACCAGCTGCGCCGCTGGGGACGGAATCTGGACCTGGAGGTGGCCGGCCGCCGGCACGCGCTCGATGAGGCCCGCGCCCAGCTCGGCCTGCTCGCCATGACCGCAGACAGCCCGCCAGGGCGGAACGGAGGCACGCCAATGACAACGGTGACGTCCGGCTCAGCAACGGACCGGGGCAAGGTACGGCCTACCAATCAAGATGCGCTGCTCGTCAGCCCCCCGCTATTCGCCGTCGCGGACGGGCTGGGCGAAGTTCCCCGTGGGGAGGTCGCCAGCCAGCTGGCACTCGACACGCTCAGGGCACGATTCACCGCTCCGCCCAGTGTCGAGGCGCTGGCCGAGGCAGCCCGCGAGGCGGCCGGGGCCGTCTGGCGGCGGGCAGACGCCGAGCCCTCGCTGGAGGGCATGGGGACCACCCTTACTGCGGTCGCCGTTCTCGACGGTGCAGAGCGGACGCGGCTTGCGGTCGTCAGCGTGGGTGACTCTCGCGCCTACCTCTTCCGGGACGGCCAGCTGAGCCAGCTCACCCGTGACCACAGTGTGGTCCAGGGCCTCATTGAGGCCGGAGAGCTGCCCCAGGAGCAATGGCGCACCCATCCCAAGCGTGCGCTGCTCACCCGGGCACTGGGCGTGACGCCCGTCGTGGACCCTGACATCAGCCTGCCGGCCCTGGCGGGCAGCACGCGGGTGCTCGTGTGCACTGACGGGCTCACCGCCCAGGCCGACGACACGCAGCTCGCCGCCGTCCTGTCAGCGGTCGCCGATCCGGGGCAAGCGGCAGCCGAGCTCGTCCGGCTCGCCGACCGCAACGGCGGGAACGACAACATCGCGGTCATCGTTATCGACATCACCCCAGATGAGCACGGCCCCTGACGGCCGGGCGTGGGTTGGGTGCGGCCCAGCCCGGCGGCCGTTCGCGGCGCCGGTGGGTAAGCGCTGGTAGCTGTGGCCTTCCGCCTGTTCTGGCCGGGACGTGGCACGCCGGGCTGAGCCGCTCCTTTCCGCCGGGCCTGTCAGGTCGCAGCTGTCTTGTCTCAGCCACCCGGCCGGGGGAAGGCTTGACAACACGGGCGCCGCTCGAAAAGCTGCCGTCCGCCAATGCCGCCGGAGTGGAGCAACCATGGCAGAACCCGCGCCTCACATCGACTTCGCCAACCTTCCCTCGCCGGCCGAGGGCTTTGTGGTGACGCTGTTCATCACCGTCCGCAAGGTCGCGCGGTCCCGGGACTTCTACTCGCGCGTCCTGGGCGGCACCGTCGTCCTGGAGGAGAACCCATGCATGGTCAGGCTGGCCAATTCGTGGATCATCATGAACCCCGGCGGGCCGCCCACCCCCGACAAGCCAGGGATCTCGGTGGTCGACTACCAGCCCGGCGACACCACCTCGATCTTCCTGAACTTGCGGGTCGCCGACATCCAGGCCTGCTACGAGGAGTGGAAGGGGAAGGGGGCAGAGTTCGTGACGCCGCCGATCGACCGCGGCGCGGAGATCCGCTGCTACATGCGGGACCCGGACGGGTATCTCATCGAGGTCGGCCAGTCCACCGGCCTGCTGCACGGCAAGCTGGCCGCTAAGCGCCCGGAGGATCTCCCGGGCTGAGGTCTGTCATCCGTGCCCGGCGCCGGCGCCCGGGCCACGGCGCCCGCAGATGTCGCCGTGCCGCACGATCACGGCGGTTAACGATCGTTGGTTTCGGGAGCGGGCTCGGGCCGATCCCGGTCGCTGCCGGAACCGTCCGAGGCCGTCCAGTGCTCCGGGTGAGCGGGGCGGATGTCAAGGCTACCTTGACTCGGAGGATCGTCAAGGATATCTTGACGGAATGGCGAATTCCCGGAGTACGGCGCCAGGTGCCGGCCGGCTTGAGACCCTGTGCTGCTCGTTCTGCATTAAGGACAAGGACGCCGTCGCCAAGCTCATCGCCGGTCCTGGCGTCTACATTTGCAACGAGTGCGTGAACCTGTGTGATCTGATCCTCGCTGAGGAGCCGGTGCCCGAGTTCGGCTCGTGGGACGAACAGCCAGACGACGAGCTGCTGGCCAGCCTGGCACGGACTCAAGCCGTGGTTTCACAGGTCGATGCCGCCGTGCACGACCATGTGGCCACATTGCGCGACCGGGGCATCAGCTGGACCCGCATCGGGCAGGCGCTCGGCGTGTCGAAGCAGGCAGCATGGGAGCGGTTCTCCGGAGAGGACTGACTGCGCGACAGGCACGTCAATGGCACGCCGCCGTGCGACATGCAGGACCGCTCCCCCATGCCGGTACCGTCCGGCCAGTCGCGGACCACATCCATGAGGACACAGAGCGGAAACAGCGCAACAGCTCATAGACGCTTGCCGCTGTCACGTACGATGCCTCCGACGTGTCGGGGTGATCCTGGTCAGGTCCCCGGCGCGGCCTTCGCGGTCGGCCTGAATCGATCGTTCACAGTGGCTGAATCGATCGTTCACACTCGACAGGACTGTTGGTCCCGTCCTCGATGGAGAAGTACTCGTGCGACGCGTTGCCCTGACCTTGTCCGCCCTCACCGCGGCCGGCCTCGTGCTGACCGCGTGCGGCGAGCAGTCCATACCGAGCCCGTGGACCGACATCCCCACCCTGCCGAAGGTCGAGGGTAGCCTGACGGTCACTCAGCACTGGCCGCTGACCGGGCTCAAGGTGCCGTCGAACAAGACCGCCGAGCTTCACCACCCGGTCCTGGTCGCGAAGATGGACAACACCGTGTCCAGTCGGCCGCAAGTCGGCCTGAGCAAGGCCGACATGGTCGTCGAGGAACTCGTTGAGGGCGGCCTCACCAGACTGGCGGTGTTCTACTACTCCCATGTCCCGCGCAACGTCGGGCCGATCCGCTCAATGCGCGCCAGCGACATCGCCGTCGTCTCGCCCGTGCACGCGTCGATAGTGACCAGCGGCGCGGCCCCCAAGACGATCGCGCGGATCAAGGCCGCGCACATCCGGTTCTACGACCAGTTCGCCAAGGGGATGTACCGCTCCACGCTCCGGGCGGCGCCGTACAACCTGTTCGTCCACCTCAGAAAGATCGCGGCGGTCGCGAAGCGCAAGCGGGCGACGACCCCGCCGAACTATCTCGCCTGGGGCTCGGCCAAGGACCTGCCGCACGGTCGCAAGGTGACGAAGATCAGGGCTCAGTTCTCCGCCGTGCACACCACGGAGTGGGTCTTCACCAACGGCAGATACCACAACACGAACAGCAACGCGCCCGCCCGCGACCAGTTCCTGGCGACCAACGTGCTGGTCCTACGAGTGCGCGAGGGTGACGCGGGCTACCTGGATCCGGCCGGCAACCACGTCCCGGTGACCCTGCTGAAGGGCTCCGGCAACGCCCTGCTCTTCCACGACGGCCGGATGGTCGCCGCGACCTGGCACAAGGGCAAGGCGCCGACCTCCAGGATCAAGCTGACCACGAAGAAGGGTCAGAAGCTCGAGGTCCCCGCCGGCCACACTTGGATCGAGCTGGTCCCGGTCCACGGCGGCAACGTCACCTTCTCGAAGAAGCGGTCGCACGGCCGATGAGCTAGCCAGGGCGTGTCTTACCGGGTGTAAGTGACGTGGCCTGACTGAGCCGCAGGGAGCGGCTCGCGGGACACGTGATGTCAGACACTGCGATGGTGCCCCGCAAATCCGGTGCCGATCCGCCGGCCCGGCGGCCGGTGATCGATGAGGAGCTCGCGGACCCGCTGCTGGGCAAGGCGCAGACCGAGGGCGTGGAGCTGCTGGGCCCCGGTGTGCTGCTTACCGCCGGCAGGAGTGTGACCGGCGGGGTCAGGTTGCCGCCGCTGGGTTAGCTGCAGGAGTTCTGGGTGAGGATCGTGACGGGTATGGTCTGGGTGGTGGTGCCGTCGGTGGCAAACATCGTGATGGTGACGGTCGAACCGAGCGCGAGGCCGGGCGGGAGCACCACCTCGACGTAGGCGTGCTCCGTCTTCCTCGGGCCGAAGATGATCACGCCGTTACCGGGGGCCGACCCGGGCGGGATGGGGTTGCTGGCGGCGGTGAGCCGGTAGCCATTTAGTTCGAGGCCGTAGAAGGAGTAGCGGCCGCCGGCCGGCAGGTTGGACGCGCCGACGGTGATCGGGGTGGACCAGGTGCCGGACAGGTAGACCTGCAGGGGGATCTCGAAGTCGCCGGCAGGGGTGTTGCATCGCGGGCCCGTGAACTCGTTGATGAGCTGCCAAGTGGGGCTTGTGCTCGCCGTGGCCGCCGTTGCACCGGTGAACATCGCCGCCATCATGGCGGCAGGGGCGAGGATCGCCGCTGCGCGCCAGCGCCGGGATCTCATCATTGTTCTCCTTGCCTGGTCGTCTAGCTCTGACCGCTAGTGATGGTTGTGGGACAGCGCCGGCGGTCAGCTCACGGCCGCCCGATCTTGCCGGGGGGCGGGGATCTCCGGCAGTCCCCTCAAGTCTTGGTGGGTGGGGCCGGCCCGGACAACGGGGAAATCCCTACATTTACCGGGCTCGAGGCGCAGGCACATACAGCCGCCCCCAGACCCGATGACAAGGCAGCCGGTCAGCGACCACGCCACCCAGCAGCACGAAAACAACCACAGGAACCAGTCCGCCGCCTGAACAACCCGGGCTGCATGCCCGAAGCCGGCCGTGCTGATCTGCGGCGGACTGAGGCGCTGAGCCGGCGCGCGCCAGGCCGGGCCTCTCCAAGGCTGAGGCCGGGCGCTAGTGCCGGCCCCGGCGCCGCAGGCGCCGCCTTGATTATTTGCTAAAGGTAAATTCGGCAACTCGGCCGGACAGGCCGGACTCGTGGCGGTCCCGTGGCCGGGTAGGCGACATGGCGCCTGTGCCAGCTCGGCAGATGCGGCTAGCGGAGCCCAAGGACAGTGATCAAGGCCTCGTCGATACCCCACTGCTGCTCCGGGCTCACTGTGCCCACGAGTTCGCCAAGCCGCCCTGCATCGACGGCGCCGACCTGCTCAACCAGGACACGGGTGGTCTCGCCAAGCAACTCGATCTCGGGGCGGAACGATGCCGGCTTGGCGCTGCGCGACGTTGGCGCGACCAGGACCACAGAGCGCGGCAGGAGTTCGTTGGCCTGAACGATCACGCCGTAGCGTCGGCCCTGCTGCTCGTGACCGGTCCCGCGCGGAAGGCGGAATTCGTGCACGTCACCCCGCAGCACGCATGATCTCCATGACGGCCGCGACCTCAAGCATCTCGCGTCGGTCGTCTTCGTCGGCCTCAAGCGCAGCCGCCTCGGCGGCCAGCGCAGCACGCCGGTGCAGCCGGGCGGCGCTGTCGAGGATCGCCCGCCGGATAGCTTCAGAGCGGCTCAGGCCGGTGGCTTCAAGCTGGGCCAGCGCCTGGAGGGTCTTTGCGTCCAGGCGCACGCTGATGGCTGACGTCATGCCAATAGTGTATCACGTTATGTGATACAACATGCGCTGAGGCTCCCAGTAACGGTGGCACCGCTTGGAAGGCCGGTGGTGCGGAAACCGGCCGGCCAAGAGCGATGTCCCTGCTGGCCGACCGGGTTGATTGCTCGTGGGTAACCGCTGGTGGCCCGGGGGGAGTCCGTGGCTTAGGCGCATATGTGGCCCGGCCGCCGAGGGACGCTAAGGGTGGTTGCCGCCGCCCATGCCGCCGCCTCCTGGGCCGCTCATGCCACCGCTGCCTGACCCGGACGAGCCGTTACCCATGCCGCCGCTGCCTGACCCTGTCGAGCCGCCGCTTCCCGGCTGGTTTGGGTTGCCGCTGGTCCAGCTGCCGCTGCCCGGTCCGCTTTGGCCCGAGCGCCATCGCTGCCACTGCACCGGGTGGGCTTGATAGGACCGCCACTGCATTGGGTGTGCCTGGAACCACTGCCACTGTGCCGGGTGGTTCATGAACCACTGCCACCGGGCCGGGTGGCCCATGAACCACCGCCACCGTGCCGGGTGGCTCATAAACCACCGCCACTGTGCCGGGTGGCCCTGGAACCACCGCCACTGGTTCAGATGAGCCTGGCACCATTGCCATTGCGACGGATGGGTCATGAACCACCGCCACTGTGCCGGGTGGCTCTGGAACCATTGCCACTGCGTGGGGTGGCTCTGGAACCAGCGCCACTGGCTGGGCGGGGTCTGGCTCCAGGTCACATCGCCCATGTGAGCACG
>Ga0335085_10015259_pt1 | contig 11153 bp, 7 predicted proteins | sample Lox_Sample_45_FD_206712 | JGI IMG/M metagenome (GOLD analysis project Ga0335085, IMG submission 206712) | Soil microbial communities from Loxahatchee National Wildlife Refuge, Florida, United States - Lox_Sample_4.5 | ecosystem: Environmental > Terrestrial > Soil > Wetlands | place: USA: Florida... | reverse complement strand
CGGGTTGAGGTCGCCCGGAACGGGATTGAGATGCGGCATCCGGGCGAACGCGGAGAACTCGCCCACCAGGCGCTTTAAGTCCTCGACCTCGCCGATGATGATGCGAGTGCACTCATCGATAAGCCTGGCGTCGCCATCGGAGGCGCGCTCGGCAAGCTGGCGGCGCAGCCGCTCCGCCGAGAGCTGGATCGGCGTCAGCGGATTCTTTATCTCGTGTGCGATGCGGCGGGCGACCTCGCGCCACGCCTCCATCCGCTCGACCTTGGCAAGTTGGCTCACGTCCTCCAAAAACAGCACCGTCCCGAGCTCGCCGTCGGCGCCGTCGCCCAGCGTGCTCGCGGCGACCATCAGCTCGATCTCGCTCCCGCCCGCCGGCTGCAGCTTGATCGAGGAGCGCACCTCGTGCGGACGGCGATGCTCGGCGAAGATTTCCTCGAGCGCGTCGGCCAGCGCGGGTTGGAACACGGAGCGCCATCGGCGCCCGAGCACCTCCCCTGCCTTAAGTCCAAGCATCCGTTCTGCGTAAGAATTGATCGCAGTGATTACGCCCTGCGAATCGAGCCCGACCACGCCCGCGCTCACGTTGCGGAGCAGTGTTTCCGTGTAAGCCCGGCGGCGCTCGAGTTCGGTCTGCGATGAGCGCAGGTCGGCCGTCATCCGGTTGAACGAATTCACCAGTTGCCCGATTTCGTCGTCGCCGACCGACGGAATTTCATGCTCGAGATCGCCGTGCGCGATAGCCTGCGTGCCCTCGGCCAAAAGCTTGATTGGAACCGTGACTCCGCGCGCGAGATACATCCCGAACCAGCTCGCCAGCAGCACGACGACCAGCCCGATCAGCATCAGGGCCAGGAAATAGCTGCGCATGATCGGCTGGCGCAACGTGCGCAATTGAAAATAGTCCTCGAAGGTCTGCGAGATGCCGGCGGCGCGCTGCGCGAGACTGCGCGGCAAGTAGTAATCGACCACCACCGCGCCCATCACCGTGTCCGACTCCGGCGAGGCGTAGATCGGAGCGCTGCCGCGGATCACATCGGACTTGCCGAAACGGTCGGTGCGCGTCATCGCATGACCGCCGAGCGTCTGCGCGAGCAGCGGCGAGTCGGGCGAGACGCCGATTCCGGTCGGGGTTTTTGGGCTAAGCGCAATCAGCAGCAGGCGGCGGCCGCGATCGAACACCTCGATCGTGCCGAGGTTGTAGTCTTCCTGGCGCTCCTCGATAAAGCTCTTGAGTTCGGCGCGGCGCTCCGGGCGCAGCAAGCCCTTGGCTGCGGCCTCGCGCGCGATTTCGCGCGCGAAGTGAGCGGCGTTGTTGGCCGCGCTCAGATAGTAAACCTTGGCGATATCGAGCGAGTCGTCGAGCACGCGTTCGTATTCGGGATTGAACCAGCTGGCAACGTCGGCGCGCAAAAATGCGCCCGCCACGATGAGCAGGAACAGGCTCGGCACCAGCGCCACCGCGATGAAGCCGAGCACCAGGCGCACCTGGAACTTGGAGCCGATGAGGCCGCGGCGATGCTCGAAGATGACCTTGGCGAGGTTGCGTCCGACCAGCAGCAGGAGCAGACCGAGCAGGAGAAAGCTGATGTCGAACAGCAGGATTACGACCAGGTTGGAGAGCAGCGAAGTATGGCGCGTAAGCGGCGGCAGCTCGGTCTGCGCAAGCACGAAGGCGACCAGCACGGTCGCCGCCACGCCCACCGCAATAAGCTCGCGGCGGCGCCGCTTCAAGTCGGCCACGCGCGTGGAATCGCGTGCGTCAGCATAACCGGCCACGGTCAGCGCCTCAGCCAGGCCACGATCAGGCTAAGCACGATGCTGACGACGATCGAGGTCGTCAGCGGAAAATAAAAGCTGAAGTTGCCGCGCCGCACGTAGATATCGCCCGGAAGCCGTCCCGGTAGAGGCCCCGGTATGGAGCCTGATCCGTAGCCCCAGACCACCGCGCCCAGCACGGCCAGCACCAGCCCGGCAACAATCAGTGCCTTTCCGATCGGCGCCATCCGTCATTTATACCACGCGCCCGCGCGCGCGGTCGCTTGCATACCACGCAGCTGCGCGCGCGGCCCGGACCACAGGCGCTAGGCGTGCGCGCGCTCCTTTTGCGCGGCCTCGCGTGCCTCGCGCGCCTCCTTGACGATCCGCTCTGTGATCGGAGGTGGCGCTTCCTCGTAATGCGAGAAGTGCGCCTCGAACGATCCGCGGCCCGACGTCTTCGAGCGCAGGTCGGGCGCGTATTTTAGAATCTCCGACATCGGCACGAGCGCCTTGATCACCTGGCTCTGGCCCTTGCGATCCATCCCGAGCACTTTACCGCGGCGCGAGTTCAGATCGCCGATCACGTCGCCCATCGATTCGTCGGGACAACTCACGTCGAGCGCCATCACGGGTTCCAGGATAATCGGCCGGGCCTTTTCGAACGCCGCCTTAAGTCCCATCGAGGCCGCGATCTGGAACGCCATGTCCGAGGAGTCGACATCGTGATAGCTGCCTTCGAAGACCGACACCTTGACGTCCACCATCGGGAAGCCCGCCAGATAACCCTCGGCAAGCGTGTTTCGCACGCCCTTTTCGACCGACGGGATGAACTGGCGCGGAATCGCGCCGCCGACGATCTCGTCTTTGAACTCGAAGCCGCCGCCGCGCTGGAGCGGCTCCACTCTGAGCCAGCAATCACCGTACTGGCCGCGGCCACCGGACTGACGCTTGTACTTGCCCTGGGCTTCGGCGCGGCCCTTGATGGTCTCCTTGTAGGGGACCTTTGGGGCTTGAAGTTCAACTTCTACATTAAATTTGCGCTTCAGCTTCTCGACCGTCACCTCGATATGCATCTGTCCCGTGCCCGACAGGATGATCTCATGGGTCTGCGGGTCACGATGGGTCTCCAGGGCACGATCCTCCTCGACGAGGTGCTGCAGCGCTTGTGAGGCCTTCTGTTCGTCGCCTTTGGTCTTGGGCCGGATCGCAAAGGACATGACCGTTGGCGCCCGTTCGGCCTGCGGAAAGATAACCGGGGATTTCTCGTCGCACAGCGTATCGCCTGTGGTGGTGTCTTTGAGCTTGGCGACCGCGACGATCTCGCCCGGGAGAGCGGACGGGATGGGCGATTGTTTCTTGCCTTCGAGCCGAAGCAACTGGCCGAAGCGCTCGCGCAGGCCGCGCGTCGAATTGAGCACGGCCGCGTCGCTTTGGGCGCGTCCGGAGACCACGCGGAAGATCGACAGCTTGCCGGCGAACGGATCGATTACGGTCTTGAAGACGAAGGCCGAAAACGGCGCCGCCGGGTCGGGCGCGCGCTCGACCGGCTCGCTGTTGGCGCCGGCGAAGCCCTGGCGCGCCGGCCGCGCGTTGGGCGCCGGGAGCAGCGCGTCGATCGCGTCGAGCAGCGGCCCAATCCCGATATTCTTTAGCCCCGAGCCGCAAAGTACCGGCGTGAGCTTGCCGGCGAGCGTCGCCGCCCGCAGCGCCGCACGCAGTTCGTCGTCCTCGAGCACTCCCTTGTCCAGATACTTCTCGAGCAGCGCGTCGTCGGTCTCGGCCACTGCTTCGCAAAGACGCGAGCGCGTCGCTTCCGCGCGGGCCTTCTGTTCGGCATTCAGCGCCTCTTCCTTGGGTTTGCCGCTGCCGTCGGCATAGATGAAGCCCTTCATCGCGAGCACGTCGATCACGCCGTTGAAAGTCAGCTCCGATCCGATCGGCAGCGTGAGCGCAACCGGATGCGCGTCGAGCGTTTTCTCGAGATCCGTCATCGCGTTGTCGAAGGTCGTGCGCTCGCGATCCAGCCGCGAGACGAAGACTATTCGCGGGAGACCGAGCTGATTCGTCTCGGCCCATATCTTTTCCGACTCAACCTTGAGATCGCCACCGCCGGTGGCCACGAACACAAGGCTGTCTACGGCGCGCATGGTCGCGAACGAATCCGGCAGGAACACCTGATAGCCCGGCGTATCCGCCACGATGACTTCGTCCTTTTTCCAGTTGTAGTGATGAAACGCTGAACTGATCGAAATCTTCCGATGCACTTCCTCAGGCTCGAAATCCATCACGGCCGTGCCGTCGTCGGGCCGTCCCTGCCGGTTGAGCGTGCCGGCGGTAAACAGCATCGCCTCGGCCAACTGAGTCTTGCCGGTCGCCCCCTGGCCCACGATCGCGATGCTTCTCAGACGTCCGATTTCTTCCACAGCCATAGCCTTTGCTCCTGGGGAAGTCTTCTAGTTATGTCTGGCCCCCGTTCGTGATTCTCGCACCTGCGCCTGCCCCGCGCAGCGGCCCGCCAAGGCCGTGGTGGCGATGGTCGCCATACTTTTCGCTCTACGTCAATCGTATGCGCCTTCGATAGTCACGTCACCAGCGAGCACGCGGATGAGTTCTCCCCGGGCTTCCAGCAGCAGCGCTCCGTCGGGACCGATTCCCCGCACGGTCCCGCCGATACGGCTTTGTCCATCGACCACCGTGACCTGCCGTCCGGTGAGCGCCGAATAACGCTCCCAGGCGGGGCGTACGGCGGCGAACCCGCCCCTCATAGTTTCCATATAGCGAGAGTCAAGTCTGGAAAAAAGCTCGCCGGCAAGCTCGATCCGGTCGCATGGCCGTCCGGTCGCCGCCATCACGGAAGTTGCGCGGCTGCGCAGTTCCTCCGGGATATCCTCCGGCGCCAGGTTGAGATTGAGACCGATCCCGAGCAGCACGCAGGCCAGTCGATGATGCGAATCCGTCACCGCCTCCGCGATCATCCCGCCGGCCTTGCGTCCGCCAAGCCATACGTCGTTGGGCCACTTAAGCGCCACGATTCGCGGCGCGACCAGTTCCATCGTCTCTGCCACCGCGACCCCGGCGACCAGGCTCAGCAGCGCGGCCTCGGCGACCGGCATCTCGGGGCGCAGGATGAAGGTGCCGTAGAAGTTGACGCCGGGCGGAGAGTGCCACGTCCGGCCCATCCGTCCCCGCCCCGCCGTCTGCCGCTCGGCGATTACGACCTCGCCGTGAAGCGCGCCGCGTGCCGCCATTTCAGCCGCGGTCCGCTGCGTCGTTTCCAGCTCCTCGAAATAGTGGACGCGCCATCCGATGGTTTCCGAGGGGCGACCGGCTTCAGCTCGGCGGTAGGGATTCTCGGTCATTCAAGAGTTCCGCAAACGGTTACGGAGATCGTCACGCGGCAGCCGCCGTAGAATTAACCCTCGCGGCGCTACTGTGGCTTTATCAGCATGCTCAGATCGACGGCGGGCGCAGAATGGGTCAGCGCGCCGACGGAGATCAGGTCAATGCCGGTCTCCGCAATCGCGCGCACGCCCTCGAGCGTCACGCCGCCGGACACTTCGAGCAGCACGCGCCCGGCCGGAGCCATCGCACGCGCCCGGCGCACGTCGTCGAGCGTCATGTTGTCGAGCAGGATCGAATCGGCGCCGGCCGCGAGCGCCTCTTCGACCTGGGCCAGCGTCTCGCATTCGATCTCGATTCGCATCGTGTGCGGCGCGAGCTTGCGCGCGCCCTTGAACGCCGCGGTCACCGAGCCAGCGGCCGCGATATGGTTCTCCTTGATCAAAACTCCGCTATCGAGGCCGAAACGATGGTTAAATCCGCCGCCGGCGCGCACCGCGTACTTTTCGATCATGCGGAGCCCCGGATGGGTCTTGCGAGTGTCGATGATACGCGCGCCGGTGCCGACCACGGCGTCGACGTAGCGCCGGGTCATCGTCGCAATCCCCGACATCAGTTGCACCAGGTTGAGCGCCGTGCGCTCGCCGATCAGCAGGCCGCCCAGGCGGCCTTCGATTACTGCCGCGGTGTCGCCGCGCTCAAGAACCGTGCCTTCATGCGCGCACGCCGGAATCTCGGGCTCCGCGCCGGACAGGCGAAAGATCTCGGCCAGCAGCAGGCCGCCGCAAAACACGATGTGTGGCGCCTCCTTGACGATGATATCCGCGCGCCCGCGCTGGCCCGGCGCCACGGTCGCCGCAGTCGTGATGTCGCCCTGGCCGAGGTCTTCCTCCAGCGCGTTTCTGAGCAACGCGTTTACGTTGAGCCATTCGAGCTGATTGAACAGGTTCACGGCTCGGTTTCAGCTCGCTTCCAGGAGCCGCAACTGCTTGCGCAGCAGGTCCTGCTGACCCGCCAACTCCTGGGCGCGCTGCTGCATCTGCTCCTGCATCTCGGGCGCGGCCTTGGCGACGAAGTCGGGATTGTCGAGCCGCGCCTGATGCTGCTTGTGATGGGCGGTCACCTCTTCGAGCTTCTTGCGGATCGCCGCACGCGCCCGTTCGAAGTCGAACCCTTCGGGCGCCATCACCGCGACCTCGCACCATCCGAGCACCGCAGTTACGGTCCCGCCCGGCGCGGGCTCGGACGGACCGGCGAGCCCCAGGCTAGCTGTTTTGGCCATCGTCGCCACGTACGGCTTCCAGCGCTCGAATTCCTTGTGGAAGCCCGCGGCCGCCCCGTCGTCGCCGAGAAACTTGATCCGTGCTTCAACCCGCTGTCCCGGATGGTAGCCGAGCAGTGAGCGCAATGAGTTAAGCGCCTCGGTCGCCGCGATACAGCGCTCCATCGCCTGGGCTTCATCGGGCTTGAGCACACCCTCGAATGCGCGTACAGGAAATTTCGCGATCGCGAGATGCGGCGCGAGACCGGGGTCGCCGATATACGGCCGCAGCGTCTGCCAGATCTCTTCGGTGATGAACGGCATGAAGGGATGGAGCAGCCGCAGGAGACCGTCGAAGCATCGCACCAGCACCCAGCGCGCCGCGGCCTGGCGCTCGCCGCCCTGCTTGAGCGGCTCCTTCGCGAGCTCGATATACCAGTCACAGAATTCGTTCCAGATGAAGCGGTAGGCGCGGAGCGCCGCTACGTTGAATTCGTAGCGATCGACCGCGGCGGTGACCTCCACGATCGCGTCGTCGAGCGACGCCAGGATCCACCGCTCGGCAAGCGCGAGCCCGTCGAGGTTGGGGCGCGGGAGCGGCGCGGGCGCGCCTTCGAGGTTCATCAGCACAAAACGCGCGGCGTTCCATACCTTGTTGGCAAACGCGCGTGAAGCGGCAAGGCGATCATCGGAGAGGATGAGGTCGCGTCCCTGCACGCTGAGCTGCGCCAGGGTGAAGCGCACCGCGTCGGTGCCGTAGCGTTCCATGATCTGCAGCGGATCGACCACGTTGCCGCGCGACTTGGTCATCTTCTTGCCGTACTGGTCGCGCACGAGCGGCGTGATATAGACGTCGCGGAACGGAACCTGGCCGGTGCACTCGAGCCCCATCATCATCATCCGCGCAACCCAGAAAAAAATAATGTCGAAGCCGGTGATGAGCAGGCTGGTCGGGTAGTAGCGCACAAGCTCCGGCGTCTCTTCGGGCCATCCCAGGGTCGAAAACGGCCACAGCGCCGAACTGAACCAGGTGTCGAGCACGTCCTCTTCCTGGCGCAGATCGTCGCCGCCGCATTTGCCGCACGACGCCGGGCGCTCCGCCGCAACCATCATCTCGCCGCAGCGCTCGCACCAGTAGGCCGGGATGCGATGGCCCCACCACAGTTGGCGTGAGATGCACCAGTCGTAAACGCTCTCCATCCAGCTGAAATAGGTGTTCTCCCAGAATTTCGGATGGAACGTCGTGCGGCCGTCGCGCACCGCCGCCAGTGCTTCATCGGCGAGCGGCTTGACGCGCACGAACCATTGATTCGAAAGCATCGGCTCGACCACCGTCTCGCAGCGCGAACAGACGCCCAGGGAATGCTGATGCGGCTCCATCTTTTCCAGCAGCCCCTGCGCAGTCAGGTCCTCGACCACCTTGCGCCGGCAATCCTCGCGCGTCATCTCGCGGTACGGGCCGGCCTCGTCATTCATCCGCCCGTGCGTATCCATCACGGAGATTTGCGCCAGTTTGTGCCGCCGCCCCATCTGAAAATCGTTGAAGTCGTGCCCAGGCGTGATCTTGACCGCTCCCGAACCGAAGGCGGGATCGACGGCCGGGTCCGCAATTATCGGGATCTCGCGCCCGATGAGCGGAAGGACGATCTTCTTGCCGACCATTCCCTGATAGCGAGCGTCCTCCGGATGGACGGCCACCGCGGTGTCGCCGAGCATCGTTTCCGGGCGCGTCGTCGCTACCGTCACGGCGCCCGAGCCGTCGGCGAGCGGATAGCGGATGTACCAGAGATGACCGGGCGTCTCCTTGTGATCGACTTCGAGGTCGCTAAGCGCGGTCTCGCATCGCGGACACCAGTTGATCAGACTGAGCGCGCGGTAGATCAGCCCCTCGCGATACAGCCTGACGAAAATTTCGCTCACCGCGCGCGAGAGCCCCGGGTCGAGCGTGAAGCGCTCGCGGCTCCAATCGCAGGAGGCGCCGAGCCGGCGCAACTGGTTGAGAATCCTGCCGCCGTAGGTTTCGCGCCATTGCCAGACCCGCGCGACGAATGCATCGCGGCCAAGGTCGTGGCGGCTTTTGCCCTCTTTCGCCACTTCGCGCTCGACGACGTTTTGCGTCGCGATCCCCGCGTGATCGGTGCCCGGCTGCCAGAGCGTGTTGTAGCCCTGCATCCGGCGCGTGCGCACGATGACGTCGTGCAGCGTGACGTTCAGCGCGTGGCCGAGATGAAGCTGGCCGGTGACGTTCGGCGGCGGAATTACGATCGAGAAGACCGGACCGGGGCGGGACGGATCGGCCTTGAAATAGTCGAGGTCAATCCAGCGCTGAAACCAGTGCTCCTCCGCGGTCTTGGGGTCGAAAGTCTTGCCTAGTTCCAAGCGGCTTCCATTTTAGCGGGATATCGCGGCGCGTTCGACGGTTCGAAACTGATGCGAGAGGGGGGACTTGAACCCCCACGAGCTTGCGCTCACAAGGTCCTGAGCCTTGCGCGTCTGCCGTTCCGCCACTCTCGCGCACCGGTAGATGAAAGGGTTTAATCGGCTGGGAGCACGAATTCAAGCCGCCTGTCCGAACTGACGCGCTTGTGTGCGGTATTGGCGGGCTCTGGATGAGTGAAAACCTTTTGCGCCTCTCGGTCATAATCGCAACTCACGCACGTCCGGACGCGCTCGCGCGCCTGCTCGCGAGCCTCGCGCCGCAGGTCGCAAGCGCGACGGACGAGTCGGCCTGTGAAATCCTTGTGGCGGAAAATGGCACTCCCCTGCCCTCGGTTCTGCCGGGCACTGCGCCGCCGCTTAAGCATCTGCACGATCCGCGTCCAGGCAAGTGTCGGATCCAGAACGCCGCGATCCGCCAGGCCAGGGGCGAAATCATCGTTTGCCTTGACGACGACCTTGTCGCAGCGCCGCATTACCTCGACGAGGTCGAGCGCTTCTTCGCCGAGCATCCCGAGTTCGCGGCGATGAAGGGGCGCATCATGGCGGCCGAGGATCCGACGGCCAAGGTCGGTGTCGAGGCCGCGCCATGGCTCGATCTCCCAATCGTCGATCATGGCGAGGAGGTAATCGAAGTGCGCGGCGTGCTGGGCGCGAACATGGCGTTTCGCGCATCGGCGCTTGCGCGCGTCGGTCTTTTCGACGAGCGGCTGGGGCCGGGAGCGTGCGGTCACGAGGAGGAAACCGAAATGTCGGCGCGCCTCGCGCGTGCGGGATTCAGGATCGGTTATGCGCCGCGCGCGCTGGTTTATCACGACGTCGATGCGGCCCGCGCCGACCGCGCGCGCTTTCTCCGGATCGCGCGCGAGCGCGGACGATGCCGGATGATCCACGAATCGCACCGCGTGCTCGCGGTGCTCGCGGACAACGCAATCGCGGCGTTGCGCGTGTGGACGGCGCGTCTCGTGGGGGTGGGATCCGAGCGGCTCGCGCGCGAAGAGCGGCGCCTGGCGGTTGCACAGGGGATGCTTGACGGTCTGCGGTTTCGCGGCGCGCGGCCGCGTTGATTGTCGGTCGCGCTCGTCCCCCCGCTCCGGCCCGCCACTTCAGTACGCGCGCAGCTTAAATTCCTCTCCGGATTTTCCTCTCCGGTCTTTGGGGGTAGCAAGAGCAGACCCGTCAGAGCGAATCGATTATTTCGAGCAGCCGGGCCGAGTAATCGCTCCACGGATGGGCTTCAGCGGCGGCGCGCGCCTCGTCTTCGGTCAGATGCTTCGTCTCGAGCAGCGCCGCGAGGCGCTCGGCGATTTCGCCCGGGTCGGCCGGATCTTTCACCACAAACGGGCGCATCCCGGGCGGTAGCAGTTCGGCGACGCCGCATTGCGCGCTGACCATCACCCCGAGCCCCGCGGCCATCGCTTCCATCGCGACATTGCCGAACGGTTCGAAAAACGACGGCAGCGCAAAGGCGTCGGCGGCGCGAAAAAGCTGCTCGATCTGGCCGACCGCGCCGAGGAACCGCACGCGCGAGCCGATTCCCAACCGATGAGCCATCCGGATATAGCGAACCGCCGAGCGATCGCTGCCGGCGACAAGCAGGAATGGATGCGATTTCAGCGCCGGCCAGGCCTCGAGCAACGGGCCGAGTCCCTTGCGCGCGAAACCGTGGCCCGCGAACGCGACCACAGGAGCCCCGGTCTCGACTTCATACATCTGTCGAAAACGGGCGCGCTCGCCGAGGCCTGCGGGACGGAAGCGTCCGAGATCGACGCCGTTGTAGAGCGTCACCGCCTTTTCCGACTCGAGACCGAACTCGTCGATCAATTGCTTCCGCACCAGTTCTGAAACCGCAATTGTGCAGCGCAACGTCGGAGATTTGAAAGCCGCGCGTTCGGCGATGATCTGGGCGCGATGGTACGGCCGCAGCCGCATGGCCGCCGCCGCCCAGTTGCCGCGCCATCGCTGCGCCGCGCGCAGATAAACGCTATGCGCGCCGCCGCCGGAGCGCAGGATGTCGGCGCCCACGGCGCGCGCGAAACTGAGCACCAGTTCTGCGCCGTCGCGCCGCGCCTGGGCCGGGGCGTCCCACGCAAACCGCATCAGGCGAAACGGACCACCTGGCCATCGCGAGCCAACCTGAACCACAGGCCATCGCCCCGGCGCTCCGCGCGCTTCAGCGCTGTAGATGGTCAGGTCGTGTCCGGCGGCGACGAGACACTGTGCAGTTACGACAAGATCGCGTTCGGTGCCGCCGCCGGCGGGGTCGAAACGCCGCGCGATCAGCGCCACGCGCATTGCGAACCGCCTACGCGCCGCCGTCCGATCAAGGGATGTCCGAAGCGCGGGCTTGTGTTAGCGT
>Ga0335085_10015258_pt1 | contig 11153 bp, 10 predicted proteins | sample Lox_Sample_45_FD_206712 | JGI IMG/M metagenome (GOLD analysis project Ga0335085, IMG submission 206712) | Soil microbial communities from Loxahatchee National Wildlife Refuge, Florida, United States - Lox_Sample_4.5 | ecosystem: Environmental > Terrestrial > Soil > Wetlands | place: USA... | reverse complement strand
CCGCCGCGGTAGCGGCGCCAGCCCGAGGGGCCCTCGTAGGCCGTGCGGTACGGCCGGTAGGCGAGACGCGTGCCGTCGGGCGACCAGGAGGCCTCCCAGGCGACCGCCTGCATGATCTTGTGCTCGAAGCCGCCGGTGAGCGGGATTTCGTAGAGCTGATTCGAGCGGCTGTTGGCGACCTCGCGCGGCGAGGCGAACAGGATCCGTTTCCCATCGGGACTCCAGCCATCGACTTCATCGCGCGCCGGATGGAAGGTGAGGCGCCGCGGCTGGCCGCCGCCCACCGGAATCACATAGACGTCGGTGTTGCCGGCGTAGGTGGCGGAGTAGGCGATCCACTGACCGTCGGGCGAGAAACGCGGCGAGGAAGCGCTGGCGTGCACCGTGAGCCGCGCGGGGTGCCGGCCGGCGCGGTCGGTCACCCAGACGTCGCCGCCGTAGATGAAGGCGAGATGCTCGCGCGCCAGCGTCGGCTGGCGCAGCAGCCGTGTGCCCGGGCTTTCCTCGCCGCGCGCCTCGAGGCCGAGGCAGCCGAGCAGCAGGCCGAGAGCGGCGGCCGCCAGGAGTTTCTTATTCATCGTTCTCCCTTTCAAAGAGTCGGTTCGATTCTGCGCCGTGGAGGATGCGGGGGTTGCGGGCGCTGCGGGCGCCGCAAGGTCCGGCCGCCGCGGGCGATGAGCCACCACACGGCTAGAAACGCGAGCCAGACCCCGACGGCGAAGATGGCGGCAAAGACGAGCCCTTCGCCCGAAAGGGCGAAGGCCGGTACCCAGTCGGCGAGCGTGGCGCGCGCCAGCGCAGGGTCGGCGTGCAGCGCGAGGTACAGGGCCTGGCTCGCGAGACTGCCGTGCATGGCATCGACCGCGGCCTGCAGCTGGTGCACCGTGGCGACGAGCGTGCGAATGATGGCGCCTTCGGAGTGGAAGGTCGCATCGGTGCTCGACAGGTGATACTGGATCAGCTTGTCGATGTCGCCGCGGTAGAACTGGTCGGCGAGCTTCTGCCAGGGCTGCAGATCGAGGCGTGCCTGATCGAGCCGGCCGCCGAGCCGCTGGCGGTACTGCGCGATGAAGCCCGGAATGAGCCCTCCGGCCACCGCGGCACAGACCAGGATCGCCCGGTCGAGCAGTCCTCTGACGATCGGCATCGCCCGTCATTGTTGCATGCCGGCCGGGGCGGCGCACCGCGCCGCCGATCCTTCAGCCGCGCGGCGCGCCCGGAGCGGCGAGAAAGCGCTGCAGCTCGGCGCAGATCGACAACGCGAGGATCTCCGGCCCGTGACCGCCGAGCTTCAGTCCCACCGGCGCGTGCAGCCGCTCCCCGAGAGCGGCGCGGTCCGCGGGCTCGAGTGTCGCCAGCAGCTCATCGCGCCGCGCCGCCGGCCCAAGCAGCCCGATGAAGGGCTCGGGCCGCTGCGCGAGCGCCGCGAGCGCCTCGCGGTCGTTGGCGGCCGTATGCGTCATGACGATGCAGGCGTCGAAGCGCTCGCCGGCGCAGCTCGCGAGTGCGGCGGCCGGACGCGCGCACAGCGTGCGCTCGGCGCCGGCTGCGTGCCGTGCGAGGAGCGTCCCGCGATGATCCGCGACCGTGACACGCCAGCCGAGCCGGTCGGCGATGGCGATGAGCGCGGGCGCCTCGGGGCCCGCGCCGAAGAGCAGCACGCGCGGGCACGGTGCGAACGAGACCACGGCGCAGGTCTCGCCGCTTGCGGCGAGCGGATACTGGCCGGGTGCACGGCCTCGCAGCGCGCGCGCCGCCTCCACTTTCGGGGTGAGTACGGTTTCGGAGTCCGAGGACCACAGGAATCCGCCCCCCAGGTCCGGGCCGCTGGTGACGAGCGCCGCTGCGAGCGGCTGGTGCGCGCGGTCGGCGGCGAGCAGCGCCTCACAGAGCGGGTGGCTGGTGCCGGCGGCCACCGGCAGGAGCAGCAGCTGCATCCGTCCGCGGCATCCGGAGCCCGAGCCGAACACGAGGTCATCGTCGCTGTCGCTGTCGAACAGCACCACCCGCGGGCGCAGCTCACCGAGCGCGGCGCGGGCCGCGGACTCGAGGTCCGGCTCGAGACAGCCGCCGGAGATGACACCGAGCCGGGAGCCGCCGGCGGCGATTGCCGCGAGCGCTCCGGGCTTGCGGTAGGTCGACCCCGAGCAATGCACCACCACGCAGAGCGTGAAGCCTTCGCGGGCGGCCGTGAGGCGCGCGAGCTCGGCGAGGATGGCGCGGTGATGGGTCGCGAAGGGCTCGGTCATTGCATCCCGAAGCCCTGTCGCAGGAACGCCTCGCTCCTGCGCAGCATGAGGGTGCGCGCCTCGGAGTCATCGAGGTAGTGGTCGAGATCGTCCCAGGTGACGAGCTCACAACGGCCGCCTACAGCCTTCAGCCGCTCCGCCATGCTCCTCGACTGCTCGATGCTCACATTGCGGTCGAGCGCGGCGTGAAACAACAGCACCGGCGCCTTGATCTTCTCGGCGTTCTGCAGCGGGGAGCCCTCGCGCACGTGCGGGCCGTCGCCGATCATGTTGCTGACGTAGTAGTAGCCCGACCAGCGGCGCCACTCCTCTTTCGCGGCAGCGAGATCCGTCACGGGCGCAATGGCCACCACTGCCTTGAAAAGGCTCGGCTCGACCACGGCGGATTGGAGTGCCGCGTAGCCGCCATACGACCAGCCGAGGATGCCGAGTTTGCGCGGATCCACCCCCTGGTCGATGAGCCAGTGGCCGGCGGCCACCACGTCGCCAATGGCGACCTTCCATGACTTGAAGCCGTTCTGCCTGAACCAGGCGTCCCCATAGCCGAAGGAGCCGCGAAACTCCGGCTGCAGCACCGCGAAGCCACGCGACGCGTAGAACTGCGACAGCCAGTCGAAGCCCCAGTAGTCGCGCGCGCTCGGTCCGCCGTGCGGCAGGACGATGGCCGGGAGGCCCTTGGCGCTGGTGACCCCGGGGGGCAGGGTGAGGTAGGCGGGAACCTGGACACCGTCGGAGGATGGATAAGTGATCGACTTGACGCTCGCGAGCTTCACACCCTCGAGCTCGTTGCGCGCCACCAGGAAGGTGTCGAGGTGACGCGCCTTTTTGTCGAAGAGGTAGTAGACGCCGGGGTCGGAGTCGCTGCTGGCGAATACCAGCATGATGTTCTCATCGGCGCTCGAGTCAACCACCTGGACGATCGGCTGCTGCGGCAGCGCGTGCCCGAGCGCGTCCAGCAGCTGCTTCACACCCGGATCGAAGTAGACGGCGTGGTGCCGATCGGTGGCGTAAGTGGTACCGACGACGCGCCTCTGGCGTCCAATAAACATCAGCCCGTCGACGTCGACGTCGGGGTTGGCATAGAGCAGCGTTTCGGCGAGCCCGCCGTCGAGACTCACGGAATAGACCGCGTAACGCCCGTCGGTTTTCTTGAAACCGATGGCGACGTTGTGCTCCGCGTCGACCGCGCGGGGCTCGAAACCGGTGCGCTCGAGCGCGTTGTACTCGCTCAGCTTGTGCCAGTCCTGGGAATCCGCCTCGCGATACATGAAGTCGGTGATACCCGAGGCCTGATAGGTCGTGTTGGCGGTGGCCGCGACCCCGAGGGCCATGATGCGCACCCCGCCGCGCCCGTCGGCGATGTACCACTCGGCGTCCGGGCGCGGCGGCTCGACCCGCTTCACTTCGAGCGTGCGCGTATCCATCCGGTCGACAGCGAGTCCGCCGACGCTCGAGCCCAGGTGGCTGCCGATGCGGTCATCAGCGAGGTAGGGGCGCTGGATCAGCACCAGCCCGTTCGCGGCCGGGAGCGTCTCGATGATCGAGCCCCCGTAGAGCTCGAGGCCGTGGCCGTAGATGCTGTCGGCTTTGCTGAGAAGCCTGACGTTCGAGCCGTCGGCGTTCACCGCCATCAGCCGGTTGGCGGGCATGATGCCGAAGGTCGGATCCTTGATGTTGACGGAGATCCGGCAGGCCAGGCGGTCGTTGGCAACCCAGAAGCAGTTGCTCAGGCTCTCGCCCTTGGCGGAAACGGCCAGAGCCGGGGTGGGCTTCGCGCCGGCGGCGAGACTCAGGGTGAAAAGCGTCGAACCCTGTCCCTTCGCAGGTGCGAGATAAGCGACGCTCCGGCCGTCGGGAGACAGGCGCATCTCCTCGACGCTCGGGCGCGCGCCGAAGGCCGCCGCGGCGTCGAACGGCTTCGACTGCTGACCCCAAACCGGCAGCGAGGCGCAGAGCGCCAGCCAAGCGATTGTTGTTCTCATGGGTACCCCCCTGACAGCGCAGGAGGACAATATTAGGGCAAAATAAGCGCTTCAGCGCCGGCCGGCAGCCGGCCGGGCCGAATCCGCGGGATCCGTGCCGGCGGTCTCGGGGTCGGTGTCCTTCAGGCGGCTCGGCTGCAGCTCGCCGGCGCGCTCGAGCACCGGGTAGGCCACCGAGCAGATGTGCGAGTGGATGCGCTTCAGGTCGCGCAGGATGTCGAGGTGCAGCGAGCTCGACTCGATGCTCTCGGTGCGCCCCTCGCGCAGTCGTGCCAGGTGATTCTCCGCGGCGGCGAACTCCGCGGCGCGCAGCGTCGCCTTCTCGGTCAGCAGTTGCCGCGCCGTGGTGAGGTCCCCTGACATGAATACACCGACGGCGAGCTTGAGGTTGTCGCAGACCTCCTGGTGGAACGCCTCGAGCTCCTGCGCGCCTTCCTTCGAGAACACGATCTGGCGCTTGATCTTTTTCTGCGCGACCTCCATCAGGTTCTTGTCGATGATGTCGCCGACGTGCTCGAGGTTGATGGAGAAGGAGATGATCTCCATCGCGCGGCGGCCGTCGCGCTCGCTCAGGCTCTCGCGGGTCAGCTTCGTCACGTAGAGCTTCACCGCCTCGTCGAGCCCGTCGACCGCATCGTCCATGCGGCTGATCTCCCCGACCAGGCGCCGGTCGTCGGTCATGAGCGCGGTCATGGTCTGGCGCAGCATGGTCGCGACGATGTCCGCGATGTGCAGCGTCTCGCGCGCCGCGCAGGCGAGCGCCACCGAGGGTGTGGCGAGCGCGCCCTCGTCGAGATAGAGCGGCGCCGCCGGATCGGCGGCCTTGGGATGGTCGGGCAGCCAGCGCGTCAGCAGCGCCGCCACGGCGTTCAGCGGCAGGATGAACAGCAGCGCCAGGGCGAGGTTGAAGGCGGTGTGAAAGTCGGCGGCCATGCGCGAGGGGTTGGGCTCGAGCCGGGTAAGCGCCGCGGCGATCGGCTGCAGGAACGGCAGCACCAGGGCGCAGCCGATCAGCCGGTTGAGCAGATTGCCGAGCGGCAGGCGGCGGCTCGCCGGGTTATCGCCGCGGCTGCCCTCGATGAGCGGGTTGATGGCGCTGCCGACATTGGCGCCGAGGATCAGGGCGAGCGCGGCCACCGGGGTGATGAAGCCCGAGTAGGCGAGCGACATGACGAGCAGCACCACCGCGACGCTCGAATGCGCGGCCCAGGCGAGCGCCGTCGACATGAGCAGGCAGAGCATCGGTTCGGCGGTGAGCGCGCTGAGGAGCGTGCGCACCGTGGGCGCCTCCTCGGCCGGCGCGAGCGTATCGAGCAGGATGTGCAGCGACAGCACCATGAGGCCGACGCCGATCGCGACCCGCCCGAGATCGCGGGTACGGGTCTGGCGGCCGCGCTTGAAGGCGGTCACGCCGACCAGGAACAGGATGGGCGCGAGCGCCGCGACGTTGAAGGACAGCACCTGCACGATGAGCGTGGTGCCGACGTTGGCGCCGAGCATGACGGCGAGCGCCGGCGCGAGGCCGAGCACGCCGGTGGTGACGAAGGAAGCCGTCATGAGGCCGGTGGCGGTGCTGCTTTGCAGGAGCGCGGTCACCAGCAGCCCCGAACCGAAGGCGAGCACGCGGTTGCGCAGCGCCAGGCCGAGGAAACGGCGCAGGTCCGAGCCGAAGGCGCGCACGATGCCGCTGTGGACCATGTGCAGGCCCCACAGCAGCAGCGCGACGCCGCCCACGAGATCGAGAAGGATCGTGCCTGCCATGGCGAGCGAGGCTACCACCTTCCGGTGCGCATTTTCCGGTACCGGTTTCTCGCGCCGGGCACTCGTTGTGAGTGAGGACCGCAGTCCTCTTTGTCGAAACTCGACGCAACCACACAACGGGAGAGACTTCCATGTTCAGCAACACCAGCGCCAGCGGCCGCAAGGCCCGCTGGCTGACGATGACGTTGGGTCTTGCAGGGTTGGCGCTCGCCGCTCAGGCGGGCGCGGCCTGCATGAAGGACCCCTCCGAGGGTGTATCGGTCCAGCCGTCGCACCCCCTCGACCTGCATCAGGATGAGCAGCCGGCCGCGCATTTCGCCGGTGCCGGAGCCGCCGAGCGCATCGTCGGCACCTGGCGCGTCACCTATACCTCCGGCGGCGCCCCGTTTGCCACCGGCTTCATCCAGTGGCACAGCGATGGCACCGAGTGGGAGAACATCAGTCAGCCCACGCTCGGCGGCAACATCTGCATGGGCTCGTGGAAGGCGCTCGATGCAGCGCACGTGTACCGCAATCACTACGGCTGGCTCTTCACCAACGGTATCGTCTCGGGCTACTTCAACGAGACCGAGACCGACGAGGTGGCGTGGGACGGCAACTCGTACACCGGAACGAACGTGACGAAGATCTACGACCTCTCGGGCAACTTCATCGTCGCGGTGCCGGGCGCAGCCTCGGCGACGCGCATCGAGCCCTGAGTTCCGGCGCAGTTCCCCCTCGTCCAGCGGGCCGGCAGGAGGCCGGCCCGCTGTCGTGCTCGCCGATCAGCTGCCGCGCGGGAGATTCGCGCGAGCCGCTCAGGGATTGGCGGCGGTGACGATCCAGATGGAGCCCGCCAGCGGCACCTGCTCGCCGACCAGATGCCGCGCGAGGGCGGCGCGGATCGCGGCCGTAGCGGCCGCTTTCAGCTGCACTGGCTGACTCTCGAGCGCACGGGCCGCCGGCCCGATGCCGATCGCGGTTCCGAGGGCCGATTCGAGCCCGCGGCCGGTGGCGAGATCGAGTGTGAGGCCCACCGGCTCGAACTCGATCGCGGCGAACCCGGCCCGCTCGAGGATGGCGCGTACGCGCGCGGCGGAGGCGAACGAGAAGGCACCCGGGTCCTCGGGACCCGCTTCGGGCAGGCGCGGCACGTGACGGTACGCTTCCTCGAGCGGCAGCATCAGCCAGGGGTTCGCGGCGAGCTCGCGCCAGCAGGCGAACGCGACCCGGGCACCGCGGCGCAGTCCGGTGCGCAGGTTGGCGAAGGCGCGCAGTGGATCGCCGAAGAACATGACGCCGAAGCGCGAGAAGAGCAGTCCGGCAGCCCCTGCCTCGAAGGGGTAGACGGTGGCATCGCCCTGCACGAACTCGAGCGGCAGCCCCGGGGGCTGGAGCGTCCGGGCCCGTGCCAGCATGGGCCCGGAGACGTCGAGCCCGAGCACCCGCCCGCCGGGTGCCACCCGGCGCGCGAGCTCGATCGACATCCCGCCCCAGCCGCAGCCGATGTCGAGCACGCGCTCCCCGGGCTGCACCTTGGCGCGCGCGAGCAGCGCCTCCCCGGCCGGCGCGAGCAGTGCGTCCTGGGTCTCCTGGCGGCTCACCCAGCGCTCGCCGGCGGGGCCGTTCCAGTAGGCGATCTCCGCGGCGGTGCGTTCCTCGGCGCTCGGCGGGCTCATGCCGCCGAGTGTAGCGCCGATCGGAGCCTCCTCAGGGGCGCTCTCCGGGGGCCAGCATCGGCCGCACCTCCGCTTCGCCCTCGAACTCGGGCCAGTGCCGGCGATGCAGCTCCATGAACTCCGTGGCGATGCGCAGCGCATCGGCGCGGGTCGCGGCTTCGAGGATCGCGTAGCCGCCGATGACCTCCTTGGTCTCGGTAAAGGGGCCGTCGAGCACGGTGAGCTGTCCCTTGGAGAGGTGCATGCGCACCCCCTCCCGGCTCGGCTTGAATCCTCCCCCGTCGACGAACGCACCCTCGCGGATGAGCCGTTGCACGAAGGCGTCCATCGCCTCCATCAGGGCCTTGGGCGGCCCGGACTCGCGATAGGACTCGGAATGGCGAATGAACGTCATGTACTTCATGGTTCCTCCAGCGATGTTCCGCTCTATCGACGAACCGGCCGGGACGAAATCGACAATAGCGCGGCCGCGCGGCGGTCACTACCGTCGCGCGGCCGTCGGGCGGGCGGGAGGCAAGTGCGGCGGTGGACTTAGCGTCCGGCCACCTGAGCGGGAATCGCGATGCCGTGGGCCGCCGCTTGCGCGTAGGTATGGGTGGCCAGGTACATCTGCGTGACGAGCGCAATGCCCGTCGCGCGCACCGCGCCGCCGAGCGCCTTCTCGTAGCAGCCCTTGAGGTCCGCGACCGGCACCAGGTCGACACGATCGCCGCGCGTGCAGGCGACCCAGGCGGCATTCTCCAGACGCCCATAGAAGGTGCGTGCATCGGCGGGCTGACTCAGGTCGAGGCCGGTGGAGCTGACGCGCAGCGCGACGGTGACGGTCGGCTCGCCGGCGGCGGCCGTGCCGGTCAGGAGCGCGCAGGCGAGGGCGGCGGCACCGATCAGCAGGCCGGTGTTGGTACGAATGTTCATGCTCGTCTCCTCAGGTTGTGTTGGGATTGCACTTGCGCTGCAATCTGACTGATACGAGCGGCGGCCCGTGCAATCGGGTACCGTAGAAATTTTCCGGTACCCGAATTCCCCGCGGCCCACTCTGTGACTGATGTCAGGGTTCGCAACGATGACCGAGGCCAAAAAGGCACTGGTGGCGCGGCTGTTCGCACAGCAGGGGGGCGCGCTGCGCGCCTTTCTGCTGCGGCGCACGCACGCGCATCCCGCGGCGGCCGATCTGGCGCAGGAGGTCTACGTGCGCATGCTGCGGATCCCGGACATGGAGGCGATCCGCAACCCGGAGGCCTACCTCTATACGGTGGCGAGCAATCTCGCCAAGGAGCACGCGCAGCAGGAGCGGCGCGACCGCGCGGCGCTCGATGTCGACGATCCGCTCGTGCAGGAGCAGCTCGCCGAGCTGCCATCCTTCGGTGGCGAGCTCGATGCCGAGCAGCGCATCCGGCGGTTGCGCGAGGTGCTCGCGCAGCTCTCGCCCAAGTGCCGGGCGGCCGTCGAGCTCGCCTACTGGCACGGGCTCAGCTACGAGGAGATCGCCCTGCGGCTCGGGGTGTCGGCACACATGGTGAAGAAGTACCTGAGCCAGGGGCTGGTGCACTGCCGGCGCCGCATGGCGCGGCTGGGGTAAACGCATGAGCACGCCGAGTTCCAACGAGCAAAGGGTTCGCGACCTGGTGACCCAGCAGTCCGCGGATTGGTTTGTGGCCAATCGCGGCGGACTGTCGCACCGGGAGCGCGAGGCCTTCGTGAACTGGCTGAGGGCCTCGCCCGTGCACGTCGAGGAGTACCTGGCGGTCGCGGGCATCGACCGCGACCTGCGCACGGCCGGCGCCGCGGCGCGGGATTCGATCGAGGCGATCGTGGCGCGCGCGCGCGCCCCGGAGGGGAGTTCCGTCGGGCCGCCCGGATCGGGCTGGCGCCTCCGCTGGCCGGCCGTCGCCGCCGCGATGGCCGGGCTCGCGGTCGTGTGCCTGGCGGCGCTGTTCGCCTGGCATGCGCGACCTCAGTCGCCAGCCGCGCCGGTGCTCGCCGCGGCGCTGCACTTCTCTGCCGGGCACGGGGAGCAGGCAAGCTACCGCCTCGCCGATGGCTCCGTGCTGCATCTGAACACCGACAGCGCGGTCACGGTCCGTTATAGCGAGGCGGAGCGGCGCGTGGTGCTCGAATCCGGCGAGGCCGATTTCGAGGTGGTGCGCCGGCAGGGACGCCCCTTCCGCGTCATCGCCGGTCCCGCCGAGACCGTCGATCTCGGCACGCGTTTCGACGTGCGCCTCGCCGACGGCGCGGCGCTCGTCACGGTGCAGGAGGGTCGGGTGGCCGTTGCGCTGGTTGCGGCGGACGGCGCCGGCGCGCGCTTCGTGACGCTCGGCACCGATCAGCAGATCCGGGTGACCGCCGGCGAGCTGCCGGTGGCGCCCACGGCCGTCGATTCGCAGCGCACGACCTCGTGGCTGCACCGGCAGATCGTGTTCGAGCGCGAGCCGCTCGCTCGGGTGGCCGCGGAGTTCAACCGCTACGCCCGCAAGCCGATCGAGATCGCGACGCCGGCGCTGAAGAATCTCGAGATCAGCGGCGTGTTCGCCACCGACGACAGCGAGGCCTTCGTGGCTTTCCTGCGCAGCCTCGACAACGTCCGGGTCGAGGAGACGGCCAGAGTGATTCGCGTGTCGCAGAAGTAGCCGGCCGCGCACGGTGAACGCCAAGGGCATTGCAGCGGCGGTCTCGGGTGCGCTGCGCGGGCTTGCGCTCGCGCCGCCGCTGGCGCTCGCGGGCCCCGGGGTCGTGCTGGCCCAGGGCGCGGCTCCCGCGACGCCGGCACCCGCCGGGGTGCTGGGCGCCGATATTTCCGCCCAGCCGCTCGCGGCGGCGCTCGCCGCCTTCGCGCAGCAGACCGGATTGCAGGTGGTGTACGTCTCCGGGTTGATCCGCGAGCAGCAGTCGCACGCCGTGGCGGCCGGGACCAACGCGCAGGAAGCGCTCGGGCGGCTGCTGCAGGGGACCGGACTCAGGTTCGAGTTCCTCACCGCCCGCAGCGTGCGCATTCTCGCCGCACCGCCGCGCGCCAGCCTCAGCCCCGCGAGCGAGCCCTACGGAGAGGTCGTGGTCACCGCCAACCGGCGCGTCGAGAACCTCGAGGACGTGCCGATCACCATCCAGGCCTTCAGCGGCGCGCAGCTGAGCGATCTTGGGGTCGCGACTTTCAATGAGCTGCTGAAATACACCCCGAACGTCTCCTACAGCGGCAACGGCCCCGGAACCGGCAACATCTTCATCCGCGGCATGGGCTCCATCGGCACCGGCAACCAGTCGCAGGCCACGATCGCGCCGTTTCCCAACGTCGCGCTCTACCTCGACGATCAGGCGATGCAGTTCCCGACGCGCAATGTCGACGTCTACATGGCGGATCTCGAGCGCATCGAGATACTCGAGGGACCGCAGGGGACGCTCTTCGGCGGCGGCGCCGAGGCGGGTGCGATCCGCTACCTCACCAACAAGCCGCAACTCGATGCCACCACCGGGCAGGCGACGGCCGGCTACGGCATCACGACCGG
>Ga0335085_10015257_pt1 | contig 11153 bp, 10 predicted proteins | sample Lox_Sample_45_FD_206712 | JGI IMG/M metagenome (GOLD analysis project Ga0335085, IMG submission 206712) | Soil microbial communities from Loxahatchee National Wildlife Refuge, Florida, United States - Lox_Sample_4.5 | ecosystem: Environmental > Terrestrial > Soil > Wetlands | place: USA... | reverse complement strand
CCGGGGGCACCGAGTCCATGACCATGGTGCCCATGGGCGGCAATAAAATTTCTCCCAATCCCTGGCTGATGGACCACTATCCCGATTCCTACCTGGGCATGGGCCTGACTGCGGAAAATCTGGCCGTGAAGCACGGTATCACCCGCGATGCGGCGGATGCGTTTTCCCTGGCCAGCCATCAGAAAGCGCTGGCCGCCATCGCCGCGGGAAAATTCAAGGACGAAGTCGTGCCCGTGGAAGTCGCCATCACCTCCATGAACGGCACCAAGCCGAAAACGGCCACCTACACCTTCGACACGGACGAAGGCCCGCGCGCGGATACCTCCGCCGAGGCGCTGGGCAAACTGAAGCCCGCGTTCCACGCCAAGGGCACCGTCACCGCCGGAAACAGTTCGCAGATGAGCGACGGCGCCGCCGCCTCCATCGTCATGAGCGCGGAACGCGCCGCTGCGCTGGGCCTCAAGCCGCTGGCGCGGTTCGTTTCCTTTGCCACCGCCGGATGCTTGCCCGAAGAAATGGGTGTCGGCCCGGTCTTCGCCATTCCCAAGGCCCTGAAGCTGGCGGGATTGAAGCTGGAGGACATCGCCGTAATCGAATTGAATGAAGCCTTCGCCGCCCAGGCGCTTTCGGTGATCAAGCTGGCCGGCCTCGATCCCGCGAAAGTGAACGTCAATGGTGGCGCCGTGGCGCTGGGCCATCCGCTCGGCTGCACCGGCGCAAAACTCACCGCTACCATCCTGCGCGAACTCCAGCGCCGCAACGCCCGCTACGGCATGGTCACCATGTGTGTGGGCGGCGGTATGGGCGCCGCCGGCATCTTCGAGCGACTGAACTGACCGGCAGCGCAGGCAGAACTGGAATTGCACGCGCCACCGCGCAACCGCGGTAAATCTAGCCACACTCCCGATCGGATCCTGTCGTCCTGCGGCGCGCCCGTTGCTGTCAACCCCAGCCCGCGGGTTGGGCCAGCGATCTGCTTTCCGTTCTGGCGGCCTGCTCAGTGCGCGGCTTCCGCGGGCGGCTCCGCTTCCACGATCGACTTCAATCGCAGCAGATCCTCCCCCAGTTTTTTGTCCGCTGCGGGAGTAATCAGTGGCTCCATCAGCCGCACGAAGCGGCCGTAATATTCCGTGTCGCCAGTCAGCTCTACCCGGGTTTTTCCGTCCTTCTCCTCCAGCACGTATTGCGCCTTCTCCATAAACCCGTTGGAGGGGTCCCCGAGTCCCTCGAGCGTGAACTCCATGCGCCGCGGAGGCTCCACGCGCGTCATGGTCATCATCATCTCCACCACCTGCCCCTTGTAGCTTTCTTTGATCAGCAGTTTCTGGCCCGCGCCGGTCACCCCCGGCGTGAGGTGCCGGATCTCGGACAGGCTGGGGAGCCATTTTTTCGTCAGCTCGTCATCGCTCAGGTACCGCCATACCTGCGCCGCGGGACGATTGATCACCACGCTACCGGCGTTGTGGCCGTGGCCAGAGCGCATCCCTGCGAGCCAAAGCCCGGCCATGCACACCAGGACCAGCGCAACGATCCCTCCAAGAATTCTCCATACCCATTTCATCGCGACTCTTCCCTTCACGGATGCGTCGGTAGCCACGGTCAGTGCTGTTCTGACCGTGGGCTTTTCTTTACAGAAAGACCCGCTCCAGCACTGCCGCCCAATCCTTCTCAAACGCCGAAACCCTTGCCGCCGGCAGATTGTAGGCGGAAAGCCAAAGCTGCGCCTCATGCTGCCCCGGCGCTCCTTCGATGGTCAGCCAAAAGAGAGCGTCGTTCAGCGGCCGCACGGATACACAGAATCCCCGCGGTGGACGCACAAACTCCACGCTCCCTTCAAACTGCTCGCCGGTGGCGGCCTCCAGCATGTATTCGCGCCCGGGGGTCAATCCTCCCGCGCCCTCGCGGAACAACCCACCCGGAGCCGCCAGCCGCCGATAGGCCTCCTCTCGCGTCACCGAAACCTGTCTGCGCGGCCACGCCACCTGCCGTGCCGTGCCCGCATGCCGCTCCAGGTAATGCCGCAGGTTTGCCAGCATGAAGCCCCAGCCGTATTCCGTTGATCCGTAGTACTCGTCGTCCCAATCCGTTCCGCCCGCAAAGCTGGACTGCACCAGCCGCGCCAGTGTCTTCCCTCCGCGCTTCTCGATCGTCCACTCGATGATCGTGCCTTTTGGCTCTGTCCCTTCCGCCTGCGATTCGATCAACCGCAAGCGCTGGTCCGGCTCCCAGGAATCAATCCGAGATTCGCCTTCCCAGCCCGGTCCCCAAGAGAGAAGGATGCTCCCGCCCGCTCCCGGCTTCACGCGCGCCGACAGCGGAAACCACCGCGCCAGCTCTTCCGCGTCCGTCAGCGCGCGCCAGACCGCCTGCTGACCCGCCTGGATTTCAATCTCCTTTTTGACCCGTCTGGGCGGTCGCTGCTCGCTCATTCCACCTCTCCCCGATTGCCTCCCTATGTTTGCCGCCTTCTAGGTACCCATCAACTGCATCGGCCTGTCCGCCACCTGCGCCCGCGCGGGCGAGAGCAGAGCCGTTCAGGCGAGGGCGGAATCGTCGCCGGCATCGCGGCTGTGTTCTTCATCGTTCCCTCCATGCTCACTGCACAGCCGCATTTTGTCTTGAGACAAACTTATTTACCTCATGGATCCTCACCGGGCGGTGTTGGGGTGAGCCGACTCATCCCGCACGGCGCAGCCAAACGCGCCATGCGAACAACCCCCAGTAGCTCGCCGCCTGCGCTACGAACAAGCTAGTCAGCAGAATGTGGCCCACCACAAACTGTCTTCCCGCCGGCCAGTCTTCATGCGAGTAGTAGAGCGCGTCCACCAGAATGCGCACGGTCCAGAACACGCCGATGTAGCAGACTAGCGCAAGCGCTGCTCGGTCCCCGCGCAACATCTCCCGGTGGAGAACCAGCGTCAAAATCCCGAAGGCCAGAATGGTCATGGCCGTGAAGCCGCTTTGCACCCACATCAGTTTGCGATTGAAGGGCATCAATTGAGCCAGGTCTCGGCTCCATTCCAGCCGCTGGGGCACCTGGAAGCTGGCGATGAGCGTCACGAAATGGCCTGTTGCGGCAAGCCATAGAACAACACCGAAAAACTGTTCCATGAATGCATTGCTCATAGCGCGTCTACCGCCTCCATGAATGGAACGATCACTCGCAGAACGAATGGGGGATGGAATAGCCAGAACGCCGGCCCGGCAGTGCACGCTGCCATGAACAGCCATCCGCGCACGCCTTTGCCCAGGCCCATCCTTCTCCCGGCGTGTGACCGTTCGGCCATCGTGCCCAGCCACTGCGCCAGAAAGTATCCTGTCGGGAGCCCGTACCCGCCGCGTGCGGGCACAGAAATCACCAGTTCGTGAACCAGCCCGGACACCAGGAAGATCAGAAAAGCCGTGGCGCCCACCCCGAGCGGACGCTGGAGCGGGCGGAAAATCAGGTCATAGGAAAGCTGCCGGAAGCCTAGATTCCACCGCTGCCCCCAGAATTCGCTGAGCGATGTCGAACGCGCGGGCGCCGCCATGATCGGTCGGGCATCCACGCCCAGTCTCCGCCACATCAACGCTGCGAGGTGGAAGCTTCCAAAGTGGAGTAAGAAAATCAGGCCGAGCATTCCCACCCAGCCGCGCAACAAGAGCGGTCCGGGAACGCTGCGCGCCACACCCCAGAAGAGCGCCGCGCCAAGAACTGTTTTTCCCAGCGCGGCAAACCATTCCCGGCTCGCAGGAGCATGCACACTCCTGCCCGCGTCCAGGAATGATTCGGCGTCCATCCCTGGCCATGCCAGCAAATAGGCCACGGAGCGCCACCCCGCATGGAACACCCGCCTCCGCGCTTTCCACCAGCTCAGCCACTTCAATCCGAAGAAGATGGCAAACGCGAGCCCCCACATGAACGCCCAGCCTGGAAAAGAATCGCGAAAAGGAAGCACGACCGTGGGGAGGGCAAGCAAGGGCACCCAGCCGGTAGCGGGAGCTTCGCTCCTTGTCCGGCATGCAATTTCGTTTTCGGTTACTCTCTTGGATATCTGCAAAGGCCGCTTCCACCTATTCAATTAGAATTAATGAAGTCATGATGAAAGAAGCCAGCGAGCCTGGGTTATCGAATCTTGAGACTACCGCAATTCTCGATTTTCGCCACGTAGCGGTGAGCCAGCTCGCCGAATCCCTGATTCGGCCCGGTCAGACGAATCGAAATCTCCTGCAGGAGGCCTACCGTCAAATTGTGCAAAACGTTCGCCCCGTTTACAGTGTGGACGAATGGCAAGCCACCTCCGTGACCCTCGAAAATGGTGAGGGCTCCTGCAGCCAGCGCATGGCGCTTCTTGAAGCAGTGGCCCGCGCTGCCGGAATTGCAACGCGCGTCCGCGCCATCTATGTGAAGGGCGATTTCTGGTATCCGCGTTTCCGGCTTACCCGATGGCTGATGCCTCACAAAATCTTGTTGCTTTGGCCGCAGTTTTTTCTTGAAGGAACCTGGGTGGACTTCGACGAAATCTGCGCCTCTATTGGCCAGTTGGCGGCAGCCGCACCCCCGGGCTTCACGAATGACGGCGAATCATTGTTCGAGGCGGTACAAAGTAAACCTGTCGACTTGCTTGGAAAAACGTGCGGGCTCGCCTGCGCGCGCCCGGAATACGACCTTTCAAGGTTTGTGCTCCAAGATGCAGGATTCTTTGACACCCGCGATGAAGCCTTCAAGCGTCTGGGCTCATTTCAATCCACGCTCCGGGGCAGGTTGTTCGAGGTCGTTTTCGGCGGCCGAAAGAGCTGTTAGTCCGGATTTCTCACAGCTGGTGCTGGTGTGCCTCATTGCATCCTAATTTTCCACGTTCCTGCGTGGCTTCCGTAGCGCCGGCGTCCCGCGCCGGCCTCGTCAACTGTGTGCTTCCGGTTCCACCCCGGCGCTTCGGAAGAGGCCCGGACTGCGGGCTGCCGATTGATTCGCCCTTCGATACGCAGGGCAGGTCGTTAGAAATGGGGATTAGGGGTTTTGCGGCTGGCCCGGTACGCGTTCGCGGCACTGCGCTACGATTGCGACGAAGGGTCATTCCCGGTAGGATGTTGCTGTCCCGGCCCGCCGGATCCTTCTCACCGCGGGCCACACGCATCACCTGCGAGGATCTGCCATGGCCCCCACCACCGCATCCCCCGCCGTCGCCCGCGGCGGCAGCTACCTGGTCGAAAGCCCGCGCCCCGAAGACGTCTTCACTCCCGGCGACGCCAACGACGAGCAGAAACTCATCGGGCAGACCGCCGAAGAATTCATCGCCAATGAAGTCTTGCCCCTGGTGGCCGACCTTGAGCTGCACAAAGAGGGCCTGATGGCCTCGCTGGTCAAGAAGGCGGGCGAGCTGGGCCTGCTCGGCGGCAATATCCCCGAAGCTTACAGCGGCGCCGGTCTGGACAAAGTCTCCACCACGCTCCTTTCGGAGAAACTCTCCGGTTATGGCGGCTTCGCGGTCACGCACGGCGCCCATGCCGGCATCGGCACCATCCCTATCGTTTATTTCGGTACCGAAGAGCAGAAGAAGAAATACCTGCCGAAAATCGCCTCGGGAGAGCTCATCTCCAGTTATTGCCTCTCCGAGCCCCAGGCCGGCTCAGACGCCCAGGCGCTGCGCACGCGCGCCGAGCTCTCTCCTGACGGCAAGCAGTGGATCCTGAACGGTCAGAAGATGTGGATCACCAACGGCGGCTTTGCCGACCTCTTCGTCGTTTTCGCCAAGGTGGACGGCGAAAAAATCTCCTGCTTCATCATCGAAAAAGGCACCGCCGGCTTCTCCGTGGGCGCGGAAGAAAAGAAGATGGGCATCAAGGGCAGCTCCACCACCGCCCTGTTTTTCGAGAACGCCCGGATTCCCAGGGAAAATCTCCTGCACGAAATCGGCCGCGGACACATTGTGGCCTTCAATACCCTAAACACCGGCCGGTTCAGCCTGGGCGCCTATTGCCTGGGCGGTGCCAAAAAAGTGCTCGAAATCGCTTCGAAGTATTCGAAAGAACGCACCGCCTTCGGCAAGCAGCTCGCCGAATTCGGCCTGATCCGCCAGAAATTGGCGGAAATGGCCGTGCGCATCTTCGCGCTCGAATCCATGATTTACCGTTCTGCGGGCATGATGGACGCGTTCATGCACGGCGCCGCCGCCGGCGAAGACAAGACCCAGCACCTGATGAAGGCCCTCGAGGAATACGCCATCGAAAGCTCCATCAGCAAGGTCTACGGCAGCGAGGCGCTGGATTTCGTGGTGGACGAGGCCGTGCAGATTTACGGCGGCTACGGCTTCCACGAGGACTATCCCGTGGCCCGCGCCTACCGCGACAGCCGCATCAACCGCATTTTCGAGGGCACCAACGAGATCAACCGCATGCTCATCGTCCAGATGCTGATGAAGCGCGCCATGGGCGGCACCCTCCCGCTCATTCCCAAAGCCATGAAGCTCATGGAAGAGATTCTGGCTGGACCGGCGTTTGAAGAAGGCTCCACGGAGGCGTTTGCCGAGGAGCAGCGCATCGTGGCCAACGCCAAGAAAACCTTTCTCCTGGCCGCGGGAAGCGCGGTGCAAACGCTGCGCGACAAGCTGGCCAATCCGGAAAATCAGGAAGTGGTCGCCGCTCTCGCCAACATCGCCATGGACGTGTACGGTATGGAGTCCTCCCTGCTGCGCGCGCAAAAATCCGCAGCCGCCCGAGCCGGGGCCGTGGGGCCCCTGCTCTCCGCCATGCGCGCGTTTCTCTCCGGTGCCGCGGACCGCGTGGAATCAGAGGCCCGCACCGTGCTGGGTGCCGTGGCCGAGGGCGATATGCTGCGCACGCAACTCCTGGCGCTCAAGCGCTTCTCCAAGCGTGAGCCCGCGAATCCCATCGCCCTGCGCCGCGAGGTGGCCGCCGCCGTGCTCTCCGGAGACCGCTACCCGTTCGAGTACCGTTGATCCGCCGCGGGCGTTTCGGCTCCTCTCTGCTCTCGCCGAGGCGCTCGGGTTGCTCTGCGCCCCAGCTCTCGAGGAAAGGTGTCCCCGGCAACTCCCCGCACCTGTCCCAAGGTACAGTGTCCCACCCGTTCCCCCGGGCGGGTTGCACTCAGGCGCCGTAGTACTTCTGGGTGGTTGTGTTGGAGGGGATTTCCCCGTATCCTGCGGACATGGAATCCACCAAGAAATCCAGCGCGACGCTGATCGCCTTTCTTCTCGCCGTGGTCGTGGGACTTACGGCCCTGAACATGTATCAGGATAAGGTGATCGCGAAACAGCGCTTTGAGCTGCAATGGCTGATGACCCACGCCGTCATCAAGATGGATGGCCCCGTGCCCGGCAAGGGCGCTGCGCAGTCCCCGGCGCCGTCGGGCTTGAAATTCGAGCAGCAGCCGAACGGCACCTCCGCGCCGGCGGCCACGCAAGCGGCCGCTGCGGTAGCTCCGGCCTCCGCCGCCAAACCCTGAATCCCTGGTAGTTACGGACCGCACCGGCTATTGAGCGCGGCGCTCGAGGTGTAAGCTTTCGCCTCCGGCATCTGCGGGCCGTTGCGCATCCTCTTTGCTCGCTACTCGCCACTGCCCCTCATCCGAACAGCATTCCCCCATCCACCAGCAGCGCTTGCCCGGTAATCGCAGACGCCTGCTCCGAGCACAGGAAGACCGCCGCTGCCGCCACCTCTTCTGCGGACTGGGCCCTTCCCTGCAGGATCCCCCGGACAGCCCCCTCCAGTACTTCCTCCGGCTTTTTCCCGAAGCGTTCTCCCAGCCGCGCGCCCAATTCCTGCGACATGGCTGTCTCCGGCACCGGCCCGGGACAAATTGCATTCACGCGCACCCCCTTCCGCCCGGTCTCCGCCGCCAGCGTGCGCGTCAGTGCCAGTAGTCCCGCTTTGGACGCCGCATAGGGCCCGTTGAATCCAAACGCGCCCTTCGCCGCCACGCTGGAAATGTTCAGGATCGCTCCGCGCCCCCGCTCCAGCATCCCCGGCAGCACCAGCCGCGAGAGCAGGAACGCGCTGCGCAGATTGATCGCCATCACCGCGTCCCATTCTTCCGCGCTGATTTCCTGCGCCAGGCGCACCGGCCCCAGCACCCCGGCGTTGTTCACCAGCAGGTCCACTCCGCCGAACGCCTCCACTGCGAAATGATAAATCCGCTCGCACTCCTGCTCTTGCGCCACGTCTGCCGCCAGGCTCGCGGCTCGTCCCCCGGCCGCGCGGATTTCCTGCGCCACGGCTTCCACTTCCCGTGAAGTCCGCGCGGCCACCAGCACCGCGGCGCCTTCCCGCGCGAACCGCCGGGCAATCGCCCGTCCAATCCCGCGCCCCCCGCCGGTCACAATCGCTCTCAGGTCACTCAGCAGCATGCCACTCTCCTGTTCAGGATTCTCCGGCGACGCTCGGCTCGCTCTGCATCTCCGCAATCTCGTTCTTATTCCAAAGCCGTCCGGCATCGCCGTGCGAGCAGCCCGGTGGCGGTCGTTAGATCAATGTCCGCCACCAGCAACCCCTCCTGGCCGTATGGCTGGAAGTCTTGCAGCGTGCCATCGGGCCGCGCCACCGCCGAAGTGGTCGGCGAACCGGCGCTCGCGCAGTTCACCGTCGCGAAGTAGCAGGTATTCTCCGCGGCGCGGCACAGCACCGCTTTCTCATGAAACGTGTTCGCGGGGTCTGCAAAACTCCTGGGCACATACCCGCCAGGCTCGGCTTCGTGAAACGCGGGGTGGAAGACGATCTGCGCGCCGCGCCGCGCGGCCCACCGCACCGTCTCCGGATACCGCCAGCCCTCGTGGCAAATGGCTATGCCGAAGGTGAGCGTCCCGCTCTGGAAAACCCGCCGGCCGCACCCGGGCGAATAAACGCCCTCCTCCGATGCGTCCAGTTGCACTTTGTCCTGAAAGCCATCCAGGGTCCCGTCGGCACGGATTACCAGCGCCGTCGCCCGCACCGTCTGCTCCACCACGCGCTCCGTTCCAAGAATCACCGCAATGCCTGCCCTGGCCGCGGCCGCCCCGATGTTGGACCACGCGCGTTCCAGGAATGCAGCATCCGGGGAAGGGATTCGCTTGCCGGGCGCGCGGTATCCGGGCACGTAGCATTCCGGAAAACAAACAATGCCGGCGCGCTCCCGGGCGGCCTGGGCGATCGCTTGCACCGCGAGAACCACCGATTCATCAGGAGTCGCCGGGAATCGCAGGTTGGCCAGCGCGATGCGGAAGGAATCCATCGTCGCCAGTCATTCTAGCGTAAGCCGCTCGGCCGGAGCGGCCGGCCCGGCTTTCCCGCTGCGCCCGGTGCAGCCACGCCAACCGGCCGGCTGCCGGTTTGGCTTCTGGAAAGCCGCGGCGCGCACCAGGCAGTCACTGATCGCCCACCCCTGGCTTTCAGCCTGCCCCGCAACTCGTGTACAATACAAAGTTTATGAGCCATTCATCGAACACTGGGACGGCCCATGCGCCCGTGGTGCGTGGGCAGAAGCGATTGGTGCGCGTCAGCCCCCGCGGCTTTTGCGCCGGAGTGGTCCGCGCCGTGGAGATCGTCGAGCGCGCACTGGACGCTTTCCGCCCCCCCGTCTATGTCCATCATGAAATCGTCCACAACCGCTACGTCGTCGACCAGCTCCGCCTGCGCGGCGCCATCTTTGTCGAATCGGTCGAGGAGACGCCCGTCGGCGCCGTGCTCATCTTCAGCGCCCACGGCGTGCCGCCCACCGTGCGCGAGCAGGCGCATCTGCGCAAATTGCGCGTGATTGACGCCACCTGCCCACTGGTCACCAAAGTTCACATGGAAGCCCTGCGCTTTGCCCGCGAAGGCCGCACCATCATCCTCATCGGCCACCGCGACCATCAGGAAATCATCGGCACCTCCGGAGAAGCCCCGGACCGCACCATCGTCGTGGGCAGCGTCGAAGAAGTGGACCGCCTCGAGGTCGAAGATCCCGAGCGCCTGGCCTTCCTCACCCAGACCACGCTCAGCCTCTACGACACGCAGGAAATCGTGGCCCGCTTGCGCGATCGCTTCCCCAAGATCTCCGGACCGGCCTCTGACGACATCTGCTACGCCACACAGAACCGCCAGGAAGCCGTCGAGCAGATTGGCAAGGAGATGGACCTGATCCTCGTGGTCGGTTCCGCCAACAGCTCCAACTCCAACCGCCTGGTGGAAGTTTCCCAGCGCGCCGGCACCGTGGCGCGCCTGATCGAAGACGCCAACGACATTGATCCCGCCTGGCTCGAAGGCGTCACCAGCGTCGGACTGACCGCCGGAGCCTCCGCGCCCGAGATTCTGGTGCAGCAGGTGAGCGAGCGCCTGGCCAGCCTGGGGTTCGCCGACCAGAGCGACCTGGACTTTATCCGCGAGGACGTGCGCTTCACGCTGCCTCCGGAACTGGTGTCCATCGTTCCCGCGGCGGCGCCCGCAGACGCTTCCGCCGCGCGCGGGGACTGACCGGATTTGGAAGCACTGCTCGTCCCGGCGCACCCGCGGGTTCGCCGCCTTCGAGCCTGTGGTGGCGGCTTTGCCCGCCCGGCGCTTCCGGCACGCGCAGTCAGGGGGAGCAGTTTTGGCGCTAAGAATTCACCGCGATCCCAGAAAGATCGCGCTCATCGGTGTGCCCACCAGCGCTGGCTCGCACGGCCCTGGCGCGGAGCGCGCTCCCGCGGCATTGCGCGCCGCCGGATTGGTGGCGCGCCTGGAGGCCGCGGGCTTTGAAGTCGCCGATCACGGCGACACGCCCGTTTTTCCCTACCAGCCCGATGACGAGCATCCCCGCGCCCGCAATACCGCCGCGGTGGTGGAGGCCATGGCCGCGCTGCGGCTGAAAGCGGAAGTGGCCGTTAAATCCGGCGCCCTGCTGCTGATTCTGGGCGGCGACTGCGCCATCACCCCCGGCACCATCACCGCCATCCGCCGCTACTACCGCGACGTGGGCGCCTTCTGGATGGACCGCGACGCAGACCTGAACACCCCGCAAACCACGCCTTCCGGCTGCGTGCACGGCATGACCGTGGCCCACCTCACCGGCCGCGGCGCCGCGGAGATCGTGCGATTCTCCGCGGAGATGCCCATGGTGCGCGATCCCAACGTGGCCCTGTTCGGCCTCGAGCGTATGGACCCGCCCGAGGAGCAGACCCTGGCCGCCTCCACCATCCGCTGCTACCGCGCCGAGGACATCG
>Ga0335085_10015256_pt1 | contig 11155 bp, 12 predicted proteins | sample Lox_Sample_45_FD_206712 | JGI IMG/M metagenome (GOLD analysis project Ga0335085, IMG submission 206712) | Soil microbial communities from Loxahatchee National Wildlife Refuge, Florida, United States - Lox_Sample_4.5 | ecosystem: Environmental > Terrestrial > Soil > Wetlands | place: USA... | reverse complement strand
AAGTGCAGCATCGCGGCCTGACCATCTTATCCGAGTTTGGGAGGCTAAGCCGACGAATTCACTGGACTTATAGGATCGACTCCTTTCCGCCTTCATCGGTATGTTAGCTTGAGGGTTGGCGCGTAGTTCTGTGATACCTATTACTACTCCAGGCAAGGCCGCCGAGCCGCAAAGCCGAGCGAGGTCGCAGGAGGTTTTGTGCGGGCAGGTGCGGCTACTGTACGCCAATGCGGGTCTGTCGTCAGGCGTGACGATCCTGGCGGCCACCATCCTGGCGTATCTGCAAAGAAATGTGATCGCGAACGGGGTGGTGGCGGCGTGGTGGGTGTACATGCTGGCCGTAGCGGCGGGGCGTGGGCTGCTGGGGCTGCGGTTCCGGCGGGCGGCGCCGGAGGCTACCGAGATCGCGAGGTGGCGCACGGCGTTTGCGGTCGGGGCGGGACTGTCCGGTGTGGGATGGGGCGGGGCGGGACTGGTGCTTTATCCGGAAGGGGCGCTGGCCAATCAGATGTTCCTGGTGTTCGTGCTGGGCGGGATGATGCTGGGGGCGGCGTCGTTACTGGCGGCGCGGCCGGAGGCGTTTCTTCCGTTTCTGATTCCGGCGGGGCTGGGCGTGGCGGTGCGGATGCTGGTGGAAGACGGGCAGACGCACCTGGCGATGGGCGCGCTGGCGACGGTCTTTACGCTGGGCACGGTGATTACCACGGGGCGAATCTATCGCACGATCGATTCCTCGCTGCGGCTGCAGTTCGAGAATCGCGACCTGGTGCTGGACCTGCAGGCGGCTAAGGATCAGACCGAGGCATTGAACCGGGAGTTGGAGCGGCGCGTCGAGGAGCGGACCAGCGAGCTGCGCAAATCCACCGAACTGCTGCGCGCGGAGATGGCGCAGCGGCGGCAGATGGAGGAGGACCTGCTGCGGGCGCGCAAGCTGGAGTCGTTGGGCGTGCTGGCGGGGGGCATCGCGCACGACTTTAATAATTTTCTGACGATCGTGCAGGGAAACGTGGAAATTGCGCGGCGGGCGCTGGATCCGGGGCACCCCATGCAGGAGATGTTGGAGCAAGCCGTACTGACCTGCCAGCGCGCATCGTTTCTGGCTTCGCAGTTGTTGACGTTCGCCAAGGGCGGAGCGCCGGTGCGGCGAGTGGCGTCGATGGCCGCACTGGTGCAGGGCGCGGTGCATCTGGCGGGGGCGGGCGCGCCGATCTCGATCGCGGCGGAGATTGCGCCGGACCTGCTGTCCGCGCGGGTGGATGCGGGGCAGATCGGGCAGGTGCTGCACAACCTGCTGCTGAATGCGCGGCAGGCCATGCCGGACGGCGGCACCGTGGAGGTGAAGGCGGGGAATGTGAAGGGTGCGAACGGCGAGCCGCGCGTTCGTATTTCGGTCCGCGACCACGGCTGCGGCATTCCGCCGGAGTCGCTGCCCAGGATCTTCGATCCGTACTTCACTACGAAGTCGGGCGGCAGCGGGCTGGGGCTGGCGACAGCGTACTCGATTGTGGCGCGGCACGATGGGCACATCGTAGTGGAGTCGAAGCTGGGACAGGGCACGGTGTTCACGGTGGAACTGCCGGCGACCTTGGAGCAGCCGACGGCCGATGTGAACGCTGCCTGGGAAATGCAGAAGGGCAGCGGCCGCATCCTGGTGATGGATGACGAAGAGGCATTGCGCAAGCTGCTCAAAGTAGTGCTGGGAAATCTGGGGTACGAGATCGAGGCTGCCCGCGACGGCAACGAAGCGATTGCGCTGTACGAGGCAGCCGGGGCGTCCGGGAGGCGCTTCGACGCGGTGCTGCTGGATCTGACGGTCAGTGGCGGAATGGGCGGAGTAGAGGCGGCAGGCATCCTGCGGTCGTTGGACCCGGACGCGAGGCTGATTGTTTCGAGCGGCTACTCGGAGACCACGGCGATGGCGGATTATGCGCGGTACGGGTTCAGCGCAGTGATTCCGAAGCCGTGGACACCGGCGAAACTGAGCGAGGCGCTGCGCAGGTTATTAGGCGAGCCGGATCGGGGATAGGCAGAGCGGCCGAACTAGCCAAGCGTGCCCATGAGTCGGGAAGCGGCAGACCCGGGGTCTGCGCCACGGGGGGCGGTCCGGGAATTTTCGTGGAGGCCAGTTCGATCGACATCTTGGCGCCGGACTGAGCGGTCGAAATACCGGATGTTCTGGAATGGCATTACGTAGGGGGTGGCCAGTCCCACCGAATCGGTGGTGGCTGCAGAATCGAGCGGCGGTACCATCCCGGTACCTTCGTTTTTGTTCTTGCTTGCCAGTTCCAAGCCGATCGCCGCATGATTTCCTTATGCATCATGGCCGGTTCGATTCTATACTGGTATCGCTCACTGCTCACTTCCGCATATGGTGGAACCAGCGAGCACAACGGCGTCAGTCCTTGCGACTGTACCGCCTGACAAGGCGGGCGGCTCGCAGGTTGCGGTAAGCACCGTCGATCTTAACTCTCTGACTGCTCACGCTTTTCCTGGCTGTTCTCTATTCCCCTGTCAGAGGCGCGGGAACTCCGAGATCCACCGCCTTCCTGGTGCGGTCCCGAGCAACGATCTCAGCATCTGCCCCAGCCGCCAATGCGGAGTTTCCGATTCCCGTACGGCAGCGGGTGCCTCCGCCGCAGCGACAGACCAGCGGTAGTAGTCCCACAGGATGTTCTCCGTATCGCCGACCGCAGCGGCATATTGGCGGATGAATCCCTCGGTGTAGGCTCCGCCCGGTAGCTTGTCGAACGCTCCACGTTCGATGTCTTCCAGGTAGCGCACGCCGATCTTGGTCGTATCGGCTATCTCCCGTAACGAGATGCCCCGTGCTTGCCGCCACGCAGTCCAATCTCGGAAGGCTGGTTCAATCTGGCACCCTGTCATGCTCCGCGTATTGCATTTATGCTGCAAAACCGCAAAACGCCAATTGGTGTCAACGTCGCAGTGCGGAAGAATCCTGTTGCGATGTAGCAACTACCCTGTAGTTTTAGGACTCGGATGTACTTTTGACTTTTCTGTAAGCCAAAGCAATAGCTTCAGTAATAGCTGCAGATACAGCTCCAGTTAATAACTCGCCGCTGGCCAGGGTCAGCCCGGGGTGAGGACTCACCACCGACCGCTTCTCAGCGAGCCTGGCCGCTCTTGTCCCATTCGAACCCGGCGTTTGGTCGGACTTCTATAACCCAACTTCCCGCAGATTCCTTTTGACCAACGCGGTAATGCGTCCCAGCCCTCGGCATCGCCAGCCCACTCTGTGGTCACGCCGTCCACAGCCGCGAGGTTCTTGAGAGCGTTTTGAGATAATCGAAATACTTGGTATCGTGTAACTGCATCCCAAGAGAAAGGCAGGAGCATGAGCCGCTCTGACGCTGATGATCGGCGCGATCTCCCCGCCGACACCGCCTCCGCACGATGGGCGGGCTACAAGGTGGTAGGCGGCGGCAACGGATACGACCTTCTGGAACGGGACGGCGCGCGTGCGATCCAATGCCGGAAATGCAGGCAGCTTTCGCACGACCCGGAAGACGTGCGGAATCTTTTTTGTCCGACATGCCACGAGAGTCTGACCTAGAGGATTGCCGTTCCCGACTCCGGTAGCTGCCGGTCGGTGGTGCCGGATTATCCCGCCGCCAGCAACCGGCTGGGAGTTTTTAAGGCAGGCGCCGCCGGACGGAGGACCGGAGCCACCGGTGAACGACCGCACTCGGGAGAGGAGTCGGGCGTAGGGTCGGTCCGGCTAGTCAGTGGTGAATCGGTATTGGAGGGATCAGTCCGCGGGCGTCTCATGTTGCCAGCGCTTGGAGTACAAACGTGCACCTCTCGTCCACCGAAACCATCGGGACTTCGACTATCCGATATCCGCACCGACGGTACCACCCCTGTGCAAGCCTGTTGACCGATTCGGCATGCTCGAAGGTGTGATCGCGTTCGGCGTCGTCTTCGTAGATTGCTTTCCACGGGGGCAAGACGAAGACTTTCGGAAAGTACCGGTAGTTCGAAAGCCACATGTTCAAGTCGCCCTCGTTCAGCGGTGTGATCTGATCCAGCGCGCATAGGGCGTCCAGCACTCCTCGCTCAAAGAAGACGGGGCCTGGGCTTGTAGCGTGATGAACAAAGTTTTCCACGTCGAGTTGTAGCACTTGCTCCGCGAATGCATAAGGTTCCGGTCGCGGACTCAGTCCGCGCCTGCGGCGATCCTGAATGACGGCGCGGGCAGTGTCGCCGACGATTGTGTAACCACGAGCTTGCAGAGCGAGCAAGAGCGTGGTCTTACCTGCGCCTGGTGCTCCTGTGATTACTATTCGCGACATGTGGACGTGCCCTCGCCGATGTTTACGACACCTAATCAATAATAGGCCAAGCACCGATAGCGTTCCGAGTCGGACGCTCGGAAACAGGCATAGTGGACGACGGGTAGGCCTTCCTTCCATTGCACTGACCGGACGGCGGGAGTGCTGGACGATCCGGGGAAGCTCGTCTTTGCGGCCATCCTCAGCTCGCGCCACGTCGGCACGCTGTTGGGTCCATCCGGCGAACCCGGCGGACGCCATCCGAGTCCGTCAATTGCCCAGGTCCACCAGCACAATCCGGTTCTCCGCGTTATCCGTCTCGGCCACGCATCTTTGTATGATCCCGCCGGTATCGGTAATGAAGCTCGCCGGACCGCGAGGATCGGAATAGGCGACGATGCCCCGGGCTGCCTCTTTGAACTCCAGTATAGAAATAGGCATTGCTCGAGATCGCCGCTGGAATGCAAATCAGATTACAGGGCTTGGGGTACTTCGCCTTGGTGGCCAAAGCCCTGCATCAAGGGGAATCAACGTCCATGCAGAGCACGGCCAGTACAGACGTGTGCTCCAAGATGATCGGATTCGCGTGATCTGGTTCAACGGGACACGTGCAGTAGTAGCCGACACGGTCGTTAAGCTCCTTGTGGCATCACGCTGCACGCGTGAGCCGGAGTCGATCATCGGGCCATCCGGACATAGGCAGGAAGCCGGCATCAAAAAAGATCAGTGTGGCTGCCCAAGCGGTGGAGTTCGAAATACGGGCAGGTTCGGCTTGGGGGTAGGTGTCGCGCGCGGGCTTTGTGGCCAGCGGATCAAAAATCCAGTGACCCAGCGCCACAGCCAATGTTTACACGGGCTTCAACGTTCAAGCGTTAGTCGAGAACCACTACAAGAAGCGCTGCAGCATCGGTTGTGCAGCAACGCGGAAGCATTGTGTTTTGAATGGGGTGGGTGGAGGGATTTGAACCCTCGGCCACTGGAACCACAATCCGGGCGGGAGGTCACCCCGTGTGATCCGATGTAGCGCTGTGTTTCGGTTGCCGCCATCATGGTCAATCGAGGAGAAAGGGTTTGTCCTCCGATACGCGACAAATACGCGACAGACTTTGAGCGGCGGATCTCCCGAGGAGAGTGCGGGAGCGGACCATTAGGCAGACCCGCGTCACTGCGGCGGTCGGCGCTTCATCAGGATTATACGGCCCACCCCATCTAAAGGGGATTGCCGCCTGACAGTCCCGCCGCCTCAACGCCGCGTCTGGCCTCCCTCTCCGGGTGGGTCCCAAGCCATCAATACGGCGATGTTCCCTCCGATGTTCCCAGCGAGGATGTCAGGGGAACGTGCAAGCTCGGGTCCGCTTCGTATCCCTCGATCAGCGGGCGGCCATCGTCCGCTGAGGTTCCGAGATACATCCGGTCCATTTCTACCTGAAGGCCCGCTTCGCCCTGGCTGTCCAGCGCTTCCAGGCACCGTACCATATTGGCTGTGGCCCGGTTGATTGAATCGTCTGAAGACCTCACTGGCAATATCCCGTGCTGCGGCACTTCCATACTCCCTTCTCAAGCTTATGAGCGCTTCGCGCCCACCACCCGCCCCTGCTGGTATTGTAGCCCCTGTTTACCCCTTGTCTGCCGGCCTCGATTCGCTTCCTGCTACCCCTGAAACCGTGGCCTGTACATGCCTCTTCGAAACCGGACTGCGGAGGGCTGTTACGATCTGGAAATGGGAAAACGGCAGCCGCTTGAGATCAACGGTGAGGTCTTCAACACCAAGGCGGCCGTACGCAAGTACATTCGGGGAGTGAAGGAGCTATACGCGGACGGAGTACCTCTTGCTCCGCCCCATCAGGCGTTTGTTCTGGACCTAGCGAGCCGGCATCGCCTTATTAACCAGAAAATCGGCTGTGGCGTCTCGCATCTTGTAATCAGATCCGTTCCCCCGTTCAAGACCAGGGCAGTCTACTTCGTTAGGACCGACGGAACCGATGTTGAGATCAGCCTCGAAGAGTGCCTGAATTCGAGTCCCCAGTGGCGGCGATTCCAGAACGCCTGCCGCGAGGCCATTCACGATCAAGTTGAGGGTTTCCTCGCCAGAACATTTGAAGCGTCGGAGACCGTTCAATGCTCGCTAAGCGGTGACATCGTGACGCGCCAGAACTACAACGTCGATCATGAAGCGCCATTTCTGTCCCTTGTGGAGAACTTCGTTGCCTTGAACCGAATCGATGTTGACCATGTAGAGATCGGCGGGGACCGGGACCATGAGACCAGGGACTTTTTCCTGGACTCTCAACTACGGCGCGCCTTCGAGGATTTCCACCGCGAAAACGCCCGCCTGCGAATCACAACGAAAGACGCCAATCTTCGCCGCAAACGGAAGGCTGAACCGTCCGACGGGATACGGTCCTAAGCAATTGCATAACAACAGGCGATTCTCTATATGGAGGGCCGAACACCGATGACGAACGGAGCAACCGAACGGCCGGAGCGAACCACGCTGATGCTCACCAGCGAAATCAACGCTTGGCTGGACAGGCAGCGCGCCTCGATGCGAGCGAAGACGGGAACTTGCGTGTCCCGTAGCGAGTTGCTACGGGCGATGGTTCGCGCCACGGCGGACATGTTGGCGCACGTGCCGGCGGACTTCTCGATGTGTCGCACCGAACAGGATATCGGGTTGGTGATGTTCATAGGACCGGCGGAACTGGACAACAGCGACCGGCCCGCGGCGGGTTAGAGTCCGCACCTCATCAGTGTCCCGGATTCGTAGCCAAGCGGACGCCGCCGGACGCTTCTCACAATTACACGCCTAGGGAACGCGCGGACTCCCGCAATCGGCGGGCGGCGACAGTGATGGCGCGGGCGAATGTGTCTTCGCTCTCGACTACCGCCGCGCATTCCGAGCAGGTAATGAAGTGCAACTCAAACGCCTCGGCATCCGCGGCCGGCAGACCGCCCTGCAAGTATCCCGCCGCAACTGACTCAGGATCATGTGGCAAAGAGATCAGAATCGAGAAGTCCCAGGCGAAAGGCAAACGGCCCCGAACACTTCCGATCTACGGCGAGATGGCCGAATGGCTGATGTGGCAGGCAAAGCAGAGCGCGCCGGGATGTGATCTCGTGTTCCACTGGAATGGTAAGCCCCTCGGTTCGCACCTGAAGGGGTGGGACACCGGGTGCGCCGCGGCGGACTTGAAGGGCCTCCTCTTCCATGACCTCCGGCGCTCCGCTGTGCGCAACATGGAGCGCGCCGGCATCCCCCGCGCCGTGGCCATGAGCATTACGGGACACCGGACGGAGAGCGTATACCGCCATTACGATATCGTAGCGGAGAGCGATCTACAGGCGGCCGGCGAAAAGCTGGCGGCATACCACAAGCTGCAAAAGCCGAAGTTGCGCCGCGTGAAGTGAGTTACCCGAGTGGGGTGCAAGAGGCACTATCCCCTAGTAGGGCCGCTATATCACCTTGCGGGTTTCGGGGCTGCGATACTCGGTACCGAGACTGTCAACAAGCACGACCGTGATAGTGCTTGCCGCCAGTTCGTCTGGGGTGAGGCCTGAAATGTAAAACGTCCCTGCATAACGAAAGCTCTTTCCGGGGTTTACCGTCTCGGGCGACTGCAAAGGGCAAGTGTCGGGTTTGAAGTCTGGCTTTGCCGGATTCGCGATAACGAGTCGGATAAAGCTGATCTCGCAGCTTTTCCTTCCGTGGTTGGCGCATTGGCAGTCCAAACGCAAGTTCGACGCTGGCTTTGATTGGTCGGCATTGGGGTTGCCGGGTAGTGGTTTAGCCCAAACGATCCCACGGATGTCCGCCTCAGCGTTGAGTTCATCCTCAGCCTTGCACCTCGCTTCGTGTTCCTGGCTCCATAGTTCGTACTGCGCCGCGAACCCCATTACCCCGGCAATTCCAATAAGCGACCAACCGCCCCATTGGAGAACTCTATGTGAGTTGGGAAATACGAGTTGCAAGGCCAGCAGAACCAAGCCGGCAAAAGCCAACACTGGACCGGCAATAGCGCGGCCCCAAGCCTTGCCGGCCATCAAGGCATACCGGCGCGAAGCGTGCGACATTCCCTACAGTCTCGCACCTTTCAAATTCGAATACGCGACAGAATACGCGACAGTACCGAACCTGCCAAAATTCATAAGCTGTTTGGAATCTTTGGGGTGGGTGGAGGGATTTGAACCCTCGGCCACTGGAACCACAATCCAGCGCTCTACCAGCTGAGCTACACCCACCGTGAGGACACTCCAATTTTATCAAGCGCTTGGCGAGCGTGCAATGCGCTTCATAGCCCGGCCTTCCTCCATAGCCCGTCGACACGCCGCTTGACCTCTTCGGACATCCCGATCACGCCCGGCCAAGGCCGCGTAAACCCTTCGCCGGGCCATTTTCGCGTCGCATCCACGCCCATCTTCGACCCATAATTCGGCAACCTGCTGGCGTGGTCGAGCGAATCTACCGGCCCCATCGAGAACTCGATATCGCGCTGCGGGTCGATGTTGTTCAGCGCCTTCCAGGTCACCTCGCGGTAATTCTGCACGTCCACATCCTCGTCCACCACCACGATCACTTTCGAGAACATCGCCTGCCCGGTGCCCCAGATGGAGTGCATCACCTTGCGCGCGTGGCCGGGATACGACTTGCGGATCGCCACCAGGATCAGGTTATGGAAGATGCCCTCGGGCGGCATGGCGATGTCGCGCACCTCCGGCAATTGCAGCCGCATCAGCGGCAGGAAGATACGCTCGATGGCCTTCCCCATGAAGTAGTCTTCCATCGGCGGAGGGCCTACGATCGTCGTCGCATAGATCGGCTCCTTCCGTTGGGTGATGGCCGTCACGTGAAAGACCGGATACTCGTCGGCCAGCGAATAGAAGCCCGTGTGATCGCCGAACGGACCCTCGGTGCGCAGTTCGCCGAGTTCCACATAGCCTTCCAGCACGATCTCCGCGTTCGCCGGAACTTCCAGATCGCACGTCTGGCACTTCACCATCTCGACCGGCGTCTGCCGCAAGAATCCGGCAATCATCATCTCGTCCAGGTCCGGCGGCAGCGGCAGAATCGCGGAGTACATGGTGGCCGGGTCGGCGCCGATCGCCACCGCCACGTCCATGCGCCGCTTCCCGAGCGGGCCCATGCGGCGGTAATGTTCGGCGCCCTGCTTGTGCGTTTGCCAGTGCATACCCGCGGTGCGCTCGTCGAACACCTGCATGCGGTACATGCCGCAGTTGCGTTTGCCGGTATCGGGGTTGCGCGAAAACACCAGCGGCAGCGTGATGAACCGCCCGGCGTCTTCCGGCCAGCATTGCAGCACCGGGTAATCCAGCAGCGAAAAGCCGCCGGTCTTCACCACCTCCTGGCAGGCGCCCCTGCTCACCACCTTCGGAAAGAACGCGCCGACTTCGACCACTTTGGGCAGCATTTTCAGTTTGCCAATGATCCCTTGCGGCACCTGCATCTCCAGGAACTCAACGATGCGCGCCGCCACCTCTTCGACCGAGTCCACCTCCAGCGCCAGTTGCATCTTCTTCATTGAGGCGAAGGTGTTGATCGCCACCGGAATGTTGTAGCCCCTGGGCCGCTCGAACAGCAGCGCCGGGCCACCCTGCTTCACTGCGCGGTCCGCGAATTCGGTGATCTCGAGAACCGGATCCACCTCGAACGGTATGCGCTTCAGTTCCTGGTTCTGTTCCAACGCGCGAAGAAACTCGCGCAGATCGCGATATGCCATAGGCTATGATTGAGTTTAATACCACCGCATCCTGAGGAGACGGAATGTTCAACCGAGTCGCGTTCATCACCGGGGCCAGCCGCGGCATCGGCCGGGCCACGGCGCTGACGCTGTGCCGCGCGGGCTTCGACATCGTGGTTGCTTCGCCGGAGATCGAAAAGAACGAAGAAGTGGCCGCCGAAATCCGCGCCTGCAGCGGCGAAGCCATGACGGTCAATTTGGATGTCACGTCGCCCGATTCGGTAAAGCAGGCGTTCGCCCGCGCGCTGGCCGAGAAGAGCCGCATCGACGTGCTGGTCAACAACGCCGGCATCACCCGCGATGGCTTGGCCGTGCGCATGAAGCAGGCCGATTGGGACCTCGTCCTGCGCATCAATCTCGATGGCGCTTTCCTCTGCTCGCAGGCCGCATTGCCCAGCATGATGCGCAACCGCTGGGGCCGCATCATCAACATCTCTTCGGTGGTGGGGCAGGCCGGCAGCGCGGGGCAGGCCAACTACGCCGCGTCCAAAGCCGGTTTAATCGGACTCACCAAGGCCCTGGCGCAGGAGATGGCCATCCGCAACATCACCGTGAATGCCATCGCGCCCGGCTACATCGCCACCGATATGACGGCGGTACTTTCCGAAGAGGTTCGTCAGAAAATCCTCGCTGCCGTTCCCCTCGGCCGCATGGGACGCCCGGAAGACATCGCCGCGGCGGTGAAGTTCCTGGCGAGCGAGGATGCCGGGTACATCACCGGCCAGGTGTTGGCGGTCAACGGCGGAATGTACATGTAAGGCGCGAGACAGGGCTTGGTGGGCGCATCCTTCGGTGGGCTTTCGCGCCGGTGCAGAGATGAAAAACGAGCGTCCCGAGGAGTCGGGACGCGGCAAACTGGAGAGTCTGCGCCACGTCACTGAGAGGCTAGCTGCCGCCCGCTGCCGTGCGCGCTTTCTGCTCTTCGCCCCACATCAGCGGGTCCGGACCGGAAAGCGTCAGAAAGAGCCGGTAATCTTGGAGGGCCTGATCGCGCCGGCCTTGTTTCGCGGCCAATTCTCCGCGCAGATAATAGAACCGCGGAAACGAAAAGCTCAACAGTGCATCGGCTCCGTTCAGCGATGGCGTCGGCACCACTTGCAACAGCAGCGC
>Ga0335085_10015255_pt1 | contig 11156 bp, 9 predicted proteins | sample Lox_Sample_45_FD_206712 | JGI IMG/M metagenome (GOLD analysis project Ga0335085, IMG submission 206712) | Soil microbial communities from Loxahatchee National Wildlife Refuge, Florida, United States - Lox_Sample_4.5 | ecosystem: Environmental > Terrestrial > Soil > Wetlands | place: USA: Florida... | reverse complement strand
GACGATATCCGGCCGCAGCGCGCTTGCCATCGAAACCAGCCGCCGGCTGAACGCCACTCCGTTCACATGGCCAAGATGGATGTCGCTCATGAGGACGGCGCGCCGCCCCCGCCAGCTCTCCGGCAATCCCGGCAGGCTCACAGTGATGGTACGGGTGCGAATGCCGCGCGCATTCAACATTCCATATATCCCGGCGGCGACAGCGATGGCGGCAAAGGCGCATGCAATCCATGGACGCGCAGTCATCGGATCCGCGCTGATGTGCATCGCCGCCCAAATGCAGTAGGCCAGCCAGCTCAGACAAGCGGCGAAAAACAGATAGTTTACGAATCCCAGCCACACTGCCGCGAACTTGTAAACAGCAGTCACCAGGGGATTTGAGTACTTGAAGCTCAGGAGCGCCGCAAATACAAAACTGAATGCGAGCACAAGCATGCCGATCCTGAGTGCCAGAAGCGCGGAGGCGCTCGGCGCGTCCCAAAACTCAATCCAGGTGTGATAAAGGAACCAGTGGGCGAGCAGCAGGATAACTTGGATGACAAAGATGCCGAAAACCGGCCAGGTCTTCAAACTGTCCTCCTGCTTCAATGATTGCACGTTACCTGTGTGCGCCGGTGCGGCGAAAGGGAACCCGCGGCCGTGCAACAATCTACTTATGGTGGCTGACCGCGATAAGGCGCTTGGCATCTACATTTCTGTTCCGTTTTGCCGGTCGAAATGTACTTACTGCAACTTCGCTTCGGGGGTTTATCCGGCAAGCGCGCATGCGCGCTATGTTGACCGGGTTATTGAGGACCTGGCGGCCTCATCCGAGTGGGCCGCAAACATGGGCCTCACTCTGCCGCGCGCGGTCGATAGCGTTTACCTTGGCGGCGGCACGCCCAGCCTCCTCGCTCCGGACCTGATCGCCCGGCTCTTCGCGGCAATCCGGTCGGAATTCGATGTCGATCCGCTTGCTGAAATCACGGTGGAGTGCGCCCCCGGGCAGCTTTCCGATGCCACGCTGTCTGCCCTCGTTTCTGCATGTACCAGTCGCGTGAGCCTTGGAGTGCAGTCGTATATCAACCTGGAAGCGCGCTCCAGCGGACGTCTTCACAACCGCGACATCGTCGAAGACGACATCCGCCGGCTGCGCGCCGCCGGCATCGCAAACCTCAACGTCGACCTGATCGCCGGATTGGCAGGGCAAACGCTCGCATCTTTTCGGGAGTCGCTCCAGGTCCTGATGGAATCAGGCGTTCCGCACGCCAGCATCTACATGCTCGAAGTGGACGAAGACTCGCGGCTCGGCCGCGAGATGCTCTCCGGCGGCGCTCGCTACCACGCCGAACTAGTACCGTCCGACGAAACCATCGCGCGCATGTATACAGATGCCATCGAGAAACTTTCCGCCGCAGGTTTAGCCCAATATGAGATATCGAATTTCTCTCGAGCCGGCCTAGAGTCCCGCCACAATCTCCGCTACTGGCAGCGCCGCCCCTACCTCGGCCTGGGGCTCGATGCCTCGTCGATGCTGCGATCAGCGCCGGAAAATGGTGAGCCGGCTGAGCAGGACTACGTGCTTCGCTCCACAACGACCGACGACTTGAATGCATTTCTGGCGGGCGCAAAACCGCCTGAAACCGCCTGGCTTTCTCCGGCGAGCCAGCATGAGGAAGCCTGGTTTCTGGGGCTGCGCCTTAATGCAGGCGTGGACATTGCTGAAGTGGAGCGCGAGTTTGGCTCCAGCGCGGTTGCGGCCGCGATGCGCGTTGTTCCGCGGCTCGAAAAGGACGGCCTGCTGATCTTCAGCGGCGGCCGCGTCAGGCTAACGCCCAGGGGGCAACTCATGTCGAACGAGGTCTTTCAGGAATTTCTGGGCATTGGGCCGGAAGAGGAGATGGCAAGCCATCGCAATTAATCGGATCGATATGGCGCAAATCAACCAAACGTTCATCTTTCTGTGCCATGGCAGCCGATAAGATTGGCCATAGGTGGCCTGCGCTCATCGAGAATCTTTCGCCGCAACATGGCTGTTGCGCCCTAAGTGCCGGGCCCGATTGCCGCGGTTTTATTTCAGGTAGGCACGCACCAGGTCGATAAGGTCCTCGGCCAGTTCGGGCGCGATCTGTTCTTTCGCGCCATCGGCCAGGTGAAACCGGATATGCGTTTCAAACACTTCCGCCATCAAGCCATTCACGCTGCCGCGCACCGCGGCAAGCAGCATCAATTGCTCGCCGCAATCCTCGCTGGAGCCGACCAGCCGCTCGACTGCGTCCAGTTGTCCACGCAGCCTGCGGACCCTCTGCAGAAGTTTCACTTTCTCGCGTTCATGGATCGTCATGACGTCTGCCTCCGGTTTGACAATACCCACCCTGGGTATAGTATATACCGGTAGGGGGTATCCATCCCCGAATTTTCCTCACATGATCTTCCGCCGCCACAACCCGAGTTTCCGCCTTTGCGCGTACCTGCTCTCCATGCTCCTGTTTGGCTGCGGCTTCGTATTCGCGCAGTATTCTCCCGCTGGTAAGGACGCCCCCGCGGCTGCCGATCCGATCCTCACCATGGCACCGCATTCTGAAAGCGCTCCCTGGTGGGTCTCAGGACAGGCCAACAGCATCTTGCAGATGCACGGACACTTCCATTCGCCCTATGAAGGCGACAACAGCCTGCAAAATATCTTTGAGACCAAGGCCTCCGAGGTTGCGACCCTCTACCTCGGCTACCAGTTGCATCCGGACTCCCGCTACAACACTGACCTTATCGCCGATTTTGAAAACGCGGGCGGACGTGGCATTTCGCTGGCTCTCGGACTGGCCGGCATCACCAACCTCGACGTGGTGCGCAACCCCACGCTCAGCACGGCGCCGTACCTGTCGCGTGGTGTGATTCACCAGACCATCGGCCTTACCGATGAAATGGTCGACCAGGATCGCGGCCCGTTTGCGCTTGCAACCCGTGTGCCCGTTCGCCGTTTTGAAATTCGCGTGGGCAAGATGAGCCTGCCCGATGTTATGGATGTGAACTCGGTAGGAACGGACAGCCACCAGCAGTTCACCAACTGGACGATCGACAATAACGGCGCATGGGACTACGCCGCGGACACGCGCGGCTACACCGTGGGCGGAATGCTGGAATACGACGATCACGTCTGGTCGGCGCGCTATGTCTTTGCCGCCATGCCCGTCGTGGCAAACGGTCTCGATCTTGATTGGGCGTTCAGCCGGGCGCATGGACAAAACTGGGAGTTCGAACTGCGCAAGGGACTTCTGGCGTCGCTGGTTAAGAATAAGCATCCCGGCGCAGTGCGCATACTTGCCTACAGGAACAACGCCCACATGGGCAACTACCGCGAATCAGTGCAGCAGTTCCTGGCAGGCAAGGTCGCTGTGCCCGACATCACGCAGACCGAGCGCTTCGGTGCCGTGAAATACGGTTTCGGACTGAATACCGAGCAGCAAGTCAGCGACAGCCTGCGCCTGTTCGCACGCGTCGGCTGGAACGAAGATCAGCATGAGTCGTTTGCGTACACTGAAGTTGGCCAGACGGTCAGCCTTGGCGGCGACTACAACGGCCGCTCCTGGTCGCGGCCAAACGACAAAGTCGGCGTGGCCTTTGTCTCCAACGCGATCAAGCGCGACCACCAGAACTACCTGCACTACGGCGGGCTCGGTTTTCTGCTTGGTGACGGCAACCTGACCTACGGGCGCGAGAACATCATGGAGTGGTATTACAACGCGCACCTGTGGCGCGGGCTGTATGCCATGGTTGGAGGCACCTTCATCGTTCATCCCGGCTACAACCGCGATCGAGGACCGCTTTATGTTCCCACGGTCCGGGCTCATATCGATTTCTGAGAGCAGGGAATTGAAATCCGAGAATGAGTTTCGGAAGGCAAGGGTTCTATTTGCCCGCCGGCTGCGGCTGGCTTTGCGGCGTGTCCGGCAGCGTGTAGATCACCTCGCCCGGCTTGGCGTAGTGGAGCTTTTCGCGGGCTTCGTGCTCAATGGCGTCCGGGTCTGACTTCAGCCGGTCGATCTGCTTGCGCAGTTGAGCGTTCTCCTGCTGAATGTCGTTGATCTGTTTCTGCAGCTCGCGATCCTGGGTGTGATTCTGGTGCCACACTGAAAGGCCGTGCTGGCCATTGATCACGTGCCACATCAACAAGGCGGCCAGCGCCACGGCGACCGCGGTTCCTGCCTGGCGCCATGCGCGCCGGAAAAGCTCAGTCGCCCGCTCCCGCTTTGAAAGCGTTCCGGCAGGCGGCGTCGGCGTTTCGAACTGCAGCTTTTGATCCGGCATTTCTTCTTTCTAATTAACTCAATACAAATTTTTCGGCAGCCGATTTGAGAGCTGCCATATCTTGCTCGCTGCGCGCTTCAGTATAGGCCCGGACAACCGGTTCGGTGCCGGAGAGCCGATAGCATACCCACGATCCGTCCTCGAGAATCAGCTTCAGGCCGTCAGTGCGCACTACGCTTGCGACCTTGCGTCCGCTCAGCTCGGTTGGATCGGTCTTCAACTTCTCAGTGAACGCGGCCTTCACCGCCGGGGTCAAGCGGAAGTTCTCTCGAACCGGGTAGAAGGAACCAACCTTGGCAAACATCTCCTTCAGTTGCGTGCCGAGGCTCTTGCCGCGTGTGGCCACCATCTCGGCCACCAGCAGACCTGCGATCACGCCGTCCTTTTCCGGTACATGGCCACGAATTGTGAGTCCCGCCGACTCTTCGCCGCCGATTGCAATCTTGTCTTCAATAATCAGTTCACCGATGTACTTGAACCCTACAGGCGTTTCATAAAGCGGAACCTTGTAGTGCTCAGCCACGGCATTGATCAGGTTGGTCGTTGCAACGCTCTTGGCCACGCCGTTTCGCCAGCCGCGCGTTTCCACAAGGTAGTCCAGCAGGAGCGCGATGACGTAGTTCGGCTGGATGAAGGTGCCGTCTCCGTCCACAATGCCGAAGCGGTCGGCATCGCCATCGGTGGCAATGCCAATGGCTGCGCCGATCTCGCGCATCTTCGCCTTCGCGTCGCCCAGCAGATGATCATCCGGCTCCGGCGCGTGGCCGCCGAAAAGCACATCGCGATAGTCGTGTACCGTTTCGACCCTCACGCCGGCTTCGCGCAGCAGGTCTGAGCTGTATCCGCGTCCCGCGCCCCAGAATGGGTCATACACAACCTTGATTCCCGATTTGGCGATCGCCTTCAAATCGACAAGTTCACTTAGCCGCTTCAGAAACGCGGGCTTCACATCCACCGTTTCGAATCCCGCGGCGGGCGGCTCAGCCTTGGGCACAACATATCCATCGGGAAACGCGGCGATGGCTGCTTCAATCTGCTTTGTGACCTCGGGCAGCGCGGGTGCGCCGTCGGGCGTGGAGTATTTGATGCCGTTATATTCCGGCGGATTATGAGACGCGGTGAAGTTGATGGCGCCAGTTGTCTTGTGCGTGCGCACGGCGTATGCAATCGCCGGGGTCGGCGCCGCTTCAGGAATGATGATCGGCGTAACGCCCGCGCCGGTCAGGACGCGCGCGGCTTCGGCCACAAAGCTCTCACCCAGAAATCGCGGATCGCGGCCCACCAGCACGCGATGCGGCTGCGGCTGAGTCTTCACATAGGCGGCAATTCCCGCTACGGCCAGGCGAATATTCGCCACGGTGAATTCTTCCGCCACAATGGCGCGCCAGCCCGATGTTCCAAATCTGATCGAGGTCTTCATTGCCTTCTCCACGACTTGCAAACACGCAAGCCATTGAATCCATACTGCATCACCGCACCCCGAACAGCAAACTAACGCTTTTGCGAGACCTGTCCACAGGGCTGTTAAGTCAGGTTGGATTTCTCATGCAGCTTTCTTCCTGAATCAGGAAACATAGAGACTTCTCTTCGTGTCCGGATTACTCTTCCGGACCGAATCCGGCGTAGAGTGGTTTTGAGATGCGTTCTCATGCAGGAGGGACTCATGATCGAACCTACTTCATCCGCCCGCATTGTGATAACGACCGTCGTCAGCGCAGAAGAGGCCAACCGAATTGGCCGCACACTTGTCGAGGAGCGGATGGCCGCCTGCGCAACCCTGCTTCCACCTGTGCACTCCATCTATCGTTGGCACGACCAGATTGAAGCAACAAACGAGACGATGCTGTTGATTAAAACTACCCTGGATCAATTACCCGCGCTTGAAACGCGCCTGCGCGAGCTGCACAGCTACGAGACACCGGAGTTTCTTGTGATACCGGTGGAATCGGGCAGCCATGCCTATCTCGATTGGTTGAAGGCCAGCATGCGTTCGGTTTGAAAATGAAAAGGCCGAAGGTCTGCGAGGACCTTCGGCCTTTGTTAGAGAATTGCGATCAATGGCTGGGAGCCGGAGCAGGAGTCGCGCCGCCTGCGTGGCCACCACCGCCACCGCCAAAGCCGCCGCCGCCACCACCACCAAAGCTACCCCCGCCGGAGTGTCCGCCACCCCCGCCACCACCGCTGTAGCCTCCGCCGCCACTGACTGTGGGTGCCGCTCCGCCGCCAACAGGACCGCCGCCATTTGGGCCACGATTGTAAGCGCCATAGGCGCCGCCATCAAAACCACCCTGGCCGCCGCGAGGCGCGCCGCCATTAAAAACCGCGCCGCCGCGGAACTCGCCCGCCCTGCCACCGTTCATCGCGGCGCCGCCGTTCATTGCGGCGTCACCGCCATGCGGGCCATTTGCAAATCCGGGATGGTAGCTCATCGGGCCGCCAAAACCGCCTACTCCCGAGCGGACCAGGAAGCTGCCGACGGGTTCGTTCTCGGTCCTCATGGAGTTTGCGCCGCCAACCGGACGCGCCACCATAAAGCTCCGCGATTCGTGATCGAACGAGATGCCAACGGACCGCGCATTGCCCGGCAACATTGCCTTCTGCCCACCTTCCGCTCCCAAAATGCGGCCCGACATGCGTGGCGAGTCGCTGCGCGCGAGCGAGATGGAGTAGCCATCGCGATATTCATGCGGAGGCGAGTTGAGAATCTTGACCGAGCCGGCGTTGTCAATCCTGACGGGACCGGCGGCCAGTGAATTCTTGCCACGCTCCGGGATCATGCCATTCCGCAGATTCACCGGCGCTTGACCGTTGATGTCGCGCGGATGAATCGGCACATAACCTTGCTTGCCTCCATACTTCACCCACTGCACAGGCGGCTGATAGTTGACCTGGTTGCCGCTACCCGGAACCCACAGGTAACGGTTGTCCTGGAAGAGCCAGCTTCCGGTATGGCAGACTGCCCAATTCCACATCAACGGGTCGTACATACCGCCGTACGCTGCCATCGGCATCATGCCCGCGTATGCGCCATAGCGGTAGGCCATCATGCGGTAGTAGTACGAGTCGGGACCGCAGGGAAAGAGAGAATCGAAAGCCATCATCGAGCCTGCTCCACCCACAGTGCCGCCTCCCCCGGGGGCCAGCGAGGTCTTGCGAATGATAGTCGGCTGCGTCGAAGAAGATCCCGTCGAGCCGGAATCCGGTTCAGTTGCTGAGGCTGTAAGTGAAGATTCCGCCGCGGCGCCGTTTGCCTGTGCCTTTTGGGCGGCCTGCAATTCTTCAGCAGTTGGTTGCGGCGGCTCCCAGCACTTGCCGTATTCGCCGCAATCGACAAACCTGCCTTTGCCCTGCAGCGAGTCCAGTCCGGGAACGAGCGTCTTCAACCCGGACTCCTTCATCACCGACGCGTAAGCGGCGACGCGCTGGGCGAACCGGTCTGCTACCCACGTGTCCCAGTTAGCCATCGCGGCTTCATCGCCTTTGTCGGCGACCGTGACCGGTTTCCCGGCTCGGTAGTAGAGCGTCTTGCCTACTGGCGAAGGAGTATCGGTCTTCCCGGCAATCACCATTTCCCCGCTCAAGGGCGTCAACGCGATTGCGTCCAAATATGCCGTGACGCGCAGATCGTTGTGGTCCGGATATTTGATGGTCATTGTGTCGGTGGGAGAGCGAAGGACGAACGCCTCGTTGTCAGTCACCGGATGCACATGGAGTGTCACGGTGCCGGAGAGCAATGCGACTTCAGTATGGGGAGTGATGCCGGTGGTCGTCAGATCATTCAGCACCAGGACAGAATTCTCAGCCAGGTACAGCGTTGAAGCGTCCTGCAACTCGATCACTGCGCGTCCCGAGCCGGTGGCCAGGCTGAAGCCCGATTCAAGCGGCAACCCGGTAATAGCCTTTTCCCAATCTGCATTCCTGGCCTGGCCCTGCTGCTGGTCGCGCGCAATGCGCACGTCTCCTTCCACAAGGCTCAAACGGACAATTTGCGCATGAGTTTGTTCGGCTGGCGCTTTGCTTGCGGTGGCGGTTGTGGCCGGCACCAGCAGCATTCCGGTCAACACGATCTGAAAAGCAACTTGAACCTTCATGGGGATGACCCCTTTCTGCCGCGTAGCGGAGATACTCATTAGGCGACCGGTCCTGGCAACGTGGTCGGAAGCGATTCACCCAACCCTCGACCTTCAAAGTCCAAGCCGGCACGTTTCACCTTGATTTGGCACCCACTTACTCAGACAGCCCGGGATCGCATTCCCCAGCGACCCAACGGCGTATCTATCATAGACCTGTTTGAGTACGGCTGGCTTGCTTTCTTGGGCGCAAATGCAGGCGGGTCTTTCCCAGCCACTCTGCGCAGCGGATCCGACGCTGTCTGGTATCCTTGGTTGGTCCGCAACTATGCGCTGGTTAGTGATAGGCCTTCTTGTTTCCCTGGGGATGCTGCTTTTCGCGGCAGGAGCGCTTGCACGTCATATCTGGCTTCAGCGTAAGAAGTTACGGCGCGACGCGCGCGTTTCGCGTGACGCCGGCGAAACTGACCTGGAGATCGAACCCTGAGCGCTCGAAGCAGGGTAGAAGGCAGTTCCCGGCGCCAGTTTGCGCCAACCTCAGCTATCTGAGTCGAGGCAAAACCTCAACGGAGGATTTCTCTTGAGCAAGGAACTCGCAGTATCGACTTTGTCCGGTGCGGCTAGCCGTCCAGCTGCCTGGGTTCGGTCCAGTGGAATCGTGCTTGCCGGAAGCTTATTGATTGCGGTCTGTGCCCATATCTCTCTGCCGCTCTACTTCACGCCGGTTCCGCTTACCTTGCAGACGTTTGCCGTTTTGCTGCTTGGACTCCTCTTGTCTCCGCGGCTGGCCTCAGGCGTTGCGATCGCGTACCTGGCGGAAGGCGCGCTCGGTCTGCCCGTATTCGCTCCCACGCCGGCAATGCCGGGTTTGGCTCACCTGCTGGGGCCGACGGGAGGCTATCTGCTCTCCTATCCGGCGGCAGCCGCCGTTACGGCGCTGCTGTGGCGGCGCATCGCGCGGGGAACAGTTGGCGCCGGACTTGCAGCCGCTGCCGGCAGCGTGGTGATTCTCGCCTGCGGGGCGCTCTGGCTGGGAATATTTACACGGGTTGGCGTGCAAGCCACATTGGCTTCCGCCGTGCTGCCGTTCATTCCCGGAGATCTTCTCAAAATCACCGCCGCGGCGCTGATTGCCGGCGGCCTCAAGCGTTTTCGCCAAGTTAACACCTAGCTGAACCCAAGGCTTTTAAAATGTTTTTTTCAAGTGCTTCGAAAGGACCTACCCCCCGTGGCCAGCACCAAACAAGACGAAAAAGCCGTGAAAAACGGCGTCATCGATATTTCCATTGCTCATAGCCCAGATTCTGATGATGCTTTCATGTTTTACGGTTTGGCGACCAATAAGATTCGCGTTCCCGGCTATCGGTTTTCCCATACCCTCTGCGACATCGAAACCTTGAATCGCCGCGCCCGGGAAGAGGCGTTTTACGACGTCAGCGCGATCAGTTTTCATGCATATCCTTATGTGCAGGACGCCTACACCCTGATGGGTTGCGGCGGCAGCGTTGGTGAGGGCTACGGGCCCATGATCGTTTCGAGCCGCAAGCTCTCACCTGACGATCTGAAAAGCATGAAGATCGCCGTCCCGGGGACGATGACAACGGCCTTTCTTGCGTTGAAGATATTCAATCCCGATCTTAAGACTGAAACGGTTCCGTTTGATAAAATCATTCCCGAGATACTTGCGGGAAACTTTGACGCCGGGCTCATCATCCATGAAGGCCAGCTAACCTACGGCTCAAGCGGGTTGTACAAGGTCATTGATCTTGGCGTCTGGTGGCGCGAATCCACCGGCCTTGTTCTTCCGCTTGGCGGCAATGCCATCCGCCGCTCGCTCGGCGCGGACAAGCACAAGATCATCTCCAAGGCTCTCCGCGACAGTATCCAGCACGCGCTGGACCATCGCGAACAGGCGCTCGAATATGCCATGCAATTTGCTCGAGATCTTGATACCACTCTTGCCAGCCGTTTTGTTAGTATGTACGTGAACGAACGTACGCTCGACTACGGCGCTGATGGCCGCGAGGCAATTCGCAAGCTGCTCGACATGGGATTCGACCGAGGCGTAATTCCGGTTGCCCCCAAGGTTGATTTCGTCGATTGAAGACCGGCTGCCGGCTTACCAGCCTTGGCCGGCAACAAATTTGCAGAATTCCCACTCCCCCCGCATTACCTTCGGTATTTCTCGTAAGAACTTCGGTGATTGAAGCGATTTAAGAATTTCGCACATCGTCCTCAATTTTTTCTAATATGGGCCGATGCATCCCGTAAGGAGGCTTACAAGGATGCTTGTTGCCGAGCCTTTAAAATTCGTTCTCGCTGCTCCGGAGCCGGCACTGCTCTCCACAATTGAGCTGGTGCTCGCAGACGCAGGGGGGCGAGTCGAAGTTGCTCTCGATGCCGAGGCTGCGCTCAATGCCATGAGTGCACCCGATGCGCCGGCGCTTGCGGTCATTGACGAAAGGCTGCCGGGCATGGCTATCGGACAGTTGCTGGCGAATATTCTTGCAAACCCGGCGGGCAAGAGCTTTCCGATAGTCCTCATCGCAGACGGCGTAACTCGCGAATGGGCCAATCGCCTGCAGGAAGGCGTAATTGACGACGTCATTCTGCGGTCCGCGGCGCCGTCCTATTGGAGCATCCGGGTTGATCTTGCGCTGCGCACGCACCGTCTTGCGCAGGAACTCGACACGCTGCGCGAAGCGGCCGCGGCCAGCGCGCAGTTCGACGGGCTCACCGGAATCTATAACCGCGAGGCGCTGCTTTCGATCCTGTTCAGAGAGACAGATCGTGTTCAGCGCC
>Ga0335085_10015254_pt1 | contig 11156 bp, 9 predicted proteins | sample Lox_Sample_45_FD_206712 | JGI IMG/M metagenome (GOLD analysis project Ga0335085, IMG submission 206712) | Soil microbial communities from Loxahatchee National Wildlife Refuge, Florida, United States - Lox_Sample_4.5 | ecosystem: Environmental > Terrestrial > Soil > Wetlands | place: USA: Florida... | reverse complement strand
GCCCTTCAGGCCGGCGATCCTGTTCAGATCAAAAAGGAAACTGATCTCGGTGCTGCTGGCCTGCGTTGCGCCTTGATCGCGGCCACCGCTGGGGTTTCCCGCGACATCCGTAATGAGAAACCACCTGGGTGTGATGCCCGCCTCTTCAAGTCTCGATCGCAAACCGCCCCAGTCGCCCAGGAGGTGATCGCCCGGGAGCACGAGCTGAAACACTCGAGCAGTCGGATCTGTAAACGAATCGCTGCTCTTGCTATCGTTGCTCGTGTCTTGTTGTGCAACGGCGGCTGCGCAGACGAGCAGCAGGACGAGCGCTAACAGAAAACGCCGACTTTTCATAGCGGGCCCCAGTGCTGAGCGATAGCCCAGTCCGACCGCCTGGAAGAGACCGCAGCGGTGAGCCCAGCAGGCTGCCGATTATCCGACGATGACGAGTTTTTTGAAGATGGCGCCGAAACTGGTTTTGCCGGAGGTAGCTCGACAATCAACCGCGCACTGCGGCGGTAGGTGACCAGAAGCCGCAGCCAGTTTGCGATGATGGATAGCTTGGAATGGCCATCGGACAGCGTTCGCAGATGTAACAGCCCCCACATCAGCCACGCAAGAAAGCCGGTGATCGATCGATTGCCATATTCAGCAATACCGAAATGTCGAGTAATCGTGGCCAGCTTGCTCGGGACGAATGGCTTGGGAGGTGTGGGCAGGGCGCTCCCCGCGATTTGTGCGGCGATGAGCTTGCCCACGTACTGGCCTTGATGTTGGGCGACGGAAGCGAGGCCGGGAAGAGGTTGACCATTCGGTCCGACGACATAGGCTGCGTCTCCGACGACGAAACACTCGGGATGGCCATGAACCGAGAAATCCTTTTCAACCGCTACGGTTCCGTTCCCTTTGAGATTCACGCCCAGCGTCCTTAGTAGTGGTACGCCCTGAACACCGGTGCACCACAGCACGGTGGCGGCCTCAATCCGTTCTTTGCCGATCGTGACACCTGCAGCGTCAACATGGGTAACCAGAACACCAAGCCTTACCTCAACTCCAGCACGTTCGAGCGCCCGCTTCGCATAGGAGGAATGTTGTTCACTGAAAGCCGGCAGCAGTCTTGGGCCGGCCTCGACGAGCACGATGCGCGCTCGTCGCATGTCGATGTCGCGAAAGTCGGCCGGCAACGTCCGTTGCACAAATTCGCTAATGGTGCCTGTAATGGCGACCCCTGTTGGCCCCCCTCCGACTACGATTACTGTCATGTCACGCGCTTGTTTGCCCGAGTCCGATTCCATCGCCGCGTGCTCGAATGCGGTTAAGAGCCGATTGCGCGCGGCCACCGCGTCTGAAAGTGTTTTCAATCCGAGCGCATGTTGGGCCCATTCCGACTCGTGACCGAAATAACTCGTTTGCGCTCCAGTTGCGATTACGAGCATGTCGTAGGGAAGGTCGTCTCCTTCGCTCATGACGACCACGCGGCGGGACGTATCCACGCGGTTGGCCTCGCGCATTTCCACGCGCACGTTGGGCATCTCACTTAGCAGCGAGCGGATGGGTGTCGCGATTTCCGCGGGTTCGAGGATCGACGTGGCCACCTGAAAAAGGAACGGCTGAAAAAGGTGATGATTGTTGCGATCGACTAGCGTCACATCAGCATCGCTGCCCCGCAACTCACGAACGACCGCAATACCGGCGAAACCACCGCCGATCACAACCACCTTTGGGCGCAGTTTTGCTCTTACCGTCGTGAGCTTGTCGGTGCTCATGCCGCACCTCCATGTACGACCGGGGCTTGTTGTGCTTTGCCCAGCGCCTTTTGCAGAAGTCTGCGCGAGCGCGTCGTGTCGCGGACTTCCCAATTCGCCCGGGCCAGTTCGACAGCACGACGCGGTCGGTTGCCGATACCAATGAAGAAGGCTGCGGCATGATCGGCATAGGCTTCGGGCCGCCGTGCAAGCAATCGCTCATACTCCGTAGCCGCACGTTCTGCTTCGATCAAGAATTCGCTGTCACGACGCGCGGCGAGGATCTCGGCATAGGTCGCCCGATATTCGGGATCGTCGGCAATCGCGAGCAGTGGCGTGATAAGCGCCAAAGCACGGTCTAACTCTCCGCACGCAAGCGCCACCTCGGCCCGATGACCACGTCCGGGAACATGTGCCGGCAGAATCGCTTCCAGTTCGGCGAAGATGATTTCTGCGCGATCCAGATCGCCGCGGCGCATCGCGTTCACACCCCATTCAAAGAGCAGCTGTGCGCACGGGATCGGCGATATGCCGGCGTCTTTGTCGAGTGCGGCGGTATAGCGGCCTTCGGCAGCTGCCCATTCATCCATTTCCGCCAGCAGAGTTGCGAGCGCGCCCAGCGTGTGAATGCCCGGATCCTCTTTCGCGAGTTTTTCCCGCAGAGCCAAAGCTTCCTTATATTTTCCCGTTGCCTGCAGCAGTGCCGCTTTTTCTACATCAATCTCCTGCCTTGAATCTCCAGCGGCGAGCGCTCGATCAAGAAGCTCTCTCGCTTCCTCGAACCGATGGAAACGCGCGGCGAGCCGCGCGCGTGTGTAAGACACCTTTCCCACATCTTGCGACGGCGCGACAGCCGCAAGGGCGACCTCCTCCGCCCGGTCATGGTCCGCGATACGACCGAGCAAGTCACCGCGAAGAAACAGAAGGTTTGATAGCGCTACGAGGCTCTCGAAGGTCGCACCTTCGACACTCCCTAAACTCTCGATTGAGGCGGAGAGATTGGTTAGTGCGATTCGCCCACTGGTATAACGTTTAGGATCGATCATCATGAGCGCACGCCCACTTCTCCAGCCTCTGGCTGTTGGATTTTCAAGCCCGTCAGCAGCGCCGGATAGCCGCGAGTTAAGGAACCGCCGTCGATTGCGATCGTCTCTCCGTTGATGGACCTGGCATGGTCCGACGCAAGATATACGGCAGCTGCAGCGATCTCCTCCGCTGCAACTGCCCGGTTCATCGGTATGACTCCCAGGAAGAGCTTGCGCGTGGTAGGATTCTCCAACTCCTTCTTGGTCAATGGTGTCTCCACCAACCCTGGGGCGATGCCGACGACACGGATTTCGCGACCGCCGAGTTCCAACGCGCCGCAGCGTGTGATCATGTCCACGCCAGCTTTCGCAGCACAATACGCGACTTGCCCCTCCCCGGGCTGGCGTGCATTCACCGAGGAAATATTGATGATGACGCCCGGCCGGCCTTGTTCGAGCATGACGCGAGCACCGTGCTTCACGCCGTAAAAGACTCCGCCGAGGGTCACTGCCTGGACAGATTTCCATTTTTCTCCCGGCAGCTCAGTCAAAGGCATGATCACGCCAAAACCTGCGCAATTGACAACGATGTCCAGTGAGCCGAACGCATCTCGTGCCGCGCGCATGGCGCCCTCAACCTGGCTCTCGTCCGAGACATCGGTGACGCGCCCGATTGCGCGATCACCCAGTTCGCGGGCGGCGTCATCGAGTGCTTTCGCATTCAGATCGCAGAGCAACACGCTAGCACCCGCTTCGATGAATGCCGTCGCGATCGCCTTGCCGATCCCCGATGCAGCACCGGTGACCATCGCGCCTTTATCTTTTAAGATTTCCATGTTCAACTCCGAAAAATGATTCACCTCAAGAATTCAACCCCTCAAAAATGCCGGTAGCGGCAGGTCGCTCCGCTTGTTAGGCTCGCGCACGTAAGGAAATGATAGGCTGCCTGGTTTGCTGGGCGCGTCGACCCCGTCGCCCAACCGCTCGCCTCGCCCGCCATTCACCAAGAGCGTTAGCATCTCGTCGAGAATGTCGTCATCGAGCCAGCGACCACCGCCGCTCTCGTGCAGCCGGTTGTTGATCAGCGCGCGTTCAATCTCCAGAAAGTTTCCGGGCGCGAATGCATGCGCGAGATCGAGGATCAAGAAATCAGCGATGAGCAGATCGCGTAACGGATGCTTCCCGTCTTGCCCGATTGGCCATGCAGTCTTGCCATCGAGACCGTCGAAGAATGCCAGATTGGCGTCCAGACGGGACTCGTACAGTGGGCGATACTCCTTCGACAGACTGAAAGCGTCCTCTTTGTTATAGAGGTCGCGAAGCTCGATGCCCTTCGTGTGCGGATCGCGCATCGGATTTGCCAGAACGAAGTTCTTGATCTCCGGCCGCCCGAGACGTTCGATTCGGATCGGCTTGCCGCGGCGCGTGACGACGTTCTCAGCGATGGCCCCGACTAGTGTCATTCCGTCAAAGCCTCCGACGATTGGAGCAAACGGGACCTCCACAATGATCGACAACACATCACGAAAATGAACCGTGTTTACGGCCGTGTTAAACGAAAGTTTGCCCGACATATCCGTGCGCAGCGCAGCCTCGACATCCATAAAGAACGGGTCGCTGACCAGTCCCGCAAAGGAGCGCATGCCGTCCTGCTCGAACGGTTCGCCGAGTACGAAGCTCGCGTGGCGTCCATCCGACGTGATAACACTGCCTTTCTGAACCGATGTTCCTTCCGGCACATCATTGAAGGTGAAGTCAATCGCATATTCCGCCGTGCCATGCGTGATGCTGCCGTTGGAAACTATGAGCGGCCGTATGCGAAACCGGTAACTGACAACATCGCTGAAAAAAGACTCCGATGTAGCCAAAGGAAACACATCCATGATCAGGACGAGGTTCCCGGGACGCTCGGGACTGGGAAACGCGTAGAAGTCGGTGATGTCCACTGCTGGATCGCCCATCACCGCCGGGCCGCTGAAATGATCTGACATACAGCTTTACTCCTCCATTGGGTTCAGAGTCTTTGTTCACCTAACAGACGAAGGCCATCCGCCACTGCCTGCACGCCCAGCGCAATCAGGAGGACGCCCATTACACATCCCAAGATATCGAGCCCGGGCTTGATGAAAGGGATCTTCGCAACCAATTCGGTGCACAGCATTGCCAACAAATCCAGCGCGAGCACGAACGACGCGATCGCAAAAATCCACAGCCCGCCCGAACCGAGCGGGTACAGAGTGAAAAGCAGGATCAGGAGGGCGAGGCCGTACGGCGTAATGATCGTTGGAAAAGCCAGCGGAGAGAACGCCAGTTCGGACCCTGATGGCGCCGGGATGTCGGTGGCTGGGGTGGCTCGCTCTCGGCCTTCGCGCGGACTGTACCCGGCCAGAACCGGCTGCAACGCGACAAGGAACAGGATGGCGCCTGCCGCGAGGAGAAGCGCTCCGACCGAGATGCCCCAGGCCTGAAGCGTCTTCGCGCCGAGCGTTGCGGCAGTAAGGAGAGCAATTGTTGCAACGAGAAAGGCCCTGAACGCGACGCCGCGCTTGAAGGCAGCGCCACGCCCGTGTGTAATCGTGGCAAAGGGGCCAATCACGTTGAGCGGCCCGACCGCTACGAACAAGAACGTGAACGCTTCGCCAAGCGACCAGTGGGACACCACGCCCCGCCCTTGGGCAGCCGTGGCGACGCCGTGGGCGAACGCAGCTGGCGCTTCTGCACCGAACAGGGCGACGACCGTAACTGTCTTCCCCCAACTCCAACCAGAAAGGACGGCGTGACCCGTGTTATTGGACTTCATTTCGCGCTGTGCCATACCCATTTCGGAAAGCTCCCATCACAGCCGTAGGTCAGAATTTTTGCTCGATCAGGCCGTCGAGCGCTTTCAGTCCGGGCACGAACAGATATTCGCTACCCTTCACCGTGACGAACGTCGGAAGATCGAACAGGAAAGGCTGCTTCGCGCCGGGCACAGACAGTTGCGAACCTTCACCGCCCGTGCCGTTAATCGGATCCTGCTCGCTTGGATCGAGTCCCATGAACTCGCCTCCCTTCATCCACTCTTTCTGCACGAACTCGAATTGCCGCTCGATATCGGCCTGGATGAAGAGGTTGATCAGGCCACGATCGATTCCGTCGTCCTGAAATGCGCCGTCCTGGAGATGCGGGCCGTACTCTATGCCCCGCCGAATCAACCGGTGCCGTCTCACCGCGGTCGCGCGTTTCAACGGCGTTGCCCGTGGGTTGCTGCGACGCAAGTGCGAACCGAGCGGGCACCGCAGGCCCTGATCGTCGCCTGCATAAGTGAAGTTATTGCGGCGGTGAGGATCGTCCGCGATCGTGGGATCGTCGTTGTCGGGCGATAGATCAACCGGACAACCGCTACGCCAGCGGCCCATCATCTTAGCCGCCACCAATTCCTGGTGGTACTGGTCGTCGGACCCGTAGAGCCGCTTCGCGGCCGTCGCCAGGTATCGGCGAAAGGCCGCCACGTCCTGATAAAGTTTGCGAAACACCACGTAGGTTCCGTTCAACCGCAGCTCGGGCGGGTCCGGCGCCTGCGTGCCAGCCGAGCCGGCCTCATCCTCATAACCCAGCAAGAACTCGCCCGGTTTCAGCGGGCGCCACGTACCGTCCGCCTCCTGAACCCCATCGCCGGGATAGGAAGGCATATCAGCACCCTCGATTGGCGGCTGCGAGATTGGATCGGCGAAACCGAAATGCTCACCCTCGGAACCTATCCCGTTTTCATGCGCGAGTGCCTTGGTGTCCTGAACAAAGCGAATTTCGACGCCACCGACCGCCTCCATTTCAGCGCGAATGATCTGCATCGCCTCTTCACGGCCTTCACTGGAGTCAGTTCGGATCCACGCCATCGCGTGAATGTCTGGACCGCCGAGGCCGCCTTCCCAATGTTCTGGCGCATGCGGGCCCATGTCACCCACTGCATTCGCACGGCCTCGCGTACCGACCCGGAAAGCTTCGGGAAAGCTGTCCAGCGACCTTTGAGATAGTCCGAGCGCTTTCAGCCCTTCATAGGTGAATCCTATATTGACTGTGAATCTTGTCCGGTGCTCTTGCCCACGAGCGTTAACGCGCTTCACCATGTCGCGCAGCCATTCGCGCGCTTTCGCGCCATCGTTAAACTTAAGGAAGATGTGACGCCCATACCGCATCAGAATGGGCGTCACCACGTTGTCCTGAATGTCGTCCAGATTTTTTCTTAGGTCGGCAGCCGTTAAGCTCTGTTGCGAACTTAGAGTTTGCATTGTGGTAATCCTTCTTTACGCAATTTCTCACCGACTCCGCGTCGGCGGTTTCGCCGGTTCAGTACCCAAGAGAACCCGGCTACGACTTTGGTTTGAGGCCATGGATCAACGATGGGATCACAGGCGTTAATTGCAGTTGAAAACCCCACTTGGGAGAAGGAACGGCCGTGCTGTAAAAGTGGGTTGGACGAACGGCATAATACATAGCTTGCAGGTCCACCTTCACGGGCATAGGTCCCGCATGCAACAGCTTTCCGACTTGAAGTCCGACCAGGAACGTTACTCGCTGGCCGCTTGGAGCTTCCCAATTCACTGTGAAGTTCGGATTTGAGCCGACCGACCAACCGCTGTCGAAGCTCCAGGTGAAGTTGTACTGCACGAGTGTCTGATTGGTCTTTTTTCCGTCGCCGCCGATTTTCCACCAGTGCTGCGGGAAGGCGAAGGCAATCCACTTGTCACCCTTGTACCCTAGCGCAATCGTCGGGCCAGCCTGCCAGGTATCTTGTCCGAGGACGTGCTGGGTAGCGGTCGGAAAGACGAACGTTGCGCCGGCAGCCAGCAACCAGTTGCCTACCAATGAGCGGTCGGGTGAAATTGCAGTGGCAAAAATCATGTCGGCGAAGCCGGTCGAACGCTTTATGTCCGAGTTGATCGTAGCGGTGCTGGGATTGACAGAGGTCACGACTGGATAGGGTTGAGAGCTGACAAGCTGCATTACCGGACGCGAGATCCAGTTCCAGTGGGGGCTCACATGGATCGGCAACAGTGGCTGGAACTGGAGGTTGCTTTGGACGTATGTGCCCTTTCCCGAAGGCATCTGCATGAGGGTATTATTCTGTTGCGTTTGCAAAAGCCACAGGTTCGACAATGGGTTCGCAATCTCAGTGCTGAGTCCGGCGGCAGACTGCGGTTGGTTTGGCGAGTTGTTGCTCGCTGTAGTGGCAGGCTGCTTCTCAACCACTGCAAAATTGTCCGCTTCCCCGTCAGGCTGCTTGTCAACCGCAACGTTCGTTGCTAATTGCTGTGTCTGCGCAAATCCGCCAATTGCAAATGCCAACACAACACCGGCGAGAGCAATGTTTCTAAGAAAGATGGCGCGTCCGTGCCGCATCATGATCGGCACGACAACGTTGTCCTGAATGTCCTGAAGATTTTGTTTCAGGTAAGCAGGCGTGAGACCCGGTGCAGAAGTTAGAATTTGCATTGTCGCAATCCTTTTTTACGCAAATTACTCACCGACTCCGCGTCGGCGGACTCGCCGGTTCTGTTACATCGGCACCGGGATGGTTTGCCCGGGCCGATGTAACTGCCGGATGTTCAGGTACTACGCGGACACCGCCACTCCCAACCGCTCGGGGACGTCGGTGTACTGCGGCTCGTTGGCAACGTCGGTGTCGATGGCGGCGGCGCTGCGCACGTGCTCGAAGGGCTTGGCCAGCTCGCTCAAGAAGGCCTCGACCTTGTCCTCAAGCTTGCCGTCGCCTTTGGCGATCGCACGCTGGAACTTCTGCGTCTTCTGGTACCAGTCGGCCTGCTTCTCGATCTGACTGTTACTGAGGCTTGGAAAGGCGTCGTAACAGGCCAGGGTTTTGATCTGACCGCGCGCGATGTACTGCACGATGTCGCGCGCCGTGGCTTCCGGGCCGGTCGGACAACCGATGCACTGGCCCCAAATCTCCGACAAGTTCTCCTTCCCGTTGAGCACGAAGTCGTCGAAGTACTTCTCCAGACTGCTATCGAACTGCGAGACGAAGTAGAGGGTAGGACCGAACTCGGTACTTGTGCCGACGAACCAGCGCGCCGCCCGAATCAGGCCGAGCAAAGTCGTCGCTTCTGAGAACGACATGCTAGGCGGGTTCCAGTACTCACGAAACGCCAGCGTCTTGGTGAACTTCACGAGGTCGGCATCGGGCTTAAGGGGCCACATGCCCAGGAACTCGTGCACCTCGCGCTCACCGTCTTTCATGATGAGGCCGGGGTGACGGAGGTCCCAGCGGTTTGCGCTGGTGGTTGGTGCTGACTGCTGCTGACTCATTTTGAAAATCTCCTTTTCGAATTGATTGACTCGTGACGGTGGACGGGATTGCCTCACCCCATCGGTCCCGCTCACGACCCGGTTGTGATCTCAGTCACATCCACTTGTGACGCCAATCACAAAGGCAATCGACGCGCCAAAACAACGCCACCCCTAACTGCCTGATTTTCTTGCTGTTCGTGCAATGTACCCATGACCTGCGAACGACAACTGCCCGAATAGGGGCAGCAGAATCTGGGCAGGGGTCGCTTGAGTCTATGAATGCCTGGCGGCCCACACAGCGGGAGTAAGGTCTGGAAGGCACCGGATCGGAAGATCGGCGAGCCCGGCAAGAATCGCGGACAAGTATTCACGCACGGGGAGTTTCAACCTACGGCAACTCTCCACGACCGAGAGAATGGCCGCAACCTTCGGTCCCGCTTGTGGGCTGCCGATGTGCAACCAGTTCTTACGACCGAGAGCTACGGGACGCATCGAGTTCTCCGCCAGGTTAGTACTTAGCTCTAATTCGGGATACTCCAAGAAGCGGGTGAGCTTCTTCCAGAGCGTGAGCGCGTACTGGCAAGCCTTGCTGAGGGAACTGGAAGGCAATGCAACGGACTGCGCTGCATCGATCTTGCTGCGAATATCATCGAGGAGAGGCTTGGCTGTTTCCTGACGCCGGATATGGCGCGCCGCAATGGTCAGGGTCTTGCGGCGAGCTTCCGCATCGACGGCAAACAGTTCGTCCATCTGAGCCACAATCGGGGTTGCAACCGGATCTCGGGGATTTAGCTGCACTGCTTCGAAGAACTGTCTTCTTGCGTGAGCCCAACAAGCGGCGTGTACCATTCTCGGCCCACCGATTTGGTCATACGCTGCATAGCCGTCGGTTTGCAGAATGCCTTCGAAGTGTCCCAGGAACCGCTTCGGTCCATCGCGCCCACGGCCCAAACGGAAGTCGAACACCACAGTTCCTCCGGGGCGACTGTATTGCCAGAGATACGCTTGGTGGTTCTTACCTCGGCCCTCGCGTGTCTGCACATCGACTGGGGTTTCATCCGCCTGGATGTAGCTTCCGCTGATCAATTCTCGCCTCATCGTTGCGACCATAGGGATCAGCAACTCGCCGACTTTCAGAACCCAACCGTCCAACGTCGCGCGGCTGATTTCTAAGCCGAGGTCCCGTTCCAGAATCATGCTCTGACGATGCAGGGGCGTGTGATTGCAGTATTTGCTGACGACCGTGTCGATGACGATGCGGTCGCTGGCCAGACACTTCTCGATGATCCGTGGTGGCAAGGGCGCTGAGACGACGCCGAGATCCTCACACGATCGGCAAGCCCGCTTCTCTCGTTTCGTGACCAGCACGAAGTACTTTGCCGGTTCCACGTCCAGTTGGGAACTCTCCTCGTAGCCAATCACCACTGTCTCTTTTCCGCAGCGTTTGCACACGCGCTGATCCGGCGTGCAAGGCAGAACCCGTTCTACGCGCGGAAGATTCGGGGGCAACTCCTGGCGACCCGGATGCTTGGCCGACTTCTTCGTCGGGCGATGCACCAGCGTGTTCTCACTCTCCGCCTGCTCGATCATTTCAGTGACGACAGGCTCAAGCTCGAACAATTGCATTTGCGCCTGTGAAAGCTTTTCTCCTCCCGCGCCATACTTCTCAATCCGCATCAGCCGCAGACGTTCTTCCAGCACCCGAATCCGCAGCTCCGCGTACTGCAGCTTGCTCTTCAGTTGTGCGATGAGTTCTAGATCGGCTGGTGCGGAAGGAATGGAAGGCGCACTCACAATGGGTTACTGATTTACCAGAGTCGCTCGAATCGTTCAAGCAACGCAGGCGGCAGCATCTCCCTCTGGCGGGGCCTTCCGGTACCACCGCTTGTGCTTGGTTTTGGTCAGATCGATCCCACCCAACAACAGCGAAAGCTCTTCCTGACTAAGGATGACCTTGCCCTGGGCATCACCGGATTGCGGCCAACTGAAACGCCCCTTTTCTAATCTCTTGGCACAGACCCACAAGACGTCTTCATAATGCCCCTTTTCACTATGTGGTTGATAAGTCGAGAACTGACTGGGCCGAACACGGTACCGTGGGGGAGGGTCTTCCGAGCCG